>Ga0134122_10003811_pt1 | contig 11224 bp, 5 predicted proteins | sample KB302_FD_96461 | JGI IMG/M metagenome (GOLD analysis project Ga0134122, IMG submission 96461) | Terrestrial soil microbial communities without Nitrogen fertilizer from Kellogg Biological Station, Michigan, USA - KB3-0-2 | ecosystem: Environmental > Terrestrial > Soil > Unclassified ...
ATTCCGATTCGTGATCGTGCGATAATGCCGCTTACGAACCCCCGAAGCGGCATTCCCAGCCCGCATCACGAAAGGATCGGTTATGAAGTTCGGCGTAGTGATGTTCCCCGGCTCCAACTGCGACCACGACACCTACCACGTAATCAGCAAAGTGATTGGCCAGCCCGTTGACTTCCTCTGGCATCGCGAAAACACCGTCGGCGATTGCGACGCGGTGATACTGCCGGGCGGATTTTCTTACGGTGATTACCTGAGGACCGGCGCCATCGCGCGATTCAGCCCGGTAATGGGCGCGGTCAAAGCATTCGCCGCGCGCGGTGGATTGGTTGTCGGAATCTGCAACGGATTTCAAATCCTGTGCGAAGCCGGATTGCTGCCGGGCGCGCTCATGAGAAACAAGAATCTTAAGTTCATCTGCGGCCACATCAACATGCGAGTCGAAGCGACCGACAGCCCTTTTACTAATCGTTGCCAGCGCGGGCAAGTGCTTTCGGTGCCAATCGCGCACGGCGATGGAAACTACTTCTGCGACGAAGCAACTCTGGCCGAGCTCAGGCGTGAGAATCGAATAATCTTCCGATACTCGGACGCCGCGGGGAATGTGACGGCGGAGTCGAATCCGAACGGCTCGCTCGATAACATCGCCGGCATATGCAATCGCGAACGCAACGTGTTGGGCTTGATGCCTCACCCCGAGCGCGCGAGCGAACAGCTTCTTGGAAGCAGCGACGGACGAATTATCTTTTACTCGCTTGCCGACACGCTTGCCGAGCTTGCGAAGGCTTCATGACAACTTTGGTAAGTGTGGTTCCGTCCGGTTTATCGGGTAAGGCCGACGCGATTTACCAGATCACCGAATTGCGGGTCTGAACGAATTGGGTCGAGCGCGGGATCATACAAGAGGTCAACAAGGTGGGAGTCATGCTGTTGATAAGCCTTCTCCAGCATCTCAAATCCGCGGCCGCTTTTTCCAAGGCCCGAATAAATCCGTGCGAATAAATAAGGCGACACATATTCTTGCTTAGATAACCTGAGCAACTCATCGAGCGACTTCTGAGCCTCACTGTGCCTGCCGCTGGCGGCGTAAGCCATGCCGAGACTTGCGACTATCTCCGGGTTTCTTTCTGAAAGAGCCAACGCCTTCTGAAATTCCTCGATAGCTTCATCGTACCTTCGTATCTCGATGTAAACCTGGCCGAGGTGTGTGTGAGCCATCGCATAGTTCGGATCCAGTTCGAGCGCGATTTTTAGTTGGGCGATCGCTTCATCGTATCTGCGTGCATAGTACAAAATTTGTCCGACGTTAGTGCTGATCAATATCGAGAGCGGATCAAGCTCCGCGGCCTGCTTGATCCAGCGAACTGCTTCATCGGGATCCGAGCGCAAGAGCGTGTAAGCGTAGCCGAAGTTATTAAACGCGGGGTTAAGCTCAAAGACACGCTGCCATTCTTTCCTGCTTCCCGCCCAGTCCCATTCGTACCCGAGAATCACCGCCATAGCCTCGTGAGCTTCGTCATAAGTGTCGTCAATCTCCAGCGCGCGGAGCGCCGCCGTCCTGGCTTTTGCAACTGCTACCTTCGGGTCGAGCGGTAAGTACCACATGGCCATTAGATAGTTTCCGGCCAGTCCTGAATATCCGGGGGCGTAATCGGGATCCAGTTTGATGGCTTGCTCACAATAATCAATCGCTTTCCTCAGCCCGTCCGAAGTTCGCTTGTTATAAAAATAACGCGCCCTCAACAATGCATCGTATGCATCGGCGTTCTTGTAGCGATTCGCCGGCTGCGCCCCGCTTTCTCCACATAATGTCACTCTAAGGTTAGCCGCGACGCTGCAACCTATCTCATCCTCGACCGCGAAGATATCTTTCAGGGATCGATCAAACGTGTTGCCCGCCCATATGACGCTGCCGTCTTCCGCTCGCACGAGTCGTGTTTCTACACGCACGGTATCGCCGTTTCTACGAACGCTCCCTTCCAGCACGGCCCCCACGCCCAGGCGGCGGCCAATCTCTCGCGGGTCGAGCTCTTTCTCTTTGAACATGAAGACGGAAGCGCGCGAGATGACTTTAAGCCCTCGTATCTTTGCAAGCTGTGTTATGAACGTTTCGGTCAGCCCGTCGGCGAAGTACTCGCTTTCGCGATCATCGGACAGGTTTTTGAGTGGGAGCACCGCGATGGAGCGTATCGGATACGTCGCTGGCTGGTTTGAAGTGTGAGCGGTTTTATTACGAGAGATGGTTAAGGCCACGGCGCCAAGTACGACGGCAAGCATTACGGCAAGCGCGACACGCGAGAGCGATCGTCTTCGCTTCAATGAATCCGCAATGACAGGAAGACCGACGGTTGAGGCGTGCGTGTCAAGCGCCGGCTCTTGAGCGTCTTCCTCCTCGATTATGATCCGCATCCCGCGCGCTTGTTCGATTTCAAATGCCGCCCCCGAGTTCTCGATGACATCGTCTTCGAGTGGCCCGACGTAGCGATAGCCCTCGCGGTGGCGAGTCTCTATGAAAATCGCGCCGGTGGAGCGGTCACCGAGCGCCTTGCGAATCGCGCCTACGGATTTTCTGAGCGTGTCATCGTAAACGTCCTTCCCATCCCAGAATTGATCGAGCAATTCCTGCCGAGTTACGACGCGGTCGCGGTTTTCGATGAGGTATAGCAAAACCTGAAAGGGCTTGTTTGCGAGGTGAATAATATCGCCGTTTGAAATAATCAGCCGCCGGTCGGCGTCGAGCAGACGATCTCCGAGCAGATACCTCTTGCCTCGATGATTCTCGAGTGGCATTAACACGCAGCTAACCTAATCCTTAAGACAATGGATTTCCGGAATTGTTCCGGTCTTTTTCCGGACTTGAGTCTGATCGTTTGAATACAATGCGCGTCGGCCGAAGCGACTCGGGCTACAAACGGTCACCTCAACCATACATGACCACACGCACCCGAAAATGATCAAGAGAAGATTCGAGATCAGTGCTCGAGCGACAGCAATGAACCGATGAGTTTGCAAACGGCGAAACGATGAAAGGGATACCAATGAGACTCAAAGCCATCTCGCCTCGTCTACGCTTCTTTCTTATCAGCATCTTGGTTGTGGGTGGGGTTGTGACAGCGATCAACCGCTCGTCACATTCTTTTGATAAGGAAGCTCAGAAAAGGCAATGGGCTGATCAGTCGCAAGCCTACTTCCGTGCGGGTGTCGGCAGTGAAGTTCGCCTGGCGAGTGTCGGCGCTCGATCGGAAGACGTGCGCGCGTCGGTCGATTCAATGGTGGAGTTCATTCGATATCGTTCCGGCCTCGACGTGAACGAAAAGGTGAAAGGCCGGCTCGCGCAGATGGAAGAACGCGTGTTGAATGGGAATGGCCAGCGCATCGCGGTTGATGAGTTGGGCAATCTCTTCACTACGATCCTTGTTGCCCGCCTGCACAATTGCACGGACGCCGAAATTGAGCAGGCGGCAGAGGCGGCGGTTAACGTCAAGACGATGCCGCTGAAATATGACCGGGAGACAAAGACGTTGGTTCGCATCGATAAGACAAAAGAGGCCAACGCCACCGCCGTTGATGGAGCCGAAGGCAAGTGCAAATCGTCGGGCGACATCACGCTGCGCTCCAACGGCGAGGGCAAGATGACGAAAGAAATATTCGTCCTGCAGGCGAAGAGTCTGCGCTCGCGATTTCAATCGCCTTTGCAACAGGTTGCTTTGGTTGGCATCGCGCGCCAGATGGTCACAAGCGTAGTCAGCAACCGAGTTGCGGCGCTTAGCAACGCGCTGCCGGAGCAATGGGGCGGGGCGCAAGAAGACGGCCTGACGCCAGTGCAGGCTTTTCTGATCGCCTACTCAGCCGCGAGCGACGATCCCCTCTGGTATTCAAGAAATGAGTTGAAGAATATGAGAAAACACCTCGAGCGAAGCTGGCAGGAAGATACCGGTGAGGCCATCAGTTATGAAGGGCAGACGGCCTTCGGCACGGGCGGCCATCTCTTCTCAAGCCCACTCGGTCTGGCGTTAAACCGGGAAACGACAGCGCGTCTTTTAAAACTCATTGATGAAAGGAGCTCCAAATGAGACACTGGCGAACACTTCCACCAAAGCGCTTCGCGCTAATCATAGCCTTGCTCTTTCTCGGAGTGTCATTCCCCGGCTGTGATATTCCAGCCTTTCAAAAAATCTTATGCGACGATTGTCCGGTCTCCAATCTTACGAACCGCGCGGGCACATTCAATATCCAGTACCTTGATTGCGATGAAAATGTAAAGTCTACACAACTTACTATTTCTGCCTTCCAAGTTCTAAGCGTTAAGGATTGCCTGAGGACGATAAAGGTATCGCCAGTCTCGACTAGCGAATGAGCCAGCCACTTTGTCTTCCAAAAGAAGACAGTAGACTGCCGACCTTATGAAACGGTGATCCAAAGCTGAGGATACTGGTATGAAAGAAAAAGGAACCGCTAACTCTGTCGCCGTGCTAACGCTGTTTGCTCTGTTGTTGAGTCATTCGGCGCTCGCGCCGGGTTACGCTTCAAGTCTGAGGCCAACCTGGTTTCCCGCATCTTCTCCGCCGGTTTCTAAACAGCCGTCGCTTTGTCCACCACGAGAGGCTGACCGGGCAAGGGCGCTCTCTGCTCTTGAAAAGACTCCGCTCTCGTTCATCAAGAATGGCGGACAGCTTGACTCGCGGGTTGCCTACTACGTTCAAGGGCGCGACACGACAATCTACTTCACTCCTCATGGCCTGACGTTTGCCCTGTTGGATCAAGAGGCAACGCAGCACGTCGCGGACAACCTCGAAGGTCACAGCGCGAGCCCGCAAGGCAGTCGAATTACGGAAGCAATGCGCGTCAAGGCATCGCGGCGATGGGCCGTTCATCTCTATTTCATCGGCGCGAATTGTAATGTTCAACCCAGGGGCGAGAATCCGACCGCGACCACCTACAGCTATTTCAAAGGGGCGAAAGATCAATGGAAGACCGGGCTGGCCGGTTACTCTACGATTGTCTACTCAAATCTCTGGCCGGGTATCGATCTCGTTTATACCGGCGCGTCGAACCGCTTGAAGTACGAATTTATCGTTAGGCCCGGAGCCAATCCCAATCAGATCCGGTTGGCCTATAGCGGCGCGACCGATGTGAAGCTGAACCAGTCGGGCCAACTTGAAGTCATAACGCCCGCGGGAAATTTTCACGATGAGTGCCCCGTTTCATATCAGGAAACCAACAGCAAACGAACCCCGGTTACCACTTCATTCAAGCTCGCCGGCGATAAAACAAAAAGCAGAGTTGGTTATTGCTTTCGTGTGGGCAATTATGACAAGAGCAAGCCGCTCGTGATTGACCCGGCGGTAATCATTTATGCCGGATTCATCGGCGGCTCCAACACTGAGACAGCGCTTCGCGTAGCCGTAGACAATGCGGGCAATGCCTACGTCGCCGGAATTACCGGATCGAATACGACAGAAGGCTTTCCGGCGACGGTAGGCCCGGACGTGACGTTCAATCCCAACCGCGCAGTTGGCCCCGCATCCTTCGACATACTCGATGTCTTCATTGCAAAAGTTAAAGTCGACGGCACGGGGCTGGTTTATGCCGGTTATATCGGCGGGACGGGCAATCAGGTTGCTACGGGGATTGCGGTTGACAGCGCAGGCAATGCCTATGTTGTTGGCGCTACCGATTCGAAGCCCAACACTTTTCCGGTGACGGTCGGGCCGAAGCTAACTTACAGCGCGCAGAAGTTCCCGAAGTTCCCAGCCTTGACGGATGCTCTGCTGGCCGACGGCTTCATCGCTAAAGTGAATGCGTCGGGAACAGGTCTGGTCTACAGCGGATACGTCGGCGGAGACGGACCTGATTTCGTATATTCAGTAGCCGTTGATGGCGCGGGCAGCGCTTACTTAACTGGCGAGACCGGGTCCAGTCCCGCAAGCCTGCCGGTTACGATCGGGCCGTCTCTCAATTTTGGTGGAGGCATCTTCGATGCTTTCGTAGCGAAGGTGAAAGTAGACGGCTCGGGCTTCGATTATCTCGGGTACATTGGTGGCGCCGACGTAGACCGCGGATTTGCCATCGCGGTGGATTCATCGGGCAGCGCCTACGTAACAGGCGAAACCGGCTCACCCGCATCGAGTCTGCCGGTGACCGTCGGGCCGAGTCTCACGTTTGGCAGCTTGCGTGATGCCTTCGTCGCCAAAGTAAAGCCGGACGGCACCGGGCTCGTCTATCTTGGGTACGTCGGCGGCGCAGGCGTTGATGTAGGCTCTGGCATCGCCGTTGATAGCTCGGGCAATGCCTATGTGACCGGCGGAACGAGTTCGCCTGAATCAAGCTTCCCGGTTACCGTCGGGCCGAAGGTGACCTACAACGGCAGCGACAATCCATTGTTCGGCGATGCCTTCGTTGCGAAGATAAAATCCGACGGTACAGGATTCGTCTATGCCGGTTATGTGGGCGGCTCAGGCGGGGATACAGGCTTTGACGTCAAGCTCGATGCGGCCGGCAATGCTTACGTAGTCGGTGCTACAACCTCTGCCAACTTTCCGGTGACTGACGGCTCGACCTTCAAAGGCGGCACGACGTATGGTGATGCGTTCGTAGCGGTAGTGAAGACCGATGGTACAGGACTAATTGCGGCCGGATTTTTTGGAGGCGCAAATGATGAAGCGGGCACGGGCATCGCTCTCGATGGCGCGGGAAACGTCTACATCACCGGCTCGACGGGTTCTACCGAGGCTTCATTCCCGGTTACGGTTGGACCCTTTACGGCGAATAGCGGATTTCAAGATGCATTCGTCGCCAAGCTCCGATTCAGCGTCAATGCCAACGCGCCAACCATAAGCAGCATCAGCCCTGCTTCGGGCTCGATCAATGGTGGAACGAATGTCACGATCACCGGAACCAAATTCGTTAAACGCGCGACCGTGAGTGTGGGCGGCATCGAGGCGACGGATGTCGTGTTCATAAGCAATACGCAGATCACCGCTACGACTCCGCCCCATGCCGCGGGGACGGTGAGCGTAGTTGTCACAAATCCGGATGGCGATGCGGGTGTTCTCCCGAACGGCTTCACTTACATCACTCCATTGGCCCCTTCTGTGAACGGCGTGACCAAACAAGGCAAGAAGCTTTTCGTCACGGGTCAAAACTTCGACGATGGCGCCAAGGTTTATATCAACGGCGAGAAGCAGAAGTCGGCAAATGATGAGACAAGCCCAAGCACGTCGCTGATCGCTAAGAAGGCGGGGAAATTAATTCAGCCAGGCGACAAGGTGACGGTTCACAATTCCGACGGAACAGTCTCAAACGAATTCACCTATAACCCATAGGCGTTCGCGACTGACAACGATGAAGAGAAGAATCGAGATCATAGTTTTCGAGCGGCAGCGGATTGTGATGCGCCCCACGTTGATGACCTGCCCGGTCTGCCAGACCAGCACAGAGTTTCTGACGACGCGGCAAGCCGGGATGGTCTTTCAGGTTAGAGCCACGAGCATTCGCCGCTGGATAGTCCAGGGCAAAGCGCATGGCATAAGAACGCCGGGCGGCCAGCACCGCGTTTGTAGAAACTCGCTCTGGAGTAATCGTCTCGATTCAGTCTTCGAACGAGGGGCGCCCACGGCGGACGCCCCTACAGGTCACTTCCACTTTAGGCAGGCATATGCAACGGCGGATCAATCTCGCGGGCGCTTGACCGAGTAATCCGGCCAACACACCAGCGGCGTGTTCGGATCCGAAGGATCCAAAGACTCCAACCACTCGACCAACTCATCAACACCGCGGCCGAACGGATTCAATGTAGCCGTTGTCGGAGCCGGCTGCGCGAACTTCGGATCAAGCGCCTTGGCGATCTGATCCTTTGCGTCTTCAAGGTGCAATCGTGTTGTTCGATCGGTCGCGCGCAACATCGCTCGCGCGATCATCTGATTCAACGAACGCAGTTCGCCTCGAATGAACGGGCGTTGCTCATCGGTGACTGCCGCGCGGCCATTCAACTTCTCGGCAAGCAGGTCGAGGTAAGCGCGTTGAAGGTTTCGGCGGAACGCGTCGATTCGAACCGAAGGCGTATCAAGCTCGTGCCAGATGCCTCGCCGAACATCTTCAAGAAACTCCGCCGGCTTGTATGCGGTCGCGCCGTCCATCGCTTCCTGCTCGACCAGTCGATTGAACCGAGCGCCGCTCATCAGCGAGTTCAACACGCGAAGCTGGCTCGCCTTGATCAAGTCAAGCGCGCCTGATGGTTGAATTCGTCGCAGCACTTCGGCCTTGATCGCCCACGTTGGAGTTGCGAACGCGTTGTCGTTCAGGAAGCGAACGGCTTCGGCTTGCTTTTGCCGCGGAACCGGCGTGAACAAAACGCCGTCCTGGCCGGCGTATTTCTCCTGTGAGTTGAAGCCCCCGACGATCGCGGTGACGTGATTCAACTCCGTCGCCCACTGCCCGAGCATCCGCCCGTACAACTCTTCGAGATCATCGTATGGTTCGCCCGCCTTCGTGGTTGTGGTCAACAGCATGTTCGAAACTCGTTCGAGATTCTTAATGCCCATCGCCGTAGACTTCACGGCATCGGCATCGCCGACTGCTTCGGTGTTCTCGCCGGGATCAGAGCCTCGCGAGTTCGACGTCGAGAATCGCAACCACGGAGTCTTGTCCTGCACGCGAGCCCATTCATCCAGCGTCTTCTTCTCTTCGTCGGGCGTATGCGCGCCGGGGATCGGTTTGTATCCCCACATCGTTGCCCACTTGTCGTATGGTCCGATGCCGGGGATCAGCAGCGCGGGATCGACCTTGTCCTCGGGCTGCACGACGTAATTGAAACGGGAGTAGTCCATCAAGGTCGGCGTGTGCCCCATCGTCTTGAGCCATTCCTTGTCGCGGACTTTTTCAGCCGGATAAGTCGCGCTTGCCTTCATGTTGTGCTGGAACCCAAGCGTGTGCCCGACCTCGTGCGCGACCACGTATTCAATCAACGTCCCCATCAAATCATCGGGCAACGGGAAGTGTTGCGCGCGCTGATCGAGCGGCCCGGCTTGAAGGAAGTACCAGTCACGCTGAAGGTTCATCACATTGTGATAGAACTGAATGTCGGACTCGATGATCTCGCCCGTGCGCGGGTCATGAACATGCGGTCCCGAGGCGTTTTCAATTGTCGAAGGCAGCCATCGGATGACCGAGTAGCGCGCGTCTTCGGGGCTCCATTCAGGATCCTGTTCGGCGGAGGGCGCTTCTTTGGCGATGATCGCGTTCTTGAAACCCGCTTCTTCGAACGCGGCTTGCCACTTCTCGATGCCGCGCTTGATGAACGGCACCCACTTGGTCGGAGTGGCCGGATCGACGTAGTAGACAATCGGCTTCACCGGTTCTGAAACGGCAGCGTTCGGATCTTTCTTTTCGAGCCGCCATCGAGTGATGAACCGCCGCTGGGCCGCTCGATGTTCGTCCTGACCGTAATCGGTTTGGCGAACGGTGAAGTATCCCACACGCTCGTCGTAGACGCGCGGCATCATCGGCTTCTCGGGAAGCTTGACCATGCTGTAGTGCATCAACACTGTGCCGCTGTTGTTGCGCATGCCGGGCCCAAGAAACGGATTCGGCGGCGCCTGTGGCGTTGGCAGCCCGGTATCAGGTGGCGATGTGAAGGTGTGCGTCGCTTCAACTTCGATGTTCGTCGGAAACGAGGCGATTCTTTCGATGAATGAGCGGCTGGAGTCGAAGCCTCGCGCGCGCAAGCGGGTCCTCGCGCTGAACTCGCTCACTTCAGTAGTAAACATACGCGTCACTTCGATGACCGGGGCGTCGTCCTTACCCAGCGCCTCAATCCAAAATGACATGATGATTGGATTGTTGTTTGAAGCCTGGACGGCGCGCGAGACAGGGAGCTTTGGATCGGCGACAACTTCGTAAGATACACTCCTGAGTAGAATTCGATTTCCGTGGCGCTCCCAACGCACCACGTGATTGCCGGCGGCCTGGCCCCCGTAGCCTACGCCGAGCGTCGTGCGCGCAATCTGACTCACCCAAAGAAAGTCTTTGTCGAGTTCACTCTTTGGGATTTCGTAATAGACCTTGTCCTTAATCCGATGAACGGTAAAGACGCCTGTATCGGATTTGGCGTCCTTGGTGATCACCTTGTCGTACGGTTTTATTTCCGGCGCGGAGTCGCGGCGGAAAGGCGAGTCGCCGATCTGTGGCGGCGCCGTTTGTGGCGGGGCGTCTTGAGACTCGCTGGCGACTGGGCCGGTTGATTGAGCGGCCCCAACGCGGGAGTCCGTATGAAGCACACATGCCGTCACAAGCACGGCGAAAAGCGAAGCGGTCAGTCGTTTCATAATTGATAACCTCGGTGAGTGAAAATCGTAAAGCCACTGGTGTCGGAGGACTGCGAAGCATATTCCTTTCAAATCAAGAATTCAATTGCTTTCAAGCGGAAGAAGGATTCGAGCGCGAGCGGTCACATTTGCTTGTAAAACATTCGTCGTGTCGGCTACCATTTCGGTCAATCTTTTCCGCCGTTACTCCGATTGGAAACAATGATCGAACCCGCTGTCACCCCCGAACTCATTCGAAGCCACGGACTCACCGATGACGAGTACAAACGAATTGCCGAGCTATTAGGCCGCGAGCCGAACTACACAGAGCTTGGCATCTTCTCGGTTATGTGGTCCGAACACTGCTCGTATAAATCGTCACGCGTGCATCTGAGGCGCCTGCCCACTGAAGGCGATTGCGTCTTGCAGGGGCCCGGCGAAAACGCGGGCGTCGTCGATATCGGCGGAGGCCTCGCCGCTGCATTCAAGATCGAATCACACAACCATCCTTCATTTATCGAGCCTTATCAGGGCGCGGCCACGGGCGTCGGAGGTATTCTTCGCGATGTGTTCACGATGGGCGCACGCCCGCTTGCCGCGATGAACTCGTTGCACTTTGGTCCGCTTGCGGTGGACGGCGACGCGTCAGCGGAAGCAAAAGCTACGATCGCGCGCAACCGATCGATAATGGCGGGAGTCGTCAAGGGAATCGGCGATTACGGAAACTCATTTGGAGTGCCGACGATCGGCGGCGAGGTGCAATTCGCGGAATGCTACTCGCGCAATCCGCTGGTGAACGCGTTCACGCTTGGAATCATGCGCAAGGAGCATATCTTTTACGGGCGCGCCGCGGGCGTCGGCAATCCGGTGATCTACGTCGGAGCGAAGACGGGACGCGATGGAATTCACGGCGCGACGATGGC
>Ga0134122_10003812_pt1 | contig 11223 bp, 22 predicted proteins | sample KB302_FD_96461 | JGI IMG/M metagenome (GOLD analysis project Ga0134122, IMG submission 96461) | Terrestrial soil microbial communities without Nitrogen fertilizer from Kellogg Biological Station, Michigan, USA - KB3-0-2 | ecosystem: Environmental > Terrestrial > Soil > Unclassified ...
CAAACAATTCCGTCTCAAGAAAGAGTCCTTACTCCCCAAAGGCGTAACCCCCGGCTCATGGTGGAAGCTGGGCCAGCACCTGCTCTACTGTGGCGATAGTTCATCCCCTGACTTTATCAACAAAGCGGAAGATGCCCAGCCCTCGTTTGCTTTTGCAGATCCTCCCTATAACGCAGGTGTAGCTATATGGGATAGCGGGTTTGAATGGAAGCATGACTATCTCGCAACTATGGCACCTATCGTAGCAGTAACCCCAGGTATCTCAGCTATTCAATACTTTATGCGGGTAACTAACATGCCCTACAAATGGTCTATGTCCTACTGGATCAACAACGGGATGACTAGGGGTGCGCTCGGTTTTGGCAATTGGATGTATGTTGCGCTCTTCACAGATGTATCCCTCTATCGCAATGAGCAGGACTTAGAACGGATTGACATAGACGAGCAATGGGACAAATCGGATAAAGAGGCAGTGAGTATCACAGGGGGGGATAAAGATCCCCTGAAACACAAGGGACGCAAGCCCATCAACCTTATGAAACACATTGTCGAGATGTTCACAAAGCAGGATGAAACGGTTATAGACCCTTTTCTCGGGACAGGTACAACCCTCATAGCCTGTGAGCTACTAGGACGTCAATGTATCGGAGCTGAGCTAAATGTCGAATATTGTGAGTCTATTATCAAGCGTTGGGAACGTTTGACCGAACTAACAGCAGAGGAAGTGAAATAATGCTTAGCTACACACGATATGACAAGGATAGACAGGCATTTTCAGATAAAGGGCACGTCAAAGCGCAAACCATGGTTTATCCCGAACTTTTCAGTGTAAGACCTGAGCAGCTTGATTTTACTGTTATTGATGAGGAAGAGCAGAAAAAGCAGGATTATACCTATGGCATTGACCGAACCGTCAAAGTAGAAGTTGCTAGACTTAAAGACAAGCTGAGCTTTACAGCCCAAGAGCGATTTAGACATCCAAAGTTCATAGATTATCAAGACGTTACTATCACGGAATGGAACAACAATAGCAACCTCCCAAGCGAACTCTACAAGATCCATGCAGATCTCTTTGTCTATGGATACTATGACCCCGTTACTGACAACCTTATCGAAGCAATCGTCTTCCATGTATCCCCCTTCAAGATGATGCTTGCACAAGGAAAGATTAACTACTTCAGAGGGTGTAACCAGAAGAACCAATCATTTATCACGGTCAAATTTGATGCACTAAAAAAGTCGGGACTTGTTGTATTTCACAGACGCTGGGGGTTTCCATGAATGCTACGTGTACCATCTGTGGCCACACCTTCACAGCTCGTCACTCCTACGGCCTCTGTGCCAAGTGTTTCAGCAAGGACCGTGCACGTGAGCTAGATCGTGTAGAGTCGACAATGAAGGCGTTACGCCGTAAAAACGTGTATCCACTACAACTCACGTTGGTAGAATGGTTATCCACCATTTCAGATTTCGCAGGTGCGTGTGCTTTTTGTCGTGAATACACGTGTAACGTCATTGAGATGGTTGAGCGTAACAAAGGCCTTGTCTACGACAATGTGGTACCTGCTTGTCGTGCATGCAGTAAAAGGAGACAAGAAGGATACGAAGAAGCCGAAGACCGTGTACGTATCTATCTAAGTGTCGAGCGTGTACAGCACTTCATCCCACAACACGAGGAGGAGTTGGCATGAACCCTTGGAGCGACGCAACCACTGTTGAAGACCTGCTTGTCCTGCTTGAGGCTGAGTGTCCTGTCTCTATTGTAACCGATGCACTCTCAAGAAAGCAGATGACCACAGAAGAGAAAGAACGGCTTATCAGTGACTTAGAGTACATCAGTCAAGAAGCAAGAAATGCTATAGCTGCATTGAAGAGAGGCATGACATGCAAAGAAGAATAACCATCGCTTTAACCCCTGATGACTACAATTTTCTAGCACAAAGTGATGATGTGGGTAAATTTGTAGCTGATGCAGTCAAAAAGGCCATTGAAGAGAAACGAGCAGACAAGAAAGAACCTAAGAAAGTACGTGTATCCATTCTTGGCATTAACTAAGAGAGGTTATACAGCGTGAGAAAGCAACTCAAGAATAAAAAACGATCCTGCAAAATGTGCAAGCCGCACAAAATGGGTTGGGAGAACCGATGGAAGCCAAAAGAGCAGGATGCATTGAAACGCTTTGAAAAGGACAAGAAGGAGCAAGAGGCATGAGAAAACAGAGCACACGTCGTATGTCAGTAGCGCGCAAGAGGCAAGAGCAAGGTATGAATGTGCTGAGAAGACGGATACACTTTGGCCTTGAAGACATGAGCTTCTGGCATTGGGTAGTATTTGCGCCTGACGACGAATACGCTTGGTTCTCCTTTTTGCCTAGACAGGTAGGTCTCGTTGGCTCTCTGCCTAACAACAGGCGACTCACTAAGCCGTTTCCTGTCAGCCTCACCCATGACAACGGAGAGTGGCTTGCAAGCGACCCTGTGTACAGCATGCACGCCGTAGGACCGAGAATTCACGAGGCAGTTGCAAAATTTCGCCACATACTCAGCGACTACCTAGACATACTCAGCGAGCACCAAGGACCCATGAGCCAGCACCTACGCGACCAACTAGCGTATTTGCAAGAAATGATAGAGGAGACACAAGCATGAATACTGATAACCCATTTATTCTGCATGAGCATCAAATAGATGAAAAAATGCAACGTTTAGGACTCGGAGATCTCAGGCACGCCGCGCAACTTACCATACAGTTTGAGGCTGAGAACCGTATACAAGATGAAGGTATCACAGATGAACAAGAGGTACTTAATCTCTACTCACAGATAAAGCGGCAATACTTAGAGTACATGGACTATAGAATGAAGCGTGCACAGCATGAATAAACTCACAGAGCGCGAGCAACTCATGTTTGACCTTATACGACAAGGCAAAACGAACAGTCAAATAGCTGTCGAGATGAAGATTAGCCCTACGACCGTAAATAGAGACTTGAGAAGCCTCAAGCGCAAAATGAATGCTAAGAGTAAATACGCCTTAATGGCATCTACACAAGCAGAGGAGATTTAATTATGAGCACACTGATTATTCCTGTAGCAACCATCGAGAAACTTACACCACATACCAACGCTGATTCACTTGAATTAGCTCAAGTCCTTGGATGGCAAATGGTTGTCAGAAAAGGAGAATACAGCATAGGCGATCTTGTTACGTATTTTCCTATTGATACTGTACTACCACATGATTTAAGTGATAAGTACGGCGTGACGAAGTATCTCTCTAAAGGCCGTATTCGATGCGCAAAATTGAGAGGAGAGCCATCCTTTGGTTTAGCTGTAAGACCTGACAATGATGAGTGGCAAGTAGGACAAGATGTTACAGAGCATTATGTCTCTCTAGGTGTCAAGAAATACGAACCTCCCGTGCGTGTTACGGCAGGAGATGCTGAGCCAGCACATCCGCTGTTCGTGACATACACCGAAATTGAAAATATGCGCAATTTTCCTGACATCCTTCAAGAAGGCGAAACAGTTGTTCTAACCGAAAAGATTCACGGCACCAATTCAAGAGTCGGCATGATCGAAGGTGTCCTCATGGCAGGCTCAAAAGGCGTTCGCAGAAAAAGACCTGCCGATGATAACTTTGAAGTTAACCTCTACTGGTATCCTCTTTCACTTTCTCCAGTTCGCACTCTGCTAGAGAATTTGGCAACTCAGCATAGGCAAGTCGTCTTGTTTGGCGAAATCTACGGCAGTAAAATCCAATCTCTTGATTATGGCCACAAAGGCGCTACGGGCTACAGAGCCTTTGATCTGCTCGTAGATGGTCACTATCTCAACTGGCATGACTTTGTTCGGCAATGTGCTCAATACGGCATTAGTACGGTTCCCGTCGTTGATGCCATTCCTTTCAATCTCGATACAGTCAAAAAATACAGTGAGGGCAACACACTCTTAATGGATGACAATGCGCATATTCGAGAAGGACTTGTTGTAAAACCAATACAAGAGCGGAGAGACCCGAAGACAGGTAGGGTTATTTTGAAATACGTGAGTGACCAATACCTGTTTGGCAAGCAAACTGACTACACGGACCAATAGGAGCAACAATCATGAGTGAATTATCTGCCAACCACAATGCGCAAACGCCTGAGCAGAAACGAGAAATCATAGAACGCCTGTACCAAATATGGATACAACACCCTCAACAGAGGCTGGGACAGCTTGTGAGCATATCAGGGCGGTACTACCGAAGTGATTACAACCTTATAGAAGAGATTGAATGGCAATACAAGCATGACAGACATAGTGGACAGGAGATACAAGCATGAAGCCACTCACTAAAGACGAAAGAGATTTCTTGGCTTGGCTTGAGCTGAAACGACGTGGCAAAACTAACAAAAGGCCCATAGAACATACAGGTGCCATTTGCAGCGAAGAAGGCACTTGTTATTATCCATAAGGAGACACAAGCATGAATGACTCTGCAAGCACACTCTTTGACGTTGCAGAGGTGCCAACGCCAACTAAGTCAAATGAATGGTATACACCATCTCGATATATAGAAGCAGCAAGAGAGGTTATGGGAGGCATTGACTTAGATCCTGCTAGTTGTGAGATGGCAAATAGGACAGTGAAGGCAACAAAGTACTACACAAAAGAGGACAACGGGCTAGAGCAGGAATGGCATGGGCGTGTATGGCTTAATCCGCCTTATGGCCTCACCAATCCATTGGAAACCAATTGTAGATTTAAAAGTGGCGGTGCATCTCCTGAGAAGAGAAGCTTGCAAAGCATGTTTATTGCTAAGGCTCTCAGCGAATATAGAGCAGGAAACATAGAACAATGCACGCTTTTAGTCACTGCTAACACTACAGTCGCATGGTTCCAACCTCTATGGGACTATCCGATGTGCACCCCTTATCCAAAGATGCGCTTTTTTGTCCCAGGTCTGTCAGAAGGACAAAGCCAAGTATTCGGAAATGTTTTTGTCTACTTGGGACCTCATGAGCAGAAGTTTACCCAAATCTTTAGTAAGTTTGGCCGCATTGTCAGAGCCATCGACACCCCAAAGCTGCCAGCCATACAACCCACCCTCTTCGACAAGGGGATAACAGCATGAATGACAAAGAGATCTGGGCACAACGAAAACGAGATGTGCATGAGCAGAACATCAGGTTCCAACCCGTAGTACTCGTACTACACGATCAAACCCCTAACAGGCTAGAATGCTTATGCGGCGCTTTGGCTACATTTGTCAATATTGAGCTAGACAAAGATGGCAGATTAGCCGCTTGGTGTATTAGCTGTCATGACTGCTATTGCAAGGAGTCACAAGCATGAATGAGCTTATGGAGGAAGATGAACCAATATATTGCTCTGTATGTAATATGTCAGCCAATGTACATTGTGAGAGGTGTGATAACGATCTTTGTGCAGTATGTGCTACAGAAGATGAAGATATTATTTTCTGCTATGAATGCTGGCTAGAGCGAGAAGCAGAATTGCAGCAAGATGGCGATACTTTTGAGGAGCAACAAGCATGAGCAGCACTAACCACATCATCTGGCATCAGTTAGCCACTGAATCACCTGCAGAGCGCATTGACCGACTCAACAAAGAATTGCATCGCATCTTCTTTGATGGCAAGCCTTGCCATAAGATTTGTCCTAGCAGCTGGTTCGAGCCGACGCATGACATCATTTGTCGGATATGCGGAGCAAGAGCAGATGACTATCTTGAACTCAAGCACAGCACACCGCCTTTTTTTGAGAGCCTGGATGCTATGCAGCTCGTCATTGAGTCAGGTAAGTTCGCTGAAGTCAGGGAAGAGTTCGATCACTGGCTGTCCAAAGAGCGGCATGAGTGCACAATCTTTCTTTATGGACAGATTGGCAGCGGGATCTACTTTCGCGAGAAAGGCGCAAGTAGACAAGAAGCTTTCTACCTGACAGCATTGAAGGCCATGGGATACACGGTAGTCATGGAAGGACACACGACATGAACGAGCGACTCACTGAAATCACAGTCGTAGGCAAAGAACCTCACGAACTATTCCAGGGAGAAATAACACTTTACCAGATGATACTAGATCGACATTGGTTTCTTGCGTGTCCTAGATGTGAGGGAGTTGCGAATCTCGGAGGCCACGAGGTCACTGAGAACAACGGGGTTATCACGGTATCGCCGTCGATTCTCTGTGGATGCGGCGCTCACTACTTTGTCGAGCAGAGCAAAATTAGGTGGTGTTAACAATTATCAGCCGGGACTTGACAGACAGGAGCAAACATATGAATACAGGCAATAGTGAGTTTGCCTACTTTACGAGTATAACGCGAAAAAGCTTGCAAACGGCAGCAATGCACGGCTACCCCTTGCCATTTACAGCCGTATATGTTATTATAGAAACAGATCGAAAAGGCAGTATTAGAAAGGCATATGGCAATGATCGTGATGAAAGAACAAATCTTTACCCCAGAGCAAGCTGCGGAGGCGCTACAAGTATCATTGGATACAATCATGCGTTTAATTCGGAGCAAGAAGCTAAGAGCTTCCAAAGTGGGGAGCCTATGGCGGATACCAGAAACCGCTATAGTGGAGTACTTAGATCAGCAGAGCAACATCAAAGAGGACAAAAAATAAAGCTGGCACATGCCAGCCGAACAATTGAAGTAGCAGTCAGCTCGCTGTCCAAGGTCTGGACAACTGGAGACAACGAGCACGATACCAGCTACGAGCGCAACGCCTGTATCAATTATAGACACGCATCCAAAAGCGTGTCAAGCCTTGGTTATACAAGGCAAATAGGCCTCACACGCGCTTGTAGCCCCAAAGGAGCGCGTTATATGTATATTGATATCCCCCACATCCGCTATATCCGCAACTTTATACTGTCATGTCTATTTTCATTAAATGTAGCAAGTGAGGTTAAGTAATGGCTATGCCAAAACCCCCTTTCGAGAGCCCCGTTGTTGAGCGAGCTATTCAGTTTGCCCTAGATGACCTGCTTACCCACAAAAGAGAACCATCCGAGGATATTTTGGCAATGATCCCGCCAGGAGAGGGTCTGCACATTATCACTGCTATAACCGAAGGGCTCAAAGACAAACAAGAGATCGGAGCTCGCAGTGTCTTTCATAGCCTCTGTAAAAACATCGATGAGCTCAATAAATCCAATGGCAAGCAGAATTGGCTCAGGGAATTGAGAGCGAGGCCTGTTCCATCTCGAAGTGAAGAAGAGCAGGAAAAGCCAAAGGAGAGACGCTACACACTGCAACCTCTTAGCTACCTCAAAAATAAACCCAAGCCAAGTTGGGCCGTAGACCAAATGATGTTTGAGCGCGGCGCGTCCCTTTTCGTAGGGGACGGAGGTAGTGGTAAGTCTACCCTTGTTCTCAACATGCTCATAAGTCGTGCATGCAATGTCCCATTTATTGGGAAAGAGACAAAACCTGCTTTTGTCATCTGGGTGGCCGCTGAAAGCGTTAATGAACTTTATCCTAGAATAACTGCATGCTTGGCTTGCCACGATATTTCAGAAGATCAGTTTACAAATATGCTTTTCTTAGACGGACGGGTACCATTCAACAACACAGCGGAAATACGTGCATTCATAGAAGATACACGAGAACAGTTAGTTGCAATTGGAGTTACACCACAAACCCATAGTATCAACTTTGCCTTTGATACTTACGCTAGATGTACACCAGGATCAGATGAAAACAATACTCAAGAAACGAAATTGATTTCAGATATGATCCTAACAATTGGAGAGGCATTTGACGGTCATGTGATTGTTATTCACCATACTAACGCCCAAGGAAAAATAAGAGGAAATACAACTCTTAGAGATGCAGTAGATACAGTTTGGTATGTAAGCAAAGATGGAAATACAATAAAAATGTTCTGCGATAAGATGAGAGGTACAAGTACACCAGAACCATTTAGTGTGGAAGTTCGCTCAGTTGTTATCGATGAACAAAACCTTGGTGCACCAGGGAGTACAGCTCCGGTTATCTTCCCAAGTAATGCAATATCCGAAAAATTTACACCGAAAGCACATCTGCAAATGCTTCACATACTCAACGAACGCAACCAATTGACCTCTGGTGACTGGCTGAAACTTTGCAAAGAGAGACATGAGATGTCTGACCCAACATTCTACAGACATCTCAAGAAACTTATTGCGGATGACCTCGTTAACGCACCTTTAGAGGATGAAAAAGAACGTGGCAAAAAAGTGTATTACTCTCTTTCACCGAAAGGAGTGATGCTACTTGGATAATCTACTATCAGTACTATCAAACTACTCTCATGATAGTAGTGATAGTGGCTATAAAACTACTATCACTACTATCATCACTCTTAAGAGTGATAGTAGTGATAGTAGTAGCTGGCTCTCAAAATGGGAAGGAAAACATGATGGAATTTAATCTTCTTGCTGAGATGCAACGGGACGGGTTTAGCATCGCTCGTAAATCCCATAGTCGTGGCGGACAATACAACGGGCCATGCATCCTTGGCTGCGGAGGACTGGGTAACGATCGGTTATGGGTACAGCCGAACTTTGGAGATTATGGCTGGTTTCGCTGTAGCGTGTGTAATGCCAAGGGGTCGGGTGTGGACTACCTGATGATGAAGCGCAACTACACAAAGCAACAGGCACTGTCTGCTGTGGGATGGAAGCCCAAGGATGGCAGTGAGCCGCAATTTCTCATCCCCAAGAGTGTGCTCTCTGGACAGATCTATCCAACTCATGAAGCACCATCGGCTAAGTGGCAAGAGACTGCCAAGGGATTTGTCGATTACTGCACAACTGCATTGTGGGATGAGAGAGGACAACAGGCACTGGAATATCTAAGGTCACGCGGTTTGAAGGATGAAACGATTAAAGCCGCTAGGATTGGTTACAACCCTGCCAAGATGAGGCAATCAGCAGATAAGTGGGGGATGAAACAGCATAGCATGTTGGCGCAAGGCATTATCATCCCGTGGTTCTTGGGGGAAGGTGAGATCTGGCGGATTACCGTTCGTGATGAGAGCGTGACAGAAGGCACCAAAGAGGGACGCTACAAGCAGGTAGCAGGTGGAAGCAATGGACTCTATCTTGCCTACACACTTGGCTATGATCGACCTGTCATTCTGGTGGAAGGTGAGTTTGACGCGCTGTCTGTGGCACAAGAATGCGGACATGATGTCTCAGTTGTGGCCACAGGGACAACGGAAGGCAGTCGTATCACCAGATGGTTAGCGGCCCTTGCGACAAGAGACATGGTGCTCGTCGCCTTTGACGCTGAGGAGAGCGGTGACAAAGCGGCTCAGTGGTGGCTTGATCGATTGGAGAATGCGCACCGACTACGACCATGGTGGAAGGATGCCAATCAAATGCTACAAGACGGTGTTGATCTCTTGAATGAATGGATGCTCCCGCGAATTGAGTCCATTGTGTATGGGCCAAGTCCTATCCCTGCTCCTGATGACTGTCTACGTTGTCATACATGCAAGTGTCCATTTCCTGACTTTGAAGGATGGGATGTGGAGCAGATCCCTATGGATGACTTTATGAACTATGACCCGGAAGACGGTAAATTGTATTGCGAAAAATGTAGACCAGACCTTTTTAGTAACCAAGCTAGCCAAATGTTAGTAATAGCATAAGGAGAAAGCAATGTTTCAAGAAGGGACATTCATACAATACAAGGATGGCAAGCGAATACCGTACAAAGTGCATATAGTCATAGGGTATGCAGAACTTGGGGAGAGTATGCCAGTCGATCAGCACCACGACGGCTACAACGTCTACGCTTTCTACGATGAGCAGGGAAGATTGATCCAAGCCTATGAGCACCAAGTTGAATTGTGGACACCACGTACTGATGTAGAGGCATGGGTATCTCAGTTTGGGCCTGACACGTGGCTGGAATACCAATTCTGTAAAAATGCGGCTAATTGGCTAGACGGGTTGCCAGAGGACATTCTACTGAGGCGATTAGCGGAAAAGGAGAAAGCTTCATGACTTATCCACATCTGCGAACAAGTTCTCCACAGGCCAAGATTGAACACTGGCAAGAGTTGCGAGCGCGAGAGGAGAGCCGGGTATGATGCAAGAAACCCTGTTCGAGACACCAGTACTCGAGGCTGGCTCAGTGATACCGCCGACTGGCATCAAGCACACCATCGTGACTGAGCCACTAGGCACGTGTTGCAAATGCGGCGCACCCGCTCGACTCTCGTCACCAAGTGGCAAATATGCCTATTGCAAGAAATGCGGTTGTTGCAATAGAAAAGAGAGCAAGATGGTAAAAGGTACACTTGTGACGAAAAGAGTATGTTGGACAAGTGTAGACAAATTTGTAAAGCATCCAAGGCTTGACGCGTATGTGTGTCCGTGCGTGCTGAGAGGCTAGGAGGATAAGGCAATGAAAAATACGAAGACAGAATTGAAATGTAAGGCTTACGGTTTAGTGTGTGAGGTGGTTGAGAGTGCATTAAATGCAGACTGTATAAATAATTTCTGTGAGACGCATAATCTTACAGAAGAAGGTAAATACATCACACAAATCATCTCAGATATTGTGAAGAAATTGGAGGTGAAAGCATGATTCAGTGCTTTTGCCAAGAGTGTGCGCAGATGGCCTTGTTCGAGCTTGGCATCTGTGCACTGGAGCCACGAGAGTTTGTGGCACGAGCGAGGCGCTACAAACTTACCGTAGAGCAAGAGGCCATAGTGGACCGGATGAAATTGCAAATGTGGAATGAGAGCGCGAAAGGAGAGAAAGCATGAAAGGTTATTCACAGCCACAAAGAACGTTCATATGTGAAATGAAGCATAAGTATGCAGTGGGCGAGAAGGTACGTGTCACAAAGCACCATGAGTTTGTAGCTGGCGCTGAAGGTGAGATAGTAGGAATTATGTTGTACACGTTTATAGCGCCTGCCTACTACGTGCAAATCGGCGGTTCGATCGTGGCCGTTTCGGAGCGGAGTCTGGAGAAACGCTAGGATGTGGTTTTTTAGCGTCCCTGTAGCGCAAGAATGGCGTTTGCTATATGTCAACGGATGAATTTACATGGCGAAAATTGCTCTCTCAGAAATCGCAATAATGACGTTTCTAGAGCATGTGACAAATGTTCTACTATTGGAAAGGAAAAACACCATGGCAACCCGTCGAATAGGGATGGAGTGCCGCGAGTGCGGATGTATTTTTAACGGCGAAGGCGTATTTAAGA
>Ga0134122_10003813_pt1 | contig 11222 bp, 12 predicted proteins | sample KB302_FD_96461 | JGI IMG/M metagenome (GOLD analysis project Ga0134122, IMG submission 96461) | Terrestrial soil microbial communities without Nitrogen fertilizer from Kellogg Biological Station, Michigan, USA - KB3-0-2 | ecosystem: Environmental > Terrestrial > Soil > Unclassified ...
AGATCGTTCTTCGGATCGATCCAGAACCAGGTGCCGGCCGCCCCGCCCCACCAGATCGAGCCATTGCCTTGCAGCGTCCCGAGCTTGGCCGCATCGAGCACGACGGCGAAGTCCAGCCCGAAGCCCAAGGCATCGCCGCCGATCGGAATGCCAATCGACGAGGTCGCATCTTGTCCAACCGTGCTTTCGATATGATTGGCCTGCATCAACGCGATCGAGGCCGGTGCCAGGATGCGTACGCCATCGAGTTCGCCATGGTTCAGGATCATCTGGCAGAAACGGGCATAGTCGTCGACGGTCGAGACCGTGCCGCCGCCGCCCGACTCCAAAGGCGGCGGTTTCGTAAAGTCTTGCACGGCGGGAAACAGTTCATGTGTCAGCTCGAGCAGCTTGTTGGTCTGCGGGTTCATCACATAGACGCTGGCGAGCCGCCCGGCATTGGCAGGTGGCACAAAAAAGCCGGTGTCCTTCATGCCGAGCGGCCTGAAGATGTGGTCGGCCATGAAGTCGCCGAGCTTCTGTCCCGACAATTTCTCGATGATGTAGCCCTGGATGTCGACGGCGGCCGAATAGGACCAGCGCGTGCCGGGCTGATAGAGCAATGGAATCGTCGCAATCTTGTCGACCATCTCCTGCAAGCCGTTTGACGTCAGGACTTTCTTGTCGCGAAACGCATCATCGACGGGATTGCCGCTGCGCAGGCCATAGCCGAAGCCGGCAGTATGAGTCATGAGCTCGCGCATCGTGGGCGGGTGCTTCATGTCTTCCAGGATCGGCTGTCCCTTCGAATCCACTCCGTTCATCACCTTGAGATTGGCGAATTGGGGAATGAACTTGGAAACGGGATCTTCCAGCCGCCAGCGACCCTGCTCGTACAGGATCATCATGGCCACGCCGATCATCGGCTTGGTCTGCGAATACATGCGAAAGATCGTGTCGCGCGTGATCGGCGCTCCGGTGGCGATGCTTTTCACGCCATGCATGTGCAGGTCGACGATCTTTCCATGGCGGACCAGCATGGTCAGGATGCCGGCGACTTCGCCGCCATCGACGGCGTGGTCCATCGCGGCATCGAGCACGCGCAACCGGCTACTGGAAAATCCAGCTGATTCGGGTTGGGCAAGGGTGAGTTGCGGCGCCGGTGCCGTGCTCGTCGCAATTTTTGTCCGGGCGTCGGCCGCTTGCAGAAGGCCAATTGCAAGCAAGGCTGCGCCTGCAGCCATCCAGTGTTTTATCATCGATATCCCCGCGTGTCCGGCGCTCCGCCCAGCGCAGGATGCGGTATTCGCCGCTTTCAGGCAATCGGCGGGTCAGTGCGCCACGTGCGGATCGCGCTCGCCCGCCTTGACTGCGATTGCGAGGGCATCAGTTGCCACTGGACAAGTGTAGAAGGGCGAACGCGCGCAATTGGGATTGTACGCGTCGTTGAAGTTGATCTCCACGGTCTTGGGTGGAAAGGCACCGAAATCGGCGATGTCGACATAGCGCCCGGAACCATAGGTACCCTTGCCGGTCAGGTCATCCATGAAAAAGGCCGACAGGTCGGTGATCTTCTTAGGATCGTTGCTGTCGCCATAGAAGGGCAATGTGAACGTCTTGCCTTTCAGTTGAAACGTCGCATCGCCGGCATGAAAGAATTGTTTATCGGTGCCACGGGAGGTGCGAAACACGCGCGCCGGCAGTTTGGCGTCTGGCTTGAATGTCGCCTTGACCACATAGCTGGGATCGTAAGCGAAATAGCTAAGACCCTTGAAATTGACCGCTGCGGCGCGGCGTTGATTGTACAACATGAATCGCGCGCCGATCACGCCGGCGCTCACCTGGGTTCGGAAGCCAGCGATGTCGACGTCCGTGTCGACCGGAATGCTTTTCTGGATTGCCGCCTCGTCGAAGCTCGTGCCGCCCTTTACGATGTGCATGTGACCGCCCTGGAAGCTGGCGGTGAGCACGCCCTTGTCGACCTTGCCCGGCACCCAGCGGTAGGAATCCGGCTTGCCGCGCGCGCCGACCAACGTCGCGCTGGCGCCCTCACCCAGATAGGCCGCATCCTGGATTTTCAAAATGGCATGCGGGATTTTCGCATAGGCGAGGTTGGCCTCGGCGATGCCTTCGCGCCACGTCTGCTCGGGCGATTTTGGCGCCGTCGCCGCGACGCTCACAAGGGCCACTAGCAGCGCGGCCGCCAGCTTGACGATGTTCATATCCATTCCTCGTGGTGTTCTGTTGCGTCAGTCGTTTTTGCAGTGCAGCAAAATATCTTATAGGCTTGCGCCACGCGCAGTTGGAGAATGCTCACCGCGATGACCCGGGACAAGCCCTGGATTTTCCGCACCTATGCCGGCCATTCGAGCGCGACGGCGTCGAATAGTTTGTACCGCACCAATCTGGCAAAGGGCCAGACCGGCCTGTCCGTGGCTTTCGATCTGCCGACGCAGACCGGCTATGACAGCGATGATCCCCTAGCCAAGGGCGAAGTCGGCAAGGTCGGCGTGCCGGTCTCCCATATCGGCGATATGCGGGCGCTGTTCGACGGCATTCCGCTCAAGGATATGAACACGTCGATGACGATCAATGCGCCGGCGGCGTGGCTGCTGGCGTTGTATGTCGCCGTCGCCGACGAACAGGGCGCACCGCGCGCTGCACTGACCGGCACGACGCAGAACGACATCATCAAGGAATATCTGGCGCGCGGGACCTACATCTTTCCACCCAAGCCGGCGCTGCGTCTGACGACCGACACCATCGCCTTCACGACGGCCGAGATGCCGAAATGGAATCCGATCAATCTTTGCTCCTATCATTTGCAGGAAGCCGGCGCGGACGCCGTCGAAGAAGCCGCCTTCGCGCTCGCCGCAGCCGTCACTGTGCTCGATGCGGCGAAGGCACGCGGCGCGATTCCGCCGGCGGAATTTCCCAAAGCCGTCGGCCGCATGAGCTTCTTCGTCAACTCCGGCGTGAAGTTCATCACCGAGATCTGCAAGCTGCGCGCGATGGCGGCGCTGTGGGATGAGATCACGCGCGACCGCTATGGCGTCAGCGACCCCAAACTGCGCCTGTTTCGCTATGGCGTGCAGGTCAACTCGTTGGGCCTGACGGAGCAACAGCCGGAGAACAATGTCTATCGCGTGCTCTTCGGCATGCTGGGCGTCACGCTCTCCAAGAACGCGCGTGCCCGTGCGGTGCAATTGCCGGCGTGGAACGAAGCGCTCGGCCTGCCGCGGCCCTGGGATCAGCAATGGTCGTTGCGCCTGATGCAGATCGGCGCCTTCGAGACCGACATGCTCGAGTATGGCGACATCTTCGATGGCTCCAAAGTGATCGAAGAGAAAGTCGATCAGCTCAAGAGCCAGATCCGCGAGGAGATGGCGCGCATCGCAAAGCTTGGTGGGGCGGCGACGCAGGAAGCGCTGGAATATATGAAGGAGCGGCTGGTGGCCTCCAACGCCGCGCGGGTCGAGGCCATCGAGCGCGGCGACGAAATTCGCGTTGGCGTCAACGCCTACAAGGAAACCGAAGTTTCGCCTCTGACCGCGGGCAACGGCCACTTCATGACCGTCGACGAGTCGGCGGAAAGTCATCAAATCGCGGAGCTCAAGGCCTGGCGCGCCGCCCGCGATCTCCGGAAGGTCGAAGCAGCCCTGACGGCACTGGAGCGTGCGGCGCGCAGTGACACAAATCTGATGCCGGTCTCGATCGAGTGCGCCAAAGCCGGCGTGACCACTGGCGAATGGGCGCGCAGCTTGCGCAGGGTGTTTGGCGAATATCGCGCACCCACCGGCGTTGCAGTGACGGCTCCATCGCGCAACGACGAACGCATTGGCGCGCTGCGCAGTGCGGTCGACGCTGCGTCGAGAAAGCTCGGGCGGCAGCTGACCTTCCTGGTCGCCAAGCCGGGTCTCGACGGTCATTCAAATGGTGCCGAGCAAATCGCCATCCGGGCCCGCGATGCCGGTATGAACGTGATTTACAACGGCATCCGCTTTTCGGCCGATGACATCGTCGCCGAAGCCAAGACAAAGAAGCCGCATCTCATCGGACTTTCAGTCCTCTCCGGCAGTCATGTGCCGCTGGCCAAGGATGTCGTTGCCAAGTTGAGAGCGGCCGGACTGACGGACATCAAGGTCGTCGCCGGCGGCATCATTCCACCCGAGGATGAGGCGACCTTGCGCGCGGCTGGCATCGCGGCGGTGTTCAGCCCAAAGGACTACGACCTCAACCAGATCATGCAAGGCCTAGTCGAGTTGGCGGTGCAATAGGCTTGCGGATGCGCACTTCCGCTTAAGATCCGTCCACACCGCCGATATCGAGAACGAATTTGTACTTGCCGTCCTCGCAGCGACGCCATTCGGTCACATAGTAACCGGTAACAGTGCGCGGGCTGCCGTCGGGTTTCTTGGCGGTGAACACCCAGGTGCCGCGCGTCCAACCGAGCGTACCGTCAGCCGAGGCCTCCGCCTCAATCGGGGTCCATGCGAGGTTGCTGCTCGTCTGTGCGGCCGGATCCTTCTTCTCGACATCGACATAGTGGGCGGCAGCGGCCGCCTTGCCCAGAATCGGCGGGTGATCGCCATCGAACAGGCGCACATCATCGGTCATGAAAGCGAGAAAAGCGGCATGCGCGCCCGCTTTGGCCGACATTTCGGAAAAGGCGCGGTCCGTCGCCATCATGTCGTCCCGCGGGCCGGCCAATACCGACCCCCCGAACAGAATGACCAACACCAAAGCGGCAAGAACCTGTTGCATGACGAGCATCCCTCAATTGTGGCGAGCTTGCCGCATTCCGGCCCCGATCTCGCTTAACTATCACTTTACCGTGTTTAAGCGGGCGCATTCCCGCATTTCCTCGGGGGAGCCAATCATGGTGGCCTATTTGTCCAGAAGAGAAGATCCCTATCAGGTTCCGGTTCGGCGCAACGGCTTGAGCAATGAACTGTTTCACGGCCTCTCGCCTGAGGAATTCGACCTCGAAGCGAAGTCGCTGGCTTCGGCCGAGGCGATGACGCCGACCACGCGGGCCCGCATCGAGCGCCAGTTGCTGGAGCGCCTCAAGACCCCTGTCGACACGCCAAGTTGGGGTCCCGACTGGGTCAAGCATGGCGAGCGCGTCGCCGCCCAGCGCCGCCGCCGCGAAGGGCGCATTGCATCCTGGTTCGGCCGCAAGGAAGACGAAGCAGACGAAGACGCGGCGCCCGACCCGCTCAACGCGGTGCAACGCGACGATGCCGAAATCATCATGCGCAATATGGAAAAGAGCCGCCAGGTCGCGCACTACCGCCCGCTGTACTTGGTCGCGGTCCTGCTGGCGATCGGGATCGCGGCGCTGGCGATGTTCGTGGACTATCAGATCATTCGCGGCGATGTGTGGACCAGGGCACTGTCCAACGAATTCATGGTCGTGCCGGCGAGCCTGCAAAGCTCGGTGATCTTCAAGAGTCTGCAGGTTATCTTCGCCGTGCTCATCGTGCATTTCTTCCTGAAGATGACGGGCGCCTATGGCCGCAACACCATGATCGCGACAGCGTTCGTCTTCGCGCTCATCATGATTGGCGGTCTGGGTTATCTCGTGGCCTACAACAACATGGCGGGCGCCACCTCGGCCACGCTGGAGCGGCCACGCGACGATGGCGCCAGCGGCGCAGGAAGTGGTTCGATCGATGCGCTGTTTGCACCAAACAAGCCGGCCGATGCCGGGACGGCAGTCGCGACCCCGGCCAGCCTTACCTCTGACGGCTTCTCGCTGGGCCTGCCCAAATTGTCGAGCACCTCGCTCGCCAATGCCGATTCCTGGTTCTGGCTGGCGTTTGCCAGCGTCATCTTCTTCATCGTGACGACGGTGGCGGCGCTCTACATGCAGACGGTTGAAAACAACGTGCGCAATTTCCATATTGCGCGCGACTACAAACACCGCCAGCGCCAGTTCGCGCAGCTCCACCTGCTGCAGCTTGCGGACAAAAAGGCCTAAAGTTCCCGGCGATGAAAATCATGCTGGCGTTGGTGACGGCCGCGGGGCTGGTAGGCGGCGGCGCGATGGCGCTTCACGCCACGCGCGGCGCCGAACCCATCGTTATCGCTTCGATCGATGACAGCACGGTTCTGGCACCGCGGCGCATCATCATCGGGCTGGACATTTCCAAGAGCAATCCGTTGGTCGACGATCCGGCATTTGCCGCGAAGGTGGGCGCGCGCATCGCCAATATCGTGCGGGGTCTCGGGTTTGCGTCCGAGGTCCATGTGCGCACCTTCGGCAGCTACGATGCGTCTTCGAACAATTTCTACTATGACGCGCTGATCTCGACCCGCAACCGGCCCGAACATGCCGGCGCCGAAATCCAGAAACTGATTTCCGGCACACCGCAGCTGGTCAAGAGTGGCAAATGGAAATCGCAGACCCGCACCAACATCCTCGCCTTCCTCGATAACATCTCGCAGAGCATCGGCTGCCGCGGCCTTCCGACGACGGTGATTCTCGCATCCGACGGCGTGGAGGATTCCGAATATGTCCGGCTGCAAAAGCGCGGCGCCATGCTGCCGGCGCCGTCCGGCAAGCCGTTTCGCGGCTGTGAAGAGATGCAGATCCTGGGCATCGGTCAGGGCATGGACAGCCCGATCACCACGACGCGTCTGCGCGCCGAATGGTTGCGCTGGGCCATCTCGGCAGGCTTTGGGCGCTTCATCGGTCTTAATGACTGGTGAGGACCCTCTAGAGTTTCAAGCGCGCACGAACGGACTGCGGCGTGGCGCCCGATGCGCGCAAACTCTGCAGCGTCACCGCTTGATCACGCTTGGAGAATTTTTTGCCGTCTGCATCCAGGATGAGCCGGTGATGGGCATAGTAAGGTTGCGGCAGCTTGAGCAATGACTGCAGCAGTCTTTGCACATGTGTTGCGCCAAACAGATCGTTGCCACGCGTGACGAGCGTTACGCCCTGAAAGGCGTCATCGACGACGACCGCCAGATGATAGGCGGCCGGCATGTCCTTTCGCACAAGAACAATGTCGCCGAACAATTCCGGCGTTGCCGCGATCAGGCCCTGTTCGCCGCGCGGCCCGCTGCCTTGTTCATGAAATGACGAACGACCAACGAGGTTGATTGCCTTCATCACATCCAGACGCATAGCGTAGGAAGTGCCGGAGGCTATCCGCCGGCGGCGTTGTTCTGCGCTCAGCTGGCGACAGGTGCCGGGATAGATCGGACCATCCGGTCCATGCGGCGCCTCCGCGGCGCGGCCAATTTCGTCGGCGATCTCTTGGCGCGTGCAGAAGCAGCGATAGAGTAAACCAGCCTCATCCAACCTCTGCAGTGCGGCACGATAGGCCGCGGTGCGGGTCGATTGGTGCACCACCGGAAGTTCCCAGTTCAGCCCCAGCCAGTGCAAATCTGCCAACATCGCGTCGCTGAATTCCGCTCGGCAGCGCGCCTGATCAATGTCCTCAATGCGCAACATGAAGCGCTCACCGGCGTCGTGTGCCGTGATGGCGGCGAAGGCATGGCCCAGATGCAACAGTCCCGTCGGACTCGGTGCGAAGCGCGTGACAATCATCGCGCCACACTAGACGACGCGGCGGCTGCAACTGGCAAGCTGGCCTAAACCGATATTCAACGCCCGCTTCCCGTGATCGCGGCGAAACGCTAGAAGCGGGCATGGCTTTCGGTCATCGCCCGCTTTCCGGACCACGCCTGCCGCCGCAACGCGGCCGGGCCACGCATCTCGTTGTGCTTTGTCACGGCTACGGCGCGGACGGTAACGATCTGATCGGGCTTGCGCCGCATTGGCAGCGCGGCCTGCCCACCGTGGCGTTCGTCGCGCCCAATGCGCCCGAACCCTGTGCCGGTGCGCCGTCCGGCTTTCAGTGGTTTGCCATCTCGCGCGCCGATCCCGGTGAAATGCAAAAAGGCGTCGAGTCCGCTGCCGACGCCTTGAACACGTTTCTCGATGCCGAGCTTGGCCGGTTGGAGCTGCCACCGGATCGGCTCGCACTTGTCGGCTTTAGTCAAGGCACGATGATGGCGCTGCATGTCGGACTGAAGCGAGCCGTAAAGCCCGTCGCGATCGTTGGCTATTCCGGCATGATGGCGCGCGGCAGCGACATGGCGCCGCTCGCAGTAGATGCGCCGCCGATCCTGCTGGTCCATGGCGACGCCGACCAGATGATCCCGCCGGATGCGATGTTCGCGACGGCTGGGATGCTCGGCCATGCCGGCGCCTGCGTGCAGTGGCATGTTGCGCCGGGCGTGGGTCATGGCATCGACCCGGTGGGCCTCGAGATGGGCGGAGCCTTCCTGAGCATGGCGTTTCGCAATCTATTGCGCCGTCGCGACCCGCAGATAAGCTGCCCCGTTCCGTTAGGGGCGTAACCTTTCTGTCACGCCGAATCGTCTATTGTGCTGCCCAGCTTGGCAGGGCGCGCGCTTTGCCCTTATGGTTCGGCCGTCCAAGAGGAGTGACGACCAAAGGAACGTTTCCGTGTTAGCCGCTCGGCTTCCTGATAATTGCCCGGCGCTGGTGTTGAATGCCGATCACCGGCCGCTCAGCTATTTCCCCCTGTCGCTTTGGTGCTGGCAGGATGCGATCAAGGCCGTCTTCCTGGAGCGCGTGAATATCCTCGAGGAATATGAACGGGTCGTACGCTCGCCGAATTTCGAGATGCGCGTGCCTTCGGTCGTGTCGCTCAAAAAATATGTCCGCCCGGCGCGCAATCCGGCCTTCACGCGATTCAATCTTTTTCTGCGCGATCGTTTCGAATGCCAGTATTGCGGCGCCGACGAAGACCTGACGTTTGACCATGTCATCCCGCGCTCGCGGGGCGGACGCACGACGTGGGACAATGTCGTCACGGCCTGCGCGCCGTGCAACCTTCTGAAGGGTGGCCGACTGGCGCACCATATCGGCATGCACCCCAAGCATCGCCCGCACCGGCCTACTATCAACGAACTGCGCAGCAACGGGCGCAAGTTTCCGCCCAACTACCTGCACGATTCCTGGGCCGACTATTTGTACTGGGATAGCGAACTCGAACCTTGAGGCGCTTCACATGAAACGTGTTCTTGTGCTCGTGGGGTTGATCGCGTTCGCGCTCGGATCGGCGGAAGCTGCCGAGCTCGCCTATCTTTGGGACATCATTACCAAGCCGGCATACAAGCATTCCCTGAACGCAATTGTGGCTGGCCAGCCGGTCGATCCCTGGGTGAAGGGATTGCTCACGGGCGATAACGGCGTTTCCGCGCCAGGAAAAGATGTCACGATCAGGCGGGCGAAATTCGAACTCTACAACGCCTGTGAGCCGCACAATTGCGGCGGAAATTTCCTGTACGTGCTGTTCACGCCGGGCGGCGGTCAGGCCTGGGCCGTGTTCACCAAGGAAGGAAAAATCGTGCGCTACTATGGCCATCCGGACGCTGCCAAGCAGCTGGTCCTGAAAAACGCGACCAAGTAGCTCAACGCCGGTCGCGCCACATGCTGATGAGCGGTGGTGCGCCAGGCGGCGCAATGTTCCTGCGACTGACGAAGCCAACGCGCTCATAGAGCTTGGTGTTGCGCGGATTGGAATTTTCCAGATAGGCCGGCACGGCCAGCTCATCGGCGCGCTTCACCGTCGCCTCCAACATCGCGCCGCCAAGCCCAAGTCCCTGCAGGCGCGGCGCCACGGCGATGAACGCCAAATAGTAGTGCTGCTCCTGCGGATGGTTCTTCTCCATCGCGTCGGCCATGGCAGAGCCGCGCAACAACCGCGGAAAGCCGCAAAGCCGTACGAACAGGGGCAACAGTCGCATCTGTTCGTAGAAGCCGCCCGGACTGGCCGGTGTTCCCGGCGGCAGCCAGGCAGCGCAGACATTGCCGTCGGCACTCTTCCACACTTCGCCGAAGGGGATGGCGCGGGTCTTGAGCAGCCAGAAAAAGAACTGCTCGAGAACTCGTGCCCGGCGGGGCCCCGGGCGGGCCATCCAGTTGAAGATCGGATCGGCCGTGAAGGCCGCTGCAAACAGTCGCGACAGCGCCGCCGCGTCATCGACGGTGGCGCGGCGCGGCGTCGCCACCGCCGCCAGCAAAGCATGACGATCTGTGCTCATAGCCTTTCGGAAAGCTTGATCGCCAAGCGGCAGCCGGCCTTGATGCCGGCGGTGAGCAGCCGATAGCCCGGCGCCTCCTGCGCCCCATGGGCGAGTGCGGTTTCGCGATGGGCGACTTCCTCGTTGCGGAACGTTTCGATCGTCTCTCTCAACTGCGGTTCGCTGTCGCCGAGGCACGCGACCTGCTCCGCGTAATGTTCATCGATGACTTCTTCGACGGCCGCGGTGCACGCCATGGCCGCCTTTTCGCCAAGCATCGCGGTGGCGGCGCCGAGCGCAAATCCGCTCACCTGCCAGAGCGGCGCCAGCAATGTCGGACGCACGTGGCGCTCATTGACGAGTTGGTCGAAGGCGGTCAGATGGCGCTGCTCTTGTTCGGCCATATGCGCGATCGCGGTTTTTGCTTTTGAGCCACGCGCGCCCAGCACGGCGAGCTGGCCTTCATAGATGCGCACCGCGCCATATTCGCCGGCATGGTCGACGCGGATCATCGCGTCAATGTCGTACGCGCCTTGCGTACCGGGAAAGTCGGGGCGCGGTTTGCGGCTCATGTTCGGCGGACCAAAAGTACGGCACCCAGCATGGCGGTCCCCAGCGAGATGACGGCATTGTATCCGGCCATCGAGATGCCGAAGAGCCGCCAGGCCGCCATATCACAGCGCGGCACCGGCGCATTGAGGTCGAGCGTGCCGGTGAACACATAGCCGGTGGTGCAGGCCGTTGGTCCCGCCCACCAGTGCCATTCCACGCCGGCATGATAGATGCCGAGCGCCCCGGACGTGGCAACCAATAGTATCGTCAGAGTTGCTGTTGCCGGCGCCAATGGACGCGGCAGCAATCCGCTGCGCACCAGCATGCCGCCGCCAAGACCGATTACCGCCGCGGCGATGTGCGGCCAGCGCTGCCAGTGACACATCTCGCACGGCGGATAGTTCAAAATGTATTGAAAACCCAGCGCGCCCAGGATCAGCGCCAACGCAACCGCGCCCGTCAGCATTGCGATGTCGTCAGCGCGCAAAAATCCGCTTCTCATCGTCAAAGGCCTTGAACTCCAATGCGTTGCCGCTGGGATCGCGGATGAAGAATGTCGCCTGTTCTCCCGGCAAGCCTGCAAAGCGAATCTCCGGCGCGATCACGAAGGCAATGTTCGCGCG
>Ga0134122_10003815_pt1 | contig 11220 bp, 8 predicted proteins | sample KB302_FD_96461 | JGI IMG/M metagenome (GOLD analysis project Ga0134122, IMG submission 96461) | Terrestrial soil microbial communities without Nitrogen fertilizer from Kellogg Biological Station, Michigan, USA - KB3-0-2 | ecosystem: Environmental > Terrestrial > Soil > Unclassified ...
CGGCGTTCTCGCCGATCACCAAGGTGACGTACGGCGTGGAGATGTCGCGCCTGGGCAAGATCACCGACTACGAGAAGCTGGTGCTGGAGGTGTGGACCAACGGGGCCGTGAGCCCCGACGACGCGCTCACGCGCGCGGCCACCTTCCTGCGCGATCACTTCTCGCCGCTCTCGCCCGGCGGTAGCGACGAGGACGAAGAGGCCGAGGCCACCGCGGGCGACGCCTACCTGCGCGAGGCGCTCGGCAAGACGCTCGAGGAGCTGGCGCTGCCTGCGCGGGCCATCAACGCGCTCAAGGGCACCGAGCTGCACCTGGTGGCCGACCTCGTGCAGAAGACCGAGGCCGACCTGGCCGACGTCAAGAACCTCGGCGACAAGTCCATCGACGAGATCAAAGCCGCGCTGGCCGCGCTCGGCCTGTCGCTCGGCATGCGGATCGATCCCAACGTGCTGGGTGCGCTCGGTCGCGGCACGACCACCACGACCGGGACGCCGGCCGGAGGCCTTCGATGAGGCACCGCAAGGACGGCTTCAAGCTCGGCCGGCTCACGCAGCACCGCTGGGCCATGTTCCGTAATCTGCTCGTCGGCCTCTTCCGCCACGAGCGCATCCAGACGACGGAAGCCAAGGCCAAGGCGATGCGCGGCCTCGCCGACCACGTGGTGACGCTCGCCAAGCGCGAGAACCTCCACGCACGCCGTCAGGTGCTGTCGCTGGTGCCCGATCACGAGGTCGTCGGCCGCATCTTCGACACCATCGCGGCGCGCTTCGCCGATCGCCAGGGCGGCTACACGCGCATCATCAAGTCCGGCGTGCGCCGCGGCGACGCCGCTCCCATGGTGCTCCTGGAGCTGGTCGACCGCCCCGAGACGCCCGCCGAGGGTGACAAGAAGGGCCAGAAGAAGGAAAAGGCCCCGAAGGGCGAAAAGGGCGAAGCGGGGACCCCCGGCAAGAAGAAGAAGCGCGAGAAGGCGGCCGCCGCCGCCGGCTGATCTCCCGAGGCATTTCCTGCCTCCGATCGTGCCCTTCCGCTGCGAGGTCTGCGGCGCGCGGTTCGGTGAGACGGGCGGCGGCGCGTGCGCACACTGCCGGCGCCTCTGCTGCAAGACGCACCTCGTGACCCGGCTGGGATCGAAGGCGAAAGTGTGCGCGACGTGCGCGAACAGCGGGCTCCGCTGTACGCGGCTGCGCGAGTTGCCCGCCGCCGACGTCCAGCTGCTCGTGACCGAGAGCGAGCAGGCCGGTTTGCGTCTGGTGCGCAGGCTCGTGGACGAGTGGCGCGACGGCGCCAATCGTTTCGACCGGCCGGGCGAGGCGCTGTTCGGTGCTTGGCGCGACGAGCGCCTGGTCGGCGTGTGCGGGCTCAACGTCGATCCGTACGCGGGGGACGATCACGTCGGCCGCGTGCGCCACCTCTACGTGCTCGTCGACGCCCGCCGGCACGGCGTGGCCCGCGCGCTGATGGCCGAGACGCTGGCCGCCGCTCGAGGCCGTTTCCCCACGCTGCGCCTGAGCACCAGCAATCCCGCCGCCGCGCGCCTCTACGAGTCGCTCGGCTTTCGGCCGGTCACCGGGCGTCACTGCACGCACCTCCTGAGCCTGGCGTGAAGCGCAGCGTGCTGGCCGGCTGGATCAGCGTCGCGCTCTTCGCCGCCACGGCCGTGTACGTTGGCGGAACGCCGTTCGGCGGCTGGCTGCAGTCTTGGCTGTACGGCACCGGCATCCGCTGGCAGAACGCCTATCGCGCGCTCGATGCCGAGGAGCCGTCCGGCGTGACGGACGTCGAACGGCGCCGTCTGCCGTGGGCGCACGCGGAGGACGAGCCACCCGCCGGGCTCGGCGACACGTCGCGCCTCCCGAGGTCTGTCACCCGCGCGAGCGCATCGGCGCGCTGATGCGGCTGGAATTCCATCCGTACGCCATCGTGCCGATCCCGCGCGGCTTCCGCACCACGCGCTGGGTCCAGCTGGACGGCTGTCGGACGCTGACGGCTCAGTCGGGCAGCTGAGGCGGGCCCGCGATCTCGTGACCGTCCTCCGGGTAGACCCGGGCCACGCGCTCGCGCGTCAGGCCGAGGACGCGATCGAAGCGCCCGGGTGTCATGCTCTCCAGGCCGGTGCGATGGTCGGCCAGGTTCCGCAGCAGCCAGGCATCCTCCTCGACAGTCGTCGCGATCTTGCGCCGGACGAAGGCGCCCGCGGCCCGCGTCAGCGCCCGCGGCGTCGGCCAGCGCGAGTAGACGTGACCGAACGTCACGACCATCGAGCGGTCCGCATCCACCGGCACGAAGTAGTGGTCCAGGTGGTACTTGGCCATGCGCTCCCGGCCGGTGCCGGGATGCGTCCAGGAGTGCGTCACCGAGGAGTGGGGCGGGTCGAACCGGAACGTGTAGTCGGAGTGGAAGTGGTCGCCGTCCCATGTCCACGCCAGGAGCCGCGTGACCAGCGGCGGAGACTTGGACGGGCCCGCGTTGCGGACCGTGAACGTCTCCGCGGTGACGTCGAGCTCCATGGTGCCGGCGTGTCCGTCGACGACGGCGAGACCGAACTGCTGGTGGATGGCCAGCGTGTGCTCGACCTCGGCGAAGTTGTCGAGCAGGAGCAGCAGGGGCGCCTCGATGGCGTTGCGCACGCAGCCCACGAAGGTCCAGTCCGTGTAGCCCTGCTGCACGTCGGGCAGCGGCTGCTCGCCGTCGCGGTCGCGCACCCAGATGGCGCCGTGCGCCTCGGCGCACGCGTAGCTGCGGACACACGCGCGCAGCCCGGGTGTCGTGGGGCTCTGCGCCTCGCCGGCGGGGCCGTACGACCACCCGTGGTAGGCGCAGCGCAGGCGGTCGCCCGTCACGGTCCCCACGCTGAGTTTCAGGCGCCGATGGGCGCACCGGTCCTCGAGCGCGGCCGGCGCGCCGGCGGCGGTGCGGAAGAGGACGAGGTCACGCCCGGCCACCCGGACGGCGACCGGGCGCGCGCGCGGCAGCGTCGCGGCGACGAGCACGGGATGCCAGAACCGCAGGCGCGACATGGTCGCATCATGCCATCGTTCCGGCGCTCGATTGACAACGTCGTGCGCGCCCTCTATCGTCGGATGCCCTCGTGGAGATGCGTACCGATCCGCTCGCGCAGCTGCATCAGGTCACCAAGAGTTACCGGACGGGCGAGGTCACCGTCGACGTCCTGCGGGGCGTCGATCTCGTGCTCCAGCGCGACGAGCTCGTCGTCGTCCACGGCGTTTCCGGCTGCGGCAAGACGACGCTCCTGAACCTCGTCGGCGCGCTCGATGTGCCGTCTTCCGGTGACGTGGTGGTGGACGGCGCCTCCATCTCGTCGATGACCGAGCGGGCCCGGGCCCGCTTCCGCGCGGCGCGCGTCGGCTTCGTGTTCCAGTTCTACAACCTGCTGCCGACCCTCACGGCCATCGAGAACGTGGAGGCGGCCCTCGAGGTGCTGCCGCTGCGCCGGGAGGAGATCCGCCGGCGCGCCGAGCACTATCTCACCGCCATCGGGCTCGGCGCCAAGGTCGACAAGTTCCCGTCCCAGCTCTCGGGCGGCGAGCAGCAGCGGGTCGGCATCGCCCGCGCGCTGGCCAAGGAGCCCCCGCTCATCCTGGCCGACGAGCCCACCGGCAACCTCGACGAGGACAGCGGGCTCGAGGTGATGCGCTTGATGAGCGAGCTGCGGCGCAGCGTGGCCGCCACCGTGGTCGTGGTGACCCACAACCCCAACCTGAGCGCGTTCGCCGACCGTGTCCTGCGCATCCACCACGGCCAGATCGCCTCGTGAGACGCCTGCGCGTCAAGATGCGGCGGGACCTGTGGCACATGCGCTGGCGCGCGCTCGCCATCGTGCTGACCGTCGCCAGCGGCGTGGCGATCTACGCGGGGATCTACACGGGCCTGCTCAGCCTGTTCTGGACGCGCGACAGCATCTTCACGGAGCAGCACTTCGCCGACCTGCAGGTGAGCTTCCTGCCCGACGACGCGCGGAACCTGCCCGATCTGTCCGGCATTCCCGGCGTCGCGCGCGTCGAGCGGCGCCTGCTCTTTCCGGGCACCGTGCGGGTGCCCGGCCGGCGGCCGCTCGCCGCCCTCATGACGTTCCTGGAACATCCCGCGCCCGGCGTCCACGCCTTCAAGGTGGTGGAGGGCCGGCTGGTGGGGCCGGACGAGTTCGACACCGCCGTCATCGACATCTGGCTCGCGAAGTATCACGGCAAGCGCCTCGGCGACGAGATCGAGGTGAAGGTGGGGGAGGCGACGTACCGGCGCCGCGTGGTCGGCATCGTCATCACTCCGGAGTACTTCGTGTCGACCTCCAGCCCGGCCTACTTCATCCCGGAGAAAGGCAGCATCGGCTTCGTCTTCGCCAACCTCGGCGCCATCACCGACACGCTCGGCTTCACGATGGTGAACGACCTGGTGTTCCTCTACGAGCGGGGCGCCGACCCGGCGGCCGTGAAGGCGCGGGTGCTCGTCCGGCTGGCCAAGCTCAACGTCCAGCAGGTGCTTTCGCGCGAGCGGCACTTCGCATATCGCTACATCCAGTCGCAGCTCGAGGGCGTCCGCGCCTTCGTGCCCGCGATCGTGCTGGTGCTCCTCACGCTCACCTTCATCGTCATCGCGGTGAACGTCAGCCGCATGATCGCCGCCGACCGGCCGCAGATCGGCGCGCTGATGGCCCTGGGCTACCAGCCCGGCCGGCTGCTGGCTGCGTATCTGGAAGTGACGCTCATCCTGGGGCTCGTGGGCGGCGCCCTCGGCCTCGCCGGCGCGTTCCTCGTCCGGGACATCTTCGCCACGGTGTCGGCCAGCTCGATGGGGATGCCCGAGCTGCGCACCCTCGTCGATCCGCCTACGCTGGCGCGGGCGCTGGCCTGGCAGCTCGCGGTGGCCCTGGTGGCGACCGCGATCCCGGTGGTGCGTCTCGTCCGCCGCGTGCCCCAGGCGGTCATCCGGCCGGCGCGGCGCCCCGTGGTGCACCTTCGCATGGCGTCGATCCGCGGCATCGCGGGCGCCATCCGGCAGCTGCCGTCGGGCTACCGGTACGCCGTGCGCAACCTCGCCCGCCAGCCCGTGCGCAGCGCGGTGACACTGGCGTCCATCGCCCTGGCCCTCGGCGTGGCCACGGCGTACCGGCTGAGTGTCGGCTCGCTCGACACCACGCTGAGCGGCTGGCTGGCCAACGACAAGTGGGACCTCGCGGTCGACTTCCTGCACCCCGTGCCGCTCGACCGCATCGACGAGCTGAAGGCGCTGCCTTCCGTGAAGCAGGCCGAGCCGTACTTCAGCTGCTACGTCGAGCTCCGCGCGGGCGACCGCATCGAGGACGCCACGGTGCTGGGCCTCGTGCCCGGCTCGCAGCTCAGCATGCTCATGATGGCGGAGGGCCGCCGCTTCCGCGAGAGCCGGCGGTTTCGTGCCGGCGCCGAGCGCGAGGCGGTGCTGAGCCGCGACCTCAGCCAGCGGCTGAACCTGTCGGTGGGCCAGGTGTTCGAGGCCCACACGATGAACGAGCGCTTCCCGGTGCGGCTCGTCGGGCTCTCCTGGGCGGCCGTCGGCGCGCTGACGCTGATGCCGTTCCCGGTGGCCGAGGAGATCTGCCAGTTCCCCGGCAAGGCCTCGGGGGCCTACGTCGACACCCGGGTGGACACCGACAGCGGCAGCGCGCTCTACGACGTCGACTTCGTGGCGAAGGTGCTGGCCAAGCGCGATCTCCTCACCCAGGTCCGCCAGGTCCTCTCGGTGATGATCGTGGTGCTCGACATGGCGACCGGGGTGAGCGTGGTCGTCGGGATGATGGTGATCCTGACCAGCGTCAACCTCTCGGTACTGGAGAACGACCGGGACTTCGGCACGCTGCGGGCGCTCGGCTACTCGCGCGGGCTCATCAGCACGATCGTGCTGACCGAGGCGGTGGTGTACGCCGTGGGCGCCGTGCTGCTGAGCATTCCCATTGCGGTCGGCACCAGCGTGTACCTCAACGCGAAGATGAGCGCGGCGTGGATCCAGGTGCACAGCAGCTTCTCGCCGTCCGCGTTCGCCGGCGTGCTGCTGCCCGCGCTGGTGCTCATTCCGCTGGGGTCCCTGCCCAGCCTGCGCCACGTCCTCAACCGGGATGTGCTCACGGCCGCCCGCGCGCGGGCGCTGGAGTAAGCTCGGGCTCATGTCGGCTCGCCGTCTCGCGCTGCTCGCCGTGGCCGTGTCCGGCCTGCTCGCCGCGCTGACCGGCGCGCCGCCGCACGCGGCGGACGACGCTGACGGCGCCCGCGAGCTCATCCGGCGCGTGGTGCGGGAGTCGCGCGCGGAGGACGAGACGGTCGCCATCCGCATGGAGCTGATCGACGCCAAGGGGCAGGTGCGCCGGCGCGCGACCTCCATCTACACGAAGAAGCGCAGCGCGGCGGCGTCCTCGCGGCTCATCCGGTTCCACGAGCCGCCGGACCTGGCGCGGAGCGCGATCCTCACCGTCGAGCGCCCCGACGGCGACGCCGACCAGTGGATCTACCTGCCGGCCTATCACGCGGCCCGCCGCGTCGCCTCCACCAACCGGGGCGACACCTGGATGGGGACCGACTTCACCTACGAGGACATCGCCGACGTGAAGATCGAGCAGTACGCCTACGCCCTCCTGCGCCACGAGACGCTGGAGCAGGTGCGCTGCGCGGTCATCGAGGCGGTGCCTGCCGACCGCACGCTCAAGGAGCAGAGCGCGTATTCCCGGACGATCTACTGGATCGATCCCGCCGAGTCGGTGGCCCTCAAGATGGAGTACTACGACCGCACGGGCCGGCTGCTCAAGGTGCTGACCAACGCGGGCCTGCAGCGCCTCGGCAAGTACCGCCGCTGGACGACGACCCGCGTGCGCGACGTGACGCGCAATCACGAGACGGTGGTGACGGTCACCGAGCGCCGGCTCGACAGCGGGCTCGGTGACGAGTACTTCAGCGTCTCCTACCTCGAGCGCGGCCGGTGAGACCGCCGGCGGGCGTGGCGGCCGTGCTGGCGGCCATCGTGCTCGCCGGAGTCGGGGCCGCCGGCGTGCGCGCGCAGGAGACGGCCGAGGCGCCGGCGGAGAGCCGGCCGGCGCTCGCGTGGCCGGTGCTCGGCGCCTCGCTGCGCGGCGCGTTCTGGAGCGACAGCCGCGACTTCGACGGGCGCGACAACCTGCCAGTCGCCATGCTCTGGATGCACGGACGCTGGGATCCCCACGCCGCCCTCTCGCTGTACGTGGACGGCCGGATCGGCAACGACGACCTCTTCCGCGCCGAGGCGACGCAGGGCAAGCTGCGCGAGGCCTACCTCGACGTTCGTGCTGGCGCGCTGGACGTGCGGCTCGGGCGGCAGATCATCGCCTGGGGCCGCGCCGACCAGATCAACCCCACCGACACCCTGACGCCGCGCGATTTCACGCTGCTGGTCCCCGAGGACGCCGATCAGCGCTCGGGGGCCACCGGCGTGCGGGCGACCTACCGGTTCGGCGACGTGGGGCTGACCGGTGTCCTGCTGCCGACCTTCGAGCCGCACACGATCCGGCTGCAGCGTCCCCCGCAGGGCTCCACGCTGCGCGAGCGCCTGCCCGGCAACCCGGTCTTCCAGGGGGCCGTCAAGCTCGAGCAGACGGCCCGCGGCTTCGACTACTCCGTGTCCTACTTCGACGGCTACGATCTCTTTCCCGACCTCGGCATCGACACCGTGCGGCCGGACGGCGTGGACCTCCTCCTGCGCCATCACCGGATCCGCGTGGTGGGCGCCGATGCCGCCGCCGCGCTCGGCCCGTACACGCTGCGCGGGGAGGCCGCCTACACCTTCACCGAGCACGAGCGCGCCGGCGACCAGATCAAGAGCCCGTTCCTCTTTCTGGTACTCGGCGCCGACCGCTCGCTGCCGCGCGGATGGTACGTCAACCTCCAGTACGTCCTGCGCGTGGTCTCGCAGTATCGCGATCCGCAGGCTGTCGCCGGTTTCACCCGGGCCGTCGCCGTCGAGCAGGCGCTGATCAACGACCAGCTGGACGAGGTCAAGCACGCCGTCGCCCTCCGCATCGCCTCGAGCTGGCTGAGCGAGACGCTCCGCGCGGAGGTCTCCGCGATTGTCGCGCCCGCGCGCCACGAGTTCGTCGTGCGGCCCAAGGCGAGTTATGCGGTGACCGACCGGCTGAAGGTCACCGCGGGCGCCGACTTCTTCCGCGGCGACACGCCCTCGTTCTTCGGCCGCCTGCGCGAGACGTCCACGGCCTACGTCGAGCTGCGCTGGGACTTCTGAGGCCGCGGGTTTGACAAGCCCCGGGACGGCCGGTACCACTGACGTGATGCGTGGCCCTCGCGAGACTCCGCCGGTCGCGATCGTCGGTGTCGGCTGTCGCTTTCCCGGCGGCGCGAACGACCCGGAGTCATTCTGGCGGCTGCTCGTCGAGGGCAGGAGCGGCATTCGCGAGATCCCGCCCGATCGCTGGAGCATCGAGCGCTACTACCACCCCGATCCGGCCGCCGTCGCGTCGATGGTCACGAAGTGGGGCGGGTTCGTCGACGGCCTCGACGCCTTCGATCCCCACTTCTGGGGCGTGTCGCCGCGCGAGGCGGTGCGCATGGACCCGCAGCAGCGCTGGCTGCTCGAGGTGGCCTGGGAGGCCATCGAGGACAGCGGCGTGGCGCCCTCCCGGCTGCGCGGCACGAACGTCGGCGTGTTCGTCGGGATCTCCGCCAACGACTACGGCGGCCTGCAGCTGAATCTCGAGGCGGTCGACGCCTACACGAACAGCGGCTCCACGCTCAGCATCGCGTCGAACCGCATCTCCTACATGCTCGACCTCAAGGGCCCGAGCATGTCCGTCGACACGGCCTGCTCCTCGAGCGCGGTCGCCGTGTGGCTCGCCTGCCAGAGCCTCTGGGCCGGCCAGTGCGTGGCCGCGCTGGTCGGCGGCGTCAACGCGGTGATCACGCCGCCGACCACGCTGGGCTTCAGCAAGGCCGCGATGCTGTCGCCCAGCGGCCAGTGCTTCGCCTTCGATGCGCGCGCCAACGGTTACGTCCGCGGCGAGGGCGCCGGCATGGTGGTCCTCAAGCCGCTGGCCGCCGCACTGGCCGACGGCGACCGCATCTACGCGGTGATCCGTGGTGCCTCCGTGAACCAGGACGGGCACACCTCGTCGATGACGGTGCCGAGCACCGACGGCCAGGCCGCGATGCTGCGGCAGGCCTATCGCCAGGCGGGCATCGAGCCCGGCCGCGTCGTCTACGTCGAGGCGCACGGCACCGGCACGCCGGTCGGCGATCCCATCGAGGCCACGGCCCTGGGCCGTGTTTTGAACGAGGCGCGCCCCGCGGGGTCGCCGTGTCTTATCGGCTCGGTGAAGACCAATATCGGCCATCTCGAGGCGGGCTCGGGCATCGCCGGATTGATCAAGGCCGCGCTCGTCCTTCACCACCGCACGATCCCGCCGAGCCTCAACTACGCCACGGGCAATCCGAACATTCCGTTCGACACGCTGGGCCTCGCGGTGGCCGCGCGCCTGCAGCCGCTCGCCGCCGGCGCCGGTGGCGCCGTGGTCGGTGTCAACTCGTTCGGCTTCGGCGGAACGAACGCGCACGTCGTGCTCGAAACCTCCCCGCCGTCCGAGCCCGGCCCGCGCCCGGCCGAGCCGCGTGCGGAGCGGCCGTGCATGCTGCCGATCTCCGCGCGCGACGAGGCCGCGCTGGCGCGCGCTGTCGAAGCGCATCGCGAGTTGCTGGAGACCACGCCGCACACGCTGGCCGAGGTCTGCGCGGCCGCCGGTGTGCGCCGCGAGCACCACGCGCACCGGCTGGCCGTCATCGGCAACGGCGTCGCGGACGTGCGCGGCCGCCTGGCCGCATGGCGGCAGGACGGCGCGGCCGAGGGCGTGGTAGCCGGACGGAGCGCGGTGGGCAGCCCGCTCGTGTTCGTGTTTACCGGGCAAGGGCCGCAGTGGTGGGGCATGGGCCGGCAGCTGCTGGAGCGCGAGCCGGTGGTGCGGCAGATGCTCGAGGCGATCGATGCCAGCTTCGAGCCGCTGGCGGGCTGGTCGCTCCTCGCTGAGATGCGCCGGCCGCCGGCGGAATCCCGCATGGGCCAGACCGACGTCGCGCAGCCGGCGATTTTCGCCCTGCAGGTCGCGCTGGTGGAGCTGTGGCGGCGCTGGGGCGTGAGCCCTTCGCTCGTGGTCGGCCACAGTGTCGGCGAGGTCGCCGCCGCCTATACGGCCGGGGCGTACGCGCTCGACGAGGCCGTGCGGCTCATCTTCCACCGCGGCCGGCTCCAGCACCGCACACACGGCACGGGCCGCATGATCGCCGCCGCGATGTCCGCGGACGAGGCACGCCGGGTCATCGATGCCGAGGAGGGCCGCGTCGAGATCGCCGCGATCAACGGCCCGCACCTCGTGACCCTGACCGGTGAGGCGGGTGCCGTCGAGCGCCTCGCCGAGCGCGTGGAGCGCAGCGGTGTGTTCGTTCGCTGGTTGAAGATCCCGTACGCGTTTCACTCCCGCGCCATGGATCCGATCCGCGAGGACCTGCTGGTCGCGCTGGCGGACCTGGCGCCGTGTTCTTCCACGATCCCGTTCGTGTCCACGGTGACCGGGCGGCCGCTCGACACGAAGTGGCTGGACGCCGACTACTGGTGGGACAACGTCCGGCGTCCCGTGCTCCTCGCGCCCGCGGTCGACGCGCTCCTGGGCGCCGGCGAGCACAACTTCCTCGAGATCGGGCCGCATCCCGCGCTGGAGAGCGCGCTGAAGGAGTCGGTGGCCGAGCGCGGCCGCACGGGCGCCGTGCTGCACTCGCTGCGCCGCGAGGCCGACGAGTCGCGCGAGATGCTGGCGGCGCTCGGCACGCTGCACGTGCTCGGCGTGCCGGTCGACTGGCGCGCCGTGAACCAGAGCGACGCGCCGCACCTGCGCTTGCCGGCCTACCCGTGGGGCCGCGAGTCGTTCTGGCTGGAGTCGCGCGCGTCCGCCCAGCAGCGCCTGGCCGGCTTCGTCCACCCGCTGCTCGGCCAGCGCGTGGACGCGGCGCTGCCCACCTGGCAGCACACGCTCGACGTGCGGCGGCTGCCATACCTCGCCGACCATCGGATCTGGGACGGCGTCGTGCTTCCGGCGGCGGCCTACGTCGAGATGGCCGCGGCGGTCGCGCGCCTGCTCTTTCCGCACGAGCGCCACGCGGTCGAGGATCTCGAGATCACCCGCGCGCTGTTCGTGGATCCCGCCGC
>Ga0134122_10003816_pt1 | contig 11217 bp, 6 predicted proteins | sample KB302_FD_96461 | JGI IMG/M metagenome (GOLD analysis project Ga0134122, IMG submission 96461) | Terrestrial soil microbial communities without Nitrogen fertilizer from Kellogg Biological Station, Michigan, USA - KB3-0-2 | ecosystem: Environmental > Terrestrial > Soil > Unclassified ...
ACCTGACGGTGGTGAGCCACCGCATCGTCTACGACCACTTCACGCCGCCCCAGGACTACGTCAAGGAGCTACCTCCCGGCGTCGACAACGTCCTCTCCCGGGCGCTGGAGAAGGACCCCGCCCGCCGTTTCCAGCGGGCGCGGGAGATGGTGGACGAGCTACGGCGGACCTTGGAGACGAGCGCCCCCCGCGACGACCTCAACGAGACTCAGAGCCTCTCGTCGACGATGGTGCTGCCGCCCTCGCCGCCGCCGTTGCCGCCGCTGCCGCCGTCAGCCCGGGCCGCGAAGCCTTCGCTGCTCGGCCGCTGGCGGAACCGGCCGGCAGCGCCTCCGCCGCCGCTGCCGGCCGTGCCGCCGCCGTCCACGCTTTCGGATTCCGGAACGCTGGGCAGCTCCGCCTCCTTGCCTCCCCCGCCCCCCGCCGCGCCGCCTGCCGAGGCGGCGGACGCTTTGACCGACACGCTGGCAACCCAGGCGCCGCCGCCGGCCGCGAGCCGGCACCCGATCTCGCTCCGCTGGCTGCTCGTGGGCGGGGGAACCGCCGCGCTGGTGCTGCTCCTCGGCGGCGCGGCGTTCCTGCTGTGGAGACGCTGGTCGCAGCCGGCGCCGCCACCGCCGCCGGTTCAACAGGCGGCGGCCGGGGACCAGCAGCGGCAGACCCAGATCAAGCAATTGACCGATCAGGGTTACGCGGCGATGCGCAGGGGAGACTTCGGGGCAGCCGTGGAGCTGTTCCGCCAGGCCGAGCAAATCGACCCGAGCCGCCAGGACGTCCAGCGGCTGCGCGAGATGGCCGAGGCGCAAGCTCAGGACTTCACCAATCTGGTCAGCCAGGAGAAGGCGATCGCCGCCAACGTGGCCGGCGCGAAGCGGGCGCTCGCGGCCCGCAATTACAGTCAAGCTGCCTCCCTGGCCAGCCTCGCTCTGGGGATCGATGCCAACAACGAGGACGCCAAGGCCGTCCTGGCGAAGGCTCAGCAGGGGCAGGCCCGCCTGGCCAAGCAACGGATCGCCGCCGCCCTGCCGGAGACGCCGGGTCCCGGAAATGAGATGACCACGACCGCCCCCGCCACAGAGGAGACGCGGCCGGCCGCCGCCGAGCCCGGCGCGGCGGAGGTGAAGACCTCGTCGCTCCAGGTCCACTTCCGGTCGGACGTCGACGCGATCCTGATCGTGCGGGTGGACAACAAGGAGCTCTTCCGGAAGGACTTCAGCCGTGGAGGCTTCTTCCGTCCACGCCGCGGCGATCAGGGACATGAGTGGAGGCAGTCGATCGAGGTTCCGGCCGGGACCTTGAGCGTCGTCGTCCACGTCGCGCCCAGGGGGCTGAAGGCGCGGGTCCAGCAGCTCGGTGGGAACTTTCCCGGCGGCGGTGCCCGCCGGCTGGAGATCTATCTCTCCAAGTCGGCAGATCTCTCGGCACAGTTGATCTGAGACCCGAAGAGATCTTCTGTAGGGGCGGCCCTGCGTGGCCGCCCTGGACCGCCTCCTCCCCGGGGCGCCCACATAGGGGCGCCCCTACATGGACCCCGGCTGGACCGGCTCGAGTTCTTCCTGGGGACCCCACACGGTCACCGCCCCCAGTCCCGCGAGCTGCGGCTCCAGCGTCTCGGCGGGCCCCACCGCCACCACCGCGATGCGCTCCGGATCGAGATGGCGCCGCGCCACCTCGAGGATCTCCTCGCGGGAGACGCCGGCGATCCGTTCCAGGTTGCGCGTGTAGTGATCGTCCGGCAGGCCGAAGACGATCAGTGTTTCCAGCCGCTTGGCGAGATCGCCGATGGTCTGCACCGTGTACGGGAAGACGCCCACGATATAGCTGCGGGTCTCGTCCAGCTCCTCCGGCTCCACCAGGGCCTCCCGGATGCGTTGCAGCTCGTGCAGGACCTCGCGCGCCGCGGCGCCGGCCGACTGGGTGGCCACGGCCGCGGACACTAGGAAGGGGCCCGGTCCCATCCGTGCCGCGAAGCGGCTGCTGGCGCCGTAGGTGTAGCCGTGCCGCTCGCGCAGATTCATGTTGATGCGGCTGGTGAACTTACCTCCCAGCAGGGTGTTGAGCACCACCAGCGGGACGTGATCCGGGTGCGTGCGGGGGACGCCCGGATGCCCCAGGCGCAGCTCCGTTTGCGCGGCGCCGGGGCGGTCCACGACGTGGACCGAGATCCCCGGCAGGGGTGCGGGGCGAATCTCGGGCGGCGCGGGAGCCGCCGGCAGGGGAGCAGCGAGCGCAAAAGCGCGCTCGACCTCGCGCAGCAGCGCCGCCGGCTCGAAGTCACCCACCGCGATCAACGCCGAGCCCGCGAGGCCATAGTGCCGCCGGTAGAAAGCCGACAGCGAATCCCGGTCGAGCCGGGAGATGCTCTCGCGGTCGCCGAGCAGCGGGTGAGCGTAGACCGTGCCGCGGTAGACCTCGCGTTGGAAGCGGTCGTCGGCGAGGGCGGAGGGATCGTGGGCACGGCGCAGGATCTCGGCCAGCCGTTGCCGGCGCAGCCGCTCGATCTCCGCTTCCGGGAAGGTGGGGGAGACGGCAACCTCGGCCAGCAGCTCGAGGCCGGAGACCAGATGGTCCGCGAGCAGGCCGGTGGCCAGGTAGCCGACGTCCCAGTCGGCGCCGGAGGTGAAATAGCCGCCCAGCCGCTCGGCGAAGGCCGCGATCTCCATCGACGACCGGCGGACCGTCCCCTCGTCGAGGACGGCGGCGGAGAGGGCGGCGATCCCCTCCTGGCCCTCGGGATCGAACTGTCCGCCCGCGGGAGACACCATCTCGATGCTGATCAGCGGCAGGCCTGGAAGCCGCGCCGCCGCCACCGTGAGGCCGTTGGCCAGGCGGGTGCGCAGAAAGGGCGGGAAGCGGAAAGGGCGGATCTCGCCGGGCGGAGGCGGGGAGGTGCGGTCGACCTTGAATGCAGAATGTCGAATAGCGAATTGCGAATGCGGGGAGTCCTTCTGGTTCGTCATCTTCAATTCGCCATTCGCCATTCTTCCTTCGCCATTTTGCATCAGCTCGCCTGCCGCGGCACGACGGTGACGACCACCCGTTCCGGCTCGGTGCACCAGCCCGCCGCATAGTCCATAAGGTCGCGGGAAGTGATCTCGAGATAGCGCTCGGCTTCGCCCGCGACGCCGGCGGGATCGTCGAAGTAGGTGGTGAACTGGGAGAAGAGGTCCGCCAGGCTGTCCAGCTTCTGGAGGGTGCTGTAGAAGTCGGTCAGCATGCGGTTGCGGGCCCGCTCCAGATCGGCCGGATCAGGGGGCTCGGCAGCCGCGCGGCCGACGGCGCGCAGCAGCGCCTCCTCGAGGGTTTCGATCGCCACTCCCGGCCGTGCGGTGGCGGCGAGCATGAAGGTGCCGGCGCTCTCGTAAGGTCCCACCGAAGCGCCGACGTCCTGCGCGATCTGGCGCTCGTAGACCAGCTCGCGATAGAGCGGGCTGGACTTGCCGCTTGCGAGCACCGCGGCGAGCAGGTCGGCGGCGTACCAGAGCCGCTGACCGTAGGCCGGAGCGCGAAAACCGATGTGGACGCGGGGCAGGCGCACGTCGTCCGGCAGCACGGCGCGGCGCTCGCCGCCGAGGGGAGGCAGGGGCGCCGAGACCGGTGGCACCGGCGGGCCGGAAGGGATCTCTCCGAACCAGGCAGCGATCCGCTCCAGTGCGTCCTCCGGCTGGAAGTCTCCGACCAGGGTCAGCACCGAGTTGTTGGGGGTGTAGTAGGTGCGGAAGAAGGCCCGCACCTCCTCCAGAGTAGCGGCGGCGATGTCCTCCATGTAGCCGATCACCGGCCAGTGGTAGGGGTGGCCTTCGGGGTACAGCAGCTCGTGAAGCCTCTCAGCGGCCAGGCCGTAGGGCTGGTTCTCGATCCGCTGGCGGCGCTCGTTCATCACCACCTCGCGCTGGGTGTCGAGGTTCTCCTGCGTGAGGGCGGGGAGGAAGAAGCCCATGCGGTCCGACTCCAGCCAGAGGGCGAGGTCGAGCTGATGAGCCGGCAGGGTTTCGTAGTAGTTGGTGCGGTCGAACCAGGTCGAGCCGTTGGCGACGCCACCCACCTGCTGAACGTAGCGGAAGTGGTCGTGGGTGGCGATGTGCTCGCTGCCCTGGAAGAGCATGTGCTCGAACAGGTGGGCAAATCCGGTACGGCCCGGCCGCTCGTTGCGCGAGCCGACGTGATACCAGAGGTTCAGCGCCACCAGCGGCAGAGAGGCATTGCGGTGGAGGACGATCCGCAAGCCGTTGTCGAGGACGTGGCGTTCGAAGGCGAGATCGGGTGTCGCGGGGCTCATCGTTGAGGGAGCACGGGAGAGGAACGGCGCACCCGGCGCTCGGGCAGTGTATGGAGGGGTGTCGTGGGGTGTCAAGGCGCGGGAGGGGGAACACGGACAGGCACGGACGAACAAGGACCCGGCACGGACGCCAGGGCCTCTCTCTGCGGAGATTTCGGTGTTCGTCCGTGGCTGTTCCTGCGCTCGTCCGTGTGATCCTTTCCACCCTGCCGAAACCCGGCCCGGAAACAGCTTTTTCCCCTCCCGCTTGCATTACGCGCCGTTACCGCCTATACTTGCGCCATGTCCTACCTTACCGAGCGGCAGAAACAGATCCTGGAGTACATCCAGGAGTACCGCCGGGAGCGCGGTATCGCTCCCACGCACCGGGAGATCTGCGAGCGTTTCGGGTTCTCCTCGTACGGCACCGCGTACAAGCACCTGAAGCTGCTGCAGCAGAAGGGGTTCCTGCGCCGTGACTGGAACCAGAAGCGGGGCATCGAGCTGATCCGCGCCATTCCGGGCGCGGAGACCTCGGAGCGGGACCTCCCGTTCTTCGGCCGCATCGCGGCCGGCCGGCCGATCGAGGCCCTGTCCGGCGGCGACCGGGTGACCGTGCCGGGACACCTGCTGAGCCCGCGCGGCGGCGACCACTACGTGCTGCGGGTGGTCGGCGACTCGATGATCGAGGAGGGGATCCACGACGGCGACTACGTCATCGTCCTGCGCCGCGATCTGGCCGAGCCCGGGGAGATGGTGGTGGCGCTGGTCGGGGACGAGGCGACGCTCAAGCGCTTCTACCCCGAGGGCTCGCTCGTCCGGCTGCAGCCCGCCAACCCCGCCATGCAGCCGTTCCGGGTGCCGGCCCGCGACGTCCGGGTGCAGGGTGTGGTCGTCGGGCTGATGCGGAAGTTCTAGGGCGCGGCCCGGAGGACCCCGATCCGTAGCGGCGGGCCTGCGTGCCCGCCGTCCAGGTGTTTTTGTGCACTCCGAGGCGGCGGGGCACGCAGGCCCCGCCGCTACGGATCGGGTCACGTCCGGCGGCCAGTTTCTCTCCCTTGCCCATCGATGTAGAATGCGCGGCACGAATGGATCTTGATCGACTCCTGAAGTTCATGACGGACAAGGGAGCGTCGGACCTTCATCTGAAGCCGACCCGTCCGCCCTTGCTGCGCATCAACGGCCGGCTGATGCCGATCGAGGCGGCGCCGCTCAAGCCGGACGAGCTGAACGAGATGCTGATGGGGATTCTCACTCCCCGCCAGAAGACCAAGCTCGAAGAGCGGATGTCGGTGGATACCGGCTACGGCGTGCGCGGGCTCGCGCGCTTTCGCTGCAACATCTACATGCAGCGGGGCACGATCGCCGCCTGCTTCCGGCGCATCCCTTACCAGATCAAGGGCATTGACGAGCTGGACCTGCCGCCGGTGCTGCTCGAGTTCTGCGACATGCCGATGGGTCTCGTGCTGGTGACCGGTCCCACCGGCAGCGGCAAGTCGACGACGCTCGCCGCTCTCATCCGCTACATCACCCAGCGCCGCCCCTCTCACGTGATCACCATCGAGGACCCGATGGAGTTCCTGTTCACGGACGACGTGGCGTCGATCTCCCAGCGCGAGGTGGGGACGGACACCGGGACCTTCTCCGAGGCGCTGCGCAACGCCATGCGGCAGGACCCCGACGTCATCATGGTCGGCGAGATGCGCGACCCGGAGACGGTATCGACCGTCATCACCGCCGCCGAGACCGGCCATCTGGTCTTCTCGACCCTGCACACCAACACCGCTCCCCAGACGGTGGACCGCATTCTCGACACCTTTCCCGCCGACCAGCAGGTGCAGGTGCGGGCCCAGCTCGCACAGATCCTCAAAGGCGTCGTCTCGATGAAGCTGGTCGAGCGGCAGGACGGCGAAGGACGGGCCGCGGCCCTGGAGATCCTGCGCGCCTCGCCGAAGATCAGCAAGATGATCGAGATGGGCGAGGTCAGCCAGATTCACGAGGAAATGGAAGCTTCCGTGGGCTACTACCGGATGCAGTCGATGAACCAGTCGCTGCTCGCGCTGCTGGTCCACGGCACGATCACCTACGCCGAGGCGATGCGACAGTCGTCGGACCCGGATGACCTTTCCCTGAAGCTCCGCAAGATGTTCCCGATGATCGAGGAGCGAGGAGGCGATTTGAGCCCTGTCACCAGCGATTTTTCACAGATCGTCGAGCTGCAGCAGTTCAAGCGGATGTACGAGGAGCAGGAGGAGAAGACGAAGCTCCGCCTGGCCGAGAAGGACGAGGAGGTCGCCGGTCTCCGCCAGGTCATCCACCAGCGGGACGAGCAGATCGAGGAGATCAAGGCCCGTCTCCAGGAGATGGCCCAGGAGCGCGAGCGCGTGCGCGGCGACTACGCCCGGCTGCGCCAGGAGGCGCAGGAGAAGATCGACAAGCTCATGGAGCGCATCAAGGAGCTCAACCAGCGCCTCATGGGAGGGGGGGAGACCGGCGCGCAGAAGACGGGGATTTTTCGCTAGAGAGCAGCGCCACCGCCTGCTCCCGCGTCCGCACCGTCCCTGCCACCTGCGCCGCGCGCACCGCCGCCAGCGCCTTTCCAACCTCCGGCCCCGGCGGGATCCCCAGCAGCTCCTGCACCTCCTCGCCGCTCAGCAGGCGCGGCGGATCGAGGATCGCCGCCCCCTCGCGCCGGGCCAGCTCCACCAGCGGGCGCAGGGCGGCGCGCCAGCGGTCGAGGTCCGTCGCGCGGGCGCCGAGGGAGCAGGCGGCGGTGGGCCAGAGTCGGCCGGCGCGGTGGAGGAAACGCCTGCGTCCCAGCTCGTCCTCCGGCAGCTCCACGAGCTCCAGCAGGAGCGCGACCTCCGCGGCCGCGGCACGCGCGAGGTAACCCGTGTCGCGGAAACGACGAAGGAAGTCGAGGGGGCCACCGCCGTCGGCCGGCAGATGGGCGAAGGTGGCGCCGAGGCGTGCGGTCCGGGCTCCGACCGCATCCGCAAAGCCGGCGTCGAGCTGCCGCAGCTCGCGGAGGCGGTCCGGCAGGGCCTCCAGCTCGGCCAACGCGCCGCCGGGGCTGCCCGGCTCGCCAGGGCGCCCGAGCCAGAGACCGGGGTAGACGTTCAGCGCCGCCAGCATGGCGAGCCCCCGGTGCGCCTCGGGGTGATCGAAGAGGAAGGACAGCTCGTCGCGCACCCGCTCGGCCGCCACCTCGACGAGATGAGCGGAGGACCGCCGCGCGAGGAGCAGCGTCTCCGGGTCCGCAGCGAAGCCGGGGAGCCGCAGCAACAGCCGCGGCAGGCGCAGCACGCGCAGCGGATCGCCCGCAAAGCTGCCGGCGGTGGTGGCGCGCAGCACTCGCCGCTGCAGGTCTTCGAGGCCCCCGAAAGGATCGACGACCGCGCCGGTCCGCGTGTCCAGGGCGAAGGCGTTGACGGTGAAGTCGCGCCGGGCGAGATCGTCGTGAAGCGAGGCGCCGGCGCGATCCCACAGGTCGAGCGTCAAGCCGCGGCCCACCAGCCGGTAGGAGGCGAACTCCTTGCCGCCCAGGAGGACCAGCCGGGCCGGCAGCTCCGCGGCCAGGAGGCCGGCGATGTCCTGTCCCCGTCCGGCCACCACGGCGTCGATGTCGTGGCTCTCGAGACCCAGGGCCCGGTCGCGCAGGACACCGCCCACGAGATGGCACTCCGTCTCCCCGCAGGCGGCCACCAGCGCCTGTACGGCCTGATGGTGCAGGAGGATACGGAAGGTCCGGGAGGTCACGGCCGGATGGTACACTGGCCTTCGTGCTTCGAGCAGCGGCGTGCCTCGTCGTTGGCCTCCTCCTTACCGGCTTCGCCTTGAGCACCGCCGACCGGAGCTCATCGCCCCCCCAGGAAAATCCGCCGGAGAAGACGTTCGAAGAGGAGATCGACGTCTCCCTCTCCACGATGATCATCCGTGTGGTGGATAGCTGGGGGCAGCCGATTCTGGGATTGAAGCCCGAGGACCTCCGCGTCCGCGTGGGGAAGAAAGAAGTTGCGGTGGTCGCTCTCGATTGGATCTCCGCGGATGACGTACAGGTTTCGGTCGCTGCCGTGCCGGCGGCGGAGGGCACTGCCGAGCTGACCGTACAGCCGGAGCCTGCGCCAGGCCGGCTGGTGGTGATTTTCGTGCAAGCGGATTTGAACCCGACTCGAATCAGCGGCCAGCTCCGGCTGCGGCGTTACACCCGTGAGCTTCTGGGCACGCTTCACGCGCACGATCGCGTGGCCGTCGTCTCCTTCGATTCCCATCTCAAGCTGTGGCAGGACTTCACGGCAGACCGCGACGCGACCTACGCGGCTCTCGCCCGGGCCATGCTGTTCAGTCCTGAGGAGGAGGTCCCATCGTCCGAGCCCTTGTCGCTGGCGAAGCACTTCGATTTCGCAGCAGCGCTCAGCGCATCCTCCCCCGAGCGGGCCCTGGAGCTGACGGGCCGAGCCTTGCAGCCGCTGCCCGGCGAGAAGACGGTGATCTTTCTCGGTTGGGGCCTCGGGCGTTTCGACGCCTCGGGGGTGCGAATGACGCCGGACTACAAGCCCGCCGTGCGCGCCCTCGGCGCCGCCCACGCTTCCGTGTTCGTCCTCGACGTCACCAGCGCCGATTACCACTCGCTCGAGGTCGGCCTCGAATCGGTCGCCGAGGCTACGGGCGGGGTCTACTTCAAGACGTTTCGCCTGCCGGGCCTGGCGACCAGGACCCTCGCGCGGACGATCTCCGGCTACTACGTCCTGACGCTCGATCGTAGCTCGCTGGCGGATCAGCAAGGCAAGATCCGCGTCGACCTGCGGCAGAAGAGCGGCACGGTGCTCACCCGGCCGGTGGCCGTGCGGTAGGTTCATCCGGTTCAGGACATTGGTTCGCTTCCCGGAGCCGCGCTCTGTCGAATTCTCCTCCCGCCGTGCTGTGGGCCGCGGCCTTGCTCACGGTCCTCCCCCTGTCCCTCTCCTGTTCTGGAACGGAGGCGCCGGGCGTCGTGGTGGAGTCTCTCTCGCCGCAAGGCGCGGCGGGCCGGGGTGGACTGCGGCCGGGCGACGTCCTGCTCTCCTGGCGCCGGCAAGCGACGCCGCCTGCGAATCCCCGCTCCGCCGCGGGCTCCTTCCGCTCCTGCTCCGACCTCGCCGTGGTGGAGACCGGGCAAGCGCCGCGCGGACGGGTGGATCTACGGGTGCTCCGCGGCGGGCGAGTCTCGTCCCTGGAGCTGCCTGCCGGCGACTGGCAGGTGGAGGTTCTCCCCCGCATCTCCTCGGGAGAAGAAGGATGCCGGGCCTGGGCTCGGGCTCGCCGTCTCACCCGCGAGAGCCGCTGGGACGAGGCGCGGAGGGCCTGGGCCGAAGCCCTGAAGGAAGCCCGTGGCGAGATCGCCAGGGCCCATATCCTGCGGGAGCAAGGTGTCTGCCTCACCGCCATGGAGGACTTCCCGGCAGCGGATCGAGCGCTGCGCGAATCCCTGCGCCGGCTGCGGCAGACCGCCCCAGGCAGCCTGGAGGAGGCGGCCGCCTGGCATGCCCTCGGCCGGCTGGAGCAGCGCCGGGGCGCCTTCCGCCGGTCGGAGGAGGACCTGCGCCGGGCCCTGGCCCTGCGCTCCCGCCTGGCGCCGGAGAGCCTCGAGCGGGTCTCGACGCTCAACAACCTCGGCATCGGCGTCTGGTACCAGGGCGACCTGAAGGCCGCCCGGTCGCTCTATCTCCAGGCGCTCGCCCTCGCCCGGCGCAGGGCTCCGGCGAGCCTCGACGAGGCGCGAGTGCTCAACAACCTCGGCCTCCTCGCCCGAGAAACGGGCAACGTCGAGTCCGCAGCCTCCTACCTGGAGCAGGCCGGGAGAATCTGGCGGCGGCTCGATCCCAACGGGCAGGATCTGGCCCGTAACCACGTCAACCTGGGCGCTCTCGCCGCGGACCGCGGCGACCTCGCCCTCGCCGACCAGTATTACCGGGAGGCCCTGCGCCGTCTGGAGGCCTTGGCGCCGGAGAGCCTGGAGGTGGCCAAGATCCTCCACAACCTCGGTCTCGTCGCCCGCGATCGCTTCGATCTGTCCGAGTCCGATCTCCTGCTCCGGCACGCTCTCGCCATCCGCCGGCGGCTGGCTCCAGGCTCGCTCGACGAGGCCGCGAGCCTGAGCAGCCTCGCCACGGTGGCGCAGGAGCTGGGCAGGCTCGGAGACGCGGAGAGCTTCGCCCGGCGGGCCCTCGCCCTGCGCCGCCGCAACCAGCCCGAGAGCCTCGACGTGGCTCTCAACCTGGCCATTCTGGGGGCCATCGCCTCGCGGCGGGGCGATTTGCGGGCGGCGGCCAGACTTTCAGAGCAGGCCCTCGCCATCCAGCGCCGGCTCGCGCCGAAGGGGACGGTCCACGAGGTCCAGTTCCTCATCTTCCTGGGCAGCCTGGACCTCCGGCGGCAGCGGTGGAGGGAGGCCGAGGCGCGGGCGCGGCAGGTCCTGGCGATGTGCCGGTGGCTCGCGCCGCGGAGCTACCTGGAAGCAGAGGCCCTGAACCTCGCCGGGAGGGCGCTCTGGCGCTCGGGACGGCAAGCCGAGGCTGCCTCCTTCCTCGCCGCCGCCCTCGACTCCCTGGAGGCGCAGATCGGCCGCTTGGGCGGCACGGAAGAGGCGCGATCGAGCTTCCAGGCCCTGTTCTCGCCGCTGTACGAGGACCTCATCGCTTTCGAGATCGAACGCGGCGACGCCGCCGCGGCGCTGCAGACCCTGGAGCGCTGGCGGGCGCGGCTCCTGCTGGCGCAGATCGCTCAGCGCGAACTCGCCTTCAGCGCCGGCGTCCCGCAGCCGCTGCTCGAGAAGCAGCGCGCGCTCGAGCGGGAGTACGAGCGGACTCAAGGGAAGCTCGCCGAGGCCGGTCCCCGCGCCCCGGAGCTCCAGGGTCTGCTCCTCCGCCTCTCGCGGCTCCGCAACGAGCGCTCGGAGCTGGTGGACCGCATCGTCCGCG
>Ga0134122_10003818_pt1 | contig 11214 bp, 11 predicted proteins | sample KB302_FD_96461 | JGI IMG/M metagenome (GOLD analysis project Ga0134122, IMG submission 96461) | Terrestrial soil microbial communities without Nitrogen fertilizer from Kellogg Biological Station, Michigan, USA - KB3-0-2 | ecosystem: Environmental > Terrestrial > Soil > Unclassified ...
CGCATGTGGATCATGGCGTTGATCGAGGAGCAGCCGCCGAGCACCCGCCCGCGCGCGTAGTGGATCGAGCGGCCTGCGAGGTGCTCGTCGGCCTCGGTCTTGTAGCACCAGTCGGTGCGCGGGTTGGCGATGGTGTAGAGGTACCCGACCGGGATGTCGATCCAGAAATAGTCGTCCTTGCCCCCGGCCTCGAGGAGCAGCACCTTGTTTTCCGGATTGCGGGACAGCCGGTTCGCGAGCAGGCAGCCGGCGCTGCCGGCGCCGACGATGACGTAGTCGAAATTTCCGAAGCGCTGCACGCTGAGGTATTGTAGCGAGCAGGGGAACGGCAACATGGAAGGAGAGAAGCAGCTCGCAGAGACGCTCGACGCGGTGCGCACGGCGCACGTTGATGATCGGGGCGCCTGCAATTTCACCGCGATGGTCGCCTCGCGCGAGCACGGCCGCCTTGCGGGCACGCTCGGCGCGCTCGCCGACTTCGATCCGCGGCGCCTGCGCATCCCGGCCCAGCAGGCGTTCTGGCTCAACCTGCACAACGCCTGCGTGCTGCGCGATGCGCTCGAGCTCGACGTCGAGGGGTTCAGCGCCCGCAGCCGGGTGCGGGTCGCCGGCATTTCATGGTCGCTCGACGACATCGCGCACGGCCTGCTGCGCGGCGACATGAAGCGCACCGACCCGCGGCTGGCCTACATGCCCGTCACCTACGACGAGCGCATCCATTTCGCGACCTACACCGCGCGCCGCTCATCCCCGCCGCTGCGTGTCTTCCGCCACGAGGCGCTCGAGAACCAGCTCGAGGAGGCGACCGTGCACTACCTGCGCTCGACGGTGGAGACGCGGGACGAGCAATTCCGCGTCAAGCTCGTCCTGCCGACGTTGTTCAAGCTCTACGGCGGGGATTTCGGCGACGAGCGCGACGTGCTCGAGTTCGTGCTGGCGCGCCTCGACGATGCGGTGGCCGAGCTGGTCGACCGGCGCGAGGGGCGGTTCAAGTTCAAGTACCTCGACTACGACGGCGCCCTCAATACGCGCTCGCGCTAGCGCCTGGCAACGCCCGCTATTCGGGCCGCTTGAAGATCACCTTCGCGTCGCCGTCGTAGACCTGCAGCACGCCGCCGCCCTCGTTGCGGGCGAACACCGCCGCGACCTCCTTGCCGTCCTTGTCGTAGACGCCGACGTCGCCGCCGCGGTTGTCGCTGCGGGCGAAGGCGGCGAACACGCTCTTGCCGCTGTCGTTGTAGACGGCGACGTTGCCGCCCGACCCGTCGGAGCGCGCGAACAGCGAGACGGCGTTCCGGCCTTCCCTGTCGAGCACGCGCAGATTGCCGCCGGCGCCGTCGCTGCGCGAGATCATTTCGCCGATGTTCTTGCCGGCGGCGTTCTTCACCGCGACGTTGCCCCCATCCTTGTCGGACCAAAGCAGCAGCGCAGTGCCGCCGGCCGCGTTGAACAGGCGGATGAACGGCCCTTCGTTGTCGCTGTTGATGGTCGCCACCGGCTTGCCATCCGGAGTGACGACGCGAAACGGCGCCTTGATCGCTGTCCCTTCCTCCTGGCTGATCCCCGGTCGCGCACCTGCGAAGAGCGCCGCCGCCACGGCGAGGCCGCACGCGCCCCAGGCGAGCATGCCGCGCACCGCGGCGCCTCGCTGGACCTTCTTCAACGCCTCGATTTCCCGTTCTGCCGCGGCGATACGCGTTTCCAGACCCGTGTCGTTCATGAATAACCCCCTTTAGGTCACGGCGCCGATGGTGCCATGAAATAATTGCGCACCGTGAGGATCGGCATCGACCTCGGCGGGACGAACGCTGGCAAACGTCCAATTGGAGAAGGCGCCTAACCAGGGGGCAGTGCATGGCCGGAACCGCGCTTGTCGTCGAGCACGATGAACAGCTCGCTCACATCCTACGGTTCATCCTGGAGCGGGAGGGCTTCGAGGTTTGCCTAGTGCGGGACGGCCGCAGCGCCGAGGAGACGATCGCTCTGTCACCCCCGCCAGCGATCGCCACGCTGGCCCTCATGCTGCCACACACCGACGGCTACGAGCTCCTGAGGCGCATCCGCGGGACGCCCGGATGGCAAGCTGTCCCGATCATCGTGCTCACCGCGAGAACCCAGGACAGAGACGTTGCGCGCACCCTCGCTGCGGGGGCGAATGAATACATCGCCAAGCCTTTCGACCCCGACGAGCTGCGCGCGTGCGTGCGGCGGCTCGTGAAAACGTGAAACAAGGCGTCGCAGTTGTCGCATTCGCGTGGGCTGGCCGCGCGCTTGCGCTCGAGGCGGAAGCGGGTTTCAGCCACGAAAAACTGAGCAATAACAACGCCGACTGGAACAGCGCGTATGTCGAGGCGGCGCACACCTTCGCGCCACGCCAGACGGTCTATGCGGCACTGCGCGAGGTGGAGCGTTTCGACCTTAAGGACTCGCAGGTCGAAGCGGGGTACTACCAGCCGCTTTCTCCGCGCCTGGCGGGCCACATTGAGGGAAACGCAAGCCCCGAGCACAACATGCTTCCCAAGGGATCGCTCTTTGGCGAGCTGGCGCTCCAGCTCGACGCCGGTTGGGTCGCCTCGGGCGGCGTGCGCAAGAGCGAATACACGGCGACGAGCGCGCGCGTCATCACCGCCAGTCTCGAACGCTACTTCGGTCGCTTTCGCGCGCTTTACACCATGAACAACGGCAAGCCAGAGGACGCCGGCTCCGCGACTGGGCATCGGATCGGGCTCGACTATTACTACGCGGGGGAGCGCAGTCGCGTCGGCGTCTCGGCGACCTGGGGCAGGGAGGTTGAAAACATCCCGCCCACGGGCGTTCTCACTTCCGATGTGCGCGCCCTGAACATCTACGGGCGCCACTGGGTTTCGCCGGCATGGGCGATCACGGGGGAGCTCGGCACCCACGAGCAGGGATCCTTCTATCGCCGCACCGGAGGACGTCTTGGCCTTCGCTACGCTTTCTGACGCGCTGCCGGCCGTCGCGCTTTCGGTGGGCGCAGGCGCCTTGGCAGCGAGCATCGTGTTTCTCGTCGGAACTGCCGCGTCGCGCATCCGCCTGCTGCTGCGCCTAGACCGTCGGGCAGACATTCTGAGACTCTGGACACCCATGCTCGCCGAATGCACCGAGCGCATGCCCGCCTCGCTTCCGGCCTTCGACCGGCAAGATGCCGAGCCGTTCTTGGTCCTGTGGTGCAAGACGCAGGAGTCGCTGCGCGGGGAGACGCAGGATCGCCTGCGTCAGCTCGCGCGGCGCCTCGGGCTTGCGCCGGTCGCCGTGAAGATGCTGAGCTCCTGGAGCCAGCGCCGCAAGCTCCTCGCCATCGTTTCGCTCGGGCATTTGCGCGAGCGCGCAGCGCTTCGTTCGTTGCTCCGGCTCGTGAGCGAGGCGCCCGCAGTCGTTTCCATGACCGCGGCGCAGGCTGTCGTGCGCATCGATCCAGACGTCGGCGTGCCCCTCGCGCTGGCGATGAGCGCGGCGAGACGTGACTGGGCGATTGCCAAAGCCGTATCGATGCTGATGGAGTGCGATGCGGCCCGGACCGAGCCGCTTCTTGCGGCAGCGATCCGCGCCGAGTTGCATGGCGAGCGCAAGGACAGCCCGCCGGGCGGCGCGCTCGCGCGGCTCGTGCGCATGCACGTCGTCGCCGACGGCCAAGAGGTTCGCGCGGCGGTCCTTGAGGTCCTCGCCGAAGCGCACGATTCCGAGCCGCTCGCCGCGGCGGTTGCGGCGCTGTCGCGCCCGGATGAAGCACCGGATGCCCGTCGCCTCCTCGCCCACGCTGACTGGCAAGTACGCGCGGCCGCGGCTCGAGCGCTGCGGCGCATCGGAGGCAGCGAGGATTTCGCTCGCCTTTGCGCAGCGCTCAGCGACCCAAGCTGGTGGGTGCGCTACCGTGCCGCCCAAGCGCTGTGCGCGCTGCCGGGCATCGACGCCGCGGACCTGCGCGCGCTCCCAGCGCGCCTCACCGACGCCTTCGCCGCCGACATTCTGCGCCAGGCGCTCGCCGAGCAGGCCGCCGCGTGAGCTGGGGCGTAGCGCTCGAAGGCGTGCAGTGGTTCATCCTCCTCTATTTCATCGTGCTCAACCTTGGATACCTCGCGCTCAACGCGGTGTCGATAGTGGAGCTTCGCAAGCACCTCGACGCTCGCCTCCTTGACGTGCTGCCGCGGGCGTATTCAGCCTACGAGGCGCCCGTATCGATCGTCGTTCCCGCATACAACGAGGAAGCGATCATCGTTACATCGGTGCGCTCACTTCTGCAGCTCGACTACCCCGAGCTCGAGGTCATCGTGGTGAATGACGGCTCCAGGGACGCTACGCTGGACGTGCTTCGGCGCGAGTTCGACCTCACGCCGTTTCCAGAAGCGTACTGGCGGCGCGTCCCGGCGAAGCCATTGCACGGTATCTATCGCTCACGACGCGTTCCCAACCTGCGCGTCGTGGACAAGGAGAACGGCGGCAGCAAGGCCGACGCGGTGAACGCCGGCCTCAACGCCGCGCGCTATCCGCTCTTTTGTGTGATCGATGCCGACTCCGTGCTCGAGCGCTCGAGCCTGCGCCGCATCGTCGCGCCCTTCCTGCACGAGCCGGACGTGATTGCGGCCGGCGGCACGGTACGCATCGCGAACGGCTGCGAAGTGCGCGACGGCTTCCTCGAGACGGTGCGCCTGCCGGCGCGCATCCTGCCGCTCTTCCAAACGCTCGAGTACATCCGCGCGTTCCTCTTTTCGAGGCTCGCGTGGGCCCCGTCCAACGCGGTCCCCATCGTCTCGGGCGCCTTTGGCATGTTCCGTACCAGCGCCGTAGTGGAAGCGGGCGGCATGCGCCAGGAAGCGATCGGCGAGGACATGGAACTCGTCGTGCGCCTGCATCGCCTGAATCGCCTTGGACGGCGACCCTATCGCGTCGCGTTCCTACCCGATCCCGCTTGCTGGACCGAAGCGCCAGAGTCCCTCGGCGTACTGCGCGGTCAGCGTACGCGCTGGCAGCGCGGCCTCGGACAGAGCCTTGCGCTCAACCACACCCTTATCTGCCACCCGCGCGGCGGCGCGCCGGGCTGGCTCTCGCTGCCATTCATGGTCGTCTTTGAACTGCTGAGCCCGCTCGTGGAGATCGCGGGGTACGTATTCATGGCGCTCGGTCTTGCCTACGGCGTAGTCTCGACTGCGACGTTCTTCACGTTCATGTTTCTCGCCTTCGCCATGGGCCTGCTGCTCTCTACGAGCGCGCTGTACCTGGAAGAGATGGCCTTCCATCTATTCCGGCGTCCCGGCGACCTAGCGAAGCTCGCCGCTATCGCCGTCCTCGAGAATCTCGGTTACCGGCAGCTTGTGACGCTATGGCGCTTGCACGGGCTGTGGCAATGGGCCGTAGGCGCGCGGGTGCCTTGGGGCGAGATGAAGCGGATCGCAAGCTGGCAGAGAAAGTCGTAGATCATGGCACTTAGGATCGGTATTGACTTAGGTGGGACCAAGATCGAGGCGATCACGCTCGATGCGGACGGGCGCGAGGTGTTCCGCAAGAGGGTGTCCACGCCGCGCGGCGATTACGGCGGCACGGTGAGCGCCATCGCGGCGCTGGTGCAGGCGGCGGGCGAGGGCACGGTCGGCATCGGCATTCCCGGCGCGATGGCGGGCGAGGTGGTGAAGAACGCCAATTCCAACTGGCTCATCGGCCGGCCTTTCAAGCGCGACCTCGAGACCGCATTGCGGCGCGAGGTGCGCATCGAGAACGACGCCAACTGCTTCGCGCTGTCCGAGGCCGTCGATGGCGCAGGCAGGGACGCCGAGGTGGTGTTCGGCGTCATCCTCGGCACCGGCGTGGGCGGCGGAATTTCAGTGCAGAAGAAAATCGTCAAGGGCGTGAACGCCATCGCCGGCGAATGGGGCCACAACCCGCTGCCGTATGAAAGCTCCGGCCCGGAGTGCTATTGCGGGCGGAAGGGCTGCATCGAGACCTTCCTCTCGGGGCCGGCGTTCGAGCGCGACGGCAGGAACCTCGATCGCTACCACGAGCGCCTCGCGCGGGCGCTCGCCGGCGTGATCAACATCCTCGATCCGCAGGTGATCGTGCTCGGCGGCGGGCTTTCGAACCTGCCCAGCCTCTACACCGAGGTGCCGCGCATCTGGGGGAGCTACATCTTCTCGAACACCGTGGCGACGCGTCTCGTACCACCCGTCTACGGCGACGCGAGCGGCGTACGCGGTGCTGCGTGGCTCTGGAATTCGGGGTCAGGGTCGTAATTCCATCGCGCAGCTCGCGGAATTGCGACCCTGACCCCGAATTACCCGGGACCCTTGATGATGATCCGCGCGCCGCGGTTGTAGGTCCAGTACGACCAGGCCCAGTCGATCAGCACCGCGAGCCGGTTGCGGAAATTGATCAGGAAGTAGATGTGCGCGACGAGCCAGGTGAGCCAGGCTGGATAACCGGAGAGGTGCAGGCGCCCGAGCATCGCCACCGCCGCGTTGCGGCCGATGGTCGCCAGCTGGCCATAGTCTCGATAGCGAAACGCGATCCTCGATTTGCCTTCCAGGGTTTTTCTGATGTTCAGGGCCGCATGGCGTCCCATCTGCTTGGCGGCGGGCGCGATGCCGGGCACGCCGGCCACGCCGGCGAGGTCGCCGACGACGAAAACCTCGGGATGGCCCGGGACAGAAAGGTCGGGCGCGACCTGCACCCGTCCGGCGCGATCCAGCGGCGCGCCGAGCGAGCGGCCGAGCGGCGAGCTCGCGACGCCCGCGGCCCAGATGATCGTCCTTGCTTCCAGCCGCTCGGCGCCGAGCGTGACGCCGCCCGCGTCGAGCGAAGTGACCCGCTTGTTCAGCCAGACCGTGACGCCGAGCCGCTCGAGCTGCAGCCGCGCCTTCTCGGAGAGGTCCGGCGTATAGGGCGGCAGGACCCGATCGGTGCCTTCTACCAGTACCACGCGCGCCCGGGTCGGATCGATGCGGCGGAACTCGCCCTTCAGCGTGTGCCGCGCGATCTCCGCCAGCGTGCCGGCCAGCTCGACGCCGGTCGCGCCGCCGCCGATGACGACGAACGTGAGGCAAGCCGAGCGCCGCGCGGGATCGGCCTCGCGCTCGGCGCGCTCGAAGGCGAGCAGGATGCGCGAGCGGATGTCGAGCGCATCTTCGAGCGTCTTCAGGCCCGGTGCGAACAGCGCCCAGGCGTCATTGCCGAAGTAGTTGTTGGTCGTGCCGCTCGCCACGACGAGGTAGTCGTAGGCGATGGGGGTGCCGTCCTCGAGGAGCAGTTTCTTTTCGCCCGGAAGGATCTGCCTGACCTCGCCGAGCAGCACCGTCGCGTTCTTCTGCCGCTCCAGGATGTGGCGGATCGGCGCCGAGATCGACGGCGCCGAAAGCCCCGCGGTCGCGACCTGGTAGAGGAGCGGGGTGAACAGGTGGTGGTTTGTGCGATCGATCACGGTCACGCCGACCGCCGCTCGCGCAAGTCCCTGCGCCGCCCAGAGACCGCCGAAGCCGCAACCGACGATGACGACGCTGGGAGGCGACATGCGCCGGATGATACAAGTTGTTACGGAAATTACGCCGCGGTGATTGAACCGTAACCGGGGGGCGGCGTTAAATAGGCTTCGTCGTTCATTTCGTGAAAGGGAAGGACCAATGAAGAAAACCATCCTTACTGCCGCGCTCGGCCTCGCGTTCTCCACCGGCGCATTCGCGCAGGCCGGCGCCGGCACCGTCCAGCGCGACGTCAACCAGCAGCAGCGCATCGAGCAGGGCCTGCAGTCGGGCCAGCTCAGCACCCGCGAAGCGGCGCGCCTCGAGAACGAAGAGGCCAAGGTGCAGCGCGACCAGGCGCGCGCCATGCGCGACGGCAACCTGTCGCCGGCGGAGAAAGCGCGCCTAGCGCGCGAGCAGAACCAGGTGAGCCGCGATATCTACCGCGAGAAGCACGACGCGCAGACCGGCAACCCCAGCTCGGCTTCCTCGCAGCGCATGCAGGCGGACGTGCAACGCAACGTCAACCAGCAGCAGCGCATCCAGCAGGGCGTGCAGTCGGGCAGCCTGACCACGCGCGAGGCCGGCAGGCTGGAGGGTGGCGAGGCGCAGACGGCGAAGCGGCAAGCGCGCGCCGGCGCCGACGGCAACGTCAGCGCGAAGGACCAGCAGCGCGTGCAGAGCGCCGAGAACCGGCAGAGCAAGCGCATCTACCGCCAGAAGCACGACGGGCAGAAGCGGTAGTCCCGCAGTTTGCCGCTACCATCCCGGGGTGGACATCCATCCCGGGATGACGGGCACGTCCGAGCTGGTGGTCGGCGAAGAGCACACCGCGCCGAGCATCGGCAGCGGCCGCGTGCATGTGCTCGCCACCCCGGTGATGATCAACCTCATCGAGGCCGCGGCGCTCGCCGCGATCGAGGATCACCTGCCGGAAGGCACCCAGAGCCTCGGCACCCTGCTGAACGTGCGCCACATCGCCGCCACGCCGGTGGGAATGAAGGCGAGGGCGCTCGCCGAGGTGACGGCGGTCAACGGGCGGACCATCCGCTTCGCGGTCACCGTCAAGGACGAGGTCGACCTCATCGGCGACGGCGTCCACGAGAGGGTCGTGGTCAACGTCGCCAAGTTCGATCAGCGCGTGCAGCGAAAACTCAAAGGCGGCAGCTGAGCGTTGCGCAGGGCGTCACGGCTCGCCGAGGTCGGAAATGAACATCAGCACCAGCTCTTCCAGGGTCTCGCGCGAGCCGCGGATGATGCAGCCGGCGCGGTTCGCCGGCCGGCCGTCGCGATCGACGACCGCGGAGACGTTGCTGATCTCGAGGTCGACGCTCACCGGCCCGCTGTTCTCGTGCAGGACGCGGGCGCGCTCGATGCGCATCCCGGGCTCGAGGCGCACGCGCGAGTCGTAGACCAGCGTGCCCATGCCGCCGAGGCTGATGTCGACCACGGCGGCTTCGAGGGTGAGCGCGCCGACGCGCATCTCGCAGCGCAACGAGACCGTCGCCGGCAGCACCCGGCGCGGGTGCGCGCGCTTGTCGTCGTCGGCGCTCAGGCGAGCGCCTTGCCGACGATCTCCGCGACGTCCCTGGACAACCCCTCGGCGTCGCGGACCCGCTCCAGAGCGGCCCGCGCGCGAGCTTTCCTTTGTGCGTCGAATTTCTTCCAGCGGTCGAAGCCCCTCGCCATCCTCGCCGCGACCTGCGGGTTCAGCTTGTCGAGCGCCAGGACCTGGGCGGCGAGGAAGTCGTAGCCCGTGCCATCTGCGGCGTGGAAGCGTACGTGGTTGGCGCAGAAGGTGCGAATTAGCGCGTACACCTTGTTGGGAATCTTCAGGTCGAACGCTGCGTGCCCCAGGAGCGCATTGACCCTGGAAAGCGTACCGGGCAGACGCGAGCTCGCCTGGACCGCGAGCCACTTGTCGACCACCAGCGGCTCGTCCTTCCATTTCGCGTAGAAGGCCTCGAGCGCCGGCTGCCGCTCCGGGCAGTCGAGGTTCGCGAGCGTGGTCAGGGCGGCCATGGCGTCGGTCATGTTATCCGCGCCCTTGAACTGCTCGTGGACGAGCGCCGACATGCCGACTTCGCCGAGATAGCTCAAGCACAGGTTTTTCAGCGAGCGCTTTCCCGACGACTCGGCGTCGGGTGAATAGGGTCCCTTGCTTTTCAGTCTCTCGTAGCAATTCCTCAACTGCTCCTTCAGGCCTGAGGCGAGCGCGCGTCGCAGGGAATTCCGATTCGCATGCAACCGATCCGGATCGACAACCGCCATCTGCTCGGCGAGGAAGGTCTCCGCCGGCAGGCTGAGCACCTCGGCGGCGAACGCGGGGTCGGGACCGCCGAGCACGTTCTTCGCCGCGGCGAGAAAGGCGGGCGAGGGCACGCCGTCCTTCTCCAGGATCGTCGTCGTGGCGAGGCGCTGCGCAGCCTCCCAGCGGTTGAACGCGTCGTCGTCCTTCGCCATCAGGTGCAGCAGCTCGTCCTCGGTGTACGGGTAGTTGAGGATCACCGGCGCCGAGAAGCCGCGGAGCAGCGATGGAACGGGTTTCTCCTTCGCCCGGAAGACAAATTCCTCCGCCGATTTCTTCAGCGAGAGGACCTTCTCTTCGCCGCCGATCTTCACCGCGAACGGAATGTGGAACGGCGGGTTCATCGACTGCTTCACCCGCAGCGTAAAGAGATTCTTTTCGAAAGAACTGGAAACATCCAGCACCGGCGTGCCGGCGACGTCGTACCAACGGCGGAACTGGGAGAGATCGACGCCCGAGGCGTCCTGCATCGCCTGCACGAAGTCGTCGCAGGTCACCGCCTGGCCGTCGTGGCGCTTGAAGTAGAGCCGCATCCCGGCCTGGAACTTCTCTTCGCCGAGCAGCGCGTGCTGCATGCGCACCACCTCCGCGCCCTTCTCGTACACGGTCATGGTGTAGAAGTTGCGGATCTCCATGTAGGACTGCGGCCGTACCGGGTGCGCCATCGGCCCGGCGTCCTCGGGAAACTGGGCGGCGCGCAGGCCGCGCACCTCCTGGATGCGCGTCACCGCGCGCGAGTAGGTGTCGGCGCCGTATTCCTGGTCGCGGAACACCGTCAGCCCTTCCTTGAGCGAGAGCTGGAACCAGTCGCGGCAGGTGACGCGGTTGCCGGTCCAGTTATGGAAGTACTCGTGCGCGACGACGCGGTCGATATTGAGGTAGTCGACATCGGTCGCGGTCTCGGCGCAGGCGAGCACGTACTTGGTATTGAAGATGTTGAGGCCCTTGTTCTCCATCGCGCCGGAGTTGAAGTCGCCGACCGCGACGATGCGGTACTCGTCGAGGTCGAGCTTCAGGCCGAAGCGCTTCTCGTCCCAGGCGATGGCGCGCTTCAGGCAGTCCATCGCCCAGCCGGCCTGGTCGAGCTTGCCCGGCTCGACGTAGACGTAGAGGTTCTTCTCCCGCAGCACCTCCAGGTTGGCTGCGACCAGCGCGAACAGGTAGCAGGGCTTGGGGAAGGGGTCGTGAAACTTCGCCCAGCCGGGACCCGAGGCGACCAGGTTTCCGTTCGACAGCAGCACCGGATACCTCGCCCGCACGGTGGTCGTGAACTTCGCCATCACGTCCGGCCGGTCGATATACCAGGTGATGCGGCGGAAGCCCTGCGCCTCGCACTGGGTGACGAAGCCGTTCTTCGTCGCGTACAGCCCTTCGAGCTTGGTGTTCTTCTGCGGGACGATGCGCGTGACCGTTTCCAGCTCGAACGCGTCCGGAACGCCGGCA
>Ga0134122_10003819_pt1 | contig 11212 bp, 6 predicted proteins | sample KB302_FD_96461 | JGI IMG/M metagenome (GOLD analysis project Ga0134122, IMG submission 96461) | Terrestrial soil microbial communities without Nitrogen fertilizer from Kellogg Biological Station, Michigan, USA - KB3-0-2 | ecosystem: Environmental > Terrestrial > Soil > Unclassified ...
TCCACCGCAGGGCCTTTCGGGTCTGGCGTTCGACGGCTCCGGTTCTCTCTATGCCACCACCGCGCCGCCGCCCGAAGAACAGTCCGCTGTCTTCGCCCGCGGCAAGAGGAGAGCGGCTCGCAAGTCGGGATTCGGCAGCGGCTCCGGCAGCCGGCTCCTGCGGCTCGATCCGGAGACCGGAGCCGTCCTCGCCGGCCAGCCGATCACGGAGGAGGGCAGTGGACCGGTCGCTTTCGGTCAGACCAAGGCGGCGGGAGGCCTCGAGCTCAGGGTTCAGGACCTGACGTTCGATCCCGCGACGGGTCATTTCTACGCTCTGGCGCAGAACTTCGGTACGCTCTACACCCTCGACCCTGCCACGGCCGAAGCGACGGTGCTCAACGGGGATCTGTCCTACTCCAGCACCAGCGCGGCGCTGGCCGCGGGTCCCGACGGCTTGCTCTATCTGCTCTCCAGGCAGGGCTCCTCCTTCGTCGTGAAGGTGATTGATCCCGTGAGCGGTGCGGTCCTGTCCGCTGATCCGGTGACGGCAGCCACAGCGACCGGGACGGTGGGCGGCATGGCCCTGCGCCTGGGGACGGGTACTTTCCTGGTGACGGGTACAGCCGGCGAGACGGCACTGTACGAGCTCGACCCGGTGAGCCGCACCCTGGCTCCGGCGGCACAACCCGATGGCGCGATCGAAGGCGACCTGCTGGCCCTCGCGTTCCGGTCCCTGGCGGGATCGAGCACGGTGATGACGACCCTGGCGGGCCAGGTGGTGGACGGCGGCGGCGCGGCGGTGGCGGGGGCCGAGGTGTCGTCGCTGGGCGCCTTCGGCAGCACGGGGGCCGACGGCCGGTTCGAGCTGCCGGGCGTGCGGGTACGGGCCAACTCGGTGCGAGCCGCCGCTCAGTCGGGCGAGGATCTGGCGCTCTCCGCCGCCGTACCGCCGGTGCCGGACGGGATTACCGATCTGGGGACGATCGTGCTCGGGGCTCCGATCTGCGTCACCGGCCGGCTGGTGGAGAGCCGATGCGTCCGCGGGCTGGTCACGGTACCCCTGGACCTCTATCTCGAAGATGATCTCGGGCAGCGGAACCTGGTCGGCGAGGTGGTTCCGGACCCCACCGGACGCTTCTGCGCCGACCTGCGCCCCCGGCGCCGCTACTTCGCCCGCAAGGAGGACGTCGCCTGTACCTGCGGCTCGACCAGCCCCTGCGAGGCGCGGTTGACGATGAGCGATCCCGCGGCCTCCGGTACCTGCGGCAGCCCGGGTGCGACCTGCCAGGATCTCGGGGACGTGCAGATGAGCTGCGACTTCTTCTGCGGCGGATCGTAGAGGGGAGACGCCCTGCCGTCCCCGTGGCCTACGGGTGGATATCGTGGACGGGTGGGGCGTCTCTACACCCTTCGGCGACCTCCGCCGACGCTGGCCGCAGGGCTGACGCTCGTCGTCGCATGATCGCCGCCATGAAGATCGCCTACTTCACCGCGGGCACCGTGGGCGCGGGGCATCTCGTCCGCGGCCTCGCCATCGGCCGCGCCCTCCGGCGGACCGGCTTTGCGGGCGAGTACAGGATGTTCGGTCCTCGCCTGCCCTTCGCCGCGGCCGCCGGCCGTGAGGACTACACCTTCGTGGAAGCCCAGACGGACCGGGCGTTGCGCGACCGCCACCTGGCGCAGACCAGCGGCCTGGCGGAGGATCTGCGGCGGTACGGCCCCGATCTGCTGGTCGTCGACTTGTTCTGGGCGCCCCTGCGCTGGGTGCTGCCGTATCTCGATTGCGAGGCCTGGCTGCTGCTGCGCATCTGTCCTCCCCAGTGGCTGATCGGTCCCCCGGAGATGCCGTTCGCGGCCTCCCCGTTCGCGCGCATCGTGGCCATCGAGCCCGCCGCCGTTGCCGCCGTCCGCGACCGCATCGATCCCATCGTCGTCTGCAACCGCGACGAATGCCAGCCGCCGGAGGCCCTGCGCGAGCGCCTGGCGGTGCCGCGTGAAGAGCCCCTGGTCGTGGCGCTCCATGCCGGGGAAAGAGGAGAGTCGGCGGCCGTCGCCGACCGCGCGGGGCCGGGGGCTCGGGTCCTCGACCTGTTCGATCCGGAGGCGCCGTTCCCCGCCGCCGAGTGGCTCCCGGGTGCGGATCGCATCGTCGCCGGCGCGGGCTACAACGCCTTCTGGGAAGCCCACTGGCTCGGCTATGCGGAACGTACGGAGTGGATTCCCTTCCGGCGCTCGATCGACGACCAGGCGCTGCGTCTGCAGACCGGCCCCGTGGAAGACTGGCGCTGCAATGGCGCCGATACGCTGGCCCGCTGGATGATCGCCGGTTGACGGCCGGATCGGTGACGCCTGCCGCGGGCGTGGGCGTGAGGGCGCCTATCCTCTCAGCCCCTCGGGCACACCCTGCGGGAACCGCTGCTGGATCGCCGCCTGAAGGTTGGTGATGCGGTTGGCCGGGTTGGGGTGGGTGCTGAAGAACTCCGGCTGGCGGGCGCCGCCCGCGGACTGCTCGAGGATCTGCATCAGCTCGATCATGGCGCGCGGGTCGTACCCCGCCTCCGAGGTGAAGCGCACACCGAGAACGTCCGCCTCCAGCTCGTCCTGACGGCCGAAGCGCATGTTCACCAACTGGCCGATCATCGCTGCCACCGCGGCGTTGCGCCGGCTCGCCGGATCGTTCGGATCGTAGGTGGCGATGACGGCGGCGCCGGTCAGGCCCTCGGTGAGGCGCGCCTTGGCGATCTTCTCGGCGCCGTGCCGCGCCACCACGTGGCCGATCTCGTGGCCGAGCACGCCGGCGAGTTGCCCTTCGGTCCGCAGCTTGCGCAGCAACCCTTCGGTGATGAAGACCTGGCCGCCGGGCAGCGCGAAGGCGTTGATCGTCTCGCCGTCGGCGAGCACGTGGCAGTCGAACTCATACGGGGTGTCCTTGGCGGCCGTGCGCGCGATCAGCTCCCGGCAGACGCGGTCCACCAACTGCTGCGTCCCCTGGTCTGCCGACAGCCCGCCGTACTGCTGCGCCATCTCCGGCGCCGCCTGCAGCCCGAGGGCCACCTCCTGCTGCGGCGTGATATCGATGTGCTGCACCTCCTCGGTGACGGGATTGAAGCTGCGCGTTCCGTAGTATCCCGCGATCGCCAGAACGGCCATGACGAGGGCGATGATCAGGCGTCCCTTGCCGCCGCCGGGGGACCGTCGTACGTAATCAGTTTCCATCTTCAGACCCTCCGCTTCGCTCGCGGCCGGAAAGGCCGCTGCTTTGCCTCGCGAGCAAGAACCGTACCGCTCCGCGACGACCGGTCCGCCGGAGGCGTTGGGAGGTCTCTTAAGTCTAAACTCGCCCCAGTTTCGTATTGGCCAATGGAGCTAGAGTCGCCGGTCGATGACCGAAGGAGGTTAGAGGTGAAGAAGCTCGAGGGCTCGATGGGACGAAGTGCGGACGCGGCCGATCCTCGCCTGAGCCGCCGGGGTTTCCTCGCCGGGGCCGTGGGACTGGGCGGCGCCGCTTTGGCATTGGGAGAGGCGGGCTCGGCCACGGCCGAGGCAGCGACCCGGCCCGCGCCCGCCAAGGCCCTGTCGCCGGAGGCCCGCCGCCTCGCCGAAGCCTTCGAGGTGCGCATGAAAGCCGCCGAGCACGCCCGCGGACTCGGCGCCGCAGCGCAGAGCACCAACCTCGATGAGGACGGCGTGCCCGGACGCATCGCCTGCTACTCGAAAGGCCTGCCGCACGCCAAGCAGGGCACCGTCGATCTCAAGGCCTACGAGATCTATCTGCGCGCCCTGGCCTCCGGCGCTCCCGAGGACTTCGAGCGCATCCCGCTGGGAGGCTTCGTCAAGCTCGCCAATCCCCAGTCGGCGTGGGCATTCGACCTCATGGGGCCGGACTGCTCGCAGCTCCAATGCCGGCCGGCTCCCGGTTTCAGCAGCGCCGAGCAGGCAGGGGAGCTGGTCGAGCTGTATTGGCAGGCTCTCAGCCGCGACGTGCCGTTCGCCGAGTACGGCTCGCATCCGCTGATCGCCCGGGCGAGCGAAGAGCTCACCGGCCTGGCCGATTTCCACGGCCCGCGGCGGGAGGCCAAGGTCACACCCGACACGCTGTTCCGCGGCTCGACCGCCGGCGACCTCGTGGGGCCTTACGTCTCGCAGTTCTTGCTGAAGACGATCCCCTTCCTGCCGATCAAGATCGAGGCGAAGATCCGCACCGCGGTTCCGGGCATCGACTACATGACCGGCTACGACGAATGGCTGGGCATCCAGAACGGTGCGCTCTCCGGAGTCAACCGCTTCGACGAGGTACCGCGCTTCATTCGCAACGGGCGCGACCTGGGCGAGTACGTGCACCGTGATTTCACCTATCAGGGATTCCTCAGCGCCTGCCTGATCGCTCTCAAGGCGGGCACCCTGCCCGACGGCGGCAACCCCTACAAGCACTCGCGCACCCAGGGGGCGTTCACCACCTTCGGCCAGCCGTATCTCCTCTACCTGCTCGCCGTGGTCACCCAGGTGGCGCTCAAGGCCTGCTGGTACCAGAAATGGCGGGTGCACCGCCGCATCCGGCCGGAGGAGTACGCCGGCCGCGTCGAGGCCCATCTCCGAAAGCTCGCCGAGATGCCGCTCCCCGCGGGTCTGCTCTCCTCGATCGCCCTGGAGGAGACGCGAAAGCGCCATGGCACGGTCCTGCTGCCGCAGGCCTATCCGGAAGGCTGCCCCACGCATCCCTCCTATCCCGCAGGCCACGCGGTCATCTCCGGCGCCTGCGCGACGGTGCTCAAGGCCCTCTTCGACGAGTCTCACGTGCTGCCGGAGCCGGTGGTGGCGAGCGCGGACGGTCTCTCGCTCCAGCCCTGGAAGGGCGCCGACTTAACCGTCGGCAACGAGCTCGACAAGCTGGCGTCGAACATCGCTCTGGGCCGCGACACGGCCGGCGTGCACTGGCGTTCGGACGGCCTCGAAGGCTTGAGGCTCGGTGAAGACGTGGCGATCCACCTCCTGGAGGAGCTCTCCTACACCGGCAACGAGCTTTTCTCGGGCTTCAGCCTGCGGCGCTTCGACGGCCGCCGGGTCTCCGTCGGCTAACCCTGCGGAGACGTCAACCGCCTTCGGCCACCGCTTTGCTCTTCCAGCACACCCCGCAAGGCGTCGAGGTCGTTCGGGATCTCGCGCGCGACGAGCGGCCGGTGTCGCAGCACAGCCAACGACTCGGGGATCTCAACCTCGATCCCCAGGCGCTCGTAGACCGGCAGGAACTTGGCGGGATGGGCGGTGGCGAGGAACACGCCGGTCTCGCCGGCTTTGAGGTGCTGGGTGAGGACGCCGTAGGCCACGGCCGCGTGAGGATCCGCCAGGTAACCCATGGCGCGGAGGTTGCGGATGCTCTGCTCGGTCTCCGAGTCGCTGCGCCAGCCCCAGCGTAATACGCGGCGCAGCGCTGCGAGGTCGCCGGCGAAGAGATGCTCGATGCGCTCCCAGTTGTTGGGCGCTCCCACGTCCATGGCATTGGAGAGGGTGGGCACGGATGGCCGAGGACGGTAGGCACCCGTTTCGAGATACTCGGGAACGGTGGTGTTGGCGTTGGTGGCCGCCACGAAGACCTTGACCGGCAGGCCCAGCGCTCGCGCCAGCAGTCCGGCGCTGAGATTGCCGAAGTTGCCGCTGGGCACCGCGATCACCGGCGGTTCCATGATGCCGCGCCTCCGTAGCGCCGCCACCGCCTCGGCGTAGTAGAGGGTCTGCGGGAGGAGCCGCGCGACGTTGATCGAGTTGGCCGACGTCAGGCCGTGGCGCGCGGCGAGGTCCATATCGGCGAAGGCGGCTTTCACCAGGGCCTGGCAATCGTCGAAGCTGCCCGCCACGGAGAGAGCCTTGACGTTCTCCCCCAAGGTCGCGAACTGCCTTTCCTGGAGAGCGGAGACGCGGCCCCGTGGGTAGAGGACCACGGCGCGCACGCCGGAGCGTCTCCAGAAGGCGTGCGCCACCGCGGCCCCGGTGTCGCCGCTGGTGGCGGTGAGGATGGTCACCGGCCGGTCCGGCTGCCGGACCAGGTCGAGAACGGCGGCGAAGAACCGTGCGCCGACGTCCTTGAACGCCAGGGTGGGCCCGTGGAAGAGCTCCAGAGCGAAAAGGCCCTTGCCGACGGGTACCAGGGGAATCGGAAAATCGAGGGCCGCCCGCAGCGCGCGCTCCAGGGCACCGCGATCCAGCTCTCCCTCCAGCAGACGATCCATCAGCGCCACGCACCGTTCGCTCCAGTCCATCTCCAGCAGATGCGGCCAATCGTCGATGATGGGCAGCGGATCGGGCATCCACAGGCCGCCGCCGGGAGCGATCCCTGCCAGGACGGCTTGCCGGAACGTGGCGGTCGTGGCCGGATCGCGGGTGCTTGCCAGCTTCACGACAGTACCCGCGCGCCTTGGAGATCGAGACCGCAGAGGCGGGCTTCGGAAGCGACTCCGGCTTCGCGCAGGCCAGTCTGGAGGGCGTCCGCCACCCCGCGGCCGCCATCGGGCGACTCGGCGGCGGCGAAGATCGCCGGTCCCGCTCCTGAAAGGGTGCAGCCCAGCGCGCCCGCCCGCAGAGCCGCGGCCTGCGCAGCCCGAAAGCCGGGCACGAGCGGCGCGCGGTGCGGCTCGGCCAGGACGTCCCGCAGGCAGCGGCGGAGGAGCCCGCGGTCCCGCGACTCCAGGGCGCGGACGAACCCCGCGAGGTTTTGGGCGAAGGCCAGCGTTTCGGCGAGGGTGAAGGTGGAGGGGAGGACCTTGCGGCTGTGCTCGGTGGACAGCTCGAGGGCCGGGGAGACCACGATCAGCACCAGATCATCGGGCCATGGCAGCCCGCGGGCTTCGGGCGAGCCATCGGTTCCCGGCACCAGGAGCTGCAGACCGCCAGCCAGAGCCGGTACGACGTTGTCCAGGTGAGGCGATCCGGAGACCAGCGCCTCGGCACTGCCGGCAAGACGGAACAGCTCGGGGAGGGAGAAAGGCTCGCCGAGCAGCGCCTGGCAGGCGATCAGGGTAGCCACCACCGAGCTGGCGCTCGATCCCAGGCCGCTCATGCGCGGCAGGTTTTTCTCCAGCCGGAAGGCCACGGGCGGGACGTCGATTCCCTTCTCCCACAGGGCCCGCTGAGCCAACAGATAGGTGCAGAGCACCAGGTTCTGCCAGGGGTCCTGGGGCATGGAAGCGGCATGAGGGCCGGAGACGACGAGAGACGTCTCTCCTGCGATCTCGGCCTCCACAACGTCCCCCCACGGCGAGCCGTCCAGGGGGGCGAGCGCCGCGCCCATCAGGTCGAAGCCGGCGGCGAAGTTGCCGATGCTGGCGGGTGCGTAGGCGCGGAGGGTCATGCGATCCGCCAAGAACGAGCGCCCCTCCGGGGCTGGCCCTCACTCCCCCGGCCCCTCTCTCCCAGCCGCACTCCCGCCCGCCGGGAGAGAGGGGAGACTGAAAAAGCCCGGAGAAACCTTGCTTGTTTAGTCTCCCTCCTCTCCCGGTAGGGCGGGAGTGCGGTGGGAGAGGAGGGCCGGGGAGGTGAGGGGCTCGGCGGCGCGGCCAACTCGCGCGTCGTCGAGGACGGTGGAATCGGCGTATGCGCGGGGCCGGATCTCATCGGGCCATCATCCGACGATCTTGAGCACGTCCGCCAGTGCCCCGGCGGCGGTCACTTCGCCGCCGGCGCCGTAGCCGCGGATCACCAGCGGCGTCGGCTGGTAGTGCTCGGTGAGAAAAGAGAACGCATTCTCACCGCCGCGTACCGCGAACAGAGGATGGTCCGGACCGACTTCCTCCAGGCCCACGCGGCAGTGGAAACCCCCGTGCACGGCTTCGACGACAGCGGCATGGCGCAGCGTCTTGCCCTCGGCCGCCAGCCGTGCGCGCCTGAGCTCGAAGAGGGAGTCCAGCCGGGGCAGGGCGTCGAGGAACTCGTCGACGGTGCCCGAAGCGTCATAGTCCGGCGGCAGGATGCCCTCCACCTTGACGTCCGCCAGCTCGCTGGAGGCGCCCAGCTCGCGAGCCAGGATGAGCAGCTTGCGCGCCACGTCGAGCCCCGAGAGATCGTCCCGCGGATCGGGCTCGGTAAAGCCGCGGTCACGGGCGGTGCGCACCGCCTGGGAGAAGGGAATGCCCTCGTCGAGCGCTCCTAGAAGGTAGGAGAGGGAGCCGGAGAGGATGGCTTCCAGGCGCAGCACCCGGTCGCCTCCCTTGAGCAGGCTCTGGATCGTGCCGATCACGGGAAGGCCCGCGCCGACGTTGGTCTCGTAGAAAAAGTGGCGCTTGAGCAGGTCGCAGGCTTGATGCAGCCGGCAGTAATCCTCATAAGGCGCGCTATTGGCCTTCTTGTTCACCGTCACCACGTGCAGGCCGGCAGCGAACAACCGGCCATAGGCGGCGGCAACCTCGGCGTCGGACGTGCAGTCGACGAAGACGGGGTTCACCAGCCGGGCGGTAGAGAGGGCGGCAAGCAGGTTTTCCAACTGCGAGGGACGATCGGCGATCGCGAGACGGGAGGCCCAGGAGGCAGGGTCCAGCCCTTCGGCATCGAAGGCGCACCGCTTCGAGCTCGCCACGGCGCAGAGCTTCAGGTTCACCCGGCGGAGGTCGCGGGCCTGGTGCTCGGCGACCTTCCGCAGCAGCTTCGAGCCGACGTTGCCGACGCCCCAGACGATGAGCTGCAGCTCGGGCCGGCGCTCGAAAAGCTGCGCATGGATGTGGCGCACGGCCCGCGGCGCGTCCGCGGCGGCCACCACGGCGGAGATGTTGCGTTCCGTGGACCCCTGAGCCAGAGCGACGATGCTCACGCCGATCGCGGCCAGGGCGCCGGCGAAGCCGCCCACCACGCCCAGGCGGTGGCGCATGCCGTCGCCCACCAGGGAGACCACGGAGCAGCCGGGGCGGATCTGCACGGGGTCCAGCAGGCCGGCCGCGAGCTCGGCGGCAAAGGCTTCACGCAGCGCCTCGAAAGCCCGCGGTCCGTCGGTCTCGGCGACGGCGAAGGAGATGGCGCACTCGCTGGAGCATTGGGTGATGAGGATGACGGAGATACCCGCCGCGGCCATGGCCTGGAAGACGCGAGCGGCGATGCCGGGCACGCCGGCCATGCCGGAGCCGGAGACGTCGACCAGGGCCACGCCGGGGAGGAAGGTGAGGCCGCGGGCGCCGCTCTCGGAAGGAGCGGCCTGGCCATGCACCAGGCTGCCGGGGTTCTCGGGCCAAAAGCTGCTGCGCACGCGCACCGGGATGCCCTTTTCCCGCACCGGCTGGATGGTCTTGGGGTGGAGCACCTTGGCGCCGAAGAAAGAGAGCTCCATGGCTTCCTCGTAGCTCATCTCCGGCAGCACCGCGGCCTGGGGAACCAGGCGCGGATCGGCGCTATAGATGCCGTCCACGTCGGTCCAGATCTCCAGCAGCTCGGCATCCAGAGCCCAGGCGGCGATGGCGGCGGAGTAGTCCGAACCGCCGCGGCCGAGGAGGTTGACGCGGCCGTTGGCGTCGCCGCCGAAGAAGCCCGGCAGGACGGCCACCTGCGGCGGATCGGTTCTCAGCGGCGCGAAAGCCTCGCGGATGGTGTGCCACACGGGGGTGGCGGCCAGGGGCGGGCCGCCGGTGTGGACCAGCCCTGTGGCATCGAGCAGCCGCGCGTCGAGCCCCCGCGCCGCCAGCAGGCGTGAGACCAGGGCGCAGGAGGCCCTTTCGCCGAGAGACGAGAGCACGGCAAGGGCGCCGGGCGGCTGCTCGAGGAGCAGCGTGAAGCCGCGCAGCAGGTTCTCCAGCTCGCGCTCCAGCGCACCGAGATCCGCCTCGGCAGCGGCGGCATGCGGGGAGCCCAACTCGTCGCGCAGCTCGGCCAGAATGTCGCGATGCACGGAGTGAAGGCGCGCCAGGGTCGGCACCACCGAGCCGCCCGCCGCGGTTTCCGCGGCGCCCCGCAGCAGCGTGTCGGTGACTCCGCCCACGGCGGAGACGACGACCAGGAGCGGGCTGTCTTTCGCCTGGCGCGAGGTGATCTCGGCGGCGCCGCGCATCCGTTCCGCGCTGCCGACCGAGGTCCCGCCAAACTTGAGCACTCGCATCGCTGGTCCTCCGCAAACGAAAAAGCCCCGCGACCATCAAGGTGCGGGGCTCGTGGATTCCTGGGACTTATTGGTCAATCATCCACGGATCCTCGCGGCGAAGGTTGTCACTGCGCCGCGCGGGCGGCCTCTGCGTCGAGAATCCGCTGCTTGCGCTCGACACCCCAGCGGTAGCCGCCGGAGGTGCCATCGCTGCGCACGACCCGATGGCAGGGGACCACCAGCGCCACTCGATTGCCGGCGCAAGCCTGGGCCACGGCGCGGACCGCCGCCGGCCGGCCCAGGGCGGTCGCGATCTCCCGGTAAGAGCGCGTCTCGCCGTAGGGGATGTCCTGCAAGGCGCGCCAGACGCGCCACTGGAAGGCCGTCGCCTGGAGGTCGAGCGGCAGGTCCCGGCCGGCGGCCTGGCCGTCGAGGCGAGGGAGGATGGCGGCCACCCAGTCTTGCAGGGCCTCGTCGTCGCGGCCGATCTCGGCGCTCGGGTACTCGCGACGCAGCTCGGCTTCCAGGACGGCGTCCTCATCGCCGAGGGTCACCGCGCAGATCCCCCTTTCGGTGGCGCCGATCAACAGTCGGCCGAAAGGAGAGGCGGTGATGGTGAACCGGATCCGCATGCCACGGCCGCCGCGGGCGTAGGCGCCGGGCGTCATGCCCAGGTTCGCGTCCGCCTTCTCATAGAGACGGGAGCTGGAGCCGTAGCCGGCGCCGTACGTGGCGGAAGCGACGGACTCGCCCCGTTGCACCTCGGCCTTGAACTGTTGGGCACGGAGCCGAGCCGCGTACTGCTTGGGGGAAAGGCCGGTCGCGGCCTTGAAGGTCCGCTGCAGGTGATGGGGGCTCAGGCCCACTTCCTGCGACAGATCGGCGAGCGTCGGACTGTCCTCGAGATGGGCCTCCAGGAAGGCACAGGCGCGGCGGACGGCCTCCGCCTGACGGGACGTCTCGCCCTGGCGCGGACGGCAGCGGCGGCAGGGCCGGTAACCGGCGCCCTCGGCCTCTGCCGGAGCGTCGAAGAAGCGGACGTTGGCCCGCCGCGGCCGGCGCGACGGACAGGTGGGGCGGCAGTAGATTCCGGTAGACTCCACGGCATAGACGAACCGGCCGTCGAACCGGGCGTCGCGTGCCAGCACGGCCGTCCAGGCGGCGTCGGAGTCCAGGGTCTCA
>Ga0134122_10003820_pt1 | contig 11212 bp, 14 predicted proteins | sample KB302_FD_96461 | JGI IMG/M metagenome (GOLD analysis project Ga0134122, IMG submission 96461) | Terrestrial soil microbial communities without Nitrogen fertilizer from Kellogg Biological Station, Michigan, USA - KB3-0-2 | ecosystem: Environmental > Terrestrial > Soil > Unclassified ...
AGAGCAGCGCATAAGCGCCGCCGAAACTCACTACCGCCAGCTTCGAGAAAAAAAGGCCCACGTCCACCAGCACATGGTTCGCGCCGAGTATCAGGACCGCCAGTGCTACCGGCGCCCACCACACCACAAGCCCGATCACGAGCGCGGCGGCCGCCTGGCGCCAGCGCCCGGGAATCGAGGCGCTTGCATGCTCTTCGCCGGCCTTCAGGCCGAGCAGGGCCGGCGACCACTGCGTGAAAAAGTAGCCCACCGCAGCGGCCGCGGCGACGATAAGCGGAAACGGCAGGTCGAGAAAGAAGATGCCCACGAATGCGAGGCCCGACAACGCGATCAGCGTCCTCGTCTTGAGCGAGCGCCGGCCGATCCGGATGAGGGCTTCGACGACGATCACCAGCACTGCCGCCTTGATGCCAAAGAGCGCACCTTCGACGACCGGCACGCCGCGCCCGAGCACGTAGAGGAGGCTCACCGCCAGCATCACCAGCGCACCCGGCAGCACGAACAGGATTCCCGCGGCAAGGCCGCCGCGCACGCCGTGCAGCAGCCAGCCGACGTAGGTGGCGAGCTTTTGCGCCTCCGGGCCGGGCAGCAGCATGCAGAAGTTGAGCGCGTGCAGGTAGCGCGACTCCTCGACCCATTTCTTCTCGTCGACGAGAACGCGGTGCATGAGGGCGATCTGTCCCGCCGGGCCGCCAAAGCCGAGGCAGCCGATCTTCAGCCAGACGCGCAGCGCCTCGCCAAACGAAACCGCAGGCTGGCCGGCGCTCATGACTTTTTGGTCGAGACGGGCCGGCCGGCCTTTTTCCAGTCCTCGATGCCGCCGGACAGGAAGCGTGCCGCGACCCCGGCGTCGCGCAGCCGCGCCGCGGTCGATTGCCCGACTTCGTGACCGTACACGCAATAGACAACCACTTCCGCACCCTTCAATTCTGCCGCCCACTCATCGACTCGCTCGGGATCGCGCCAGACCGCGCCTTCGATCAGGTCCGGCGCGGCTTCGAACGCGCCCCTGCGCCGCACGTCGACGCGTTTCACCGCAGGGCTTTGCAACGCTTCGGCGCTTGTCGCAAGGCTTGCGGTGGAAGCCTCGACCGCCGCCGCATAGCGCAGTGCCACGCCGTCCCAGTCGATGTTGTCCATGAAGGCCGCGACATAGGCTTTGGCGTTGGCGCCGAAGTCCAGGTGATAGGCATGCTCATACATGTCGAGGGCCAAGATCGGCGTCGCCCCCGCGAGAACGTGGGTGTGATCGGCGGACCAATGATTCAGCAGCCGGTTCTCGCGCGCGGACCAGGAAAGCAGCGCCCAGCCCGAACCGCCGCCGAGCGCCGTTCCGAGGCCGGTAAACTCCGCGCGCCAGCGCTCGAAGGAGCCGAAGTCGCGCTTCAGCCCGACGCCGAATCCGGCCGGCTTGCCCGCAGCTTTGAGCGCGCCGTCACCGCCGAGACTCGCGAAATAGAGTTCGTGCAGGAACATCGAGTTGGCGGCCACCAACTCTTCGCGCTTCAGTCCGTTGATCTGGAACACCGGCGTCGCGGCCCAGTCGAGGACGGCGAGCTGTGCGCGGATCGCGCCCAGGCGTTTTACGGCTCCGGCGTAATTGTTGTCGTAATGAGAACGCAGCAGGCGTTCGGACAGGCCGCGGATCGCGGCCGGGTCAAAGGGCAGGGGCAGGATTGCAGGTGCGTCGATGGCTCTCTCCTTAAGAGTCCTGCAGAGCTTGGACGCACCGGCGTCTTTGGGTCAAGGATAAATCGCGGGGAGCCTGCGATCCCCGTGAGGCGCGGATGATGCGCGCAGTGGCGCACCGATGTCAAGCTGCGCGCTTGCGTGCGCGCGGCTGTTTGAGCCAGGCGAGCGCCGCGCCGAGCGCTTCGCGGCTGCCCGCGTTCGAGGCGTCGTAACCTGGAAGACGCGCCGCTCCCTGCGCGAACTCGCGACTGCGCATGGCGGCGATCAGCATCTGCAGCGATGCGTCGCGGAAACTGCGCCGCTGCAGAGCGAGGTAGTACCGCTCCGTGGCCAGAGGTACGAATTCGAGTGCGTAGCGGGCGGCGGCCGCGCGCAGGCCGAAGCCCGCTTCGGCGCGGCCATCGGCGACAGCGGCTGCCACCGCGAGATCCACGTCATCATGCGGCCCGACACCCGGTGGCCGGTTGAGGAAGCGCAGCCCAGGGCGCGCGAGGTCTCCTACGCCGCGCACGCGCGCGCCAGGCCGGACGATGATTCCCTGCTCGCGCGTGACGAAATGCAGCAGCTGGTGCTTGTGCGGATCCAGCCAGCGGCCCAGCGCGGCAGCGGCGGCCGCGGCACGCGGCAGCGCGTCGGCGACATGGAATCCGGCGAGGTCGCACTCGCCGCGTGCCAGCGCTGCGAGGCATTCGTCCGCACCCCGGAAAGCGATGTCCAGACGCAGGCGCGGTGCGCATACCTGCGCGAGCAGGGGCAGGGCGAGGTCGTGGCTTGCGTGCAGCGACAAGCGCGACAGTTGTCCCGGTGCCGCGGCCGCGAGCATTTCTCCTACTTCGCGCCGCAAGCGCTCGAGTTGCGCATCGAGCGAACTGCGCACGTGGGCGTCGGCTTCGAGGAGCTTCTGGCCGTAGGCGGTCAGCCGGGCGCCGCGGCCGCGCTGCATGTCCGCCAGCGGCGCGCCAAGTGCGCGGGCTCCGGCACCCAGCAGGCCCCAGGCATGGCGGTAGGAAATCCCCACCGCGTGCGCGGCTTCACGCAAAGACGCGGCCCGCGAGAGTGCCGCCAGCAGGCCGAGCAACGCCTGGCCGTGGCGCGGCGAGAGTCCCTCGCCCGCGAGCCAGCGCGTGGTCAGATCGACTTCCGGGCCTATATGCAGTGCCATGCCTATTTTCGAGTCCGCTATGGGTCGAATACAGTCATATTGATCCAACACATATGCAAATGCAAACATAACGATGCATACCCTCGGGGAGATCGTCCTGCTCAGCCTGGCGGTCAGCCTTTCGGCGGTTTTGTTTGCGGCCCTGATCGGTCTTCCGCTTGGCGCGGCGATTGCTGTCGGCCGCTTTCCGGGGCGGCGCGCGCTTATCGTGCTGTTGAATGCGCTCATGGGACTGCCGCCCGTGGTGGTGGGCCTGCTCGTCTACCTGCTGCTGTCGCGTGCCGGTCCGCTGGGAGAACTGGGATTGCTGTTTACGCCGCCTGCGATGGTGGTTGCACAGACGATCCTCGTGCTGCCAATCATTGCCGCGCTCTGTCGTCAGTCGGTAGAGGACGCGTGGGTTGAATATGAGGAGCAGCTGCGCTCGCTCGGCGCGCACGGACTGCGTGCGGCGCTGACGCTGGTCTGGGACATCAGGTTTTCGCTCGTCACCGCAGTACTCGCTGGCCTGGGACGGGCGCTCGCCGAGGTGGGCGCGGTCATCATCGTCGGCGGCAACATCGACGGCGTCACCCGCGTTATGACGACGACGATCGCGCTCGAGACCTCGAAAGGCGACCTGCCGCTGGCCTTGTCGCTCGGTTTCATCCTCATCGCGCTGGTGATCCTGCTGAACGCGGCGGCCCACCTCATCAAGGAAGCCGCGCAGCGGCGGTACGGCTGATGTCGGCGACCCACGGCATCCTTCCCCTGGCGCTGCGCGAAGTGCGTTTTTCTGCCGGCGGACGCAGCATCATCGACGGCATTTCGGCCGAGATCGCGCCTGGCCCGGCCACGATCATCCTGGGCGCCAACGGCGCCGGCAAAAGCGTCCTGATGCGCCTCATGCATGGACTGCTGCAACCGACGTCCGGGCGAATTTCGTGGCACTTGCCGGGCGAGGAACGCGTGCGGCGCGGGCAGGCGATGGTATTCCAGCGCCCGGTGCTTCTGCGCCGCTCGGCGCTCGCCAATATCCTCTACGCGCTGGATCTCGCGCGCGTCCCGGCCGCGGAGCGCGAGCGGCAGGCGATGGACGCGCTGCGCGAAGTGGGGCTTGCCGATGTGGCGCACCGGCCGGCGCGCGTGCTATCGGGCGGCGAGCAGCAGCGCCTGGCGCTGGCGCGCGCTTGGGCGCTGCACCCCGAAGTGCTGTTTCTGGATGAACCGACGGCGAACCTTGATCCCGGCGCCGCGCGCGAAATCGAGAACGTGATCAAGGCGTTCGATGCGTCGGGAACCAAGATCGTGATGTCCACGCACAACCTGGGCCAGGCGAGGCGGCTCGGGGACGAGGTGCTGTTCATCCACCAGGGGCGGCTTGCCGAGCGCGCGCCGGTGGAGGTTTTCTTCAGGCAACCGGCTTCTGCGGAAGCGGCGGCATTTATCAAAGGAGAAACACCATGGGCGTGACCAGATTCGTTTTTGCGCTTTCTTTGTGTGTTTCGTGTTCGCTTGAGGCGCAACAGCGATTCATCACCGTAGCCTCCACGACGTCTACCGAGCAGTCTGGCTTGTTCAGGCACCTGTTGCCGATATTCGAGAGCAAGTCTGGCATCCAGGCGCGAGTTGTCGCGCTCGGCACCGGGCAGGCGCTCGACATGGGCAGGCGCGGCGATGCGGACGTCGTGTTCGTGCACGCGAAGCCGCTGGAAGAAAAGTTCGTTGCCGAAGGCAGCGGCGTGCGGCGCTTCGAGGTCATGTACAACGACTTCGTGCTGGTCGGTCCGAAAAGCGACCCGGCCAAAGTCAGCGGGAGCAAGGACATTGTCGCCGCGCTGCAGAAAATCAGGGGTGCGCAGGCCGCGTTTGCGTCGCGTGGAGACAAGAGCGGGACCCATTTCGCCGAACTCGAGCTGTGGAAGGCTGCCGGCATTGATATCGCAAAGGACAAGGGGCCTTGGTACCGCGATACCGGTTCCGGCATGGGTCCGACACTCAATACCGCGTCTGGGATGAACGCTTACGCGCTTACCGACCGGGGGACGTGGCTCTCCTTCAAGAACCGCGGCGAGCTGATTATTTCGGTTGAAGGCGATCAGCGCCTGTTCAACCAATACGGGGTAATCCTGGTCAATCCTGCGAAGCACGCACACGTGAAGAAGGAGATGGGCCAGACCTTCATCGACTGGCTGATATCACCCGAGGGCCAGAACGCCATCGCGGCGTATAAGATCGGTGGCGAGCAGCTGTTCTTCCCCAACGCGGATAGGTGACATGGTGAGTTATCGCGGCCTGACGCTGCGCATCCTCGGCAAGTCCGCCGCTGCGATGGGCCCCGGCAAAGCGGAGCTCGTCGAGCGCATCGGCCGGACGGGCTCGATATCGGCGGCGGCTCGTGAAATGGGCATGTCGTACCGGCGCGCCTGGCAGCTCGTCGAGGCGCTGAATGCAGACTTTCGCAAGCCAATCGTGGAAACGGCGACCGGGGGCAGGCGTGGCGGAGGGGCGCGGGTGACGGACTTTGGCGCAAGGCTCGTGGGGAAGTTCCGTGCCATGGAGCGCAAGGCATCGAGCGCAATCGCTGCGGACCTGAGGCGCTTCGCGGCACATCTGGAGAAAAAGAAGTAGGCGCTCCAGCATCGTTATATTCCATGCTATATAACGTGAGTGCAGATCCCCGACCCGTCTCTCGTCTTCCTGCTCGCCTCCGGCATGCTGGCGGCAGCGTTCCTGTACGCGTCCGTCGGCCATGGGGGCGCTTCGGCGTATATCGCGGCGATGGCGATCGCGGGTGTAGCGCCCGCCGAAATGCGCCCGGTGGCGCTGCAGCTGAATGTGCTGGTTGCGGCGATTGCGACGGTCAAGTTCTACCGCGCGGGGCACTTCCGCTGGCCGCTGTTCTGGCCCTTCGCCGTGGTATCGATTCCGGCTGCATTCCTGGGCGGAGCAATTACCCTGCCTGGTACGGCTTACAAGATCCTCGTAGGAGTCGTGCTGCTGTACGCGGGCTGGCAGCTGTGGTGGAGCGCGCGCGCCGGCGAGGAGTTGCGTCCGGTGCGGCAGATACCCGTCGCGCTCGCGATGGTTATCGGCGGCGTCCTAGGTGTTCTCTCGGGACTGACCGGCGTCGGCGGTGGCATCTTCCTCAGCCCGCTCCTGCTGCTCTTCGGTTGGGCGGGGACCAAACAGACCTCCGCGGTGGCCGCGCCATTCATCCTCGTCAATTCGCTTGCAGCGCTCGCTGCGGGCTTTGCAAGGAATCCTGCCCTGCCGCCCGACTATGCGTGGTGGCTGATGGCGGCGGTGCTCGCGGGAGGCTGGACTGGAGCGGAGTACGGCAGCCGACGATTTGCCAACCCGCGCATCCGCCAAGTGCTGGCAGTGGTTCTTGGGATCGCCGGGGGGAAAATGGTTCTGGTGTAGATTGCGCCTTCCTTTGGGGGTCCCGATGAGCAACTACTACGAATCCGAAGACCTGAAGAAGTTCGCTGACATAGGCCAGCACGCGAAGAAACTCGCCGACGATTTCTTCAGGTATTACGGCAACGTCACCGGTACCGACGGTGCGCTCTCGAAACGGGAGAAAGCACTGATCGCGCTCGCCGTATCGCACGCGCAACAATGCCCGTACTGCATCGACGCCTACACCACGCAATGCCTGGAGACGGGTTCCAACCCCGAGCAGATGATGGAAGCGGTTCACGTCGCCGCCGTGATGCAGGCGGGAATTACGCTGGTGCACTCGGTACAGATGCAGAACCACCTGAAGAAAATGGTCCTTTGACGCCCGTCGTCCAGCTGAAGCTCGTACCCCCGGCGCCGAAATACGATTTCGCGGACCGCTTGCGCGCCAACGGTATCGAACTGCCGCCGCTGTCGATCGATACGCTGCAGGTAAACGTCACCAAACTCTGCAACCAGGTGTGCCGGCATTGCCACGTGGACGCCTCCCCGCAGCGTAGCGAGATGCTCTCGCCCGAAGGCGTCGCAAAATGCCTGGAGATTCTGGAGCGGTATCCGCAGATCTCGAAACTCGATATCACGGGTGGCGCGCCGGAACTGCATCCGCAATTCGATGACTTCGTCGAAAAGGCCGTCGCGCTGGGCAAACACGTCATGGTGCGGCACAACCTCACCGTGCAACTGGATGGCAACCCGCAGACCGGGGGGAGCAAGGAGTACCTGCCGGGATTCTTTGCGCGCAACTGCGTGGAGGTGATCTCGTCGCTGCCTTACTACCAGGAATACTTCACCGACGCGCAGCGCGGCTCGGGCGTGTTCCGAAAGAGCATCGAAGCCATGCAGCGGCTCAACAGGGTTGGCTATGGCGTCGACGGCAGCGGGCTGCTGCTGAACCTGGTTTACAACCCGGTGGGCCCGTATTTGCCGGCGGCGCAGGCGGGCCTCGAATCTGACTACAAGCGGGAATTGAAGGACAGATTCGGCCTAGTGTTCAATAGCCTCTACACCATCACCAACATGCCGATCAACCGCTTCAAGCTGCACCTGGAGAAGTCCGGGCAGCTCGAGGGGTACATGGAAAAACTCGTGGCGGCCTTCAACCCGGGGGCCGCCGCAGGCGTAATGTGCCGCAGCCTGCTCAGCGTCGGCCACGACGGCCGCATCTACGACTGCGACTTCAACCAGATGCTGGAGATGGACGCGGTGGATGCGAAACGGAAAAAGCTGAGTATTTTCGACTTTGACTTCAGCAAGGCTCTGACGCGTCCGATTCGATTTGGCGAGCACTGCTTCGGCTGTACCGCGGGGGCGGGAAGCTCCTGCGGCGGCGCCACGGCATGAAGACTTTCGCTGGCCGATGAAAACCTTCGGTTTTGCCGGCTGGTCTGGAAGCGGGAAGACCACCTTGATCGAGAAGCTGATCCCGCTATTCGTGAAGCGGGGTCTGCGTGTTTCGCTCATCAAGCACGCGCACCATACCTTTGACGTGGACGTGCCGGGAAAGGATTCCTATCGCCACCGGCACGCGGGCGCCGCCGAGGTGCTGGTCACCTCGTCGCGGCGCTGGGTACTGATGAACGAATTGCGCGGGGAGAAGGAGCCTGCGTTCGAGGACCAGGTGAAGCACCTGTCGCCCTGCGACCTGCTGATCGTCGAAGGCTACAAGTTTGCGCCGATCCCGAAGCTCGAAGTCTGGCGCGCCGAGACCGGCGAGGGCCTGCTGCATCCCAGGGACCCGCACATCGTCGCCATCGCTACCGATACGCATCTCGCGACAAAATTGCCGCAGCTCGACCTGAACGACCACGAGGGCATCGCCGCGTTCATCATCCGGCACCAGAATCTCGCGTGAACAAGGGCCTGCTTTCGGTAGACGAAGCGCTCGAAACCTTGCTCGACGGCGCGAAACCCGTGTCGGAGACCGAGCAGGTACCGACCATGGCGGCGGTCGGTCGCGTACTGGCGAAGGCGCAGACCTCGACCATGGACGTGCCGCCAATGGACAACAGCGCCATGGATGGCTATGCGATTCGCCTGTCGGACCTGAATTCTTCTGAAAAGAAACTAAAAATCGCACAGCGCATACCTGCCGGTTCCGTTGGCAAGCCGCTCGAACCAGGAACGGCGGCGCGGATTTTTACCGGCGCACCGGTGCCTGCGGGCGCGGATGCGATTGTGATGCAGGAGCACTGCTCGGTTTCCGGTGACGTTGTGACGTTGAACAAAGTCCCGAAAAAAGGCGAGTGGATAAGGTTGGCCGCCAGTGACATCCGCAAGGGCGGCACAGTCCTCGCCGCCGGCAAGCGTCTCCTGCCGCAGGACACCGGTCTTGCGGCCTCGGTCGGCATCAAGACGCTTCCGGTGTTTCGAAAAGTCAGGCTCGGATTGTTCTTTACCGGCGACGAGCTGGTGATGCCGGGCGACCCCTTGCCGCCGGGACGGATCTACAACTCCAACCGCTTCACGCTGAACGGCCTCGCTGCCGCCTTTGGCTGCGAGGTGCGCGACTACGGCATCGTGCCGGACAGGCTGGATGCGACCCGCGAGGTGCTGCGGCGCGCGGCAGGCGAGAACGACATCATCGTGACATCGGGGGGCGTGTCGGTGGGCGACGAGGATCACGTCAAGCCCGCGGTCGAGGCGGAAGGCTCGCTGCTGATGTGGAAGATCGCCATGAAGCCGGGGCGGCCTTTGGCCTTTGGAACCATAAAAAATTCCTTTTTTATCGGGTTGCCGGGGAATCCAGTTTCCAGTTTTGTGACTTTTCTTATTTTTGTCCGCCCGTTCCTGCTGAAAACCCAGGGGCAGACCGACGTTGCACCCCGCGCCATCGACGCGCGCGCCGATTTCGACTGGCCCGAGCCCGACGCGCGGCGCGAATTCCTGCGCGTAAAATGGAATGCGCAGGGCGGACTGGAGTTGTACCCGACGCAGGATTCGGCGGTGCTCACCTCCACTGCCTGGGCCGACGGCCTGGTGGACAATCCGGCGCAGCAGGCGATCCGCAAAGGCGACCGTGTCCGCTTCCTGCCCTATTCGGAGCTCTACCGGTGAAAGTAAAAATTCTCTATTTCGCGAGCATCCGGGAGAAACTGGGCCGGGATGCAGAGGATGTGGAACTGCCACCGGGCGTAGCCACGATTGCGGGCCTGCGCACGCACCTGCGCAGTCGCGGGGGTGCCTGGGCCGAGGCGCTGGCCGAGGGCAGGCTGTTGCGCGCTGCGCTGAACCAGGACATGGCGCAACCGGCAGCCGCGATCAAGGCCGGTGACGAAATCGCGTTCTTTCCCCCGGTGACCGGCGGATGAAGGTCTCCGTACAGAAGGAGGATTTTGATCTCGGTGCGGAAGTAAAAGCTATTTCGGCAAATCCGAAGATCGGTGCTGTTGCAACATTCACGGGCCTGGTGCGCGACGTCGCCATGACGCTCGAACACTACCCGGGCATGACCGAGCGCGCGATCGCGCAGATTGTCGAGCAGGCGAGATCCCGCTGGCAGGTGATGGACTGCACCGTGATTCATCGCTACGGCAAGCTCAGACCGAACGACCAGATCGTGCTGGTGGCGGTGGCGAGCGCGCATCGCGGCGACGCTTTCGCGGCCTGCGAATTCATCATGGACTACCTCAAGACCCAGGCGCCGTTCTGGAAGAAGGAGCAGGGCGTAGACGGAGCGCGATGGGTCGAAGCGAAAGCTACGGATGACAAGGCGGCAGAACGCTGGAAATGACGGGCGCAGCCTTCCTCGCGGTGGCATTGGGCGGCGTTCTGGGCTGCAGCCTGCGCTGGATACTCAGCGTGCTGTGGAATGCGTCGGTTGCCGCGGTGCCGATGGGCACGCTCGCCTCCAACCTGATCGGCGGCTACCTGGTGGGCATTGCGGTGGCCTATTTCGCCGCCAACCAGTCGCTGGCGCCGGAATGGCGCCTGTTCTGCATTACGGGATTCCTTGGCGGCCTGACGACGTTTTCCAGCTTCTCGGCGGAGAATGTCCAACTGCTGCTCGACGGCCATATGGGGTCGGCGGCATTGCACGCCGGTCTGCACCTGTTCGGCTCGCTCGCCCTGACCGCCCTGGGAATCGCCAGCTACCGGGCGCTCGCCTGAAGAAGGCTTGAATTACCTCAAAGAGCCCTCATCTGCGGTGGGGTAGATTTATCGAAAGATCAGCGCCATGCGCTACGAAAAATTCACCACCAAACTGCAGGAAGCCTTCGCCGAGGCCCAGAGCCTCGCGCTGGGGCGCGACCACCAGCAGATCGAGCCCCAGCACCTGCTGCTCGCGCTGCTCAACCAGGAGGACGGCGGGGTCGCATCGCTCCTCGCCCAGGCCGGTGGCAATCCGAATGCGCTAAAGCAGGCGCTGACGCAATCGATCGGCCGGCTGCCCAAGGTGGAGGGCGCCCCCGGGGAAGTGCACGTGTCGCGCGACCTTGGCAACCTGCTCAATGTCGCCGACAAGGACGCGCAGAAGCGCGGCGACCAGTACATCGCCTCCGAACTGTTCCTGCTCGCCTGCGTTGCCGACAAGGGGGAAATTGGCAGGCTCGTCAAGGCTGCCGGGATTTCAAGGGCCGCGCTGGAAAAAGCCGTCGAACAGCTGCGCGGCGGCGCGAACGTGGCCTCGCAGGCGGAAGAAGGCCAGCGCCAGGCGCTGAAGAAGTACACCCTCGACCTGACCGAGCGCGCGCGGCTGGGCAAGCTCGACCCGGTCATCGGCCGCGACGAGGAAATCCGGCGCTGCATTCAGATCCTGCAGCGGCGCACCAAGAACAACCCGGTGCTGATCGGCGAGCCGGGCGTCGGCAAGACCGCCATCGTCGAGGGCCTGGCGCTCGCCATCAGCGAGGGCAAGGTGCCGGACGTCATCCGCGACAAGAAGGTGCTGGCGCTCGACATGGGCGCGCTGGTGGC
>Ga0134122_10003821_pt1 | contig 11212 bp, 13 predicted proteins | sample KB302_FD_96461 | JGI IMG/M metagenome (GOLD analysis project Ga0134122, IMG submission 96461) | Terrestrial soil microbial communities without Nitrogen fertilizer from Kellogg Biological Station, Michigan, USA - KB3-0-2 | ecosystem: Environmental > Terrestrial > Soil > Unclassified ...
CGCGCGTGGGCGGACGCCGCGAAGATTACCCGATTACGCGAACAGGGACGCTCCATCCGCGAGATCGCCGGTGAGCTGGGATATTCCCGCAGTCTTGTCCACAAAACCCTTGCAAATCGCGAGGCTGGCCGTGTTGCAATTGCAGCTAGTTAGCGCAGGCCCATTAGATGTCCTTAAAACAGATGCTATTTAGTTATGTTAAAACACAGTTTATCCCGCAGCGATCTCGATTCGGCACCGGTGGAGCATTTGCGAGTAGCGCGAAACCGTCCGGGTAGCAGTCTTGAATGTCAGACGGCGCAAGTTGCTGGAAGCGATCGGCAAATGGCGTCGATGCCCGCAAGAATAGACTCCGCAATGCAAGCCCTCCAAAGCAGACTTCAGAATCCCGCCGATATGAGTCGTGAAGAACGCACCGCAATAGAAAACGCCACAAGGCACTAATGATTTTGAGTACCGAGCGCGGGGAATGCCTGCCAAGTTAAGCCTGATAGATAATGTCGTTCCGCGTGTACAGCGATGTGTGCCCGCAATTCGAGCACTTGAACTGGGTACCGGCAGCAGCGATATCAGGCTTCGCCGGGAGAAAATAATCCGCTATCTCTTTGACCTCAATAGTGGAGTGCACGAAAGAGAAATGGCAATTCGGGCAAAATAGCGTCCAGGCGGCCATACATCCACTCTGCGCGCAAAGCGGGCATCCGATATACACACAAGACCTGAGCATGCACTACTTCGGCCTATAAAGTAAATCGGTTCGTTTGTATACGCCCTCATATCCGCAGTTGGGACAAACGCACTTGTTCCCTAGTGGGATTTCGGGCTTCGCTGGCAGGTAGAAGCCTGCCATTCCAACGTCGCTTATTTGGGAATGCCGAAATTCAGTACTGCAATTTTGGCAGATTAAAATCCATTTTGGCATCAATCACCTCACCATACGGGAGGCCACAGCCAAAACGCTGGAGAGCGCCACGAGGGCTTTGCAAAACATATCAAATTGAAATTGGAGAATGCAATTAGGACTTCGTTGTAGGTAAGGCTGAACCCTATTATTTCGGCTTCTTATCGGCGGACCCCTCCAAGCGGCGTTGTTTGCCAATCAGTAGGTCATTAATCTGTTTGGCCAGCTCCAGGAGCTTTTGCGGGTCGCGCTCAACGGCTGCCTTCGCACACAACTGCTTCCACAATTCTGATTTTTCTTCCATAGCCGATACACACCCCGTTGGCTGAATTATTTACCACATTTGTACTCATTTTGTCTCGGAATGCTGTAGGACCCTGCGGACCGCAGACACCGAGAATTATCCTAGTCGTCTACGTAGAACGGGAGTAGTTTAGGCTCAACGTAGGTGCCTCAATGCGCGACGGAGATTGGTCAATCTTTGCCGCGCTTTAGCGTCACTCACCATTTTAGCTTTCGGACTGGCTTGCCTCCTTTGGGCCCAGAAAAGCCAACATGATAGCTTCAGATGGAGGACAACACGAAAGGAGGGTCGGCGTTTGCGAATCCTTGGATGGATAGCTATTTGCGCTGGGATTCCCTTAGTAATAATTCTTGTCGAGGAGTGGCTTGAAACCGTCCGATGCGCAGACTAAGGCGCTACCTCTGGAAATAGACAGGAGCTGCCGATGGGGACCGACAGCTCCCGACTCGTGAAAGGAGGGACAGCAGGAGCCGTAGCAGTCAGGGAAGTTTAGTACGACTTCTGCATCCTCTAGTTTCGCATCACTATCCTCGACATGGAAAGATTCCAGTACTGTCAAAACTGACAGCCAGCCCTTGGCCTAGTTTGCGAGTCAATCCAGTGGACCTTGGCGACGCGAGGGTAAAACGAAGAGGCCGCACCATGGCCAGCACACGACCTCTTCTTGGGGTGATATGTCGAGTGTCGCGAAATCAGCCCTTTTTAATTTCAATTGCAATCTTGAAACAATCGCTAGGACCCATTGGGTGGACCGTAGGAGGCGAGAACGCTAGGTTTCTACGTGTCCCTTCCGAGTTTGAATCTGAGTTTTCAAAACGACTAACGCAGCAAGGGTTTTACCGATGGCCTCAAATTCGGCAGAGTCGGTGAGCGGTGGAGGATTGTCAGCTAATCTTTGCTGAATTGCTTGCTCTGCTTTAGCGATATCACTAGGCAGTTTTTCAAAATCGGTTTGAACAGCTGCCTCTTCGTAGAGCTTCTGCCAAGGACACCCATTGCCACCTCCCGACCAGTCGGGGGACTCTTGGCTAGTGTTTTCGATATGACCTAAGGCTTGTCAATACAGCATAGGCCCGTCTTGCCGTCCTCTCTAAGCCTTCTTGCATGCAAGCGGATAAACCGGCGGGAGCGTCATGGCTAGATGGATTCTAATTTGTCCAAACTGTGCTGTTCGGTTCTCATATAGCAATATTGAACCCACAGCGATTCATCAGTCCCAGCGCGACCCGTTCCACGTCGTAGCAAAGCCAAAATTCTCTGGTGGCGAAAAGCTTGTCTGTCCCAACTGCAAAGTCGAATCGGTCTACGAAGCTTTCGATTTAATTTACGACGCTGAGGAAACCGGCCCAACCGCGATGGGCTGAGAGTGTTTCTACGAACCAACTTAGATTTGACTAGGACCCATTGGGTGGCTGTCCAACGTTGAGCGCAAACCTACGCCAGTCTAGCTCCCACCCGCAAAAGGGTCCTCAACTAGGTCTGTTGCTTTATCAGCACGAATTTGCCCGCGTTGAATATTCCGAAGCCGCCTAATGCCTTTGCATATTTTATGGCGCAGCCAGAAATGGGGCAGCCATACAGGTCTACGGTCTCTTCGCCCTGCAATTGAAAGTGTTCCAAAATCATGACGCTGTTGTGCTCAATGCATTTTGGCTCTGGCATTGTCACCCGGTCTCACAACTTAGCAGCGACGCTTTCATACGTCATCCGGTTGACGCTGTAGCAACAGACGTGTAATCCGTTAGTTTCAGAACAAGAAGCTCAAATCCAAAAAGGAAAAATGAAATGAATAATTTATATCCCGGTAGTGATCTCGAAGGCGACGCTCGCGAGTCTGCGGATTTGAATGTCGGCTTGAAAAATGCCCGAAATCAAGCGCAGACCCATGCCCGCTATGAGCGATATGGAGCTGTACCTCAGGCTTGGCGTTCCCGATGGCCTGCAAGTCAGCTCAGAACACAAGGGTCGCAAACGCTAACCACGCAAGGCCGAATTTCCAACTGACGACGAACGCAGGAATGTTCAGCATCAAGTTTCCAAAAATCCAGAACCTGAGCAAACTGTCGCGCTTGGCGATGTACCACTGCGAACAAGCGTCCATAGCCCTACTTCGCGTCAACGGTCTTGACGTTAATGCCTGATGCGGCCATACGCTGATGCTCGACGCTCTTTTCACGGCGAAGCCCCACTAGCCCCGCAAGGCCGATGAGACCAATCCAGCCGTAATTGTGGTGACGCTCTGGCGCGTTGTTTCGCGTTTCAATGGAATCGGAAGCTGTGGGCTGCTGCGTTTGTCCGACTGCCGCGAAGGAGCCGAGCAGTAAAAGAGAAGCCGTAAGAATGAGTTTCATTTGCATACTCCTGATGTGACTGTGGACACATAGGAGTGTGCCCGCTATACACACAACACCGCAGAAGTCGATGTTCCCGAATCGATGTTGGCTGAGAACGCTACTGCCAGGCCCTCAGGTCAAGTACAAGAAAAACTTTCAGCCGGACAGATCGGTTCTCTCGGAGGGAAGTATTGCCGGATCCCCTGATTAGAAAGTGTTGCATCGACCGTCTGAGCTGGCACGACTTACCGGGGGTTATGGCGCTACGCAATAAGCAATTGCTTGCCGCTGGACTGATACAACGCATCGGCAAGGGTGTCAGTCGCGACCCCCGCTTGTATTTCACGCAACTGGCAAACGGCGGAGAATAAATACAGCGAAAATCACAGAAAATTCGTATTGCCTTGGACAGTAAACCCTAGTAGTTTCTTCTGCCATGCCATCTCCCCGGACGCCGTGAATCCTCGTCGTCGATGACAGCGCTGCGGTGCGCAGTGCCATCTGCGAGTTCATCAGTAGGGCCACCCCTTTCAAGGCCTGCTGCGAGGCTGAGGATGGCGTCGCTGCCATCGAGAAAGCCAAGGAGCGCACACCCGCCCTGGTGATTCTGGACCTGAACATGCCGAGGATGAATGGAGTAGAGGCAGCATCGATCCTACGCGGCATACTGCCCGGCACGAAGATCGTCGGCTTCACGACGTTTGGCCAAGCGTACTGTAGGGACCTGCTCGCAGACACCGCCTTCGACATGATCCTCTCCAAGCATGAGGGCCTCGCGAAGCTGGGGGAGGCGATCAACGCATTGCTACCCGCCACCAGCCCCTGCTGAAAGCTCGGGTGATAATCGATGCCTATAATCAACATATCTGGCTCCTTCCTCCCGAGCCTTGGTCGTTAGACAACCACCGCTCTCGGAACACCGCGTCCACAACGCCGAAAGCGGCGAAATTTCGCGTCCAACTACGTCCAGAATCGAGCCATTTGAGTGAATTTATCGGAAGGAAAACCCGTAAGCTCAACTGCAATCAACAGGGTTTATGGAGCGGGCGATGGGAATCCACGTCCAAGCTCGGGAATGTGGGCAGAACCCTAAGGCCTGACTGTCCATGGGCGGACGATGTCCTGGAGGTCGGGGTAGCCCATGTGACGACGTGGTGCACAGTTTTGTGCCCACCACCCAGCCCGATAGGACGCCGTCCTAAACGTAGGGTTGCACATTCGGTTGCATACTCGTTGCCGAATGTGCCCGAATGTCCCTACATGCACCGACAGTCCAGTTGCAATACGACTGAAAAGACGAACGCCGACCCCAGACCACCGTCCTCATAATCCCTAGGCCGTGGGTTCGATCCCCCCGCCGGCGCCATTTTAACTTTATTAAAGATAATTAGTTAATCATCTATAACTTACTGTGTACCCGCGTACCTCTGGTGTAAGGGTTTATGAAGCGGAGGCAGACGAGAAGCTCCGCGTGCAACAGCGGCATTCATTGGCGGATTTTGCCTTTATTCCCGGAGAGCTAAATCGGGAAATCATAGCCTCGAAACCAAGCCAAGCTCGAAGCAGAGACGCAAACGTATATCGGCGGAGAGCTCACGACGCGGCTTGGCGAACAGTATTGGGACCCAATCCCGCAGGGAGACCGCGAGTTAGTTGAAAAAACGGCTTGCTGAGCGCCTCCGTCGCCAGCGCGCATATGGTTGTCACACCCTCAGATTAGCGTCAAGCATTCTGCAGTGAAAATCAGCTACGTTACAGTCCTTGTCCCAGAGCAACGACAGCGTCCCGCCTGGTCAAACATACTCCCATGGGTAGGAAGATGTTTTTTGTTAGGCAGTGGAGGCAAGGATGTCGAAAAAACCTAGAATTTGGGCCGTCGGCGTGCCGCTTTCACCTGTGCTGGACCTGTGCAAAAGGACTGCAGATAAATGTTGGCGGTTTGCTGGCAGAGTTGCGAATCAATTGCGGATAGCCGGGCGAGAAAACCAAATGGAAGTTGCGCGAGTAACGAATGTCAGCCATCCCTTATATGTAGATTTCGCCGGGAAGCCCGTCGAACTCAGGGAATTAATCAGGGTATTGAGGGTTGGCGACCGCATCCGCGTGTTCTGCGATGACGGAGTAGTTGTGGCGGAGAAAATTTCTCAGACGCAATTCAAGGAACTTCATGCTGAAACGATGACAGAGTTAGTCCATTAACGGTAAGGTTGATCTTGACCGCTAGCCTTTGATCTCCGGGACCTTCAAAAATTAATTCGCCGCTTCGCTATCTGCCAGAAACATCAACTACATCCCTTTGCCAACTCCAAGATAGCGTCACTTTCAATACTATGAGGCACGAACAGTACTCTTCGACACCTCCAAGGTCCTTCCATGACAAGGCCGGTTGATGTTAAGGCGCACTTTCGTTCTCTTCTTTCCGTGAGTCTGTTCCCATTCAGCCAAGCCGCCTCTAACTAATCGGGAGTTGGTGCCGTGGAACCGGGGATAGCGCCACTGTCACCTTTGACAGATGACCAAGCAGGTGCCCTGAGCTTAGGTTCCGAAACGTTCCCGAAGTTGATGTTCCAGCTCATTCCATGGACCAATTTCACCCAGATTATTTCCTTCACGTCGGAAACATCCTGCTACTGATCGCTTACAGCGTTCGCGATATCTTGTGGCTGAGGTTGTTTGCGCTGGCGTCGTCGTTGATCGCCATACCTTATTTCCTCCATCAGCCAAACCCTCTCTGGGCAGCGCTTGGTTGGACCGTCCTCTTTTCAGCTATCAATTTGTATCAAACGTGGCGTCTTTACGCCGAGCGTCGTCCCGTCAAATTGACGCCTGAGGAAGACCAGGTTCGACAGCTCGTCTTCCAGGACTTGCCGCCGCGGAAATTCCTGCAAGTACTGAGCATCGGAGCGTGGGCCGACTCGCAGGCCGGTGATCAACTGCTGGTGTCTGGTAAGAGCGTCGATGCAATTTCGCTCATCGTGCGGGGAAAGGTGAAGGTTACGAAACAAGGTCAGGTTCTCGGCGAACTGGGCGAGGGTGACATCGTGGGTTCTGCGCTTCTCTTGAGCGGCGCACCGGCTGACTTGGATGCTCTGGCGCTGGGACCGGTTCGATCCGTGCGCTGGGAAGTTGGGCCACTAGACCGTTATCTTGCCGCGAATCCTGAGACTCGGATCCTGATGCAGAAGTACCTCGGCCGCGACTTGGCTGGGAAGCTCCTCAAGTATCGGGATGAAGTATCACGAAGCGCGCACTCCACTGCTCAACCTTCGTGATCCTGCTAAAGGAAAAACGAGGTCACTTTGTAGTGCAACATTGTGCCGAAGGCAAGACAACTAACTTGGCGATCATTCATCCTAATTAACGGGATGGATAGGTGGTTCTGGTACGAACTTGCCCGGCTGACAGACTACTGCGTCTGTGCTTGCACCAACGGCATCTGCGTTCACATTTACAAATCAATCATCATCGCAATTCGTCGGTTCAACTGGAAAAAAGTTGCTGACTTCCTTCCGTCCAATACGTTGGAGACGATCGGCACGTATTTTTGCCGCAACTGTGCTATCGCAATGTCCGCGTCCAACCACCGCCGGATAAACGACAACGACTGCTCGTTCGTTAATTTCCCCAAATTATCAGCGTACTCTTGAATTAGGCCAAACTTCTTGTCGTTGATCGTAATCAGCTCCGATACGTACTGGTCATAGACCGGCCAGAATTTTGTCGCTTCCGTATCCGTTAGCTTCAAGTTCGCCGCGATTAACTGTTTTCTTTTAGAGCGAAGGTCTTTGCGAAGCAGGTCCAACTCCTGATTGCTGATGACGTGCGGCGTGGCCTCTTGTGACGGGGTTGTCTGGGCACTCGCCATCATTCCATTGAACATCCACGCTGTCCCTATCAAAATTATTGCCACCATTCTTTTCACGATCGCCTCCTTGATTCGACAATGCCCCGGGACAAACTAGGCAGAGTCAAAACGTAGGTGCCGTTGCTAACCACTGTGAAGTCTAAAAGTGTGCGGGCCGATTGATTCACTGGCACAACTTACGGTGGGGATGGACCCCTATTTACGCTGGCGTCAGGCGGAAGGGCTATTACGCAGCGGTCTTCCAACAGGCTTGGCGATCTCCAGTCCCATTGACGCGGCTAATTGGGCGCTACGCGTTTAGTGATCCACCATGGAGCGACTTCTTATGCTCCTGCCTTGTACCTCTCTTGCTTGCTCGTGACTTGTGCACCGGTCGCGGGCAGGGGTGCACGAACCCGGATTCGGGTGCCGTAGGAGGGTGCCGATTCGACGGTTAGGTCTCCACCGATCAACCGCAGCCGCTCGCTCATACTGAGTAAACCCAGACCGCCTTTTCCCTTGGCAGACTCGGGATCGAATCCTATGCCAGAATCCGACACGCGAAGCTCAAGGCGATCGCCAACACCAATCAGCTCAACTGTGGCCTCTGGGGCTCCGCTGTGCTTTGCTACGTTTCGCACCGCCTCCTGCACAATCCGAAACAGACACATAGACACGTCCTTGGGAATCTGATTCGGGATGCGATCGTGGGCAAATTGCACTTGCAGCTGGTGACTTTCAGAAAACTCTCTGCAGAAGCTCGCTAAGGATGGCACCAGACCCAGAACGTCCAATTTGGAGGGGTGAAGCCGATAGGATAAGTCGTGGATATTGGAGGAAACTTCTGCGGCAATCTTCGCAATGTTGTGCAGCTTTTGTCGAGCTTTGGAGGAAAGCTTATTCTCGTCTATCTCGACCTGCTGGACGCCAACTTGGAGAAGCGCCATCCGTTGGCTCAAGTCGTCGTGTAGCTCTCGGGCAATGCGAGTGCGCTCTTCCTCGTGCGCGGTGATCAGCCGTCCCGACATATCACGAAGCATCTCTTCTGCCGCTCTTCGCTCGGCGATGTCTTGAACTGTACCGTGCAGCTGCACGATACGTCCCTCGGTATCACGCTGCATTTCACCCCGGGCAAAGACCCATCGCTTCGTGCCATCCGGGCGGACCATCTCAAGATCGAGTTGGTAACCTACCCCAGTGTCCAACGCCTCTTGTACGGCGCGCCGCAACCGGTCCCAACTTTCGACGGTGTAGAGCTTTGGGTGGTCCTGATAGCTGGGAGCGGGCAGCTTGGGATCTCGACCGCTGATTCGATAAAGTTCTTCTGACCAGGTGACCGTGTCAGTTGCTACGTCCCATCGCCAACTGCCCAGCTTTGCTAAATGCTGCGCTTCGGCGAGCTCAGCATCTCTCCGACGTAGTGCTTCTTCCGTTTGCTTGCGGGCTGTGATGTCAGCCACGATTCCCCTGATGCGTTGCCTTCTACCTTGACGATCAAAGAAGGCGTGTCCCCGTGCCTCCAGCCAAAGTACGCTACCGTCGGGTCGTGACATCCGATAGACGGTCTGATAGGCAGGGTTCCTAGGAGTGAGAGTAGAATTGGTAGCGGCATACACTCCGCGATCGTCTGGGTGAATCCTGGCAACAAATTCCCGGCCGGTATCCCGCGTGGGATCATCCATCCAATTGAAGATGTCCGCACATTGCCCTGATCGCAGGATTACATCAGTTGTAACATCCCAGTCGAACGCATAGGTCCTTCCGGCTTGCACCGCCAAACGTAACCTCTCCTCACTTTCGCGTAGGTCGGCGTCCGCCAGTTTGCGCTCCTCTACAAGAGCTGCCAAAACCATAAAAGGTGTCGCTGTGAAGAATAAGAAGAGCTGCAGGGACAAGACTTGGTCGAATGGCCCCGGTTCAATGAAGGGGCCCCGTCCGTGGACCGCTCCCCAAAAGGATAAAAACATGACAGCAATCATCGAAGTGCTAACCCCGATCGATCCGAAACGCAAAGCGGACCACAGCAGGCACGGCACCAGAGAATAGAGCAACGCGGACGAATAGGCGTGACTGGCAGGAACGAAAGTCACGTATGCGAAGACTACAAGAGCAGCGAACTGCGCGGCTGCTTCCAGATGGTAGGCCAGGGATTTTCTCAGCCATGTAGGTCCGCTAGAAACCCAGCTCAAAATGGCTGGCGTCAGCGTGAGAAAGGCCACTACCTCGGAAAAGAACGAAACCCTCCAACCGAACCAATAGCCTCCACCGATGCCAGGAGCGGCGAGAAATGCCGCAGCCGATGGCGCCAGAATTACCGCGAAAAGCAAATACTTAGCCACGGCCTTTACGCTGTTCAGCCTGGGTGCGCCATCGAAGAAATAACTAAGACATAAGGCTGCAGCAACGACTTCGATCGTATCAGCCGCAATGAACCAAGCGATCGAACTAATTGGCACGCCCTTCTGCAAGTCAAAGAGAACTATACTTGTTAAGGATATTGGAATAAGTATCGGCCAGATTCTCCGTGGAACCAGCACCAACACTGCCACCAGGAGCGCACTACTCGGCCAAAGGGGCCAGACCGTTTGGGGATGCAGCATCAACGCCCAATTCAGCGTTGGACCGAAGTAGGACAACGCGGCCACCAGACAAATCAACAGCGCGGTCGTGAGGGGCGAATCCAGTCCCCCACAATTCCAGAAGGAATGGCGACGGATAGTCTCCATGGTCCAACTCCCTTCGGCTTCCATTTGCTGACGAGTTCGTTGCGCAGCCTTACATCACTGGTTTCGTGGCTACCCGGGAGAAGATCGACAGCGTCCAAGCCAACGCGCGGGCCGATATATGCGGAAGTATCGCGCCTGATCACAGCCGCGAACCTCAGTTTCGGCAAAACAGAATCCAGGTCACTACTTCGTGTTTTCACGCACCGATCATTCAATTCTAGCTAAGACAAAGACCGATCAGAAAACGGAGAGGGTGCTAGAGGCCGATAGCAGCGTCGCTTAGCAGCCATTTCATCATACGACCGCATGAAGGTAGTTAGAGTTTCAGCCACTGCCGTCAAAATGACAGTCTTTTCATCATTGCTCTAGCGCAACGACAGCCATTTGCATCACTAGTACCTTTCCACCCAGGGGATCGTGGCTTCCTGCACCTGATACGCAATCCTTGCCCGCGTTAAATCGGCCCAGGGGGGAACAGCCGCGATCCCATTCCAAGTACTTCGTCGGACACCTCCAAAGACCAACACTGTGCCCGGCCTCGGCGCGCGGCACGACGACAAGCAGGGCTAACAGGCACCAAGCCGTGACGTCGTCGTGAGAATGCATGCCAGCACTGGAAAGGCCGTCACGGACATCGCCACATCGAGGAATAGAGCGAATACGGTGAAAGATACATTTCGCATTGCATAGCGCGGGTAGAGCCACGCCGATACTCCTCCCAACAGGAACGGCACGACGAAGCTTGCGTGATAGATAGCGATCGACGAGTTGGTCCGTTGGCGCAGTAGATCGGTGTTCAGCTCAAGACCCATCAGAAACACGTACAGCGCAACCCCGAACTGCGAAATCACCGCAAGGTGCGGCGCCACGCCCGCTGACAGCACCTGGGAAGCAAGCCCGGGAGCCAACCAATCGAAGAATGACGGCCCGAGCAAGATTCCGGCTCGATGTGAAATCTAGGGTTGAAAAGCAATAGCTGCCCTATTCCCTTGGCTTCTGGACGTTGGTATGCAGTTCTCTTTTGGCACGGAAAAGTTCGTTAATCTCGTGGACCAGCCGTAGGAGTTTGCCAGCGTGCATTTCAACCGCAGCCTGTCTACACAG
>Ga0134122_10003822_pt1 | contig 11210 bp, 21 predicted proteins | sample KB302_FD_96461 | JGI IMG/M metagenome (GOLD analysis project Ga0134122, IMG submission 96461) | Terrestrial soil microbial communities without Nitrogen fertilizer from Kellogg Biological Station, Michigan, USA - KB3-0-2 | ecosystem: Environmental > Terrestrial > Soil > Unclassified ...
ATCCGCGATCACCATGCTCCCGGCCCCGTCGAAGGCGATGCCGCCGATCGCGGAGTAATCGGCCCACGCCTTCGTGGAGATGGCGGGGTCCACCGTCATCACGAGCCAGCACGTGTCGAGCGACGGCAAATCGCGCGTGGGCTTGATGGCCAACTTCTGGCGCGGGAAGTAGACCGTGTCGGCGCTGACCGGGTCGATCAGCATCTGCGCGGCGAACTCGGCGAACCCCATGATCCGCCGCTCGTCCATCAGGCACTTCTTCCCGGGCTGCTTGACCGCCACCGTGAACTGCTCCGGGTAGTGCGCGCGCTTCCAGCCGAAGCCCTCGGCCCATTCGGCGCCCGGCGTGCCCTGGGCGGCGTCGGCCCAGCACGGCAGGAGGTAGGTGCCGAGCTCCAGCCCATGGTGCTTCTGCTGCTCGAGCAGCCACGCGTAGGCATCGGCATAGTGCCAGGGCGTGCCGATGTACCACTGGTGCCCGCCGGGGTCGATCAGGGGCTGCGTCAAGCGGATGAACTGGATGGTCTTGAGCAACTCCTCGCGCGTCTGGCTATTTTCCTTGCCCACGATGTCGTCGTACTTCACGTCGTCGTAGTGCTTGCCCACGATCTCGCCGCTGATGCCGATCGTCTCCACGGTGCCTTCGCGCGTGTGCCGTTTGCGCTTGACCGTGATCACGTTTTCCGTCCACTTCGGGGCCTGGCGCGCGGGATCGTCGTACAGGATCTCGGGGAACGCGCGGATCAGTTCGGGATTGGTCAGATGCCCCTTGATGTCGGCCAGCATCGCCTGCGCGTTCTCGGCCTTATTGCCCGCGATCAGGATGCGGATCTGCGGGTTGCGCAGGATCTGGAGAATGGAGAGCGCCACCGTGATGAGCGAGGTCTTGAGATGGCCGCGCGCGAGGAGAAAGAGGTTCTTCTGATAGGGCGTCTGGTGGATGTACCGGCAGAGCGGGCCGTGCAGATGCGGGGAGATGGCGTTACTGGCCCCGCGCGAGAAGGACAGGAGCTGGAAGAGCGAATAGAGCGCGCCGAAGCCGTGGTGCGTGGGCGCGTCGTCGTCCAGCAGCAGCGTGCGGATGATCGCCGCGCGCTCCTGCGCCGCCTTCTGGTCGGCGGTGAGACGCGCCACCCTACCCCTGCCCCGCCAGCTTCTTCAGGATGTCGCCGCCCGTGTGGTCGCGCGGCAGCACGTGGGACGGGAGATTCTTACTCTTGGTCGCCGCGAAGTCGTGCAGCTGGCCGTGACTCATGGAGTCGCGGAGCTGCTGCGCCTTGTCGAATGTGGCCCCATGCTCGGCCGCGCGGAACAGATTGGCCTGGGCCTGACTTTTGGCTGGCATTAGCCGTATCCCTCCCAATATTCCCCGCGGAGCGCCGCCTCCCGCTGCCGCCAGATTTCCCTTCGCACCCGCCAGAAGGCGACGAGCAGCGCGTGCCTCATCCCGCCCGCTTCTCCAGCGCCGCCACCATCCGCATCGTCACCGGGCTCGCCTCGGCCACGATCCGCTGCATCTCGTGCATCACCCGCAGCCGGTAGTCCCAGTAGCCGAGCGTCACCTTCAACGCCTCCAGGCCCACGAAGAGCCCCAGCCCGAGCGCGAGCGCCCAGCCGGTACCCGTGAACGCCGCCCCCTTGGCGACGCCGGCCATCAGCAGCGCGGCCTGCGCGGAGGTGCGCAACCCCTCCGTGTACACGCTGCCGCGATCGCGCCAGGCGTGCAGCCGCCCGAGCCGCGCGCCGAGCGGCGCCTGCGAGTCGCCCATCACCACAGCCCCACGTCGCGCCCGAGCGCCCAGAGCGCCAGGGCGACGACGGCCCCGCCGAGCAGCACGAGCTTTAGCGCGTCAGCCATAGCGTCAGGCCCAGCACCAGCGCGCAGAGGAGCAACACCCCGAGGCCCCGCCCGGGATGCGCCCCCGGCTCGGGCCTCACACCCGCCCCAACGGATACCGCTGCCACTCCCGCGCCTCCACCTGCGCCAGCCGCGCCGTGAGCTGCGCCACCTGCTGCCGCGCCGCGTCCAGCTCGCGATACGTCGCCGCCAGCTCCTCGCAGAGCGGGCAGGGCGTCGGAGGCGCCGCCTCGCTCACAGACTCCCCCGCGCCTTCAGCCCCCGCTCCAGCGTGTCCAGCCGCGCGTGCACCGCCTCCTGCCCCTCCACCAGCCGCGTCAGCACCGCCAACAACGCCCCCGCCACCACCGGCGGCAACTCCCGCGTCGCGTCCCGCAACCGCATCACGTCCACCGGCTCGCTCATGCCAGGCGTCCCTCCATCGCGTGCTGCCGGGCGTGATGCAGCGGGCACAACCACTGCACCGCCAGCGGCTGGCGGTAGTCCGCATGATGCGCGTGCGCCGGCTGGCCGCACACTTCGCACGGCTGCCGCACCAACCTCCCCGCTCGCACCTCTCGGTCTACCACCCGCTCCGCGCGCACCTTCTCCGGGTTCCGCACCCGCCACTGCTGCGCCTGTTGCCGCTGGCGCGCCCGCAGCCGCTCATCCCGGGCATACCGCGCTCGATCCAGATGCTGCACCAGCCCCGCCGCTCGGCGCTCCTTCGCCCGCGCGCACTGACACGCTCGGCACGAGGACGTCGGCCTCCCTTGCCACACGTAGAACCCCGCCAGCGGTTTGACCGCTTCGCACCGCGGGCACCTTTTCTCCCCTGCCGCAGAATTTCGCTCTTCGGTCATGGGAGCAACGCAGGCGTGAGGGTGGCCCGTGCCCGTACAAACCGGAATCCTGGGACTCCCACGAGCCTCGATCGGTCGCCGGCCTGGCCACGCTGCGTCATGCCGATGCGTCTCCTTGCGCGCTGATACCCCCGGGGGCCTGGTAGGGACACGGTCTATGTGCCTGATCGTATTGACGACGCGCTGCGGCGATACTGGACATAATCCCCGTTATCACCTGTGACCTCGACTCCGGTGTGTTCCGACGCGTACTTGCACGGGGCGTCCTAATATCACGTCGAGGCGCGTCACCGCGCATCCTGGCTACACCGCGTCATGGCGTCGCGCGCGTTGGCGTGGCGTCGGCTGAGGCGTGAGCCACCTCAATCGCCGGGGTCGTCAGTTCGCCGGTCGGTTGGCCGAGCATGGCCAGGAGGAGGATCTTGCCGTCCTGGCTGGGCAGCTCGGTAGTAAAGCTCGCGGTGATCTGCAGGTTGCGCTCGACGTAGCCGACGGGGTCGAGCTTCTTGAGCCGGACGATGTTGGCGGTGACGGCCGGCATGTCGGCGCCGCTGGCGATGCGGTCGAGGTTGTCTTCGAGGGATTCGGTGAACTCCCGCATGGCGTCGGCTTCATCGGTGCGGAACTGGGCGTCGAGGGCGCGGAGGCGTTGGACGGTGTCGTAGGAGACGCCGGCTTGCTTGGCGGCCTTCCAGCCCTTGCCGTGTTCGGTGAGCTTGGCGATGAAGACCTGGGGCCAGCCATCGGGCGTCGGTTGGCCGGCGCGGCGGCGGTCGCGGTGCGGGATGGGCTCGATGGGAGCGTAGACCGCAGTCGACAGGGCCGTGGACGGCATCACCGGGGAGCGTGCTACTAGAGTGCTCGTGGTGTCAAGGGGAGATTTGACCGCGAGTGGTTAGGCCAGACGGATCACCAAAGCCACTGTCACACTAAGGGAAGCACCATAATCGGGGAGGCAGTGTCAAGGACTATCGAATCCGCTTGTGCTAGCGGGCTGGTAGGTGCTATACACTTCGCATGAATATCAGTCGAAGTGCAGGCGAGATAATTACGCGGGAATGTTGCAGTTGTAAGAAGCGGAAGCCGATCCACGACTACCGCATCGACCTCCCGGGCCGCCCCGATATGTGTGCGTCCTGCAAGCGCAAAGGCTGGGTGCCCCCGGGTTATCTGGACCCCCATCCCAATACGTCCAGGGCCCAGCGCGTGGATCGACCCCTCACCTGGCCCCTCACGGCCTACCAGAAGCGCCAGCTCCGGGCCGCGCATGGCCACCGCTGCAGTATCTGCAAGCGCCACGCCGTCCGGCTCTGCATCGACCACGACCATGTGACGAACCTCGTACGCGGCCTGCTCTGTGGGGCCTGTAACAATGGGCTCGGCCAATTTCGCGATCAGGTCGGCCTCCTGCGCGCCGCCATCGCCTATCTCGCCTCGCCACCCCACGCGCGCTACTAGCCTCATAGTCTCGGTCATCCTCCCCCCCGATCGCCCCGCCTGAGCCCGCCTAGCGGCCCTCCTCAGGCTTGCAGGGTCGATGCTGCGCCATCTGCGCGTCCACCACGTAGCAGGCGCTGTTGGGCTGCTGGCTCAGGCCCGGCGCGGTCAGCAGGCAGGCCAGGAGCAGGAGGATCACTGGTCTTCCACCACGATCTCGACCCCGCGCCCGCCGCGCCGGATCTGCTGGGAATAAATCACGGAGTGCCCCGAGCTCGGCGCGTCCGAGTGGATCACCTTGGCATCGACCAGGCCATCGAGCGTAGGTTTGAGCGCACTGACCAAGCCGTCATGGTCGAGCACGTTCCAGGTGTAGGCCGTCAGCCACACGCGCTTGGCCACCGTCGGCCCGCCCACCTGGTCGCGCAGGCCGCTCGCGAGCCACGCCGCGTGGACCTTGGTGCGCCACGTCTTGCGGTAGCGCGACTCCACGCGCCAGTGGACCCGCCCGTTCATGTGATTAGTGAGCGTGCCGGGGACGAACACGGTGGGTCGCGGTCTCACCGGGCGGCTTCCAAACCGCACACCCTATAGAGAACCCAATGCTGTGCGGTTACGAATGGGGCGACTGCACCGCCCCCAATTCGGACGTATCCGCACAAAGGCTGTGCGGTTAGCATGGCTCAACCCGTGCGGTTTTATCTATCAGTCCCCAAAGGTTTTTATTGCCCTTGCCACCAGCCAGTGCGGTTAGGTTCTGCACCTTGTGCGCTTTGGCGAGGTCCCCCAGCCGCGCGCGCACGGAGCGGTCATCGACCCCCAGTTCCGTCGCGATGTCCTGTGCGGTTTGGGCGCCGGAGCGGAGTTGAGCCAAGATTCGGGTAGCAATCGGTGCCCGCGCCATCTCAGGATCTCCTTTCCTGATGCTGATATAGCCCTCGTCATCGAACAGCCACCGCAACGCGGTCTGGGGGCGCCGGGGCCCCTTATTGGCCTTGGTGTGCGTCAGGGTGAGCGTGAACTCCCGCTCATCGGTGGTGTCGCCCCGCTTCGCCTCGATCACACTCCGGGCGAGGTTGTAGACATACACACTGCCAAACGGGCGGCTATGCCCCTGGGTGCGGTCGGCCTCGGCCTTGGACACGTGCGCGATCACCAGGCGGGTCGCTGGGGCGCAGGAGCGGAGGGCGTTGAGCGCGGCCGTGGCCGCCCCCGCCGTCTCGGGCTCGGCGCCGCACGCAGGGCCCAGGCTGTCACAGATCACGAGGTCCACCTGATGCCGGGCGACCAGGGCGCGCAACTCGCTCGCCTCCTCGGCCGCTGGCCGCACCATGGGCCGGTAGAGGATCGATCCCTCCGGGATGGGGCTGAGCGGCCCCGTGAGTCCCCACAGGCGCTCCTCGTGGTCGCTGCGGCTGGACTCCCAATCGAGGTACAAGATCCGCTGCACCGGCCCGACCCGCCAAAGCCCCAGCGGCACACCGAGCAAGGCACAGACCCCGAAGGCCAAGGCAAACAAGCTCTTGCCGCTGCCCCCATCCCCGAAGACGATCGTGGTGTCTCCGACCGGGACCAGCCCCTCCACGAGCCACTTGTCCGCGGCCGGCGGCTTGGCCTCGAGCGGGCTGACCGGCGCGCCCTGCCTGGCCGCAAGCACGACGCGGTGGCAGGACTCGTCCACCATGGCCCGCCACGGCAATCCGGGCTTGGCTTCGACCGCGTTCTTGGCCGCGCCGTTGCGGGCCAGAGCCGAGGCGAGCGACAAACGCCCCCAGTGCGCGAGAAACCCCTCCTGCGTGATGGACAACTCGCCCGACAGCCCATCGCTGTGATCCTTCAGATGATGGAACTCGAAGATGATGCCCTGCCCCCACCCGACGAAGTAGCTGTCCCCGATCTTCTGGACCGTGGGTTCGGTCATCGAGCGGGCGAGACTTGGAGGGCGTGCCGCACGGCCTCATGGCGGGCCCACCACCAATCCCAGGCCCGCTCCGCCACATCGCTCCGATTGCGCTCAGGGATCGCCAGCAGCGCGGCCTCGGTGCGCCACAACTCGACCCGCAACCGCCGCGGCGATAGACCATCAAGGTCTTGATGGAGAAACCGCAGGGCCGCTTCATGGGAATCGTATGGGTCGGGAACTCCGAACCGCTCCATCGGCACCCCCTGTCAAGGGTTAGGGGAAGATGGCGGGCCCAGCCGAGTGACAGCCCGGCCGACTTACGGATGGTCGCGCCCACCACCCGCCGACTACTAGAATAGCAGCAGCCAACGGCGCGCATCAAGAGGCTTGCGACCCGCCAAACGCCTGCTCCAACGCGCACAACGTCCGCGCCGTCTTCTCGCTGCACGTGGCCGCCCAGCGCACGCGCCACGCCGCCACCTGCTCCACGGTGGGCTCGGGATCAGGCGTGGCCGGCCTGATCCCGACGATGTACTCGGCCGGCGCGTGGCGGTGCAGGCCCCAACCCACGACCGCTGAGAGCTTGATGTGCCTCATGGGAAGAGCAGGGCCAGCAGCGTCTCGGTCTGCCACTGCCGTTCGGCATCCCCCGCGGCAGCCCACGCGGCAGCCCGCGCGGCAACCCCCGCGGCATCCCGCGCGGCAGCCCCCGCGGCATCCCGCGCGGCAGCCCGCGCGGCAACCCACGCGGCAGCCCCCGCGGCATCCCGCGCGGCAGCCCGCGCGGCATCCCGCGCGGCAGCCCGCGCGGCAGCCCGCGCGGCAGCCCACGCGGCAGCCCCCGCGGCATCCCGCGCGGCAGCCCCCGCGGCATCCCGCGCGGCAGCCCCCGCGGCAGCCCGCGCGGCAGCCAGGGCCTCGGCATCCGCCTGCCCCTCGGCATAGGCCGTGGCCACATCGAGCGCGGCCCAGCTCCGCGGGTCGGGCTCGCGCCCCGCGCTCCGCTCGCGCTCCAGCGCCCGGCGCGCACAGGTCACCGCAAAATGGCGCGCCGTCCGGTCCGTCCAGGTCTCGACCTTCGCCATGAGCCGGGCCCGCCGCACGACGATCTTGTCATCGGCCTCCACGCGCTCGCCCTTCGTCTCGGCCAGATAGAGCGCGGGGCCGAGCCACTGCATCAGATCCCGCTCCCGACAGAGATGGAGCCCGCGTTCGCAGGGCATCAGTGCGCCGCGCACGGCATGCCACTTCCCTGGGTGCCCATTCGGCAGCGACCAGCGCAGCGTGCCGCCATGGTAGGCCGTGCCATCGGCGTTCAGCACCTTGAACAGGCGCTCGGGAGCCATGGCCTTCATGTGAGCACGATCCGGCGTGGGAGCGCAGGGACACCAGCCGCGCGGCGCCGCGCATTGGATTCTAGTCGGTGGCACTCTTTGCAGCGTCGGCCATACGCTCCGGCGGGTGCGGTATTGTCTGGGGTGAAGGCATGGCCCGCCGCGCAGTGCGTCTTCGCGGCATTCTTGGCCATGCAATTTACTCCGCGCAGTGTGTTCACTGGGCGCGTGACCGGCTCGAGATGTCGGGGATTTACGCACCGCGGATTACGACACAGATGATCGATAACCAGCGGCTGCTCGATCTCGCCTATGGCCAGTATGTAGGAGAATCGATGCGCCATAAGCCTGGCGCCCCCAAACTCCCACGCGCGAATCTCCCCGTATCCGCCAGACCCGATGTCTCCCATCCACAAATAACACCCCGTATTCGGCTCTGGCTGCATCTTCCGGCCGACGGCATGCTCCCAGATCTCTGGATATCTCACCGCTTCCTCCTCGATTCCTGTGCGGCGTAGCGCGCGCGCAACTCATCGAGCAGCATATTGAGCGCGTCCAGCGAGGCGTCCTCGGGATCGAGAAACTTTGCCAGCCCTCCGGTGTGCTTTTCCCAAGTGGCGACCTGTTCGGGCGCGGCGAGTTTGAGCTTGGCGTATCCGGCTTCAATGCGCCCAATGAGCGCCACCTTCTCGGCGTGCTCCTCCTCGTCGGGGGTCTTGAAGAGGTCCGCCGCCTCCTGCTCGGCCTGCGCCTCGCTCACCGTGCCCGCGGCGGGGAGAATGACGGGCTCATCCTTCGGCCGCTCCAGCATCTCGCCCGTCTCCATGTCGATCTTGGCCCCCAGCTCGTCGGGGGTATAGACCGGCCCCCCGAACACGTCGGCCGTGAACCACTTGGCCCCGTTGCTCATGGCGCGGGCGAAGAGCATGTTGCGGGCATACTTGCGATAATTCTCGTTGGCGATCCCCGCCGCCGCCGCGTCCTCCATCGTGAAGGACGACTCACCGATCTGCTCCTTGCCCTCGAAGAACACGATCTTGCAGGCGGTGGGCGTCAGCTCGGCCACGCGGTAGTTGTATTTCCCGCCCTTCTTCACGGCCGCCGCGATCAGGTTGGCCGAGAGCGACACCTTGCCCTTCACAATGTTAATGCCCGTCATGCTGGCGACGGGGCCGAACCCGAGCTCTTGGCCCGCGAGGATCTTCACGATGGCCTGATTGGCCTCGCGGGCGTCCTGGAAGTAGCCGCTCTTGGTGAACACGGCCCCGAGCGTCATCACGTCGGGGGCCTGGTGCTTCACGAGATCCGTCATGGGCGCGTCCCTCCTCCGTTAGTCATTCGCCATCCAGCCTTCACACACGCAATCGGGCACCCGGCAATAGTCGCCGCCCGCCGCGTGCGCGTCCCGGTCATGCCCGCAGATGCAGCGGTCGTCCAGCATGGCCGACACCATGTAGTCGCGCAGCGCCTGGCGCAGCCGCCAGTCGGTCATGGCGCGGGTGTAGGTGCAGAGCATTTCGCCAGCTCCTTGGCCGCATGCGCCCGCGCGGCCCGCTCGAGAAAGGCATCCCGACACTCGGCACAAATGCCGTGGCTCACCCGCGCGTCCTTCCCGTCCTCCGGCACGAGGATCTTGGCTCGGGCGTGGACGAGCCGTTCCTCGACATCCCGCCATCCCGCGCAGATCATGATCACCGCGCGTCCCGAAAGAACCCGGCGAGCAGGAAGCCGACGCCGAAGGCGAAGAAGCAGGCCAGATACAGCACGCTATAGGGGATCATCCGCGTCCTCCTCATCCGGCACCGGCACCGGCTCACAGTTCGGGCACTGGCCGCAGTCGTCGCTCCACCCGGCATACCCGCACCGGGCGCACCGCCCGCGCACATGGCCGCGCTCCTCGGGGTCGTAGTGGATCATGTCGCCTCCTTCTCGGCCCGCAGCCGCGCCACTTCCGCGCGCAGCGCCGCCACCTCGGCCTCCAACTGTGCGATGCGCTCCTGCGCCGGCCGCCCGTCATTCGTGCGCGAGCGGCGTAGCGTCGCCTGGGTCACGTAGGTCATGGGGCCTCCTCCTGGGTTAGAAGATCCATCCAGCAGCCTGCTAGCGTCCCCGCGGCGCAAAAAAGGCATCCATCGACACGCCATAGACCCGCGCAATGGCCGCCAGCGTGTCAGCCTTGGGTTGGGACCGCCCCAGCTCCAGGTTGAGCAGCCCCTGGGTGCTCAGGCCGATCTCGGTGGCCGCCTTCTGGGGCGACCATCCGCGGGCCCCGCGCAACCGGATCAGCAGCTTCGGATTGAACGCACTCATGAGGGTTGGCATGCCCGCACACTAGCACTTGGCTAGCGAAGGTGTCAAGCGGAATTTCGCCCTTGACTACGCCAGTGCGCTAGACTATTGTGCTAGTCAGTCGTTTATATTTCACGAGGGGGACTGCAATGCACAGCGTGCCCAAGGTGAAGACGTTTCCGCAGTTGATCCGTTGGATCGCGGATCAGTATCACGACGGGGCCGTGCTGCCGATCGCGACCAGGGTCGGCGTCTCCCCCGCCCTCGTCGGCCTGTGGTCGCGCGGCCAGACGGCCGAGCCCCGCGTGTCGAACCTCCAGCGGCTTGCGGAGGTCTATCAACTCGATTTTATCTGGCTGCTTGGCTTGGTCCATGGCAAGCGGCTGGCCCCCATCGCTGGGGGGAGCGGCGCCACTGCCATGCCCCCCGTCGCCCCCAGCGCGCCCCTAGTGGCCGACGGGACATCTGGCCCCCAACCGCTCGCTAAGTGCCCGCCGATTCGAGACATTATGTCACGTTTGCGCGCCATCACCCACCGCCGGTGGGAGCTGAGCCGGACCTGGGCCCCCATGGAGTTGGCGGCATGAAACACCCCTTGACAGCCGAAGAGGTCGGCTCTATTGAGGGGGCCTGTGCCGTTTGCCGACATCGACCTGATCGTCCAGGTCCGAGGGTCGGCGATGCGGTGGGGACTGGGCGAGGGAACCGTGGTCGAACTCTGGCGCGGGACTCAGCTTCTCGGCACCCTGACGGGCGAGACGATTCGGCAGCTCGTGGCCCAGCATCTCTCCACGGCGGCCTTGGTGCTCCGGGTGCGTGAAGCCCTGGCGGCACCGGAAGCGGAACGCCCCCGCGCGCCGACGACAATGCCGCCGCGCCCCATACCCAGTAAGGACATGTTGGACCCGCGCGGCAAGGCCGCCCGCCGGCACGCGCGCCGGGCCCGCACGAAGAAGAAGTTGGCGGCGTGGCTCATCGCGGCTTGGGCGGCGGGGAGCCTCGCGCTGCTCGGGTGGGATTGCCGGACCGATCTCCTCAACGCCCAGCCGCGGCCGGCCCATGCGGTCGTGCAGGATCTCCCCTGAAAGGACCCCCTATGCGTGCGATCGCCCTCTGGCTCCTGGTGTTGTGCTGTTGCTCCACCTACGGCGGCGGCTCGTGCTGCGCCAATGTGTCCTTCTGTGGCGGCTTTGTGCCGGGCTGCCTCTGCGCCCCCGGCCGGTGTGGTAGCGTGGAGGCGCCGTGATCCTCCGTGCCCTCCTGCTCCTGCTGTTCCTGGCCACGCCCGCGCAGGCCGTGCAGATCCGCGACCTTGCGCTCAGTTGCGCCGGGCGCCCCGTGGTGGGCGTGTTCAGCGATGTGTGGTGCCATAGCCAGGGCATCTGGTTGAGCGCCACGATCGGCCCCTTCCCCACCCCCGAGCCGCCCGTGCTGCACTTCACGCTGACGCTCGACGGCGGGCTGGCGGGCGAGCGGGCGGCGCGGCGCATGGCGGGGGTGGCGTGGCGGCTCGGGGAGGCGTCTGGGACGTGTGTGCGCGTGAGGAG
>Ga0134122_10003823_pt1 | contig 11210 bp, 8 predicted proteins | sample KB302_FD_96461 | JGI IMG/M metagenome (GOLD analysis project Ga0134122, IMG submission 96461) | Terrestrial soil microbial communities without Nitrogen fertilizer from Kellogg Biological Station, Michigan, USA - KB3-0-2 | ecosystem: Environmental > Terrestrial > Soil > Unclassified ...
GCTTGACGAACGAGCTGTGGTGGGTGCCGCTCTGGCTCACCATGCCGATGGGGCCCGATTCGCCCACCGGCATGCCCAGCGACGTGCTCAGGCCCGACGCGGCGTTGAACAGGCCCAGGCAGTTGGGCCCCAGCAGCGGCATGCCGGACTCGCGCGACATGGCGGCGAGTTTGTCCTGCAGCATCCGGCCTTCCTCGTCGACCACAACGATCACGGCATCGATCGCGTCGAACGTCACGGCCCACTGCCGCGCGGCCTCGATCAGGCGTTCTTCGAGCACCCGCTCGGTGGCTTCTTCCTTTTGCAGTTGGTCGGTGACCTTGGCGATCTCGTCGTGCGCCGCGGTCAACCCCCCCGTGGCGGTCGTCAACCAACGCACGACGATGAGCGTCGCGGAGACCCCGAACGCGACCGCCAACAAAACACCGATCTGCAGATGCCACAGCTCGCGCAACGCCCCGGGCGAAGCGTCGGACTCCAGGAGCAGGTTCAGCTCGGTGACCGACCACACCAAAAGCGACATCGCGAGCAATGCCGAAACCGCGACCAACCCTAAGAGTATCCGGGGGCCAGCCTTCATTCTTCCTCGGCGGGCGCCGAGGGTTTTTTCTTCGCTCATGTTGAGAAACTCACTGGAACTCCTAATTGCCGGACCATAGCACCATCGTCGCGTTCCCTTACATCGCGGCATCGTGCCGCCCCCCAGGGCTCCCTGCCGGGCACTCTTCCTTGCGCGCCGCCCTCCCGAGCGCCTAGAATCCGCGCAACACGACGGGCACCGCCCTCTTCCCCGGTTCCTCCGCCTCGCGCACGTTTCGCGCGGACGCTGGGGATTCTCCCGGGGTCTCGGTGCGCGCCCGGCCCGCGATCCACCACAGGCAATCAATGACCGACTCGGGCGTCCTTCGAGGCTTCCGAGTGAGGGGGAACTTCATGGCTGCAACGATCAAACGCCGAACCGCGGTTTGGAGGCTGCTCGGCCTCTTCGCGATCACGGCGCTCCTTGGGCTCGCCCACGCCGCGCCCGCCGCCGCGAGCGAAGCCGAGCTCGTCCTGCCCGACCTGGGCTCTCAGACGTTTCTCGGCGTCAACGGCCACAACCTGCTGCTCGGCGGTTTGGTCATCTGCGTGCTCGGCATCGGCTTCGGCCTGGCGATGTACAGCCAGCTCAAGAACCTGCCCGTCCATCGCTCGATGCGCGAGATCTCCGAGCTGATCTTCACCACCTGCAAGACGTACCTGATCACCCAGGGCAAGTTCATCCTGCGGCTCGAAGTCTTCATCGGCGCGGTGATGGTCTTCTACTTCGGCTGGCTGCGGCACTATCCGGCGGTCAAGGTGATCGTCATCCTGCTGTTCAGCTTGGTCGGCATCGCCGGCAGCTACCTGGTCGCCTGGTTCGGCATCCGGGTCAACACCTTCGCCAACTCGCGCTCGGCGTTCGCCTCGCTGCGCGGCAAGCCGTTCCCGACCTACGCCATCCCGCTCAAGGCCGGCATGTCGATCGGCATGCTGCTGATCTCGACCGAGCTGGTGCTGATGCTGCTGATCCTGCTGTTCGTGCCGAAGGACTACGCGGGCCCCTGCTTCATCGGCTTCGCGATCGGCGAGTCGCTCGGCGCCGCGGCGCTGCGCATCGCGGGCGGCATCTTCACCAAGATCGCCGACATCGGCTCCGACCTGATGAAGATCGTCTTCAACATCAAGGAAGACGACGTCCGTAACCCGGGCGTGATCGCGGACTGCGTCGGCGACAACGCGGGCGACTCGGTCGGCCCGACGGCGGACGGCTTCGAGACCTACGGCGTCACCGGCGTCGCGCTCATCACCTTCATCCTCCTCGCGATCAACGAGGCGGTCGCCGGACCGAACTACCAGAGCATCCAAATCCAGCTGCTGGTCTGGATCTTCGTCATGCGCGTCCTGATGATCATCACCTCCGGCGCCTCCTACTTCATCAACGAGGCGATGGCGAAGGCCCGGTATGGCAACGCCGAAACGATGAACTTCGAAGCGCCGCTCACCTCGCTGGTCTGGCTGACCTCGATCCTCTCGGTCGGCGTCACCTACCTCGCCTCCTGGCTGATGATCCCGAACCTGGGCGGCGATCCGACCCTCTGGTGGAAGCTTTCGACGATCATCACCTGCGGTACGCTCGCGGGCGCCGTCATCCCCGAGCTGGTGAAGGTGTTCACCTCGACCGAGTCGGCCCACGTAAAGGAAGTGGTCACCGCCTCGCGCGAAGGCGGCGCCTCGCTCAACATCCTCGCCGGCCTGATCGCCGGCAACTTCTCCGCCTACTGGATGGGCCTCGCGATCGCCGCGCTGATGGGCATCGCCTCCTACGTGGCCTCCATGGGCCTCGCCTCGCTGATGATCGCCCCGGCGGTCTTCGCGTTCGGCCTCGTCGCGTTCGGCTTCCTCGGCATGGGTCCGGTGACCATCGCGGTCGATTCCTACGGCCCGGTCACGGACAACGCCCAGTCGGTGTTCGAGCTATCGACCATCGAGACGCTGCCGAACATCAAGGACGAGGTGAAGAAGGAGTTCGGCTTCACCCCCGACTTCGACCGCGCCAAGCACAACCTGGAAGCCAACGACGGCGCGGGCAACACGTTCAAGGCGACCGCGAAGCCGGTGCTCATCGGCACCGCGGTGGTTGGCTCGACGACGCTGATCTTCTCGATCATCGTCGTGCTCACCAAGGGGCTCACCGAGAACCTCGACAAGCTCTCGCTGCTCCACCCGCCGTTCCTGCTCGGCTTGGTGACCGGCGGCGCGATCATCTACTGGTTCACGGGCGCCTCGATGCAGGCGGTCTCGACCGGCGCCTACCGCGCGGTCGAGTTCATCAAAAAGAACATCAAGCTGGACAACGCGGCCGGCAAGGCCTCAATCGAGGACTCGAAGAAGGTGGTCGAGATCTGCACCACCTACGCCCAGAAGGGGATGTTCAACATCTTCCTCACGGTCTTCTTCTCGACCCTGGCGTTCGCCTGTCTGGAGCCGTTCTTCTTCATCGGCTACCTGATCTCGATCGCGCTCTTCGGCCTCTACCAGGCAATCTTCATGGCCAACGCGGGCGGGGCCTGGGACAACGCCAAGAAGATCGTCGAAGTGGAGCTGAAGGAAAAAGGCACGCCGCTCCACGACGCCACCGTCGTCGGCGACACCGTGGGCGATCCGTTCAAGGACACCTCCTCGGTCGCGATGAACCCGGTCATCAAGTTCACCACCCTCTTCGGCCTCCTCGCCGTCGAGCTGGCGATCGAGCTGCCGAATTCCACCACGAACATCCTCGCGGCCGTCTTCTTCGCCGTCTCCGTCATCTTCGTCTGGCGCTCGTTCTACGCCATGCGGATCAAGGACGCGGCGTAGTCGCGACGCGAAACATTGAGTTGAAATGAAACGGCGCCCGGGGGCAACCCCGGGCGCCGTTTTTGTTGAGTTGTAATTGCGAGTGGGACCGCCGACAAGCAGCTCATGATGGCAAAAGAGCCCGCTCACTAACTTCGAGTTGTCTCCGCCCGAAGCGACGCCCCCGCCGCCTGAATCATCGCTACGGTCGCCTGTTCGCCCCGCGCGGCTTCTTGGAGGAGCAGCAACCCGGCTAGCGCCTCGCGGCGGACTTTCAGTGCCTGGAACGTCGAGACCGCTTCGTCGACGCCGCAGGCGACTTCGCGGAACTTGCCACGGCGAATCCAGACCGCGCAGAGGTCGAGGGTGACCAGGCTGGCTTCGTAGAAAAGGTTCTGGTCTTCGAAATCTACGCGAACAGCTCGAAGGTAGGTATCGGCACAGGAGAGGTTGCCGAGGCCGGCCTGGATCTGTGCTTCGACCCAGCGGCGGCGGATGAAGTCCGTCACATCCCCAAATTCTGCATACATCGGTGCGCAGCGTTCGAGCCAAGCGAGGGCGGTTTCAAAATGGCCGAGGCGGGCGGTGCTGTCGATCGTGTTGTGGAAAGCGGCAAGAGCGAGGTCCGGGTGATTGGTAAGATCCAGGAGTTGCAAACTTTGTAGAAACAGGTGAAGCGCCGCCGAATCGTCCTGGCGAAGTTGTGCGACGATTCCGCGCTCTAAGCAGATCCGGCCCGCCGCATGCCGTTCGCCTCGTCCTTCCTGAACCCTTTGGAGGAAGGAAAGCAGATCTTCCGCTTCCGTGAGGCGGCGCAAGGCCAAAAGGAAATGTGCCGCCGATTCGGCCGATTCGAGCAGCGGCGCCATCTCGGTCGCCACGCCAGCCGCTCGGTGGAAAGCTGCTTCGGCGCTCTCGAAGTCGCCCGTCAATCGTCGAGCGTTCGCCACCTCGGTCCAGGTTTCAGTCCGGAGGTTTGCCACTTCTCCTTCCGGATGGTCCTCTGGCTTCACCGAGCCGGCGAAGCCGGCGGCGAGCACCGCCGCGAACAAGCAGCGCTCCGGGTCTTCGCGGCGCTCGCCGCGCGCTTCGGCCAACCACCCCTTGGCCCGGGCAAAAAGAAGCATCTGGGTAGGGGGGGAAGGAAGTTCATCCAGCTCGACCAAGCCCTCGACCTCATCCTTGGCCTGGTCCTGGGCCTCGGCGAGTTCAAGGCCCAAAGCGAGGGTCTTCTTCATCCGGCTGCGCAGGCGGAAGTCGAGCATATTTTCGAGGCTCGCCGCGCGTTCGCCATCATTGGCTGCCGGGCGTCTTAGGATTTCCAATGGCCAAGGGAGTTGGCCTGCCAGGCCACAGCAGTCCGGGCAGCCGCCGGCCAAGTGCTCTACGAATTCGCGAAACCCGGCGTCCTCGAGATCCAAGGCCCAGAAGTTGGCGATTTCCACGGGAGTCAGGTGCGGGGTGTCCGACATGGAGTCTCCCAAATGTCCCTGCGCGACCGCTTCGCGTCCCATTGTGTCAATTTCGATAGCGGATTGTGGCACGAAAGCCCCGCCGTCGAAAACCACGGAAGCGAGAAATTCAGGGCGCCGCCATAGTCGGCAGAGCCTTTGCCGTCCCGCCCTCACCCACTGCCCCTTTCCCGAAAAACGGGAAAGCGAGAACAGCAAAGTTTCCCTCGCCTTGCTCCCCTCTCTCCTTGGGAGAGGGGCCGGGGGTGAGGGCTGGCGTAGGGGGGAACGAAAAAACAGAGGTCCTACTGCAGGACCCGCGAGTTGATTTCGGCCCCCGTATTGTTCAACACCGGAGCCGGCTCACCCCAAGGACTGATTGAACTCCCGGTTTCCGCCCAGAGCCACCGCGGCACGCCCGGGGAGGCGATTCCGCCGGCCGCGGGAGCCGTCCTGCCCCAGGTATTGATGTCGGTCCCCTCTTCGGCCCAGAGGTGGCGAATCCAATCGAGCGGCGAAAACGTGGCGATCAGGCTCCAGCCGGCGGCGGGAGCAGCGGCGGCGGGCACAGCGCCGATCCATAGCGCGGCGAGGGTGGCGACGGCGAGCAAGCGAGGCGTGCGTAACATGCGAGGCTCCTTCCCTACCGCGGTGCGAACCGGCGGCCGGGATGGCCCCCGCGCCCGCGGGGGCAACGCGTGTGCGTTGCGTGTTGCTGGCGCGAGAGCATGGCAAATTTTCGGGGCTCGCGAACGGATTTGCGTCATGTTTCTTGCGCGAATCTCGCCGCGAAAACCCTGGATTCTTAAGGCTTTCAGAGCGTAGTGACTTGGGGCTTACGAAAGCAAATTCGCGGCATGCGGCGCCTAAATTTACCGCTCCAATGTCATGAAGAGATCGGTGCGACAGGGGCTCCGCCGGGACAACGTGCACACCGTGCACGGGAAGGCGCCGAATGCCTTGACTCCCTGGCATCTCCGGACCCACAATTCCGACATGATCCAGTCCAAGAAGCGTTCGCCTTCCTCTCCGAAGAACGGCCGAGGCATACCCGCCGAACCCGCAGCTCCCTTCCCCGAAGGCGCAGCGAACGCCGAGTCCAGCGGAGCCGGAAAGGTCGGCGCGGCCAAACCGAAGAAACAAAAGAAAGCGGCGCCAGAGGTCCGGACCGAGGCGCCGAAGCGGCGCGGCCGGCCGCGGAAGGATGACGAGTTGCGCCAGACGGAGGCTCGTCCGGAGGAGCTCAAGCGCGCGATCTCGCTGCTCGATGAACTGGTCCAAGCGTTCGGCGGCTCCCGCCGACACGTCGACAAAATGCTCGGCACCGGCCGCAGCCGCACCAGCCAACTCCTTTCCGGGCGGCTGGAGCTGAAGTTCCAGCACATCTTGGACGTCCTCGACGTGTTGGGCATCGAGTCCCGCGCCTTCTTCGAGGTGCTGTATGGCGAAGAAGAGCACGCCCCCTTCCCCGCACCGCTCGCCGTGGTCTATCGCCAGAAGCTCCGGGCGATGGGCGTACCCGCCGCTCTCGAAGCCGCCGCGCCTATGCTTCCCGAGCCTCCCGCCATCCCCCGGTTTCTCACCGAGGAAGAGGTCCGCCAGCTGATCGACCATCGCCTGTTCGAAGCGTTCAGCCAAGTGATGCCGAAGAAGCCCGCCAAGGGCGGCGCCCTAGGCGACCCGCCGGTTTCCGAGTAGCCCCCTCTGTCCCCATGCCGGAATCGAAACATCCGCCGCCGGAGGCCAACCCGGCAACACTTCATCCCCGTCTTCGCGTGATGAAGGGAACCGAGATCGCGTTCGGACCGGGCAAGGCGGAGTTGCTCGCCGCGGTGGCGGAGACTGGAACGCTCGCCGAGGCGGCGCGCCAGGTCGGCATGTCGTACATGCGCGCCTGGAAACTGCTCCAGACCATGAATGCCAGCTTTCGCGCTCCGCTCACCGTCGCTTCGCGCGGGGGTGCCGAGCGCGGCCGGGTTCAGCTGACCGAGACCGGCCGGCGGGTTCTCGCGCTCTATCAGGAGATGGACGCCGCCTGCAGGCAGGCCGCGGAGCCGGCCTGGCGCGAACTGGTGGCGCTTCTCGCCGAATGACTCGCGAAAAGACGCCCCGAACTACTTGACGGGATATATCGGGATTGCTAGGGTCCGCCTGCTCTTTTCAACCAAGGAGGTTCGAGTGCGGCGCCCTCTTCTCGGAATCACCCTCGCGGTGATCGTAGGTATTTCTCCGTCCGCAGCCCAGCAGAGCCCGACCGCCGTGGCCCGACCGGCGGGACGCGAGCCGATCCTCACGATCGGCGGACTGATTCAGGCCCAGGCCGACTTCGGCGATCGCGGCGATTCCCGCTTCACCAACGACAACGACCGCTTCTACCTTCGGCGGGCGCGTCTAAACGCCACGGGCAAGTTCCTGGAAGAATTCGATTTCCGCTTGGAGCTCGATCTGGCCGGCAGCCTGACCAATACGTCGGCACTGCGCGCGCAGGCCACCGACGCCTACATCACCTGGAACCGCTACCACGCGGCGATCGTTCGGGTCGGGCAATTCAAGACGCCGTTCGGCTTCGAGCAGCTCTATGGCGATCCCCGGCTGGCGACGCTGGAGCGCAGCCTGGTGAACGACCGCCTGACCCTCTCCCGCCAGATCGGCGTCCAGGTGAGCGGCGACCTCGCGGACAAGCGGCTCACCTACGCCGTGGGAGCTTTCAACGGCAACGGCACGAACAACAACTTCAACGACGACGACCGTTTTCTGATCGCCGCCCGAGGCGCCGGGGTGCCCTGGAGGGGCGGTCTGAACGGCATTCCCGCGAGCTGGACGGTCGGCGCCAACGGCTATCAGTCGCACGACGCGAACGTTCCCCAGGGGCCGGAATTCGGCTTCGATTCGACCCCGGCGACACCCGACCGGGACGCCATCTTTTCGGGCGACCGCCGCGGCTGGGGAATCGACAGTCAACTGGTGTTCGGCCGTTTCGATCTCTGGGGGGAATACCTGAGCACCCGCTGGGAACCGGAGTCTCGCCGGCCGAGCGCGGTCGTCGAATCCTCCGGCTGGTACGCCCAGGCGGGTCTGTACGTCGTGCCGGAACGTCTTCAGGTGGTGCTCAAGGAAGAAACGTTCGATCCCCGCACCGACCATTCGGGCGACACGACGACGACCGACACGGCGGGCATCAACTACTTTTTCAAAGGGCACGATCTCAAGCTGATGGTGGACTACCTGCGCGTCCAAGCCAACCGCGACCCGGATCAAAATAAAGTGCTGGCCCGCCTGCAGGTCATCTTCTGAGCCGTCGGACCGAAAGGAGCTTCCTGATGATGAAACGTCTACTCCTCCCGCTCTTCCTCGGCGCGAACTGCTGCCTGCTCGCCCCAGCGGCGATCGCCGTAGAGCTCAACGTTTCCGCCGCCGCGAGCCTTTCCGATGCGATGCAGGACATCGCCCACGCTTACGAGGCGACCTCGGCGGATCGGATCCTGCTCAATCTCGCGGGATCGAATCTCCTCGCGCGCCAGATCGAAGAGGGGGCGCCGACGGATCTGTTCCTTTCCGCCGACGAGGAAAAGATGGATTCGCTCCAAAAGCAGCGGCTGATTCTCGCCGGTACCCGGCAGAGCGTGCTCGGAAATACGCTGGTCGTGGTCGTTCCGGTCGAATCGCGCCTGAAGATTTCGGGCCCGGCGGATCTCGAATCGCCGTTGGTCCGCGCGATCGCCCTGGCCGAGCCCCAGACCGTTCCCGCCGGGATCTACGCCAAGGAGTACCTGAAGAAATTGGGCGTCTGGAGCAAAGTCATCGATCGCGTCGTGCCGACCGAAAACGTCCGTACCGCCCTCTCCGCGGTCGAGTCGGGCAACGTCGACGTGGGCATCGTCTACAAAACCGATGCCGAGATCTCGAAGAACGTGCGCGTGGCGTACGAGGTCGCTCTCGACGTCGGACCCAAGATCTCCTACCCGTTCGCCGTCGTCGCGGCGACCAAGCACGCGGCCGAAGCGCGCCGATTTCTCGCGTACCTCACCTCGCCACCCGCGCTCGACGTCTTTCGCCGCTACGGTTTCCTCGTGATCATCGGCCCGGCCCCCGCTCCCGGTCATTGACTGCCGCGCCGGGGCGTTCGCGCGACTTCGGCGCCTTGAGCATCCCTGCCCGTTCCGAGAACGGGCAGGGAGGTCGAATCGCTAATCACACCACCAGCAGCGGAACTTGACGTAGCCGTCCACCTGGAATTGACCGGTGAAGGCATCCCAATGGCAACCGGCGGTCGTGACGTTCTGGCGGCCGCAGGTCGAGGGAATGTCCTCGCAGACGATATACGGCTCGGCTTGCGCCCAGAGGTTGGCGGCGGCCTGGGAGCAGTCGGAGCCGTAGCCCCAGTCCTGAGGGGTCTGTTCAAAGCCTCCGCAGAAACAACCCGGAGGGGCGGCCGCGGCAGGGGCGGGAACCAAGGTCAAAGCCGCAACGAGGACCGCGAGCAGGCAAAGGACGGACGAGTATGGCTTCACAGGAACCTCCTTCTTGAAACGTGCGGGCGCGTTGTCGCGCCGCCACGCTGACCGAAGAGGAAGGTACTCCCTGGGTTCCATCCTTGTAAATCAGTAACTTTGATTGTCAATCGATCCGCGGCTACCGATTCGGCGCCAGGACCCGGGCGAAAATGTCGGTCCGGCCCGTTGGGGACGAGCGATTGGGTCCAGACGACGATGGCCGGGCCGTTGCGGGGAGCGGCGATGACGAAATGTCCCCCGGCTTGCAGCGCGGCCACCGGGTCGTCTTCTTTTTGGCGATGTGATTTTACAATGACGGGTGGATCGAGAGGCGGACATGAACCCACTGCTGCTGCTCTTCACCCTCGCCACAACTCCGCCCGGCCCGGCGCCGTTGTCGGGCCTGGAATATCGCCAGCTGTATTTCCCCCGCGGCGGGCGCTCGACGGCGGTCACCGGCGTCGCGGCCGATCCCTTCACGTTCTACTTCGGCGGCATCGGCGGCGGCGTGTGGAAATCGACCGACGCCGGCACGACCTGGCGCAACGTGTCCGATCGGACCTTCGAGGCCGGATCGGTCGGCGCGATCGCGGTGTCCGATTCCAATCCGAGCATCGTGTACGCCGGCACCGGCACCGCGTGCCCGCGCACGAACGTCTCGCCCGGCGTCGGCGTGTACAGGTCCGACGACGGCGGCGAAACCTGGGTGCACGCGGGACTTAGCGACGCGGGGCAGATCGGCCGCATCCGGATCCATCCGAAGAATCCCGATCTCGTGTATGCCGCCGTGCTCGGCCATGCCTCGGAACCGAACGCGACGCGCGGTGTGTTCCGTTCGAGAGACGGCGGTCGCTCGTGGCAGAAAGTCCTCTTTCTCAGCGAGGGCACCGGCATCGCCGATCTCACGATGGACCCCGCCGATCCGCGCGTCCTGTATGCCGCCTCGTGGTCCTTCGAGCGGAAGCCTTGGGCGTTCGAGAACGGCAGCACGGACGGCGGTATCTTCAAATCCGCAGACGGCGGAGATACCTGGACACGCCTTGCCGGCGGCCTGCCGTCGGGCGTGCTGGGGCGCACCGCCGTCGCCGTCTCTCCGGCGCGTCCGTCGCGCGTCTGGGCGCTGATCGAAGCGCCGCCCGGAGTTGGCGGACTCTTCCGCTCGGACGACGCGGGTGCCACCTGGTCGCGCGTGAACGGCGCCTCGGTGCTGACGCAGCGCGCCTCTTATCACGGGCATCTGACGGCCCATCCGGTGCTGCCGGACGTGATTTACGTGTTGAGCACGCAGCTGCTCAAATCGACTGACGGCGGTACAACCTTCGGGATCGCCCCCGACTCGCACGAGGACCATCACGATCTGTGGATCAACCCGCGCGACCCGCGCATCTTGATCAACGGCAACGACGGCGGCGCCACGGTTTCGTTCAACGGCGGCGCCACCTGGTCGACGCAGATGAATCAGCCGACCGGCGAGATGTATCGCCTCGCGGTCGACACGGCGTATCCGTACCGCGTCTACTCCGCGCAGCAGGATTCCGGCACGGTGTCGGTGCCGACGGCCAGCCGCAACGTGCCGTTGCAGCTCGTGGATGCCTACGGCGTCGGCGGCGGCGAGGCGAGCAGCATCGCGGTCGATCCGCGCCATCCGTCGATCGTGTACGCCACGATCAACGGCCAGGTCGCTAGGACCGACACAGCCCGAAAGACCTCCGAGCTGCTGCAGGTCTACCCCGAGCCACGCCCAGGGCGGCCGGCGATCTTGAAATACCGGACCGCCTGGAACATGCCGCTTCGTCTCTCGCCGCACGACCCGGACGTCCTTTACGTCGGCTCGCAGTACGTTCATCGCTCACGCGATGGCGGCCATTCCTGGGAGGTGATCAGCGGCGACCTGACGCGCAACGACAAA
>Ga0134122_10003824_pt1 | contig 11209 bp, 9 predicted proteins | sample KB302_FD_96461 | JGI IMG/M metagenome (GOLD analysis project Ga0134122, IMG submission 96461) | Terrestrial soil microbial communities without Nitrogen fertilizer from Kellogg Biological Station, Michigan, USA - KB3-0-2 | ecosystem: Environmental > Terrestrial > Soil > Unclassified ...
GCCGGGGACGTAGTGCGGGTTGATCTGGAAGGGGACGAGCGCGAGCGCGTCGGGGGACGTCGGCCACACGATCGGCATGTCGTTCGTCGTGCGGATCGTCGGCGCGGCGATGTTGGTGCCGGCGCTGCTGCCGATGTAAGGCATGCCGGCGAGGGCGCGCTCGCGGAGGATGGAGAGGAGACCGGAGTCCTGGAGCGTCTTCAGCAGCCGGAAGGTATTGCCGCCGCCCGCGAAGACCGCCTCAGCCTCAATCGCCAGCCTCCTCCCCGCCTCGTCGGCCGTCAAGGTAAGGACCTCGACGCCGATCGCCGCCAACCGCTCCCGAGCCTTGGCACCGTAGGCCTCCCGATCATGGAGAGCGAACGGAACGAAGACCAGCCGCCGGGCCGATCCCAAAAAGTCGTCGATCTCGGAGATCACGTGGTCCAGATAGCCCTGGCCGTGATTCGTCGAGTTGCTGATCAGCAGCAGCCGGCGCGCCATGTCGGCCTATCCTATGTCAGTAGGGGAGTCCCCCCACCGTAGAATTAGATATTCACAACCGCGCCACCGTCTCCTTGTAGAACCCCTCCAGCACGTCCCGGTGCCGGGCCTCGACGACCTTGCGCTTGATGCTCATCTTTGGCGTCAGCTCGCCGCTGGCCTGGGAGAGGTCGTGGTCGAGGAGGTGGAAGTCCTTGACGCGCTCGTAGGAGGCGAGCTTGGCGTTGACCGCGTCCAGGGCCTCGCGGATGAGCTGCTTGACCTCGGGGCGCGAGGCGAGGTCGGCGTAATCCTTGACGTCGATGCCCTGCTCCCGCGCCCACTTGCCGGCGGTCTCCTCGTTGATGGTGATGAGCGCGACGCAGAAGGGCCGCCGATCGCCCAGCATGACCACCTGAGAGACGTACGGGCAGCTCGCCTTGAGCATGTTCTCGATGTTCTGGGGAGCGATGTTCTTGCCGCCGGCGGTGACCAGGATGTCCTTCTTGCGATCGGTGATGGCGAGGAAGCCGTCGGCGTCGAGCTGACCGATGTCACCGGTGTGGAACCAGCCGTCCGGGTCGAGGGCTTCCTTCGTGGCCTCGGGCAGGTTGTAGTAGCCGCGCATGATGTTCCGCCCGCGGAGCAGGATCTCGCCATCCTCGGCGATCCTGGCTTCGGCGCCTTTCAGGGGACGGCCCACGGTGCCGAACTTGTAGCGCTCGGGACGGTTGGAGGTGCTGCCGGCGGAGGTCTCGGTGAGCCCGTAGGCTTCGAGGATGAGGATGTCGCAGGCATGGAAGAACTCGGCGATGGACCGCGACAGGGGCGCGCCGCCCGAGATCAGGTAGCGCAGCCGTCCGCCCAGGCGGGCCTTGATCTTGGAGTAGACGAGCTTGTCGGCCAGCCGGTGCTGAAAGGCGAGGAGGCCGCCCGGCTGGCGTCCCTCCTGGCGCAGCTTGGAAACTCGTCCCCCCACCTCCAGCGCCCACTGGAAGATCTTGTACTTGAGCGGGCTTCCTTCCCTGGCGCCGGTGACCACGCGGTTGTAGAGCTTCTCGTAGACGCGCGGCACTCCTGCCATGACGGTGGGCCGAACGGCGGCGAGGTTGGCCGGCAGGTCGTCGATGACGCCGTCGATGGCGGTGGCGACGCCGGTGCGGATGAACGCCACTTCCAACACTTTGGCGAAGGAATGCGCCAGGGGGAGGAAGAGGAGCTGCTTGTCGTCGGCGAGGAGAACGCCGACGTCTGCGATCGCTTCGGCGTCGAAGACCCAGTTGTCGTGGGTGAGCATGACGCCCTTGGGCTTGCCCGTGGTGCCGGAGGTGTAGATGAGGGTGGCAAGGTCCTCCGGTCCAACCGAGGAGCTCGCCTGATCGAAGCCGCCGGGGTTCTCCCCGTCCCAGAAGGCGCCGAGCCGCTCGAGCTCGCTCAAGGAGATCGTCCAGCCGTCGTCGACGGCGGGCGCGCCGTCGATCAGGATCAGCTTCGCCACGCCGCCGAGCCGGCCGCGCGCCTCGCGGACCTTGGCTTCCTGGCCCGCGTCCTCCACGAAGCAGAAGCGGGCTCCCGAATCGGCCAGGATGTAGGCGCTCTCCTCGGCGGTGTTCGAGGTGTAGATGGTCGAGGTCGCGCCGCCGGCCGAGAGGATGCCGAGGTCGATGATCACCCACTCCGGGCGGCTGGTGGCGAGGATGGCAGCGCGCTCACCTTTCTGGAATCCCAGGCTGAGCAGGCCGCAGGCCACGGCCCGCACCCGCTCCGCGGTCTGGCTCCAGGTGAGGGAGTACCACTTGCCGTCGCGCCGGCCGGACATGGCCTCGGCGTCCGGCGTCTCCGCGACGCGATACTGGAACATGTGGACGACCGAACGGAACGTCGGCTCGCTCATGGCGCAGCTCCCCTCGAAGGCGTGGATTTCCCTGAACGACCGGATGATAGCAGGGGAGCGCTCACTCCAGCTCGAACAGCGGATTGCCCATCTCGACCGCCTGGCCGGGCTGGACGAAGATCTTGCCGATCGTGCCGCCGTGCTCGGCGAGGATCTCGTTCTCCATCTTCATGGCTTCGAGCACCACGACACCCTGGCCCGCCGCGACCTCCTGCCCTTCCTCGGCGAGCAGGGCGACGACGCGGCCTGGCATGTAGGCGGTGACCCGCTGCCGCCGCTTGCCGGCCTTGCCGCCGCGCGTCTGGGAGGCGAGGTAGGTGAGAGGATCGGCGACCTCGACGGGGCCTGAGCTTTGGGCGGTGCTCACCCAATAGACGCCGTCACCCTGGCGATGGACGGCCACTTCGTGCTGGGCGCCGTCGATGCGCAGGCTGTGGAGCCCGGCGCGGGCGGCACAGGCGTCCACGTGATAGGTGCGGCCGCCGAGGTCGACCTCGAAGCCGCCGTCGACGCGGCGCACCCGCAGCCGCTCCTCGCGCTCGCCGAGACGGACGATCAGGTCCACGAGCCGCCTCGCATCGCGCCGTGGCGGCCGGCGGCACCCCAGCGCGAACGGCGGGAGGTGCCCGGCGTGGCCGGATGGGCGACGGCCTGGTTGGCACGCTCGTAATGGGCCAGCGCCGCGGCGATCAACGGCAGATCGTCCGCGGCGCCGTCGGTGGCGGGCCGCAGCCCGCCGGCGGCGAGCTTGCGGTCGAGCATACCGATGTCGAGGTTGCCGGACCGGAAGTCGGCATCGTCGAGCAGGGCGCGGAAGAGGGGCGCGGTGGTGCGGATGCCCTCCACCCGCAGCTCGGAGAGCGTCCGCCCCAGCCGCTCGAGCGCCCGCTCGCGGTCGGCGGCCCAGACGATCAGCTTGGCCAGCATCGGATCGTAGTGGATCGAGACCTCCGAGCCTTCGTAGACGCCGCTGTCCACCCGCACGCCGGGGCCGTCGGGCCAGCGCAGGATCTGGATCCTGCCGGGCGACGGCGCGAAGCGCTGGTAGGGGTCCTCGGCGTAGAGCCGCACCTCGACGGCATGGCCCCGCGGCTGGACGCCGTCGAATTCGGGGCCGAGGGGCTCGCCTTCGGCGATCCGGATCTGCGCCTGCACGAGGTCGATGCCGGTCACCAGCTCGGTGACGGGGTGCTCCACCTGCAGGCGGGTGTTCATCTCCAGGAAGTAGAAGCTGCCGTCGCGGTCGAGCAGGAACTCGCAGGTGCCGGCGTTGCTGTAGCCGACGGCGGCGGCGGCGCGCACGGCGGCCTCGCCCATGCGGCGGCGAAGCTCCGGCGTCACCACCGGCGAGGGGGCCTCCTCCACCACCTTCTGGTGGCGCCGCTGGAGGGAGCACTCGCGCTCGCCGAGCGAGACCACCCGGCCGTGGAGGTCGCCCATCACCTGGATCTCCACGTGCCGGGGGTTCTCGATGAGCTTCTCCAGATAGACGGAGTCGTCGCCGAAACTGGCGGCGGCCTCGGAGCGGGCGGCACGGTAGGCGCCCGGCAGCTCGGCGGCCGAGGCGATCATGCGCATCCCCTTGCCGCCGCCGCCGGCCGCGGCCTTGAGCATCACCGGGTAGCCGATCGTCTCCGCGGCGGCCGCGGCGGCGTCGAGATCGGGCAGCGGATCCTTGCCGCCCGGCACCACCGGGACGCCGGCCGCGATCATCAACCGCCGGCTCTCGACCTTGGAGCCCATGGCGTCGATCGCCTCCGGAGAGGGGCCGATGAAGGTGATCCCCGCGTCGCGGCAGAGGCGCGCGAAGCCGGCGCGCTCGGAGAGGAAGCCATAGCCCGGATGGATGGCGTCGGCGCCGATCTCCCGCGCGAGCTGGACGATGGCCTCGCCTCGCAAATAGCTCTCGCGGGAAGGGGCGGGACCGATCGGATACGCCTCGTCGGCCAGCAGCACAGGCAGCCCCAGCCGGTCAGGTTCGGAGTAGATGACCGCGCCGCGGATCTCCATCTCACGCAGCGCCCGCAGGATGCGCACGGCGATCTCGCCGCGGTTGGCGATCAGGACCTTGCGGATGGGCTTGCTGGGAATGTTCGCCATGGCGGGTTGGGTATCTTAGCAGCGCCTCCACGGCCGCCGTGATCTTGGCGGGGAAGTATCGTGCAGTCTCCTGGCGGGAGATCGACCGGAAAAGAAGTGTCCGATGCCGCCCTTGCCTTCAGTTTCAGCGTCTTCGCGCCGCCGCCCCTCACCTCCCCTACCCCTCCTCTCCGGCGGCACGAACTACGCCCCGCCGAGCGTACCCATAGAATCGGCTTCCTCCTTGCCAGTTGGCCGCCAGTGTATTATAGTACTCATACACCGAGTGCCCCATGCCCCCAACCCTCCGCATCGATCCCCGCGACGCCCGTCCGATCTGGCGGCAGATCGAGGAAGGCGTACAGCATCTGGTGGCGCGGGGCGCTCTGCCTACCGGCACGCCGGTGCCGTCGGTGCGGGACCTCGCCCGCGAGCTGCAGGTCAATCCGGCAACGGTTTCCAAGGCCTACCAGCGGCTCACGGACGCCGGAGTGCTCACCGTCCGCCGCGGTGAAGGGACGTTCGTCTCCGAGTTGCCGCCGCCGCCTTCGGACACGCGCCGCAACGGGCGCTTGCGGGAGGAGGCCGTGCGCTATGCCAGCCTGGCGGTGACGCTGGGGGCGGACCGCCAGGAAGCCCTCGCCACCTTCGAGGCCGCGTGGCGCAGCTTGATGGCCGGGGGCTCGGGAGGAGAGGAGGCATGAATCCGATCGCCCTGGAGGGCTTGACCGTGCGCTACGGCAGCCGCCTGGCCGTCGACGGCGTTTCGCTCGCCGTGCCCGAGGGCGCGGTCTACGCCCTGCTCGGCCGCAATGGAGCCGGCAAGTCGTCGATCGTGCGCTGCCTGCTCGGCGAGCAGAAGCCCTCGTCCGGCCGCGTCTCGCTCCTCGGCCGGGAGGTCTGGAAGGAGCGCGCGTCGATCCTCGCCGAGGTGGGCGTGGTGCCGGAGGACCCGGACATGCCGCCGGCGATGAGCCCGCGGCAGATCGCGCGCTTCTGCTCGCGGCTCTATCCGCGCTGGGACGCCGCCGGCGTCGAGGCGCGGCTGAAGCGTTTCGGCGTGCCTCGGGACACTCCCTTCGGCCGGCTCTCCAAGGGACAGAAGGGTCACGTCGCTCTCGCCCTGGCGCTCGCCGGCGGCCCCCGACTGCTGGTGCTGGACGATCCGACCCTGGGGCTGGACGCGGTGGCGCGCAAGGCCGTCTTCGAGGAGCTGATCGGCGAGCTGGCGGATCGCGGGATTACGGTGTTCATGACCACCCACGACCTCGCGGGCGTCGAGCGCATCGCCGACCGTGTGGCCATGCTGCGGCAAGGCAGGCTGGTGCTCGACGAGGAGATGGAGACGCTCAAGCGCCGCTTCCGCCGGGTGAGCTTTCCGCGTTCCCAGGCGGCGGACGTCTCCCGGCTCGAGGCGCTGGCGCCCGTGGCGGTGGCTGCCCGCGGCTGGGAGGTCGAGGCGGTCGTCTCCAACTACGACGAGGAGCGCTTCAGCGCGCTGCCGCCGGCGGGGCAGGATGGCGCCGAGGTTTCGGCGCTCACCCTGGAGGAGATCTTCATCGCCTTGACGGGCGAGGAGGAGGAGCGATGAGGGGCTTTCTCGCCGTCTTCGAGCGCGAGGTCGTGGAGCGGCGGCTGCTCGTCGTCGCCTCTGTCTTTCTCGGGCTGGTGCCGCTCGCCACGCCCTGGTTGCCGGGTCTCGGCCAGCTCGGCGGCCCTGAAGTGCGGAGCGCCACGGCCCTCGCGCTGGCGCTCTGCTTCAGCTTCGGCCTGGCCCTCATGCTGGGTGCCACCATCATCGTGCGCGACCTCGCCGAGGGGCGTCTCGGCTTCTACTTCTCGCGGCCGGTTCGCGGCTGGGCCATCTGGGCGGGAAAGCTGGCCGCCGCCGCCGTCCTGGCGCTCGGAACCGGCGTCCTGATCCTGCTGCCGACGGCTGCGGCGGAGCGGCGTCTCGATCTCGACGGCGGCTGGTGGAACACCCATGGCGCGCTCGCCGGCAGCTCCTTTTCGATCCTTCTCTGGATCGCCTCGGTCCTGCTCCTCTTGCTCTGGGGACACGCCGCCGGCGTCGCCGCGCGTTCGCACTCGCCCTGGCTCCTGCTCGACTTCGTGGGGCTCGGCTTCGTCGTCTGGCTCGCCTGGGCGTCCATCCGCAGGCTCGACTTTGCCGGGGCTTTCGGGCCGTCCGCGCTGGTGGCGATCGGTCTGCTGGCGGCGGCGCTGCTGGCGCTGCTGGCCGCCGGTGCCGCTCAGGTCTTGAGAGGGCGCACGGACATCCGCCGCGGTCATCGATTGCTGTCGCTTACGCTGTGGGGAACGCTGCTGCTGGCGAGCGTCGCAGCGCAGGCGTATGCCGCCTGGACGCTGGCGGCGGCGCCCGGCGACCTCGAAGAAGCCCACTTGAGCGCGGCGGCCCGGCGCGGCCCCTGGATCGCGATCTACGGCAGCTCCAGAGGCCGGCCCGGTTTTACTCCGCAGTTCCTGCTGGACATCTCGACGGGACGATCCGTGCGCGTGAACGCGCCGCCGCAGGACTTCTGGCCCGCGAACCGGTTTTCCTCAGATGGCCGCTGGGCGGTGTGGCTGGAGCTTCAGCCGGGCGCCTCCCGCAGCGGGCCGTACGAGTTGCTGCGTCTGGATCTGCGCGCTCCGCGGTCGCGGCCGGAGCGTACGCGCATCCTTTACGAGCACTTGCCCTCCCTGCTCGCCGTGTCTGCCGACGGCGGTCGCGTCGCCGTGGTCGCCGGCCGCCGGCTGACCTTCGAAGAGGTCCCCTCGGGCCGCCTCCTCGCCTCGGCGGAGCTGCCGCAGGAGCTCGGACGCTACGAAGATTCCCTGCAGTTCGTGGACCCTGGGCGCGTCCGGATCTATGGCTTCGACGTCTTGTCCAACGCCGATCCCGCGCTGAGGTCGGGATTCGAGGTGGCGGAGGTGCGTCTGGCCGGTGGCGGCGTCGTTCCCCTCGCGCGGCTCGAAAAGGTCGAGGAGGTCATGGTCAGCCGGGATGGTGAACGAATCGTCGCGCGGCGGCAGAGTGACGGCCGCTTCGCCGTGTTCGAAGCCGGAACCGGCGCGCTGATGGCCGAGCTTCCACCTGTTGGCGAGCGGTCCCGCGCTCTGTTCCTCGCCGACGACCGCATCGCCCTGGTGAGCGGCGCGACGAGCAAGGAGCTGCGGATCTTCTCGAGCGCCTTCGTTCCGGAGCGGACTTTCCGCTTCGCGAACGCCACGTCCCTGCGGCTGGGAGGCGAACCCGCGCCGGACCGCCTCGTCGTGGCGACTGCGCCGCGCGGGCCGGAGACGGCGCGGTGGGATCTCTGCCGAACGTGGATTCTGGACCTCGCCGCCGGCACGGTCCGCCGGTTTGCCAGCGGCATGGTGCCAGCCGCCGGTCCTCTCGGGGGGCCGGAGAATGCCGCCTCCCGCCTGTTCCTGAGGCAGGGGACCCAGCTCGTGGAGATCGAGCCGGAGAGCGGACGGCAACGCGTCATCGCCGGCCGCGCGCGGACCTAGAGCGCCCGGCGGAGCCCGGGCAAAACCACGATGCCTCCTGGACGCATCCGTCTGATCTAAGCTTGCGTATTATCTGTAGAGCCGCCGAGAGAACCGAAGGTCCGTGTTCGGCGGACATACAGGAGAGCAGGCCCCGGGCGTAACGGTTTCCAGGCGCCGGACGTTTACGTCTAAGGAGGGAAAAGGGCTTGCGGGCTTGGCCTGAGAGCTGCGTGGGGTAGAAAGGAGGACGCCATGCCATATCGATCGATCGAGACTCCGGCGCCCAGGGCCTTCGGCTACGGCTCCGTCCGGCGGAAGACCGTCGACTTGATCGTGGATTACCTCCGTGCCGCGCCGACGGACGATCCACGGCCGGACGCCGAGCTGCTCGGCCGCCGGCAGCACCTGCTGCGCCAGCCTTGGCGGCAGCCGCACCTGCCGGGCGGCGAGTCTGCTTCCACCATGGCGCTCATCCGCCGCTTCGAGGCGCGTCTGAAGTCGCACTGAGGGCGGGTCGCCTGTGTCAAGATCCCGGCCATGCGGCCGGTCTCATTTCCTGTCGTCCATGAGCTCGACGGCTGGGACCTCTTCTGGGTCCGGCTCGCGGCGATCCCGGGAAAGGACGAGGAGCTCGCGGCCCTGCGCCTGACGGCCGGCGGCCGCGCGCGGTCGGCCTTCACGGTGGAATCCCTCTCGCCGCATCCCACGGTGGCCGCGCTGCGCGGCCTCTTCCGCGCCGCCGGCTGCGATCCCACCCGCTACCGCCCGTCCTCCGAGGCGCTGCTCCGGCGCGTGCTCAAGGGCGAGGATCTGCCGGCGATCCACCCTTTCGTGGATCTCAACAACTGCTTCTCGATGGCGCTCGCCGTGCCCTGCTGCGTCGTCGGAGAGGGGAGCTTCACGCCGCCGGTGGTGCTGCGGGCGGGCAAGGCCGGCGAGAGCTACGAATCGCTGCGCGGTCCGTTCAACCTCGAGGGCAAGCCGCTGCTGGCCGACGCCGCGGGTCCTTTCGGCACTCCCATCACGGACAGCCAGCGCGTCAAGGTGACGGAGGGCACCCGCCGCGCCTGGATGGTGGCCTACCTGCCGTGTGGCGTCGTCACCCCCGAGGTTGCCGCGGAAGCTCTGGGGGAGCTGCTGGCGGCGGCGCCGGTTGCCGAGATCGAGGAAACCGGAGTCTCGCGGTGACGGCCATCACGCACCTCTTCACCGATCTCGGCGGCGTGCTGCTCACCAACGGTTGGGACCGCAGCTTGCGCAAGCTCGTGGCCTCCCGCTTCGGCATCGACGCCGCGGAGATGGACGAGCGCCACCACCTGACCTACGACACCTACGAGGCCGGCAAGATCGATCTCGCGGAGTACCTGCGGCGGACCGTCTTCTGGGAGCCGCGCGGCTTCACTCCGGAGCAGGTGGTGGAATTCATGCTCGCGCAGGCCCGGTCGTTCCCCGAGATGATCGAGATGGTGCGGAATCTCAAAGAGCGATATCGCCTCAGGATCGTGGTGGTGAGCAACGAGGGGCGGGAGCTGACGGCGGACCGCATCCGCCGCTTCGGCCTCAGAGAATTCGTCGACTCCTTCGTTGTCTCCAGCTTCGTCCACTTCCGCAAGCCGGACGAGGACATCTACCGCGTCGCTCTCGACATCGCGCAGGCCGATCCCGCCGAGGTGGTCTACCTCGACGACCGCAAGATATTCGTCGAGGTGGCCGGCCGCATGGGCATGCTGGCGATCTGGCACCGCGATCTCGCGACGACCCGCGCAGCGATGGCGGAGCTGGGATTGGTGCTATGAGCGTGACGACCCCGGCGGTGTTCGTGATCTTCGGCGGCGGCGGCGACCTCACCTGGCGCAAGCTGGTGCCGGCCCTCTACAACCTCTGGCTGGACGGAGACCTGCCCGAGCCGTTCCGGGTGATCGCGCTGGACATGAAGGAGATGGAGCCGGCCGCCTTCGTCCAGCACCTGCGGGAGGGAGTCGACCGCTTCAGCCGCCGGGGCAAGGCGGAGGAGGAGCCGTGGACGCGCTTCGCCGGCAGCATCGCCTACCGGCGGGCCGACTTCGCCGATGCGGCGGCGTTCGCGGCGCTGGCGGACGAGCTTGCCGGCCTCGACCGGGAGTGGGGCAAGCCCGCCATCCGCGTCTTCTACCTCGCCGTTCCCCCCGCGGTGATGCAGTCGATCGCGCGCCAGCTCCACGAGACGGGCTTCGCGGCCGCGGCCGAGCGGTCGCGCGCCGTCTTCGAGAAGCCGTTCGGGCACGACCTCGCCAGCGCCCGCGAGCTCAACGCCTTCCTCGCCGGACTGTTCCAGGAGTCGCAGATCTACCGCATCGACCACTACCTCGGCAAGGAGCCGGTGCAGAACATCCTGGCTTTCCGCTTCGCCAACTCCACCAACGAGCCGCTGTGGAACCGCCGCTACATCGATTCGGTGCAGATCACCGTCGCCGAGCTGGAAGGAGTGGGCAGCCGCGGCGGCTATTACGAGCGCGCCGGCGCGTTGCGCGACATGGTGCAGAACCACCTCATGCAGGTGCTCTGCCTCGTCGCCATGGAACCGCCCGTCACCTTTGACGCCGACGAGCTGCGCAACAAGAAGATGGACGTGCTGCGCGCCGTCCGCCGCATCGAGCCCGACGAGGTGCACCAGCTCGCCGAGCGCGGCCAGTACGGACCGGGTCTGATCGCCGGCCAGAAGGTGGCGGGCTATCGCGGCGAGAAAGACGTCGATCCCCACTCGACGACCGAGACGTTCGTGGCCCTGAAGCTGTTCGTGGACAACTGGCGCTGGCAGGACGTCCCCTTCTACCTGCGCACGGGCAAGCGGCTGCCGTTGCGCGCTTCGGAGGTGTGCATCCAGTTCCGGCCGGTGCCCCACCAATCGTTTCCGCCTTCGGCCATCGGCGAGATGGAGCCGAACCGCCTGCTGCTGCGCATCCAGCCGCGCGAGGAGATCGTGCTGCGCTTCCAGGCCAAGCGGCCGGGACCCGACATGCGCCTCGCACGGGTGGAGACGCGCTTCAGCTACAAGGAAGCCTTCGCCGCGCCGGAGCCCGAGGCCTACGAGACCCTGTTGCAGGACGTCATCGAGGGCGATCCCTCGCAGTTCATGCGCCGCGATCAGGTGGAGGCGGCGTGGGAGGTGGTCATGCCGATCCTCGAGTACTGGCAGGAGCAGGGAACGTCCGACCTGCCGATCTATCCCGCCGGCACCTGGGGACCGGAGGCGGCGCATTTCCTCGCCGCCCGCGACGGCCGGGTGTGGGTGGAGCC
>Ga0134122_10003825_pt1 | contig 11209 bp, 12 predicted proteins | sample KB302_FD_96461 | JGI IMG/M metagenome (GOLD analysis project Ga0134122, IMG submission 96461) | Terrestrial soil microbial communities without Nitrogen fertilizer from Kellogg Biological Station, Michigan, USA - KB3-0-2 | ecosystem: Environmental > Terrestrial > Soil > Unclassified ...
AGCTCGACATCTTTCTCGATCCCTTCGACCCCAAGGTCATCGCCCAGGCCGCCATCGACGGCATTCCAGACAACTGGATGGAGGCTGCGCGCAATAGCCCGGTCTACAAGATGGCCGTGCAATGGAAGGTCGCCCTTCCGCTGCATCCGGAATACCGCACGCTGCCGATGGTCTGGTACGTCCCGCCGCTCTCGCCAATCAGTGCCGCGGTCAACGCCGGTCACCTGGGCGGCAACGGCGAGATTCCGGACGTCAAGCAGTTGCGCATTCCGGTGAAGTACCTGGCCAATCTGCTCACCGCGGGCGACACCGCGCCGGTGGAGCGCGCGCTGGAGCGCATGCTGGCGATGCGGGCCTACCAGCGCACGAAGCACGTCGACCAGCGCACCAATACCGAGGTCCTCAGGCAGGTGGGCATCACGCAGCAGGAGGTGGAGGACATGTACCACGTGATGGCGATCGCCAACTACGAGGACCGCTTCGTGATCCCGAGCACGCACCGCGAGTACGCCGAGAACACCTTCAACGTGCGCGGCAGCTGCGGCTTCTCGTTCGGCAACGGCTGCTCGGAAGGCACCGGAGAAACGAGCCTCTTCGGCAGCGAGAAGAAGCGCACCATTCCGATCAGGCTGGAGGTCTGACCATGCTGGGACTTGCGAAACCCGTGCCGGCCTCCGGCAGCCTGCGTGTCCTGGCGGCCCTGCTGGGCTATCCGGATGCGCAGATGCGCGCCGACCTGCCCGAGATGCACGCTGTGCTGCGCCGCGAAGGCGCGCTGTCGCGCGGCCGCCAGGCTGAACTCCACGCGTTGATCGACGCGCTCGCCCTCGCCGATCCGCTCGACGCCGAGGCCGATTATGTGGAGCTGTTCGACCGCGGCCGCGGCACCTCGCTGCACCTCTTCGAGCACGTGCACGGCGACTCGCGCGACCGCGGGCCGGCGATGATCGACCTCGCGCAGACCTACGAAAAAGCCGGGCTGTACCTCGCACTGGGCGAGTTGCCCGACTACCTGCCGGCCGTGCTCGAGTTCATCTCCACCCAGCCGCCGCTCGAGGCGCGCGCCTTCCTTGGCGAGATGGCGCACATCTTCAACGCCATCTTCGGCGCGCTGCAGCGGCGCGGGACGCCGTATGCAAGCGCGCTCGGCGCGCTGCTCGACCTGGCGGGCGAAAAGGCGCAGGCGGTGAAAGCCGCGGCCGAGCCGCCGCTCGATGAAAGCTGGGCCGAGCCCCCGGTGTTCGACGGCTGCTCGACCAAGGGGCAGGCCGCGCCCGGCCAGCCGCAACCCATCCGCATTGTTCGCGCAGACGCCAAACCTGGAGCAGTCGCATGACCACCCTCGAAAACTATCTGCATATCTTCTTCTTCGGCTCCTACCCGTATATCTGCATGGTCGTCTTCCTGGTGGGAAGCCTGGCGCGCTTCGACCGCGACCAGTACACGTGGAAGAGCGATTCGTCGCAGATATTGCGCACCGGTACGCTGCGCTGGGGCAGCAACCTGTTCCACGTCGGCATCCTGTTCCTTTTTGTCGGCCACTTCGTCGGCCTGCTCACGCCGCACTGGGTATATGAGCCGTTCATCAGCGTGGCCCACAAGCAGCAACTCGCCGTGGTTGCGGGCGGCGTAGCGGGGGTCATCTGCTTTATCGGCTTGAGCCTGCTGATCCATCGCCGCATCTTCGATCCCCGCATCCGGCTCACCAGCCACCGCACCGACCTGGCGATCCTGATCATTCTCTGGGTGCAGCTGTCGCTCGGCATGCTCACGCTGCCATTTTCCATGTCACACGCGGATGGCAGCGTCATGCTGGTCCTCGCCGACTGGGCGCAGCGCGTGTTCACGTTCCGCGTCGGCGGCGCCGAAGGCCTGGCCGGCGTGGCCTGGCCCTACAAGGTACACATCGTGCTGGGAATGACGATCTTCCTGCTGTTCCCGTTCAGCCGCCTCGTGCACGTGTGGAGCGGCTTCGCGACCCTGGCCTACTTTTTCCGGCCGTACCAGGTGATGCGCAGCCGCCGGCTGAACCTGCCGGCCGGCCACAGCCAGCCCCGTACCCATGCCTGAAGCGACCGTCAACGGCGTCGCGCTGCACGCCGCGGGCGAAAGCCTGTCCCCGGAGGAATTGCGCCAGCGCGCGTGCACCGAACTGCTGCGGCAGGCCGCGCAAGCCGCCGGGCTGCTGGCCGCGGGCGACGCGCCCTCTGCCGACGGCGTGATCACCGAGGCGGCCGCAGGCGCGATCGAGGCGCTGCTCGAGAACAACGTCACGGTGCCGGAGCCTTCGGACGAAGCCTGCCGCCGCCACTTTGCGGCGCATGAGGCCGGCTACCGCACCGGCGAGCGCGTGCGCGTGCGCCACATCCTGCTCGCCGTAACGCCGGGCGTCGACGTGGTCGCGCTGCGCAAGCGCGCCGAACCGATCTTCCTCGACGTGCGCTGCCATGATGACAAGGCCGGCCAGGCCGCGGACCGATTCGCCGAGGCCGCGCGCAAATGGTCCAACTGTCCCAGCGGCGGGCAGGGCGGCGAGCTGGGGTGGCTCGCAAGCGCGGATTGCGCGCCCGAGTTCGCGCGCGAGATTTTCGGGCACGCCGAAGTGGGCGTTCTGCCGCGCCTGGTGCACAGCCGCTTCGGCCTGCATATCGTCGAGGTGCTGGAACGCGAGCCCGGCGTCCCGCAGCCGTTCGAAGCGGTGCGCGGCGCCGTTGCGATGTCGCTGCGCCAGCAGTCGTATGTCACGGCGCTGCGCCAGTACCTGCGCCTGCTCGCGGGGCAGGCGGCGGTCGCGGGCGTGGACCTCGAGGCGGCCGACACGCCGCTCGTGCAATAGCATGGAGATCGCGAATTTCGACGACCTGCTGCGCGCTGCGCGCGCGCAGCCGGAGCCGCAGCGCCTGTTGCTCGTTTTCGTCGCCGCCGAACTCCCCGCCGACAGCACGCCCGAGCAGCGCGCCCGCTTCGAGGCCGGCGAGGGCGGCGCGCTCGTGCCGCTCATGTCCGTCGACAAGGACCCCGATGACCTCGCCTCGTTCGCCAGCCTGAACGAGGAGTCGCGCCAGTTCGCGGGCGACTGGAGCATGGTTTTCGTTGCCGGCCTGCCCGGACGCAATGGCCGGGCGCCGTCGAGCGACGAAGCCGACCGCCATCTGCAGCGCATGGTCGAATCGGTCAAGGCGGGCTCGTTCGGCGCGTACCTGCCGTTCGACCGGCAGGGCCTGCCGGTACTGTTTGGCTGACGCCGCCTCGCTTTATATCTCGGTGAGGACGCTGCACATCGCCTGTGCGGCGCTGAGCGTCGGCGGCTTCGCCGTGCGCGGCGCGTTGATGCTGGCCGATTCGCCGCTGCTGCAGCGGCGCTTCGTGCGCTTCGCGCCGCACGTGGTCGACACGATGTTGCTGGCGAGCGCCGTCTGGCTCGCCTGGTTCCTCGGCCAGATCCCGTTCGTGCATGGCTGGATTACCGCCAAGATCCTGGCGTTGCTCGCCTATATCGTCCTCGGCACCATCGCGTTGCGGCGCGGCAGGACCAAGTCGATGCGCGCCGCGACGTTCTTCGGTGCGCTGGCGGCCGCCGCCTACATCGTCGCGGTGGCGCTCAGCCGCAGTGCGACCCCCTGGAGCTAGCTCAGCCCGGCATGCCGTCCATGCGCGCGCGCGTGAGGATCGGGAAGTAGACCGCGACGAAGAGCGCGAAGGCCGCGCACCAGAGCAGCGCGGAGACCATGACCGTCGCCGGATAGCTGCCCGGCAGCGTGAGCGGCACGATGACTCGCGCTACTGCCGCGGCCTGCACCATCGCGTAGGCCGCGATTTCCACTCGCCCGGCGTCCAGCGTGCGCCCGGTGTGGCCGCGTGCGGTACGCGTCATCATGCCCAGCGTCATGCCGCCGATCGCGCCGACGGTCAGGGCATGGTCCGCGAGCATGGGCAGCACGAGCCCGAGGCCCGCCAGTCCGCGCAGCGCCAGGTGCACGACAATCCACGCGTAGGACAGGTGCAGGATCCAGAGCAGCGGCTTGCGCGTCGCGCGATGCGGCGCCCAGAGCGAGAGGCGCAGGCCGTGCAGCGCGGCGGCGGCGAACGCTGCCCAGGCGGCAGCCGTGGCGAGACCGGCTGCTTCGAGCGCGAACAGCACCGGTAGCGAGGCGAGCGCCGCGACTTCGAGGCGCGCATCGCGCCGCGCGCCGGCGCCCGGTACCGCGTTGTTCGTGAACATCGGCAGCACGCGGCCGGCGATCACCGCTATCACGATCAGCACCACGTCCAGGCCGATCGCCATGCCGAGCCTCGGCCAGACCTGGAATGCGGCGCTGCCCGCGCCCATGGCGAGCACCAGCGCGACGAGGAACAGGTTGCGGCGGTTGCCGCTCGTGACCAGCGGCCGGCCGATGCCCCAGGCAAGGGCGAGCGCGAAGAGCACTCCCGCGGCCGCGGCCGCAGGAAGGGAGAACGGCGCCAACAGGCGCGCCGCTAGCCAAAGCGCGGCGATGCCCGCGAGCGCGGCGCCCGTCGGCGTCGGCTGACCCGTCCAGTTCCGCACGGCCGTGAGCAGGAATCCCGCGATCACGGCGAACGCGTAGCCGAACAGCATCTCGTGCGCGTGCCAGAACATGTTGGCGCCCGGGAGCAGTCCCGCGTACTGCAATGCCCAGATCGGCACCCCGAGCGCCGCGTAGGCGCCTGCCAGCAGGTACATCGGCCGGAAGCCGAGGTCGAAGAGCGCAAAGTGCTGCGCAGTGGGGGAGCCGCGCATCTGCTAACTTAAAGGGGATGAAACCCAGTCTCGCGCCAGGCCTCGCGTTTGACAAGCGCGTTCTCGTCGACGACGAGCGCTGCATCTCCTTCATGGGGCGCGAGAACATGGTCTACGCCACGCCGCGCATGGTGAGCGACGTGGAATATGCCTGCCGCGACTATCTGCTCGAGCACCTTGATGCGGGCGAGGACTCGGTCGGCGCGCATGTCTCGATCGACCATCTCGGCGCGACGCCCCCGGGCGTGCCGGTAACGATCACGGCGCGCATCACCGCGGTGGAGAAGCGGCGCGTGACCTTCGAATATTCGGTGCGCGATCCGCTCGAAGAGGTGGGACGCGGCACGCATGTGCGCTTTGTGGTGGAGGTGGCGAAATCCAGGGAGCGGCTGAGCTCGAAACGGGCCAGGCTGGCCGCGCAGATCAAGTAAAATCCGCAGTCTGATCATGCGGATAGCCATACTCCTGGCGTTTTTTGCCGGCGCAGCGATTGCACAGGCCACTGCGCAAGCGCAGTCCAGCGCGAAAGATGCGCCCAAAGGGCCGGCGCCGGCGATGCCGGTCAAGGCGGCGGCGGCGCGCATTGCGCCGGCCGTGGACGAGGTGGGCGCCGTAGGCACCCTGCGTGCCGACGAAGCCGTGACGATCCGGCCGGAAATCGCCGGCCGCGTCGTCGAATTCCGCTTTAGCGAAGGACAGGCGGTCGCGCGCGGGACGGTGCTCGTGAAGCTCGACCAGGCGGAGCTCGCCGCGGTGCTGGCTTCCAGTGCAGCACAGACACGGCTCGACAAGCAGCGCCTGGATCGCTCCGAGGACCTGTTCAAGAAAAGCTTCATCAGCCAGCAGGCGATGGACGAGGCGCGCTCCAACTACGCGCGCTCGGCGGCCAAGCAGAAAGAGGACGAGGCGAAGCTCGCCAAGACCGAGATGCGCGCCTCCTTCGCCGGCATCGCCGGCCTGCGCCAGGTGAGCGAAGGCCAGTACGTCGCTGCCGGCACCGATATCGTCCGGCTGGAGAAGATCGACCAGCTGAAAGTGGATTTCCGCATCCCGGAATCCTTCATCGGCAAGCTCAGGCACGGCCAGCCGATCAAGGTGCTGCTCGATGCCTACCCGGATGATGCCTTCTCCGGCACCGTGTACGCGATCGAGCCCGCGGTGGACGAGCAGACGCGCACGGTCGTGCTGCGCGCGCGCGTGGCCAACGCGGGCCTCAAGCTGCGCCCCGGGATGTTCACGCGCGTGCAGGTGCAGATCGGCGTGCGCGAAAAGGCGATCTGGATCCCCGAAGCCGCGATCGTGCCCAAGGGCCAGGACATCACCGTCTACCGCGTCAATGCGGGGCCCAACGGCGGCGGCACGGTCGAAGTGGTGAAGGTACAGGTCGGCGCACGCAAGGTGGGCGAAGTCGAGATCGTGAAGGGACTTGCGGCAGGCGAGCTGGTGGTTACGGAAGGCACGCAGAAAGTCGGGCCGGGATCCGCCGTCAGTCTCATCAAGGGCGACGCAAAGAAATAAATGCAGCTGCCTGAGCTCTGCATCAAGCGTCCCGTGTTCGCGACGGTGCTGTCGCTGATGATCGTGCTGATCGGCGTCATCTCGTTCCAGCGCCTGACGGTGCGCGAATACCCCAAGATCGACACGCCGGTGGTATCGGTGCGCACCGTCTACAAGGGCGCGAGCCCGCAGGTGATGGAATCGCAGATCACCCAGCCGCTGGAAGACTCCATCTCGGGCATCGAGGGCGTGCGCTCGGTGAAATCGGTGTCGCGCGAGGAAGTTTCGCAGATCACGGTCGAATTCGTGCTCGAGCGCAACGTCGATGCGGCCTCCAACGACGTGCGCGACCGCGTTGCGCGCGTGCGCGCGCTGCTGCCCGCGGCCGCGGACGATTCGGTGGTCTCCAAGATCGAGGCCGACGCCCAGGCCATCCTCTGGCTGCGCCTGTCGAGCGAAAAGCACGGTCCGCTCGAACTATCCGATTACGCCGACCGCTACGTCGCCGACCGCCTGAAAACGCTGCCCGGCGTCGCCTCCGTGATCATCGGCGGCGAGCGGCGCTACGCCATGCGCCTGTGGATCGACCGCGACCGGCTGGCTGCCTACGGCCTGACGCCGGCGGACGTGGAGAACGGCCTGCGCCGGCAGAACGTCGAGATCCCTTCGGGCCGCATCGAATCCTCGCAGCGCGAGTTCACGGTGCTGACCGAGGCCGACCTGCGCACCGCGGCACAGTTCGACGACATGATCCTCACCGAATCGCGCGGCTACCCGGTGCGCCTGCGCGACGTCGGCCAGGCGCGCCTGGGCGCGCTCGATGAGCGCAGCGTGCTGCGCGTCAACGGCAACCCGGCCGTGGGCCTGGGCATCGTCAAGCAGTCCACCGCCAACACGCTGTCGGTGGCCAATGCGGCGAAGGCGGAACTCGCGCGCCTGCAGGGGGGCCTGCCCGAGGGCATGAGCCTGCAGGTGGCCTTCGATTCCTCGATCTTCATCCAGCGCTCGATCGAAGGCGTCTACCGCACCATGATCGAGGCGGTGATGCTGGTGATGCTGGTGATCTTCATCTTCCTGCGCTCGATCCGCGCCACGCTGATTCCCTTCGTCACCATACCGGTGGCGCTGATCGGCGCGTTCTTCTTCCTCTTCCTGATGGGCTTCTCGGTCAACGTGCTGACGCTGCTCGGCCTCGTGCTCGCCATCGGCCTGGTGGTGGACGATGCGATCGTGGTGCTGGAGAACTGCCACCGCCACGTCGAACTGGGCAAGGATCCGCGCCAGGCGTCGATTGACGGCTCGAAAGAAATCGCCTTTGCGGTGATCGCCATGTCGCTCACGTTGACGGCCGTGTTCGCGCCGCTCGGCTTCATGACCGGGAGCACCGGGCGCCTCTTCACCGAATTCGCGCTGACCGTGGCCGCGGCCGTGGCAGTGTCGGGCCTGGTCGCGCTCACGCTCACGCCGATGATGTGTTCGCGCATCCTGAAGGAGCATGAAGCCCACGGCCGCGTGTATCTCGCGATGGAGCGCTTCTTCACCGCAATGAATGCGGCGTACCGGCGCTCGCTCGGCGTGGTGCTGAAGCGCTGGCCGGTCGTCGCGGTGGCTTTCGCGCTGATCTCCGGCACTGCCGCGCTGCTCTACCAGTCTCTCAAGTCGGAACTCTCGCCGCTGGAAGACCGCGGATTTTTCCTCTCGCTGATCATCGCGCCCGAGGGCGCGTCGATGGATTACACCGACGGCTACATGCGCCAGGTCGAGGCGATGTTCGCCAAGGTGCCGGAGATCAGGTCCTACTTCACGGTGGTCGCGCCGGGCCTCGACCGGCCGAATCCGGTCAATTTCGGCATTGCCTTCAGCCAGCTCCTGCCGTGGGAGGAGCGCACGCGCAAGACGCAGCAGATCACGGCGGAACTCGGCCCGCAGATGTTCGCGAGCATGCCGGGAGTCTTGGCGTTCCCGGTCAACCCGCCGTCGCTCGGGCAGAGCTTCCGCAATCCGCCGGTGCAGTTCGTGGTGCAGGCGAGTACCTATGAGCAGCTTGAGAAGCTGACCGACGCATTGCTGGCGAAGGCGCGACAGTCGAAGGCGCTCGCGAATCCGGATACCGACCTGCGGCTCAACAAACCGCAGCTCGCCGTGGACATCGACCGCGAGAAAGCCGCATCCATGGGAATCGACGTCGAGAGCATCGGCCGCACGCTCGAAACCCTGCTCGGCGGCCGGCAGGTGACGCGCTTCAAGAAGGAAGGCAAGCAGTACGACGTCATCATCCAGCTCGAGGCCAAGGACCGCAACACGCCTGCCGACCTCACCTCGATCTTCATGCGCGCGCGCGACGGGCGCCTGGTGCAGCTCTCCAACCTCGTCAAGGTGCGCGAAACCGTAGGCCCGAAGGAGCTCAACCACTTCAACCGCCTGCGCGCCACGATCCTCTCGGCGAATGTCTCGCCGGGCTACACGCTGGGCGAGGCGCTCGAATACCTCGAGGGCGCGGCAAAGGAAGTTCTCGACGCCAGCGCGCGCACCGAGCTCGACGGCCCGTCGCGCGAATTCAGGGAGTCCGGCGCGGCGCTGATCTTCACCTTCGTCCTCGCGCTGATGTTCATCTACCTGGTCCTTTCGGCGCAATTCGAGAGTTTCGTCTCGCCGTTCGTCATCATGCTCACCGTGCCGCTCGCGATGACGGGCGCGCTCGCCGCGCTGAAGCTCACCGGCGGCACGCTGAACGTCTATTCGCAGATTGGGCTGGTGATGCTGATCGGCCTCATCACCAAGCACGGCATATTGATCGTCGAATTCGCCAACCAGCTGCGCACGCGCGGATTGAACGCCGCCGAAGCGGTGATCGAGGCCGCGACGCTGCGCCTGCGGCCCATCCTCATGACCACCGGCGCCATGGTGCTCGGCGCGCTGCCGCTTGCGCTCGCCAAGGGCGCGGGTGCCGAGGCGCGCCAGCCGATCGGCTGGGTGATCGTCGGCGGCCTGCTGCTCGGCACCGTGTTCACGCTTTTCGTGATCCCGACGGCCTACATGTTGTTGACCGGGAAAAAACACAAGGCGGTGACCTATGAGCAAGTACCTGGTCCGGCAGAGTGAGGTAACGTCGTATTCGCCGGCCAACCACACCGGCACGAGAAACTTCCGCCTGATTGGACCGGAAACGGTCGGCGCGAAGCAGGTCGAAGTGCTGATCGGCGAACTCGAGCGCGGCAAGGGCGCACTGCCGCACGCGCACCCGGGCATCGAACAGGTCTGCTACCTGCTGGAGGGCGAGGCGCACGTCGAGGTGGGCGGGGATAAATTCGAAATGCGCTCTGGCGAAGCCTGCTTCTTTCCGCCCGAAGTGAAGCACCTCTTCCTCGCCACCAGCCCGCGCGTCAAGGTGATGGTGATCTATGCGCCGCCCTACGGCGAGGATGCGAAAAAAGTCATCCGCTGATGGATTTCGCCTTTACCGAAGAGCAGGAGCAGATCCGCGCGGCGATCGCCAGGATCTGCCTGCGCTTCGACGACGCCTACTGGCTGAAGAAGGACAAGGAGGGCGGCTTTCCGGCCGAACTGCACCGCGCCCTCGCCAAGGACGGCTGGCTCGGCATCGCCATGCCGGAGGAATTCGGCGGCTCGGGCCTGGGAATCACCGAGGCGGCGATCATGATGCAGGCGATCGCGGAGTCCGGCGCCGGTTTTTCCGGCGCCTCGGCCGTGCATATGAATATCTTCGGGCTCAACCCCGTCGTCGTATTCGGCAGCAAGGAGCAAAAAAAGCGAATGCTGCCCGGGCTCATTGCCGGCAAGGAGCGCGCCTGTTTCGCGGTGACCGAGCCCAATACCGGACTCAATACGAAGAGCCTCAAGACCGAAGCGGTGAAAAAGGGCAAGAAATACATCGTCACCGGGCAGAAGGTGTGGATTTCGACCGCCCAGGTGGCGGATAAAGTACTCCTGCTCACGAAAACGGATGCAGGGCTCACGCTCTTCTATACCGACTTCGACCGCAAATATGTCGAAGTGCGGGAGATCGAGAAAATGGGGCGCCACTGCGTTGACTCGAACCAGGTGTTCTTCGACGGCCTGCCGGTGCCGGAGGAAGACCGCCTCGGCGAGGAGGGCAAGGGCTTCGAGTACATCCTGCACGGCATGAACCCGGAGCGCATCCTGATCGCGGCCGAATCGGTCGGCCTCGGGCGCTGCGCACTCAAGCGCGCCGCCGGCTACGCGAAGGAACGGATCGTCTTCAACCGGCCCATCGGCAAGAACCAGGGCATCCAGCATCCGCTCGCAGCGAACTGGATGGCGCTCGAGGCCGCCAACCTGATGGTGTTCAAAGCCGCGTGGCTCTACGACAGCGGCAAACCGAGCGGGGCGGAAGCCAACGCGGCGAAATATCTGGCCGGCGAAGCCGGGTTCGATGCCTGCCAGCAGGCGGTGATGACGCATGGTGGCTTCGGCTACGCGAAGGAGTACCACGTCGAACGCTACCTGCGCGAATCGCTCGTCGGCCGCATCGCGCCGGTGAGCCCGCAGCTCATCTTGTGCTTCATCGCCGAGCGCGTGCTCGGCCTGCCGAAATCCTACTGATTAGAATTCTGTCCTCGCCGCGGAATCGGGCGGGTCTTGACATGCCATATATGGTATAGGCACAATGTAGCATGTGGCGCATCGAGGAGCACCGCCGCGTCGATAAGGAACTCGCATCGGCGCCCCGGGAGATCCTCAAGCGGTATGAAAAATGGAAGGACATCGCCATGCTCTCCGGACCGCCGGGGCTTCGTCTGATCCGAGGCCTTAACGACGAGGCCCTATCCGGAAAGTGGGACGGCGATCGATCTTCCCGCCTCGGGCTGCAATGGCGGGTGATTTACCGCACGGTGCCGGATCAGCAGTTATTTCAGGTGGTTTCGATCACGCCGCACGATTATCGGAGACCGTAATGAACCAGTTCCGACC
>Ga0134122_10003827_pt1 | contig 11206 bp, 10 predicted proteins | sample KB302_FD_96461 | JGI IMG/M metagenome (GOLD analysis project Ga0134122, IMG submission 96461) | Terrestrial soil microbial communities without Nitrogen fertilizer from Kellogg Biological Station, Michigan, USA - KB3-0-2 | ecosystem: Environmental > Terrestrial > Soil > Unclassified ...
CGTCGCGCCAGTCGCCGAAGCTCTCCATACACCAGGGGTACCAGTTTATCCAATGCAGCTTGATCCCCGGCATTCCACGCGAGGAGCAACTGCGTGATTTCGTGGGATGAGGTTGTAGTCATCGCCCACTCTTGGTCGTCAGTGAGCATTCCAGTCGGCAGCAAAGTATCACACCAGCGAACAACTCTCCAGACACAAAACAGCCAGGAGATTTTTTGCAGCCGATTAACAAATCGGCTGGCTATCGGCGCATTAGCAGATGAGGCCAGTCAACGTCGGAGCAAGAATGCCTGGAACATTCGGTTGGCCGGGCGCTCGCTCGAGGATCAGTCGCAAAACTGGCGCGGCGACAGATTCGCGCCTCATCTTTAGCGCCACATTCAAAAATGGGAGAAACAACTATGAACGCAAAGACAAGAACATTGATGATCCTGCCGGCGGTAACGTTGTGCTTAGGTCTGTTCCCCTTCCATCAATCGGCATCAGCGCAATCGGCGCGAGGCTGGTTTGGACCGCGAACTCCTGCGCCGTGGGCATTGGCGCAAACAGCGAATAACAGCAATTGCAGAGCGCTCAAGGGCAAGGGTGTTCAAGTTTTCGACCCGGTCCTCGGGGTTGTGTCCGGACCAGTCACAAACGCCGGCATTCTCAACGGAACGCTTGAGGATGTCATTAACTTTGCGGCTGGTTTCATCTTCACCCCAGACCCTACCGTAATCTCCTACACGACCGATCTCACCATAACTACCAATCACGGCCAGTTAAGGGCCAGCCCCGTTACTACTCAAAGCGTGATAACCGGGGCTGGCGCCGAATGGGGAGCCATCAATCCCAACACAAGCACCGGTAGATTTGCCGGAGCGACCGGTATGATTTTTATTACCTTCAAACCGGTCGGCGATCCATCAGTCGGCCCCTACGAGGCGGTAATTGCCGGCGAGATCTGTCTTGCCGACGAGCAGTAGCGGCGTCCGTCGGCAGATGGAAGACCCGCAACCTCGATTCGCGTGCCGACACCTCGGTTATTGCCGCGGGATTGCCTCTAGTTAGTCTTTAGAATCTTGAGTCAGGAGGAACCTCCAATGAAGTCAACCAAGAATTCTTCGTTATCAAGACTGATGGTCAGGGCGTGCCTGTTGCTGTTGGGTGTGATGGTGCCAGCTTTGTCGATTGGTTCTCGCCAGTCGACGCTGGTATTAGCGGCTCCTCAAAACGCTCAACCTTGCGTTGAGGACTTCAGTTCTGATACTGACCCGACGATGCCCGGATTTGCCGGCTCGGTCTTCAATCACAGCATCTCGGGCAATTACATCCTGGGGGGCGGCTTTCCCGGCGGCCCTCCCGGTCATGCGCTTGCGCTGTTTGCCGGCGCTACTGATGCCATAACATTCCCGGGCCAGACAATCACCAACACGAGGCTGCAGATCTTCTCTTTTGGTCCGGGGATAATCATCTTTGAAGGTGTTGGCGACATGCTGACCACCAGGTTCAGCCCGGCGCCTGTGGCACAAATCAGGGAGGCCACTGACACCACACTTGGCGACAATGATCGGGAACTGTGCAGGATTGTAAAGGTCACGCTGATAGGCTTCGAGACATTATTCGATAACATCCAGATATCTCCTTGCACAACCACGCCACTCGCATCAACCGTTGACGTGCTGGTGAGGCCGGCGGCAATCAATCCCGCACGGAACGACGGATTGATGAAGGCGGTGATACTCTCCGATGCCAGCTTCGATGCCACGACTGTTGATCCGGAAACGGTCCAATTCGGAGCAGCCACTGTCCCATTCAGATATTTCTTTGGCGATGAAGATGAAGATGGAGACACGGATCTCATTTTCTTTTTCCCGGTGGGCGACGTAGGCATACGCTGCGGCGATACTGCGATACCTCTGAGTGGGCGAACGATTGGCGGGCAGTTAATCGAGGGAGAAGGTTCTATCAGCACGGTGAGATGTCATTAGCCGCCGCCGCTCTTTCAATCATGCTCTCAAAATCGGGACCTTCCGGTTCCGCAAACGCAGCGTCCTCGTGTAACCTCGCCAAACCTGAACAAATCTCCGCCGCTACATAGGGACGCGGAGAACCAGAGCCAGGCGCACCCAACCGCCCTCCTTATCGATTGCCAATACCCGACTTGACGAATATCAATAAATAGTTTATTGATATTCGATATAGGAAAGGTGGTGAATCATGTCAAGCTCAGCCTCGTCATCCGCCGCGCTTCCAATCGCATACGTCATGCTGCGGATCCTAATTGTCCTGAACTGGCTAGCGGGCGCCGCGATCCTCGCTCTGCTAGTTGTTATGCCGAACGAACAATGGATCATGACCGCTTTCAAACTCTCTCCTTCGCCTGAGGCAGAGCGGCTGGTCATGGGCCTGCGCGCAATCGCGGTGCTCGGCCTCGTCGCGATACCGCTGCACTACATCGTCTTAAAACGGCTGCTCGCGATCGTTGAGACGGTTCGCGCGGGCGACCCGTTCGTCGCGGCGAACGCGTCCCGGTTGCAGACGATCGCCTGGGTGCTGCTCGCGGTGAACCTTCTCAGCATCGTGATCGGCGCGATCGCCAAGACCGTTTCGACTCCGGCGCAGCCGCTTCATCTGGACGCTGGCTTTTCAATCAGCGGCTGGCTCGCCGTACTCCTCACCTTCCTGCTGGCCCGCGTGTTCGAGAAAGGCACGCTGATGCGCGAAGACCTCGAAGGGACGGTGTGAGATGGCGATCGCCGTCAAGCTCGACGACCTGCTCCACGACCGGCGGATGACGCTGACCGAGCTCGCGGATCGGATCGGGTTGACGCTGGCGAACCTCTCGATTCTCAAGACCGGCAAGGCGCGCGCGATCCGCTTCTCGACGCTCGACGCCATCTGCGAAGCGCTCGCGTGCCAGCCTGGCGACATTCTCGGGTTCGAGCCCGAGCGGGCAGGCCGCGAGCGGCCGGCGTCGGCTGTCGTGCCGCGGCGCGGGCGGTAGCGGCTGGCGCCGCCATTCACAAACGCGTGCGGCTGACGCACAATGTGCCCGTCCTGCGGAGCGGGAGGTTCACATGATGCGTTTCAGACTGTGTCTCGCGTTTCTCGCCGGCTCGTCGAGCCTGTTGGCGCAGAGCGCGCCGAAGGTCCACGAGCTCAAGGCCTCCCCTCAGACGGTGCACCGCGGCTTCTTCGACGCATCGCTGAAGCCGGTGCTCACGATCAACTCCGGCGACATCGTCAGGCTGGAGACGGCGAGCGGCAACCCGCGCTACTTCGAGCGGCTCGGCGTTCCGAAAGACAAGATTCCCGCCGAGCTCTATGACGTGTATGCCGGCGTCGACGAGGGCGGGCGTGGCGATCACACGCTGAATGGGCCCATCTTCGTCACCGGCGCCGCGCCGGGCGACAGTTTGGAGATCCGCATCCGCTCGATCGACCTGCGGCTGCCGATCGCCGGTCAGGGGTTCGTGCCCAACCGCGGCGCGCTGCCCGACGAGTTCCCGACCGGCAAGGACAAAGTGCTGTGGCTCGATCTGAAAAACAAGACCACGGAATATGCGCCGGGCGTGGTCGTCCCGCTGAAGCCGTTCTGGGGCGTGATCGGCGTCGCGCCGCCGGCGTCGATGGGGCGCGTGTCGAGCGGGCCGCCCAACGTCTTCGGCGGCAACATGGACAACCGCGACCTGGTCGGCGGGACGACGCTGTATCTGCCGGTGTTCGTGCCGGGCGGTCTCTTGTCGGTCGGCGACGGCCACGCGGCGCAGGGCTACGGCGAGGTCTGCCTCTCGGCGATTGAAACGTCGCTGAAAGGTGAAATCCAGGTGATCCTCCACAAGAACCAGCCGCTGAAGCAGCCCCGGGCCGAGACGCCGACCCATTTCATGACGATGGGCCTGCATCAGGATCTCGACGAAGCGGCGCGGATCGCCACCCGCGAGATGCTCGACTGGATCGTCGAGACGAAGAAGATCAGCCGCGACGATGCCTACATGCTGTCGAGCGCGGCGATGGACCTGGTGGTGACGCAGGTGGTCGATGGCACCAAGGGCATCCACGCGCTGATGCCTAAGGCGATCTTCAAGAAATGATCTAGTGCGCCGGCGCGGCGGCCGCGCCCGGCGCGTCGAGCGGCGCGCGGACGCGGAGCGGTTCACGCTTCAGGACGAAGTGCAGGAGGATGGAGGCGGTCATGATCACGGCGCTCCAGAAAAAGATCTCCTGCAGTCCATGGAGCAGCGCCGTCTTGACGCCGGCAAGCAGCCGCTCGAGGAGCGCGGCGCCGCCAGGGACGCGGCCGAATCCCGCTTCGAGCTGCGGGCGCACCTGCATCAGCAGCAGCGGGTTCTCGAAGTAAGGCCGCGCGATTGCCGGCACGACCGCCGGAATCGTCTTCGTGAACTCGTTGTGATACCGCGTCAGCATCAGCGAGCCGAAGGCCGCGACACCCACCGTGCTGCCGATCGATCGAAAGAAGATGGTGGAGGAGGTCGCCGCGCCCATGCGCTCGCGCGGCGCGACGTTCTGCACCGCGAGCGTGTAGACCGGCTGCAGCAGTCCCATGCCGAAACCGGCGACCACCATCGCGATGGCCACGTATAACCGCGCCGTCGACGCGTCCATGCGCGCGAAGAGCACCATCCCGATCGCCACCAGCACCGACCCGACGACGCCGACCATCTTGTATTCGCCGGTGCGGGAGATGGCCTGGCCGCCGACGATGCTGGCGACGACCACGCCCATCAGGAGCGGTGTGAGCAGGTTGCCCGACTGCGTCGCCGACACGCCGAGGACGCCCTGCATGAAGAGCGGCAGGTAGATGATCGTCCCGAACATCCCGACGCCGAGGACGAACGCTGCGACCGAGCAGACCGCGATCACCGGCTGGGTGAAGAAGGTGAGCGGGATGATCGGCTCGGCGGCCTTCGACTCCGCGTAGAGCAGCGCGGCCAGCATCAACGTCGAGATGACCAACAGCGACACCACTCGCGTCGCGCCCCAGCCGTATTGCGGCGCCCAGGTGAGGGCGAGCAGCAGCGGGACGATCCAGCCGATGAGCGTCGCGAACCCCGCCCAGTCGAGGACGTGGTCGATGCGTCGCGGCTTCATGTTCGGGAACTGGGAATGGATCGCCAGCACGGCGAGCAGGCCGAACGGCAGGTTGACGTAGAAGCACGCGCGCCACGACCAGTGGTCGGTCAACCAGCCGCCCAGCGTCGGACCGAAAATCGAGGCGACGCCCCACAGCGCGGCGAACAGTCCCTGGTACCGCCCGCGTTCGATCGGCGAGAAGATGTCGCCGACGATCGTGAACAGGATGCCGACGACGACGCCGCCGCCGATGCCCTGCAGGCCGCGGAAGACGATCAGCTGGCCCATGCCGTCGATCGGCAGGAACGTGAATTCGCCGGCCGCGCCGCACAGGGCCGACGCGACGACGAAGAGAATCGCGCCGAACATGAAGAACCCCTTGCGGCCGTAGCGGTCCGAGAGGCTGGCGAAGATCGGCACCGACACGGTCGAGGTCAGCATGTAGATCGTGGCCACCCACGGGTAGCGATCGAACCCGTGCAGCGAGGCGATGATGCGCGGCTCCGCGGTGCCGACGATCGTCTGATCGATGGCGGCGAGCAGTGCCGCGAGCAGCAGGCCGGTCAGCGTGCCGACCAGCTGCGGCCGTGTGAGGCGAACCAGTCCTGATGTGACGTAGACCGGTTCGGCGGGATGGTTCGACATGGGAATCCGCTAGCCTAACACGCGCGCCTTTTACGGAACCTTTTTCCAGGAGCGGCCGCCGCTGTGGATGTACTCGACCTTGCCCGCCGCGTCGGCCACGGTGACGAGACGCGTCTCGCCGGCGCGGAACCGGTTGGCGCCGACTTTCTCGATCGCCGTCTCGCCGCTGCTTCGCACGAGGAACAGCTTGCCATCCCGCTGCACGATCGACATCGTCCGTGTCGACTGTGAATACGTGCCGGCCAGATCAGCGACTTCGGCGTCGGTCATCGGCTTCGGCGCCGAATCGGTGTCGTGCGCGGCCGGCTGCAGCGGCAGCAGCAGCTCCATCGCCTTGTCGGCGGTGCGGTTGAGGCTGGCGCCGGAGCGATTGGCGACGATGACGACGCCAAAGCGCTGGCGCGGCGCCATGCGGACGAGCGAACCGTAGCCGCTCCGCGAGCCGGCGTGGCTGACGAGATCGACGCCGCGCGACTTCCCCACCTGCAGACCGTAGGCGTATGAGGCGTCGCTCCCGGGAATGGGCACGTTCGCGTGACTCAGTTTCGCGATGACCGCCGCCGGCAGCACCTGCTCGCCTCCGATCCTGCCGCCATTGACGAATGCGATCACGAACCGCGACAGGTCCTCGACGCTCGAGAAGATCGATCCCGCCGGCCACGACGCGGCGTTGTTGGCGGCGGGACGGACGACCGCCGGGCCTTGTGGCGAGTCGTCGTGGCCCTGCGCGATCGGATACGTCATCGCCACCAGCGGGCGCAACGTCGTCCGCCGCATGCCGAGCGGCTTGAAGAGGCTGGCGGCCATCTGGTCGGCGTAGCGCTTGCCGCTTACGCTCTCGACGAGGAATCCGGCAAGCCAGAAGGCCGGGTTCGAATAGGAGTAGATGCGGCCGGGCTCGGTGAAGAAGCGGTTGGCCGTCCACGAGCGCACTTCCTTTTCCAGCGCGCTCTCGTCGTCGCTGCCGAACATCGGCGCTTCGTCGAGCATGCCGGAGGTGTGCGTGAGCAGTTGATGCGAGGTCAGTTGCGCGATCTTCGGCTCCAGGCCTTTCACGTAGTTGCCGATCGGCGCGTGCAGATCGACGGCACCCTGTTCCGCCAGCAGCACCAACGCTGCGGCCGTGAACATCTTGGTGGTCGATCCAAGCCTGAACAGCATCTCGGGCCGCACCGGTTCACGAGTCTCGACGTTGGCGACGCCGTACCCTTTCGAGAAGACGACGCGATCGCCGGAGACGATGCTGACCGCCGCGCCCGGCGTGTGGGTGTCGCTCAATTCCTGCGCGGCGACGCGGTCGATGGCGGAGAAATCGACTGTTGCCGTCTGCGCTTGCGCGCGCGGCGCGAGCAGGGAGACGACGACGATCGCGACCAGCAGCAGGCGGGATCGAGGGCGCATCGATTCCTCCGATTCAGTCAGCGTGACGGGCTGATGGTGACTGACGTGGCGCGTATGCGCAAGGGACTGGAGTGCGCTGCGCACGTGAGCCGCCCGCCGTCACGAGCATCAAATTTGTCGAGCGTGTGCCGAAATTGAACCTCGCCGGAGCCGACGCCTGGCGGGGAGAACGTTTCCACGAGCCAATCGCTGCACCGGAATCGAATGGAGCCCGGAACGATTCATGCCTCCTCTCATGCGATACCCGGACATCGAGCCAGGCATGAGGAGGCGCCATGGCGGAGTTGCACGACGTCAGGCGCAGAAAGACCGACGAGACCCGGCTCGACCATCCCGAAGTTCCTGCGGCCTACACGAACTCGCCCGCCTGGCTGGCTCAACGTGCGCTGCTCGCTGTCGGCCTGATGGTCGGCTTCTACCTCTTGGCGGTGACGATCGCGCTCGCGCTGCTGTGGGTTCCGTACGCGGAGGTGACCTACATCGGCCGGATCCACCTCAAGTTGACCGCGCTGTGCGTCATCGCCGGCCTGACGATTCTCTGGTCGCTCGTGCCGCGCATCGATCGCTTCACGCCGCCCGGTCCGCGGCTCGACGAGGCGGCGCATCCGCGCCTGTTCGACGTCATCCGGCGCGTCGCGACGGCCACCGGCCAGTCCGCGCCGGCCGAGGTCTACCTGCTGAACGAGGTCAATGCCTGGGTGACGCACCGCGGCGGGGTGATGGGCTTCGGCAGCCGCCGCGTGATGGGCATCGGCCTGCCGCTGGTGCAGGCGGTCACCGTCGCGGAGTTCGAGGCGATCATCGCCCACGAGTTCGGCCACTATTGCGCCGGCGACGTCACGCTCGGGCCGTGGATCCACAAGACGCGCGCCGCGATCGGCCGGACCATCGCCGGCGTGGGACAGACGATCGTCGCCGCGCCATTCCTGTGGTACGGCGGCCACTTCCTGCGGCTCACGCACGCGATCTCGCGGCAGCAGGAATTCATCGCCGATCGGACCGCCGCCGGCGTCGCCGGCGCGGCGGCGATGAGCAGCGCATTGAAGCGCGTTTCCACGGCGGGGCCGCTGTTCTCGGCCTATCTCGATCAGGAAGTGGGACCGGTGCTGAACGCCGGCTACCTGCCACCGGTCTCGGCCGGCTTCAAGGAGTTTCTCGGCAGCCATCGGATCGGTGCGATCTCGGCGCAGCTGCTCGCGCGGGCGGAAGCGGCGGAAGAGACCGATCCATTCGACACGCATCCGTGCCTGCGCGATCGGCTCGCGGCGCTCCAGTCGGCCCCGGCGATCACACCGGCGGCGGAGAGCACCGAGCCGGCCGCCGCGGCGCTGCTCGGCAACCCCGACGCGCACACGCGCGCGCTGCTGGAGGCGGTGGCAGGCGCTGACGCAGTCCGGAAGCTGAAACCGATTGAATGGGATGCCGTCGGCCCGACGGTTTACACGACGCGCTGGCGCGAGCTCGCGCAGCGCCATGCGGCGTGGCTGAGCCGCTTCACCACCGACACGCTGCCCGCGGGCACGGAAGCCTTCATCCACGCGGGCTCCGGCCTGGTGCGCGCGGAAGAACAGAACGTCAACGGCGACGAGCGCGCCGCCCGCGCCGCGCAGGTGATCGGCGTCGCGCTCGGCGTCCTGCTGATCGACGACGGCTGGCGGGTGCACACGCGGCCCGGGCTGCCGCTGACCTTCGAGCGTGAGTCCCGCACGTTCGATCCGTTTGCGACGGTCGACGCGCTGTTGAACGGTCGCATCACCGGCGACGGGTGGCGGGCCGAATGCGAAGCGCTCGGCCTCGGCAGCCGGCCCCTGAATCGAACGCCGCAACCCGCCTTGTAAAACGTCTAGAACATGCCGCCGCCCATGTCGCCGGCGGACATCGCGGCGTTCTGGCGGGTTTCCGGAATCTGGGAGACGACCGCCTCGGTCGTCAGCAGCAATGACGCGATCGACGCCGCGTTCTGGAGCGCCGAGCGCACGACCTTGGTCGGGTCGATGACGCCGGCCTGGACCAGATCTTCATACTGCTCGCTCTGCGCGTTGAAGCCTTCGTCGCCGTTCATGCCCTTCACGCGCTGGACGACGATCGATCCCTCGTGGCCGGCATTGGTCGCGATCCAGCGCATCGGCTCCTCGGCCGCGCGGATGATGATCTTGACGCCGATCTGTTCATCGCCATCGAGCTGCATCGTCTGGAGCACGCGTGACGCGCGCAGCAGCGCCACGCCGCCGCCCGGCACGATGCCTTCCTCGACCGCCGCCTTGGTCGCGTGCATCGCATCCTCGACCCGCGCCTTCTTTTCTTTCATCTCGGTCTCGGTGGCCGCCCCGACCTTGATGATCGCGACGCCGCCGACCAGCTTGGCGAGCCGTTCCTGCAGCTTCTCCCGATCGTAGTCGGAGGTGGTTTCCTCGACCTGCGCGCGCAGCTGCCTGACACGTCCCTCGATCGCCGCCGATGCGCCCGCGCCCTCGATGATGGTGGTGTTGTCCTTGTCGATGGTGACCTTTTTCGCCTGACCGAGATCCGCGAGGGTCGTCGACTCGAGGCGGATGCCGAGATCCTCGGTCAGCGATTTGCCACCGGTCAGGATGGCGAGGTCTTCGAGCATCGCCTTCCGGCGGTCGCCGTAACCCGGCGCCTTCACCGCGGCGACGTGAATCGTGCCGCGCAGCTTGTTGACGACCAGCGTCGCCAGCGCCTCGCCCTCGATGTCCTCGGCGACAATCAGCAGCGGACGGCCGGCGCGCGCGACCAGCTCGAGCAGCGGCAGCAGGTCTTTCAGCGAGGCGATCTTCCGTTCGTGGATCAGAATCACCGGGTTCTCGAGCACCACTTCCATCCGCTCCGGATCGGTCACGAAGTAGGGCGAGATGTAGCCGCGATCGAACTGCATGCCCTCGACCACGTCGAGCGACGTCTCGAGCGTCTTCGCCTCCTCGACCGTGATGACGCCGTCCTTGCCCACCTTGTCCATCGCTTCGGCGATGATCCGGCCGATCGTCTCGTCGTGATTCGCCGAGATGGTGCCGACCTGAGCGATCATCTGGCCGGCGACCGGCCTCGATTGATCTTTGAGGGCGGCGACCATCGCCTCGACCGCTTTGGTGATGCCGCGCTTGAGCGCCATCGGGTTGGCGCCGGCGGTGACGTTCCTGGCCCCCTCGCGGTAGATGGCCTGGGCCAGCACGGTGGCGGTGGTGGTGCCGTCGCCGGCGACATCGGAGGTCTTGCTCGCGACTTCCTTGACCATCTGCGCGCCCATGTTCTCGAGCGCATCGGCGAGGTCGATTTCCTTCGCCACCATGACCCCGTCCTTGGTGATGGTGGGGGTGCCGAACTTCGTGCCGAGGATGACGTTGCGCCCCCTTGGCCCGAGGGTGACCTTGACCGCGTTGGCGAGGCTGTTGACCCCGCGAAGAATGCCCTGACGCGAGGCGTCGCCGTACACAATCTGCTTTGCCATGTGAGCCCTTATTTCTGGTGCTTCGTGGAGCCGCCGTCGATGACGGCCAGCACTTCGTCCTCGCGCATGATGAGGTACTCCTCACCATTCAACTTGACCTCCTGGCTGGTGTACTTGCCGAAGAGGATCCGGTCGCCCGCCTTGACGTCGAGCGGCACGCGCTTGCCGTCCTTGTTCAACGCGCCGACCCCGGCGGCGATCACCTCGCCCTGCTGCGGCTTTTCCTTGGCCGAGTCCGGGATGATGATCCCGCCGACTTTCTGCTCGCCTTCGTCAAGGCGTCGAACGATGAGGCGGTCGTGCAGCGGTCTGATGTCCATGGTGTCGACTCCAACTTTCGAATCACTGGATGAGGCACGGTCGAGCCGCGCTCACGGTTGCAAATATCGCGGAGGACACCGATCAGTCGTGGAGGACGACGGTGAGCAGCGAGTTGTTGACCTTGAGGCCGTCCGCGTAATCGATGAATCCCAGCCGCTGAAATTTCTTCATGAAGAAGTTGACCCGCGAGCGCGTCGTCCCGACCATCTCCGCCAGCGTCGCCTGGGAGATCGGCGGGACGGCGCGCACCGGTTTGTCGTGCTTGCCGTAGCGCGCGAGCAGCAGCAGGGTGCGGGC
>Ga0134122_10003828_pt1 | contig 11205 bp, 7 predicted proteins | sample KB302_FD_96461 | JGI IMG/M metagenome (GOLD analysis project Ga0134122, IMG submission 96461) | Terrestrial soil microbial communities without Nitrogen fertilizer from Kellogg Biological Station, Michigan, USA - KB3-0-2 | ecosystem: Environmental > Terrestrial > Soil > Unclassified ...
CCTCTCCTATGCCGGCGGCGACCGGCTCTACGTACCGGTAGAGAATATCGACGTGCTGACCCGCTATGGCGGGGCGGGCGACGGCGCCACCCTCGATCGGCTGGGCGGCGAGGCGTGGCAGCGGCGCAAGGCGCGGATGAAGGAGCGCATCCGCGAGATTGCCGGCGAGCTGATCAAGACCGCGGCGCTGCGCGCGACCCGCTCGGGCGTCGTCGCCGAGCCGGACTCGAGCTACCCGCAGTTCGTCGACCGCTTCCCGTACGAGGAGACCGACGACCAGGACCGGGCGATCGCCGACGTCCTCGCCGATCTCGAAGCGGGCAAGCCGATGGACCGGCTGGTGTGCGGCGACGTCGGCTTCGGCAAGACCGAGGTCGCGCTGCGCGCCGCCTTCGTCATGGCGATGTCGGGCAAGCAGGTCGCACTGATCTGCCCGACGACCTTGCTCGCCCGCCAGCATTACCGGAACTTCGTCGAGCGGCTGCAGGGCTTCCCGATCAACGTCGGGCGCCTGTCGCGGCTGGTCCCGGCGGCTGAGGCGAAGAAGACCAGGGAGGGAGTCGCCGACGGCACCGTCGACATCGTCATCGGCACCCACGCGCTGCTTGCGAAAAGCATCCAGTTCAAGCGCCTGGGGCTGGTCATCGTCGACGAGGAGCAGCATTTCGGGGTGGCCCACAAGGAGCGACTGAAGGCGCTCCGGGCCGACGTCCACGTCCTCACCCTGACCGCAACCCCCATCCCGCGCACGCTGCAGATGGCGATGAGCGGCCTGCGCGATTTGAGCGTCATCCAGACCCCACCGGTCGACCGCCTCGCGGTGCGCACCTACGTCACTCCGTGGGACGGCGTCGTGCTGCGCGAGGCCTTGCTGCGCGAACATTATCGCGGCGGGCAGAGCTTCTTCGTCGTGCCGCGCATCGCGGATTTGCCGAACATGGAGGAGTGGCTCGGCGAGCACGTCCCCGAAGTGAAGGCGGTGACCGCCCACGGGCAGATGAGCGCGGGCCAGGTCGAGGAGCGGATGAGCGCTTTCTACGACCGCAAGTATGACGTTCTCCTGTCGACGTCGATCGTCGAGAGCGGGCTCGACATCCCGACCGCCAACACCCTCGTCGTTCACCGCGCCGACCGCTTCGGCCTCGCCCAGCTCTATCAGTTGCGCGGGCGCGTCGGCCGGGCGAAGACGCGGGCTTACGCCTATCTGACGATGCCGGAGGACCGCTCGATCACCGAAGGGGCGCAGAAGCGGCTGCAGGTGCTGGCGGACCTCGACAGCCTGGGCGCCGGATTCCAGCTCGCCAGCCACGACCTCGACATCCGCGGCGCCGGCAATTTGCTCGGCGACGAGCAGTCCGGCCATATCAAGGAGGTCGGGTTCGAACTCTATCAATCGATGCTCGAGGACGCGATCGTCGAGCTCAAGGCCGGCGGCGTCGCCCGGGCCGAGGAGTTCACGCCGCAGATCAGCATCGACGCGCCGATCCTCATACCCGAGACCTACGTGCCCGATCTCGACCTCCGCATGGGCCTCTACCGGCGGCTCGGCGATCTCGACGACCGCCGCGCGATCGACGAATTCGCGGCCGAGCTGATCGACCGCTTCGGGGCGCCTCCCGACGAGACCGCGAACCTGCTCAAGATCGTCGAGGTCAAGCTCAACTGCAAAGCGGCGAGCATCGCCAAGCTCGACCTCGGGCCGCGCGGGGCGGTGGTTACCTTCGCCGACGCCGGCTTCCCTGACCTGTCCGGGCTGCTCGGCTACATCGAGCGGTTGAAGGGTTCGGCGAAGCTGCGGCCGGACAGCAAGCTCGTCGTCGCGCGTAACTGGCCCACGCCCGACACACGATTGGAGGGCGCCTTGCAGCTGGCGCGCGGCCTCGCGCGGGTCGCTGCGGCAGGGGAAAAGCGCGAGCTCGAGATCGCCTAGGTAGCTAAGGCTTCACGAACTTGTAGGCGAACTGGCTCGTGTGCCCGCGGATCGACTTGTCAAACACCGCGATATCGAGCGGGTCGGCCGGATTGTTGAGCACGGTGCTCTCGCCGACAAACCTGAAGCCGGCGGCTTCGACTTCCTTACGGACGATCGCCGGATCGACCCGATGCAAAGTGTCCGTGTTCGCAAGCCCGGTGCCCGGCTTCGCGATATGGTCGATGATCACATAGGTCCCGCCCGGCTTGAGGATCTGGAACACGGCGTTGTTGAGCACCGACGGATCGTTCTTTCCCATGAATTTGTCGGGATAATCGTGATAGTTTTGCGAGGTCCACACCACATCGAGCGGCTCGGGTGCGGTGAGCGTCGTGGTCGGCTGCACCTGGCTCACGATATTGCCGTAGGTCGGATCGGCTGACAGCTTCTTGAGGGTGGCAACATCGCCGCTCGCTTCGGATGCATAGGCTTCCGGCCATATTGCATAGACCTTGCCGTTTGGCCCGACGATCCTGCTGAAGATGCGGGTCCAGTATCCGCTGCCGGGAATGAGATCGAGCACCTTGTCGCCCGGCTTGACTCCGGCGAAAGCGACGAGCTCGCGGGGCTTGCGCCTGGCGTCCGCGCTGCTCTGGTCCTTTCGCCCCGGATCCGCCAGCGCCTGGTCGAGCGCCGCTTGCGAATATTGCCGCGGCGGTTCGGTCTTGCCGCAACCGCCAACCAGTGCTGCCGCCAGTACGAGCGCGAGTCCAAAGTGCCTCATGTCCCACCTCCGTCGCCGGGGTGAAGCAGGGGAGTCAGGCGGTTGCGCGGATTATTCGACAGACGAACCGGGAACAGCGTTCAGGCGGCGCGCCGCTTAGGCGACCTCCTGGATTTGCGCCGCGGCGACGAAGCGCCACAGCTCTTCCTCGGTCAGCGCCCCGGCGCCGAGGAAGCCCTGGTAGAGGTCGCAGCCCCATTCGGCGAGCAATTGCAGCTGCGGCGTGCTCTCGACGCCTTCGACCGCGACCGCCAGGTCGAGCTCGCGGGCCAGCCGGATCATCGCCCGGACCACGATCCGGTCGCGCTGGCCGCCGACGATGTCGGCGATCAGCCCGCGGTCGATCTTGATCATGTCGAGCGGCAGCGTCGTCAGATAGGCAAGGCTGGCATAGCCGGTGCCGAAATCGTCGATGGCGATGGAGATTCCCGCGTCGCGCAGCCGCGACAGCCGCTCGGCGACCGCGGGCTGATCGACCAGCAAAGCGCTCTCGGTGATCTCGACCGTCAGCCGCTTCGGATCCATTCCGTTGGCCTCGACCTCGTCGAGCAGCCATTGCTCGTAGCCGTCGCGCGAAATGTCCTCGGGCAGCAGGTTGATCGACAGCTTCAGACCCTTGAGCGGGCCTTCCCACACCGCGGCGGAGCGCAGCGCCTTGCGCTGCATCAGCCGCGACAGGCGCTCGCCGAGCCCGGCGGCGGCGGCGCGGGCGAACAAGGTCTGCGCCGACGGCGTGATCGCCGACCGCGCCAGCGCCTCGGCGCCGGCAATGCGCCCGCTGCTCGGCTCGATCTGCGGCTGGTAGAGAACCTCGACCTGCTCGTGCGCGATGATGCTCTCGAGCAACTGGTCGCGCACCGGCGGAACGGGCGCCGGCGCCTTACGGTCCGACGCCCGCCTCCCCCACTCGAAGACGCTGTCCCACTTCAACATGTGCCGACGCCTAACGCGCTGCTTCCGGCGCGGGAAGCCGAACCCCCGCTCGCGCCCCGAAACGGGACAGTGACGCACGCCGGCAATCTTCCTATGCTCCGCCGGCCATGAACGCGAACGCGCCCAATCGAGCAACTGGCGGCGAGGTCGCCGACCTCTCGGCGCTCGGCATCGGCCTCCTCGCCTCGCACCGCGAGGCCGCGAGCAAGGGCGAGGCGCAGCTGCGCGAGCGCTACCGTTTTGCCACCGGCGCCGACGTCAGGACGCTGATCGCGCTCGGCGGCGACGGCTTCATGCTCCACACGCTGCACCGCATGCTCGAGGGTGAATGCGCGCAGCTGCCCGTGTTCGGGATGAACCTCGGCACGGTCGGCTTCCTGATGAACGAGTGGCGGCTCGACGGGCTCGCCGAGCGCATCGCCGCGGCCAAGGCGATCCGCGTCGCGCCGCTCGAGATGCGCGCGACGACGGTCGCCGGCGAGACCTTCGCCCATGCCGCGATCAACGAGGTCTCGCTGCTGCGCGAGACCCGCCAGACGGCCAAGATCGAGATTTCGGTCAACGGCCGGGTCGCACTGCCCGAGATCGCCTGCGACGGCGTGCTGGTCGCGACTCCGGCCGGCTCGACCGCCTACAACCTCTCCGCCCACGGCCCGATCCTGCCGCTGGCGGCGAAAATGCTGGCGCTGACCCCGATCAGCCCGTTCCGCCCGCGCCGCTGGTCGGGCGCGATCCTGCCCGACGACACCGCGGTCTGCTTCCGTATCCTCGAGGCCGAGAACCGCCCGGTCTCGGCCGTCGCCGACCAGTATGAGGTGCGCGACGTCGCGCGGGTCGAGGTGACCCTCGACCGGGAGAAATCGCTGACCCTGCTGTTCGACCCCGAGCATGCGCTCGACGAGCGCATCGCGATGGAGCAATTCGCCACCTAATCACTTGCCATTAAGGCAGGCTTCGCTATCTAGCCCGCGCTGCCCTGTCGGGGCTGCTCCCCGGTAGCTCAGCGGTAGAGCGTTCGACTGTTAATCGAATGGTCGCCTGTTCGAATCAGGCCCGGGGAGCCATTCTTCCTTTGTCGGCGAAGCCACCGCGGCTGCGAGCAGCAACTGCAACCGCGGTGACCGCCGAGTGCCAGAGTGAAAGGGTGCCTGGCACAAACCTCATTCGTAGCGAAGCGCATGGATCGGGTTGGCGCGCGCGACCCGGACCGAGTGGCCGACCACCGTCACCACCGCGATCGCCAGCGCGATCCCCGCGGCGAGCAGGAACGGCACCGGGCCGAGCGTGATCCGCTCGTCGAAATTGTTGAGCCAGTCGCGCATCAGCCACCAGGCGACCGGCCAGGCGATGACGTTGGCAATGATCACCGGCCGGCTGAACTGCCACACCAGCAGCCGAACGATGTCCTGCGTGCGCGCGCCGAGAACCTTGCGTATCCCGATCTCCTTGGTGCGCCGCTCGGCGGTGAAGGCGGCGAGACCGAACAGGCCGAGGCAGCCGATGATCACGGCGAGCAGCGAGAAGGCGGCGAAGGTCTGCGCCCGCGCGTCCTCCTGCTTGTACAGTTCGGCCATCACGTCCTCGCTGAACTTGGCGTTGAACGGCACCTCGTTGGTGATCTGGCGCCATTGCCGCTCCACCGCAGACCTGACCGTCTGGGGGTCCCCCTGGTAGCGAATAACCATCCACCCGGGCCCCGCCGTCACCTTGCGGAACATGATCGAGTCGATCGGGCTTCGCACCGAGCGGAACCGGGAATCGCCGACGACACCGATGATCGTGATTGGCAGCTGTCCCGCATCGTCCGAAAGGAGCTTGCCCCGGACGACCTTGCCGATCGCGTCCTGCGGCGATTTGAAGCCCAGCTTCTTCACCGCGAGTTCGTTGAGGACGACGTTGGCACCGCGCGCGGCGAGCGCTTTCTCGACCTCCGGCTGCCGCGGATAGGGCGTGGTGAGGTCGTCGATCGGACGGTTGGGATCGAACCAGCGGCCGGCCTTCAAGGTCAGCCCCATCGCTTCCAGATAGTCCTGGCCGACATTGTACTGGCCGATCAGCACCTGCTGGTTGCTTTCCGGCGGGATGATGTAGGTGTTGCTCTGGTTGTTGGTGTTGACCCCGATGTCGGTGAGCGCCGCGGCCCGGACGCCCGGAACGCGCTTCATCTGCTGAACGATCATGTCGGCCTTCGGCCACAGCTGGGCGCGGCCGAGCTCGTCGAGCTGCAGGATATGGTCGCGCTTGAACCCCGGGTCGACCGAGCGGGCGAACAGGGTCTGGCCGTAGATCACGGCGGTGCAGATGATGAGCCCGATCGAGACTGCGAACTGCAGCACGACGAGCGCCGTCCGCAGCCGGCCCGAGCCCGGAGTCTCGGCCGCCGAGCGGTTGGCCTTGAGCACCTGGGCCGGTTGAAACCGGGACAGGAAGAAGGCCGGGTAGAGGCCGCTGATGATCCCGACCAGCAGGGTCAGGCCAATGGCCGGCAACAGGACGCCCTCCTTGCCCAGGTAAGTGAGCGCCAAATCGGCGTCGAGGAAGGCAGCGAACGGCTTCACGAGCAATTCGACCAGCGCGAGCCCGAGCAGCATCGAGACCGCGGAAATCAGGATCGATTCCGCGACGAACTGGACGATCAGCTGCTTGCGGGTCGCTCCCAGCACCTTGCGCAGCGCGACCTCGCGGGCGCGCTGGCTGGCGCGGGCGGTGGCGAGGTTGGTGAAGTTCACGACCGCCATGCCGAGGATCAGCATGGCGATGATCGCAAAAGTCGCGATCGAGCGCCGGTCGTTGCCCGGAGTCATCGAGGCGTCCTGCGCCTTGCCGAGATGGATGTCGGTCAGGTTGACGAGATGCCAGTCCTGCTCCTCGCCGGCGTTGGAGCGCAAATTGCCGTTGATCTCGTCGGGGATGTTGCGCTTCTCCCAGGCCGGCATCTGCGCCTCGATCCTTGAGACGTCCGTGCCCGGGCGGAGCTTGGCGAAGACCCAGCCCGACTGGCAGCCCCAGCAGGTCAGGAACTCGGGCGCATCCTGATAGAAAGTATTGAAGTCGAGGCGGATGATCGCGTCGATCTTCAGGCTCGAATTTTTCGGTAGGGTCTTCAGCACGCCGTTGATCTTGAGGTCGTGATGCACCCCGCGGGTGATGATCGTCATCGTCCGGCCGGTAACCTGGTCGGTGCCGAAACGCTTGATCGCCTCTGCCTGCGTGATGACCGCCGTCTCGGGCGCGGTCAAAGTCGTTCCCGAAACCAGCGGCAGGTCGACCACCTTCAGGAAATCGTCGTTGGCGAACAGCCAGTGCTCGGTCGCCTCGGCGCGGCCGTCCTTGACCAGCACCGGCTCATTGTCCTGGACGTAAACGGTGCGCTCGACCTGCGGGAAATCCTTCTTGATCCGGTCCCCGGACACATAGGCGGACATCTGCAGGAAGTTCGGCGGGCCGTCCTTGGGATGCGCGTACCAGGCCTGGAGCTGGTAGGTGTTGGCGACGTCCGGGAGCCACTTGTCGTAGCTTTCCTCGTAGCGGATGTAGAGGAGGATCAGGATGCACGCGGCCATGCCGATGGCGAGGCCGGCGATGTTGATGATCGAATAGGTCTTGCTCTTGGCGAGCGCCCGAACCGCGACCGTCCAGTAATTGCGCCACATAGCATTCGTCCTCGAAAGCGTTTCGACCAAGTTCAGGCGGCGCGGCGCCGTTCCTGCAGGATGCGGCCGTCGAGCATGTTGACGACCCGGCTGGCAAAGTCGGCGTGGGCCGGCGAGTGGGTGACCATGACGATGGTCGAGCCTTCCTGGTTGAGCTGGCGAAGCATGCGCATGACCTCCTCGCCGTGCGCCGTGTCGAGGTTGCCGGTCGGCTCGTCGGCGAGGATCAGCTTGGGCTCGCCGACCAGCGCGCGGGCAACCGCGACGCGCTGCTGCTGCCCGCCCGACAGCTGCGTCGGGCGATGCTTGGCGCGGTGCGCGATCCCGACCTTGTCGAGCACCCGGTCAACCCGCGATTTGCGCTCGGAGCCGGAGTGGCCGTGATAAAGAAGCGCGAGCTCGACATTCTCGCGCACGGTCAGCTCGTCGACCAGGTTGAAGCTCTGGAAGATGAAGCCGATGTTGGCTTTGCGCGTATCGGCGAGCTGCGACTCGCTGAGGCCGGCGACTTCCTGGCCGTTGAACACGTAGGAGCCGTCGCTCGGGCTATCGAGCATGCCCATCACGTTGAGCAGGGTCGACTTGCCGCAGCCCGACGGGCCCATGACGGCGACGAACTCGCCGTCGGCGATGTCGAGGTCGACGCAGTCGAGCGCCGTGGTCTCGACCGTGTCGGTGCGGTAGGTCTTGGTCAGGCCGGTCATCGTGAGCACGATCGGATTCCTTTCTAATCGTTCGAATCGAAGGTCAGCCGGTCCTTGTCGACCAGCCCGCTGTAGGATGAGGTGATGACCCGCTCGCCGGGCTTGAGGCCGCTCACCACCTCGATGAAATCGCTGTTCTTGCGCCCGAGCTGGACCTGGCGCCTGGTCGCGCTCTTGCCGCCTGGGTCGACGACGAACACCCAGTTGCCGCCGGTGTCGTTGAAGAAGGCGCCGTTCGGGATCAGCATCGCCCGCGACGAATCGCCCAGCGTCAGCTTGGCCTGGACGGTCTGGCCGCGCTGGATCGACTGCGGCTCGGGCCCGACGAACACCAGGTCGATCGAGAACTGCCCGTTGCGCACCTGTGGATAGATTTTCGAGACCTTGAGCCGGTAGGTCTTACCGTCGATGTCGGCGGAAGCGCCCTGGCCGACCCGGACCCGGCCAAGGTAGAATTCGTCGACGTCGGCCATCAGTTTGTCGGCGCCGCTGCTGTCGATCTGACCGATCCGCTCGCCCTGCTGGAGCGACTGGCCGAGCTGGATGTCGAACCCGCTGACCTGCCCGCTGACCGGCGCCCGGATGTTGAGCTGGCCGAGGCTGGTCTGGGCGATGCCCATGCTGCTGTTGAGCGAGGAGGAGGCGGCCCGCAGCTGCCGCAGCTGGCTCGACTGGAGCGCCTCGGTCTGGGCGATGCTCTGCTTCAGGATCTGCAGCCGCTGCTCCTGGTAGCGCAGGTCGTCGCGGGTGTCGTTGAGCACCTTCGAGGCGACGAAGCCCTTGTCCGCCAGCGGCTTCTGCAGCTCGTACTGGCGCCGCATCTTGGCGAGGTCCGTTTCCGCCTGGTTGAGGTCGCGCAGATTGCTGTTGCGGGTCTGGGTCAGCGCCAGCTCCTGGCTGCGCATGTTGTTGAGCTGCTGCTCGACTTCGGCCTGCTTCTCGAGCGTCGATAGCTGGAGCTCGGCGTTGGACAGGATCGCCAGCGGCTGGCCGGCGACCACTTCGGCGCCGTCCTCGACCAGCTTCTTCTCGACCCGGCCGCCCTCGACCGCGTCGAGATAGACGGTAACCAGCGGGGTCACCCGCGCGCGCAGCGGCAGGAAGTCGTCGAACACGCCCTGCTCGACGCTGGCGATCGACAGCCGCTCGGGGTTGACCGACTGCGAGTCGGCGCGCGGCGCGAACAGCCAGAACAACAGGACCAGCAGGACCACGCCCGCAGCGCCGGCGCCGATCATGATGCGCTTGTCGATCTGCCTGCGCGCGACGACGCGATCCATCGCGCCGCCGGTGACGGCTTCGCTGCGCGGCGGCTGGCGGAGCTCGACCAGGCTCATTGTCCGGCCATGGGCAGCGATTGTCCGAAAGCGGACAAGCCGGGCAGCGTTTCCGCCGCCCCTGCCCCTCTGCAGCGCGATGTCGGCACGAACTTCATGCCCCTATCGCTGCAACGGTCGTGCCAATTGAAGGCGCGACGGGATTTCGCCGGTCAGGACGACTGTGTGAGCCGAATCTGAGATATTTTTTGAGATGGCACTGTTCAATTCCGGACAGTGGCGCTACAGATGTAGCGTGGCTATGCCGTTCAACCTCGCCGTCGTCGTCGACGACGATCCCGATATCGCCCTCGCCGCGCGGCTTGCGCTGCGCGACCAGTTCGAGCGGATCGAGACGCTGCAGTCGCCGGCCGAGCTGCTGCCGCTGCTCAAGCGCGAATCGCCCGACGCGATCCTGCTCGACCTCAATTTCGAGCGCTCGGCGACCGACGGCCGCGAGGGCCTCGATTATCTGGCGAAGATCATGGACCAGGACCCCGATTCCGCCGTGGTGATCATCACCGCGCACGGCGCGGTGTCGGTCGCGGTCGAGGCGATCAAGCGCGGCGCCAGCGACTTCGTCGCCAAGCCGTGGAGCAACGAGCGGCTGGCGGCGACGGTCCGCAGCGCCGCAGCGCTCCGCGCGAGCAAGATCGATGCGCGGATCGAGCGCGGCCGGGCGTCCGAGCTGGTCCCGTCGGTCGAAACGCCGCTGATCGGCAAGTCGGCGGCGCTGCAGCGGGTGCGCGACCTGATCGAGCGCGCCGCGCCGACCGACGCCAACGTCCTGATCCTCGGCGAGAACGGCACCGGCAAGGAGATCGTCGCCCGCGAGATCCACCGCCTGTCGCGCCGCAGCGGCCTGCCGCTGGTCTCGATCGACCTCGGCGCGACTACCGAGACGCTCTTCGAATCCGAGCTGTTCGGCCATGTCAAAGGCGCCTTCACCGGCGCCGTCGGCGAGCGCATCGGGCGCTTGAAGGCGGCCGACGGCAGCACCCTGTTCCTCGACGAGGTCGGCAACCTGCCGCTGCACCTCCAGCCCAAGCTGCTGACCGCGCTCGAGCAGCGCGAGGTGCTGCCGGTCGGCGCCAACCGCGCGCTGCCGATCGACGTCCGGGTCATCGCCGCGACCAACCTGCCGACCGAGCAGCTGGCGGACGAGCGGCGCTTCCGCCAGGACCTGCTGTTCCGGCTCAATACGATCGAAATCCATTTGCCCCCGCTGCGCGAACGGCGCGAGGACATTCCCGACCTGCTCGACCATTATCTCGGGCTCTATGCGCGCAAATATGAAAAGCCGGGGCGCGCCATCCCGCCGGGGGTGCTCCAGTCGCTGCTCAACCACAATTGGCCGGGCAACGTCCGCGCGCTGCGCCATGCCGCCGAGCGGGCGGTGATCATGGCCGACAGCGACCTCTACCGGATCGAGGACTTCCCGCTGCCCGGCGGCGGCCCGGCGCCGGTCGTGCCGGTGATCGGCGAGAGCCTCAACCTCGACCAGCTCGAGCGGCAGATGATCGAGCGGGCGCTGCGCATGCACCATTTCAACATTTCGCTCGCGGCCGGCGAGCTGGGCTTGAGCCGCGGCGCGCTCTATCGCCGGATGGAGAAATATGGACTTTAGGCGCAAGTTCGAATTCGGGCTTGCGTGGCGCACGGCGGTGCTGGTCGCATGCGTCTGGCTGTTCATCCAGGCGCTCAACGCGCCGGATCTTCGAGCCGGGCGGATCATCGCTGCGCTGATCGCCGTCGTCGCCCTCGCCTCGCTGTGGAATTTCATCCGCCGCACCAATTTCCAGGTGTCGCGGTTCATCGAATCGGTCCGCTTCGAGGATTATTCGCAGCGTTTCTCCGACCCGAGCGGCGGCGGGTTCGACGTCCTCGGCGACACGCTCGACGC
>Ga0134122_10003829_pt1 | contig 11204 bp, 9 predicted proteins | sample KB302_FD_96461 | JGI IMG/M metagenome (GOLD analysis project Ga0134122, IMG submission 96461) | Terrestrial soil microbial communities without Nitrogen fertilizer from Kellogg Biological Station, Michigan, USA - KB3-0-2 | ecosystem: Environmental > Terrestrial > Soil > Unclassified ...
ACAAGCTGCGACATGTCCTTGTCTCCCGTGACAATAACGGCTGAATGACCAAGCAACCGCATGCGTTCCGCAATAGTGCCGATGATGTCATCCGCCTCGAAGTCTTCGGATTCATATACCGGGACACCCATCGCCTCGGTAATCCTGCGGCAGAATTCAAACTGTGGAATCAAACCGGCGGGTGTCTCGCTGCGGTTGGCCTTGTACTGGTCGAACATCTGGGTTCGGAAGGATGACCCGCTTTCAAAAGCCGCAGCCATGTACACAGGTTTCCGTTCCTTGATGATGCGGAGCAGAGTACGCGTATATCCCAGAATTGCATTCGTGGGCATGCCCGAAGGCGCAACAATACTTTCCGGCAGGCCATGGAATGCGCGGAAAATGTAATTCATGGCGTCGATGATGAAAACTGGTGAATCTGTCATTTCTGTATCGGCGTCGGATGCCCGCCGCTGTCCACTGCAACATAGACTACTTCCGCTTCTGTGACCTTCACTATTTCGCGTTTTCCATGAAGGCCGAGCCGCTCGACTTCAACTTCGACATCAATCGTGACGGACGTGGTTCCGATGCGTTTCGTCTGCGTATAGAAGGTCACCAGATCTCCGAGAAAAACCGGCGCCACAAATACCACCTCGTGCATGGACTTGGTGACGAATCGTTCATTATGGTGCCTCACGGCTTCTATTCCGCCCGCGAGATCGATATAACTGAGGATGACTCCGCCAAAGATCGTGCCATAGGCATTGGTCTCCTTGGGAAGCATCGTCACACGAATGGCTGGAAATCGTTCCTGCATGGCCTGCATAGCCTGTTTATTACCTCAAGAATGGGTTGTTCCGGCGCTCATGGCCGATCGTAGTGGGGCTTCCATGGCCCGTAATCACAAGCGTGTCGTCATCGAAAGTCTTGAGCTGTTTCTCGATCGAAGAGAGTATCTCGGTATGAGAACCGCCCCAGACATCGGTCCTGCCGATGCCGTTCAAAAAAAGAGTGTCCCCGGCGAAAAGGATATTGCGATCTCCCCTAAGTAGAAACGTTATGCTTCCCGGAGTGTGTCCCGGTGTCTGAATGACGCCCACTTCCACTTCGGAGCATCCGGCCGACTGACCGTCATTCAGGAACGTCTCGACGCAGCCTTTTTGCGGAGTTTGAATCTGAAGCCATGTGCTCGCATTCATTTCAGGAGGTCTGCTTTGATGATTTTTAGTGTGCCGCTTGTGGCTCCGGGACGTTCGCGATAATCCGTACTCCCGATCACTTCCTCTTGCCCTGGCACAAGCTTCTGATTGAGAGTCAAGGTGTCCTTTTGAAGGACGGTTCCAGTATTGTCCACATAGGTTGCTTCAACTTGAATGTGATCGTATCCAAAGCGTGAACTGTTGTTTCGCACTCCGATGATCCATGCGGGCTTGGAACCCGTTACGTCCGGCCGGAATTCCGCTTTCGTAATGATGATATCGCGGACGGCATTTGCGGATTGCAATGGGGCCAGCAGGGCATTGCCCCAGGTGCGGTAGGCGAGAAGCACAATCAGGCCAATCAGGACGAGTCTTCGTGTGATGACCCACTCCCGTGTCCGGAAGAAATGCAGGATGTTCATCTCGGCGAGTGCGGAATTTCCTGAAGCGTGATTGGAATCTTAATTTTTTGGTCTCCCCGAAGTACCGTGATCGTGACCTTGTCGCCGGCCTTGTGCCGGTCGATTGCAGTACCGAGTTCGCCCGTTGAGTTGACTTCCGTGCCATCGAGGGCGGTGATGATATCGCCGCCGACAGGAACCCTGTAGTTGCGTATAACGCCTTCGTGAGCAGCTATGATTCCAGCCATCGCTGCGGGTGATCCGGACATAACTCTGTAAATAAGCAAACCCTTAGGGTCAATTCGGAGAAGTGTTGCGATACCCGGATTATCGGCAAGCTGAATGGCTTCGATTCCCAGATACGGACGACGAACATATCCGAGTGTAATAAGGTCGTTCGTGATTCTGCGAACGGTGTCGACGGGGATCGCAAAACCAATGCCGACATTTCCACCATTCCCATTCGCTACAATGGCGGAATTGATGCCAATGACTTCGCCACTGGTATTGAGCAAAGGTCCTCCGGAGTTTCCCGGGTTAATCGCCGCGTCTGTCTGAATCACGCCTTCAATGATTCGTTGTCCGTTCTCCGTTGGAATCGAGCGTCCAAGTGAACTGATGATTCCTGTGGTGAGCGTTCGATCCAGCCGGTAGGGGTTGCCGATCGCCAGGACTTTTTGTCCAACCTGCAGTCCTTTGGATGAGCCCAGTGTTATCGGAAACAGTTTATCCTTCGGTACATCGATCTGCAGCACTGCCAGATCGTTGTTTGGATCATCTCCTACCACTCTCGCGGTATGCGTGCTCTTGTCGGCCAGAGTGACGTCTAGTTGTGTGGCATTCTCGATGACATGGTGGTTCGTAACGATGTGGCCCAAATTGTCAATGATGACGCCGGATCCGATGCCGGATTGCGGAATCTCCCTGTTAAACCAGTCGTAGGCGACCGACGCGGACTTGATATTCACGACACCGGCGCTTGTCTTCTGATACACCTCGATGTTGTTCAGTTCGTCTTCGCTGATCGAGCCGGTGCCGTTTGTTGGTTCTGCCAGTGGGCTGGCGCCGGTACTGGAAGGAGAAGAAGTCCAGTTCACCAGCGGCGAGTGTTGAATGTCTCCCAGAGGCTTCCACGCCAACAATACATAGATCAGTGCCGCGGTACTGACCGAACTCAAAACTGCAACTTTAATGAGGTTCTTCATGTCAATTTTCCCGCGTCAAGAATATCACTCGCGGAGCCAGAAAAAACAGAGGGGGATCAGGAGCGTCATGCCGGCGGCGAGATTGCTGACACCTGAAAATCCGTAGGCATCGAAGGTATAGGCCGAGACGGTTGCCGCAAGCGCAATGCCGAGCTGAGAAGAAGCGTTTCGGACGGCGGTGTATTCGCCTCGAATTTCCGGGCCCACGATTTCCGTTGAGATGGCATGAAGGGGAGCCTGACGTGCCGAAGCGCAGATGCTCAGAACCGCCATCGCAATCCAGAGAGGCCAACTCCAATCCAGCCGGGCAACGCCAAAAAACACCGCTGCAAGTATGAGATTTGCCCCGATGATTACCTTCGTTTTCCCGGCGTGATCCGAAAGCCAGCCCGATAACGGCGACGCCACAGCGGCGGCAATTCCGGAAACCATGATGAGCAGGCCAATTTTCTCAATCCCGATCCCTTTGCCGATTTGAAGCCACGCCGCGAAATACGTCAGGAACCCCACAAGCCCGCCGGAGGTCAGAAAGGCGGCCGCCATACCCGCAAGCCGTTCCGGTTTTCCAAAATGACTGGTCAGGCTGGCGACGAGAAATCGAGAGGAAGTTCGGCGTCCATCGATGGGAAGGCTCTTGACGACGATGGCCAGGATGGCGACGCTCACCGCCGCGAAGGCGAGAAAAACGGACCGCCATCCCCAGAATTTCACCGCAATACTCCCGGGGCCGACGGCGATAACAAATGCAAGGAAGTACGCCATCGAAATGACTCCCATCGCGCGTCCCCGATGGATATACGCATAATGATCGCCGGCAAAAGACAATGCACAGGTCGATAATGTGCCGGCTGCAAATCCGGTGAGCATTCGCACAATGACTAGCGCGTTCAGGCTGGAAACGTGGTATGTAGAAAACGACGACGCGGTGAAGAGGACGAGTCCTCCCAACAACACGCTCTTGCGGCCGATCCGATCGGACAACGGTCCGGCAAAAAGTGCAAAAGCCGCAGCGGCAAGCGAATAACTCGCTACAATTATTCCAGTGTGACCCGGAGTGGTGTGGAATTCTCCGGCGATTGAGGAGAGCAGAAGTGGTATGAGCTGAGTGTCCGACACCCCAAGGAAGAGGACGCCGAAAAGGATGAGCGCCACCTTCCACTGGAACGCTTTGCTGTCGGTCACGCGCGGATTCTAACACAACCTTTTTTTGTACTTCGGGAGATCGAATGAAACGGGGATTTGAAGACGTCGATGATTTTAATCAGCGGATACAGACGATACCCGACGAACTTGCCATTCTGCCGGTCCGCGATCAGGTTGTCTTTCCAAACGCCGTCATCCCGCTCACCGTGGGCCGCGAGAGTTCCGTCAAGCTCATCAACGAAGTTCAGCAGCGCGACGGCATGCTTGTCGTTCTGACTCAACGCGACAAACGCGTCGACAGCCCCACGCAGGAAGATCTCTACGATATTGGAACCGTCAGCATGGTTCATCGCGCCATGAAAACGCCTGAAGGCAACCTGTTTGTCATCATCATGGGCGTGTCGCGGGTCCGCATTGAAGAGTTCCTGCAGTTCGAGCCGTATCTCCGCGCGCGTATCCGTCCCATTCCCGATGAAAAGGAAGAAGATGAAACGTCCGTCGATTTTCAGGCTCTGCGGCGTTCCGTACTGAATCAGTTTGAGAGGATCATCAAGCTCTCGCCACAGTTGCCGGATGACCTCCAGACCATCGTTATCAATATTGAAGAGTCCGGCCGGATGGCAGACTACGTCGCCACCAACCTGCCGAACCTTTCCATCGTTTCCAAGCAACTGGTTCTGGAGCAGATTTCGGTAAAAAAACGCCTGGAATATTTGAATACCGAGCTTGCGAAAGAGCTTGAGGTTCTGGAACTGCGCAGCAAGATCCAGAATCAGGTGCAGGAGGAAGTTGGAAAGAGCCAGCGCGAATACTTCCTGAGAGAACAACTGCGGGCGATTCATCGGGAACTGGGCGAGAGTGATGACACTCAGCGTGAAACCGAAGACCTGCGCAAGCTCATCGAGGCTTCCGGAATGCCCGAGGAAGCCCGAAAGGAGGCGGATCGGGAATTGGGACGTTTGGCTCGGATGAATCCGTCGGCCGCGGAGTACACCGTCAGCCGGACATATCTGGATTGGCTTGTGGCATTGCCATGGAATGTATTGACGACGGAGAGAATCGATATCGTTCATGCCCGCGAGATTCTTCATCGCGACCATTACGATCTGGAAAAAATCAAGGAACGGATTCTCGAGTATCTTGCCGTTCTCGAATTGAAACCCTCCGGTAAGGCTCCGATCCTGTGCTTTGTCGGACCACCGGGCGTCGGGAAAACGTCGCTGGGCCGATCCATTGCGGAGGCCATGGGCCGTAAATTCGTTCGCATTTCTCTCGGCGGCATGCGCGACGAAGCGGAGATCCGCGGCCATCGCCGGACCTACATCGGTGCGCTGCCAGGACAAATGATCCAGAATATCCGCCGCGCCGGTTCCCGCGACCCCGTGTTCATGTTGGATGAAATCGACAAGCTGGGGTCGGACTTCCGAGGCGATCCGGCCTCGGCGCTGCTCGAGGTGCTCGATCCCGAGCAGAACAATACATTCCGCGATCACTATCTGGATGTCGCGTTCGATCTCTCTCGCGTCTTTTTCATCACAACGGCCAATGTCCTGGATACGATTCCATCCGCCTTGCGCGACCGCATGGAAATCATCGAACTGCCCGGCTACACCGAGGAGGAAAAACTCCAGATTGCACGGCGATATCTTGTACCGCGAGGCATTGACAACAACGGTTTGAAGGCCGAGCAGATTGAATTTGAAGACGCCTCCCTCAGCATGATTGCGCGGCACTATACGAGGGAGACCGGCGTTCGGAATCTCGAACGCGAAATCTCGGGGATCTGCCGGAAACAGGCGCGCCGGTTCCTTGAAGGAAAAACCGAGAAGCTTATTGTCACCCGCGACGTCGTGGTGGAGTTCCTGGGAATACAGAAATTCCGGCTGGAGGAGGAAGTTGAGGAGCGCGTGAAACGGGCGGGCGTCGTGATCGGACTGGCCTGGACACCGGTTGGAGGCGACATCCTGTTTGTCGAAGCCAATATCGCAAAGGGTGGACGGCACCTGACCGTGACCGGACAGATCGGCGATGTCATGCAGGAATCCACGAAAGCGGCCTTGACCTGGGTGCGGTCCGCCGCAGAGCAGCTTGGATTGAATTCGGATTTCTACAAAGACACGGATGTACACATCCACGTGCCTGCGGGTTCGATTCCGAAGGACGGACCGTCTGCGGGCGTGACCATGGTAACGGCGATGGTGTCCGCATTAACGAATACACCGATCAAGCCCCATCTTGCCATGACCGGCGAAATCACGTTGAGCGGACATGTCCTTCCCGTGGGAGGCATCAAGGAAAAAGTGCTGGCGGCACGGCGAGCCGGCATCCGTGAATTGATTCTTCCCCAGCAAAACGAGAAAAATGTGAAGGAGGATATCCAGCCGGACCTCCTGGCAGATCTTAAAATCCACTACATTCGCACGATTGAGGAGTTGCTCGGCCTGGCATTCGCCACCCCGGTACTGCGCCCGATTCAACAGGCGACCTGATCGACAATAATAATGATGCAGTACCGCGCCTGGTTTGAATGCTTTTCGGGATGTTCTGTTCGATATTCCCTTGAGGACATTGTTTATCGCTGCGGCGAATGCGGCGGACTGCTGGAAGTGCGGCATGACCTGGATGCGCTGAAGCAAAAGCCGGCCGCGGAATGGCGATCCCTGCTGGACGGGCGTATGGGCCGGCAAAGCGGCGTGTGGTCGAAGAAAGAGATGGTTCTTCCCGAGCTCCGTGACGAAAATATCGTTTCGCTGGGAGAAGGGAATTCACCGCTGATCCGTTCGGACGCATTTGCCCGGCTCCTCGGCGTCGAATCCGTCCATATTAAACAGTGCGGAACGTCCCATACGGGGTCATTTAAAGACCTCGGCATGACGGTTCTGGTATCGATGGTGAATCAGATTCGTTCGAAAGTGCGAGCCGTCGCCTGCGCTTCAACCGGGGATACATCGGCGGCACTGTCGGCGTATTGTGCGGCGGCAGGCATCCCTTCGATTGTGTTTCTGCCGAAAGACAAGGTGTCCGTTGCCCAGTTGATTCAACCTCTCGCCAATGGCGCCCTTACCATTTCATTGGACACCGATTTTGACGGCTGCATGAAAATTGTGGAGGAAATCACCCGCGATGGGACGATCTATCTGGCAAATTCCATGAACTCGCTGCGTGTGGAGGGCCAGAAAACCATCAGCTTTGAGATTGCCGGCCAACTGGGCTGGACTTTGCCGGATTTTGTCGTGATTCCCGGGGGAAACCTTGGAAACATTTCTGCAATCGCAAACGGATTTCTCCTTCTTAAGGAGCTTGGACTAGCCGATAGCATTCCCCGGCTGATATGCGCGCAGGCGCAGCAGGCCAATCCGCTCTATCGATCCTTCTTAAAGAACTTTGAGTCGTTCGAACCGATCGTTGCGGGCTCAACCCTGGCGACAGCGATTCAGATTGGCAATCCCGTCAGCTTCTCCAAAGCCGTCAAAGCTCTCCGCGCCACCAACGGCATTGTCGATCAGGCGTCGGAAGCTGAGCTCGCCAACGCGACGGCCCAGGTCGATCGCTTTGGTTTCTTCAATGACCCGCAAACCGGAGTGGCTCTGGCCGTAACTATGAAGCTGGCTCGGAGCGGAATCATCCCGAAAGGATCGCGCGTTGTCGTCATCAGTACGGCCCATGGTTTAAAGTTCGTCGACTTTAAGCTTCGCTTCCATCAGGGTCTACTTCAGGGCGGAGACACTTCTTTTCATAACCTTCCGATTGAAGTTGCGTCGAATATCGATGCCGTTCGGTCGACAATCGATGTTAGGCTACCTTCTTGACCGTTTTCGGGGCCTAATTCCGCATTGGTTTCAAATATTTAGGACGAATTTTTGAAGATTGGCGCTTTCACTCTCTGCGTATTGTTTGGCACATTCGTGTTTGTCGAGTCCGCTTCGGCTCAATCGACACCGAACTGGATCACCGCGCCTGCCCGTTATGCCATCGGCGATATTCATCCGGGAGACATTCTCAAGGCTCGGGCCAGGAACGTTGGCGCCGATCTGGCGGTGACGTGCGGTGGAAAGCCCGTCGACAATCTCGAGTCCTCTCCGGAACCTGCCTCACCCAGCATTACGAACCTCATATTTATCCTGCCTCAAATCGATCCCGGCTTCGTAAGTTGCAAGCTGCGCAGTGGCGGAATGGAATCTCCATCGTCTTCCCGAATTCTTGTAATGGATGCCGGCAATACATTGACGGTCCGCTTGCCGGGTCAGGCGCTCTATCAGAAACTGGAAGTAACCGACAACGGTCTCGATACCGAACACACGACGATGAAACCCATCCGCAATGCTTTAATTGAAGTGGTCGACGTATCCAGTCAGCGGGTCATTTCCCAATCGGAATCCGAAAGCAACGGTGATTTTCTGGTCCCCGTCCCACCTGACGCAACTAATCTGGTGATCCGAGCGGTGAGCCGCCTTTCTTCCCTGGATTTGAAGGTTGAAGACAATACCAATGGCAACCGGTTCTACTACATTTACTCGCCGGTTATCGATATGCGGGAGCCTCATGCCAAAGTGCCTGTTGTAGACCGATCGCGCACTTCTGGCGCATTTAATATTCTGGAACAGATTCAGCGTGCCAATGATTTTGTCCACGCCGCCGATCCCCAGTTTGGTGCGTTTCCGTTCACGATTTTCTGGAGCGAAAGAAATCAGAAGAAGTCCGGCAGCATTAAGGACGGTCTTGTCGGCACCACTTTTTTCAGCCTCCCCAGCGGTACGGCCTATGTTCTGGGCGACCGCAACACCGATTCCGATGAATACGACGACTCGGTGCTGATCCACGAATATGCGCACATGCTGGCTGCGAAATTCTCGCGGGATGACTCGATTGGCGGGGAGCATCGCCTTGGAGATAATCTGGATCCGCGCGTGGCATGGTCTGAAGGATGGGCGAACTTCTTCTCATGTGCAGTCCGGAACGATTCCATTTACCGGGATTCCTCGGGTCCAGGCGGGGCAAACGTTCTGCGATTCGATCTGGAAGAGAACTACCCCCCAAACAGCTGGACGGGATACGGAAGTGAAACCTCGGTCCAGGCTTTGCTTTGGGACTTCCTCGATGACAAGAGCGAGCTCGCCGATACGGCGCAATTCGATTTCTCCCAGATTTGGACTGCATTTACCGACTTGAGCAGCAATCACTTTGTTTATCTCCAGTATTTCCTGGATCACATGATCATCCGCAATCCTTCCGCATCCGACTCCATCCAGCGCATGGCTCAGGCGCAGGCTATCGACTTTCAACCTGACGTCATACCAAGCATCACGAATCCGTTTCCGAGTTTCATTGCGATGAACTCCAGCCGACCCGGTGAATTGGACTCGTTGTCTCCAAAGCGTACCAATCTCGCTCAGTCGTCCCACTTTTTTGTCTTCACGACCAACGGAGGCCCGGTATCGATTCAACTGAGTGTAGGCCTCGGTACGACAAACAATCCGAGTGCCAACGACCTGGATCTCTACCTTTTTGACCTCAACGGTAAGCAGATCAGCAAATCCGATAACGGTCTGAACCAAGGGGAATTGATTCCCTCGGTGCCGCTGCTGCCGGGAGCCTACGTGATTGAGGTTCGCAGCTATTTTACGAATAACAAGGGCAGTACCGTTTTCAATTCCGGCCACTATAACCTCAGACTCACCGCTCAATAGTTCCGTTCAACCCTTTCAATTTCTTGACATCCTCCGCATCAAGGAGGATAAATAGCCAACTGTTCCAAAAAATCTGTTTGTAATCGGACGCATCGTTCTTGGAGGTCGAAATGCCCTCAGCCCTGACGAGTTTGCTGTTCGTGGAAATTGCCATTACCGTGGTTGCCGCTGCTATGTTTATTTGGCGCGGATTTCTGGACATGAAGGAAGATGACCACCTGATTCTTGATGATGCTGAAGCGCACCTGGATCGAGAACAGGCGGTAATCCGCAAAAAAGTCACCATGCTCACCAGATATATCCACGTCGTTGGCGTGGTTTGGAGTGTGCTGGCGGTCGTTCTCGTTGGAATATTTGTTGTCCAGGGACTTTCGCTGATTTAACCCAAGAGGTGTTCTGCAATTAGCCGCCGGGTCGCGACGGTGTTAATCGGCGTCCAATGCAGCAGAGTCTCGACCGCGTCCACTGGTCCTGCGACCGCCAGTATCTGGCGAGCGCAAAACGTGATTCGCGAAATCTCATCGTTGACGAAGGTTCGGAAGACGGCGATTGCAATCTCAGCCTGGCCAGCGCTGACGATAATCTTTCGCGTACGGTGGAATGCCGTGTCCATGGCGTAAATCCCGATCGCGATGTTTGCGAGCATCATCAGTACTTCCTGTTCAGTACTGTCATTCAAGAGTGATGCGAGGAGCTTATAGGCTTTCTTCAACCGGGCCAGAGCCGTCGCTTCCGCGGAGAGGATTCCGGAGCGCTCCTGTTGATCCACAACCTGCGGCGCGTGTTTGAGCAGCATCCTCGAAATCATCAGGCGATTGATTTCGTTCGTCCCTTCAAAAATACGGTTCACGCGCGAATCCCGGTAGTAACGTTCGACCGGATATTCGGCGCTGATTCCATAGCCACCGAAAATTTGAACGGCCTCATCGACGACATAATCCAGCGTCTCCGATCCAAAAACCTTTACGATCGCACACTCCACCGCATATTCCTTTAGTGCCGGAAGAACTTGAGCGCGATCGTCGATATTGACGTCGTGAATTTTTCGATCCATCAGGTTCGCGGTCCGGTAAACCATCCCTTCCGCGATCCAGATTCGAATGGCCATCTCGGCCAGCTTCTGTTGAATGGCGCCAAAACTCGCAATCGATTTTCCGAACGCCATCCGCTTCTTCGCGTACTGAATCGCGTCACGAAGAGCCGTCTGGCTCCCGCCCACTGCGGCAGCGCCAAGTTTGGCTCTGCCGATATTCAGGATATTGAAAGCGACTTCGTGGCCCTTGCCGACCTCGCCAACAAGATTTCCAATCGGAACCGGGACGTCCATCAGCACGAGGGGTCGTGTCGATGATCCGCGGAGTCCCATCTTGCGTTCTTCGGCCCCGGTGGAAACGCCGGAAAAACTCTTCTCGACGACGAAGCAGCTGAACCGTTTGCCGTCCACCTGCGCAAATGTGATGAAAATGTCGGCGAATGCCGCATTGGTCACCCACATTTTCTCTCCGTTTAAGATCCAATGCGTGACATCCGGACTTCGCATTGCACTGGCCTTTGCGGCAAGGGCGTCGGAGCCGCTGCCGGCTTCGG
>Ga0134122_10003830_pt1 | contig 11198 bp, 3 predicted proteins | sample KB302_FD_96461 | JGI IMG/M metagenome (GOLD analysis project Ga0134122, IMG submission 96461) | Terrestrial soil microbial communities without Nitrogen fertilizer from Kellogg Biological Station, Michigan, USA - KB3-0-2 | ecosystem: Environmental > Terrestrial > Soil > Unclassified ...
CGGCGACGGCGATCTCGATCTGGTGATGACCAATTTCATCGGCGAGGGCATCAGCCTCTACCGCATCGGCGCGGGCTGGTGCGAGGACGTCTCGATCGGCAGCGGGCTGCGCGGCCCGTCGCTGCCCTTCAACGGCTTCGGCATCGCCTGGCTCGACGTCGACGACGACGGCTGGCTCGACCTGCTGGCCGTCAACGGTGCGGTGGGCGTGCTCGAGGACCAGGCGCTGAAGAACGATCCGCTGCCGTTCCGCCAGACGAAGCAACTGTTCCGTAACCTCGGCAACGGACGCTTCGAGGACATCACCCGTCAGGGCGGCCCGGCGCTCCAGGTGCCCGAGATCAGCCGGGGAGCGGCCTTCGGCGATCTCGACAACGACGGCGACACCGACGTGGTGGTGGCGAACAACGACGGGCCGACGCGGGTGCTCCTCAACCGCGTGGGCGACCGCCGGCGGTGGGCCGGCGTGCGCCTGCTGACGGGAAAGCGCGACGCCCTGGGCGCACTGGTGACGCTGGAGCGCGTGGCCGGGCCGCCGCTGGTACGCCTCTGCCGGTCCGACGGCAGCTTCGCCTCGGCGAACGATCCAAGGGTGCTCTTCGGCCTCGGCGACAGCGGAACGGTGCGGCGGGTGGTGGTGCGCTGGCCCAGCGGCCGCCGCGAGGCGTTCGCCGCCGTGCCGCTCGGCAAGTACACCACCTTGCAAGAGGGCACCGGTCAGGCGCCATGAGCCGCGCGGCCGTCGCCCTTCTGGCGCTCGTGCTGGCGGCGCCGAGCCCTGTGCGCGCACAGGAGCAGGCGCCCGAGCCGGTGCCTTTTCCCGACACCTCGCAGATGGATCCGGCGGTGCGGCAGCAGCTCGACGCCGCGCGGAAGCGCGTCGAGAGCGAGCCCACGGCGGCCGCCTTCGCCGATTGCGGCCGCGCTTTTCTCGTCTACGAGCTCGTCACGCCCGCCGCGGCCTGCCTGCGCAACGCGCAGCGCCTCGCACCGCAGGACCCCCGGTGGCCCTACTACCTGGGAACCCTTCACGCCAATCGCGGCGAGCTCGACGCCGCCGCGGCGGCGTTCCGGCAGGCGCGTGCCCTGGTCCCGGAAGAGCTTCCGCCGCTGCTGCGCCTCGGCGCGGTGGAGCTGCAGCGAGGGGATCTGGCGGCGGCGCGCGAGGCTTATTCCGCGGCCCGCCGCCTGGCGCCGCAGGAGGCGGCGGCGGTTTACGGTCTGGGCCTCGTGGCGCTGCAGCAGGAGGACGCCGCCACCGCCGCCGGCCTGCTGGAGGAGGCGCAGCGGCTGCAGCCGAACGCCAAGGGCGTGCGGTTCTCGCTGGGGATGGCGCTGCGCAAGCTCGGCCGCATCGACGAGGCGAAGCGCCTCCTGGCAGACGGCGCTCCCGAGCCGGTGACGTTCCCCGATCCCTGGATGACGGAGCTGGCACAGCTCGACGCCCTCGTCCCCGGCCACGTCGCCCGGGGCACGCAGTTGATCGCCGCCGGACGTTTCGCCGAGGCCGAGGAGGAGCTGCTGAAGGCGGTGGCGGCCGATCCGAAGCATCCCACCGCCTGGCAGATGCTGGCCCTCGCACGCCAGCGGCGCGGCGACCTCGACGGCGCGCGCCAGGCCTATGAGCGCGCGATCGAGGCGCAGCCCAAGGCGGCGGTGCCGCAGGGCAACCTGGGGACGCTGCTCGTCCGCCAGGGCAAGACCGAGGAGGGGATCCATTGGATGGAGAAGGCTCTCGAGCTGAACCCACAGCTCCCGGAGGTGAGGTTCAACCTCGCGGTGGCGCTGTTGGAACGGGGGGACGGCGCGCGCGCCCTGCAGCTCCTCGACGCGGCGCTGCTCGCCGCGCCCCAGGACGTGGAGGCGCAGCACTACCGGGGCATGGCCCTCATCGCCGTCGGCCGCGCCGCGGAGGCGGCGGCGGCCTTCCGGCAGGTGGTGACCGCCGCGCCGGGCGCCGCCGCGCCCCGTCTCGCCGAGGCCCGCGCGCTGCTGCTCGCCGGCCAGGAAGCGGCGGCGCGGCAGCGGCTGGAGGAGGCGCACGCCGCGCTGCCCTCGGACGAGCCGACCACGCTGGAGCTGGTGCAACTGCTCTCCACCGCGGCGGCGGCGCGCGACGGCGCGCGGGCCCTGCAGCTCGCCGAAGGGCTCCTCGCCGGGGGCTCCACGGTGCCGCGCGAGCAGGCTATCGCCATGGCGCTGGCCGAGCTGGGCAAATTCGACGAAGCGGCCGCGCATCAGGGCAAGGCCATCGATCTCGCGCGCGCGGCGGGAACGGACGTCTCCCCCTTGCAGGAGCGCCTGCGCGCCTATCAATCCCATGCTCCCCTCCGCACGCCCTGGCGATCGCCATCGTAGGGGCGGCGACGAGATCCTCCGCTAGACTCCCCGGCCATGAGAGCCCGCGCCGCCGTCTTCCTCCTCGCTCTGCTCACCGCCGCCGGCGGCGCTTTCGCCGTCGAAGGCAAATGGACCCCCGAGCAGGTGCTGGAGCACGATCCCAAGTGGCTGCGCGACCTGGGGCTCCGCATCCCACCCGAGGCGCTGTGGAGCCGCGAGGGCGCCGGCCTGCTGGCGGCGGCGGTGAAGATCGAGGGCTGCTCGGCGGGCTTCATCTCGCCCCAGGGGCTGATGATCACCAACCATCACTGCGCCTTCGGCATCCTGCAGCAGCACTCGACGCCCGAGAGGGATCTCATCACCCACGGCTTTCTCGCCCGCACTCTGGCCGAGGAGCTGCCGGGGCCCGCCCTTCACGCCACCCTCCCCCATCGGATGACGGATGTGACGGCCGAAGTGGAGGCCGCCGTGCCCGCCGGGGCGGACGACCTGGCGCGGTTCCGGTCCATCGAGCGCAAGCAGAAGGAGCTGGTGGCAGGCTGCGAGAAGGCCGAGCACCGCCGCTGCCAGGTGGCGGCCTTCGACGGCGGCCTGCGCTACCTGCTGGTGGAGGACCTCGAATTCCCCGACGTCCGGCTGGTCTTCGCGCCGCCGCGCGCCGTGGGGGAATACGGCGGCGAGATCGACAACTGGAGCTGGCCCCGCCACACCGGCGACTTCGCCCTGCTGCGCGTCTACGCCGGCCCGGACGGCCAGCCGGCGCCGAAGTCGGACGCCAACGTCCCCTACAAGCCGAAGCACTACTTTCCCGTGGCGGCGCGCGGCATCGAGCCGGATGAGTTCGTCATGGTTCCCGGCTACCCCAGTAGCCCCACCTACCGCTCCTACACGGAAGCCGAGATGCGCGAGCGCGCCGAGCTCTACTTTCCCGGCCGCGCCGAGCTGTACCGCGCCTGGATCGACCTCATGGAGGCGGCCTCGGCGCAGGATGAAACCGCCCGCATCGCCCTCGCGGACCGTATGAAGCTTCTCGCCAACCGCGAGAAGAACGGCCGCGGCCAGGTGGACGGCATCCGTCGCGGCCACATCCTGGAGCGCAAGGCGGCCGCCGAGCGGGAGGTGCTGGCCTGGGCTGCGAAGCACCCCGGCCAGGCCGAGGCCGTAGCGGCTCACGACGAGCTCGAGAAGCTCATCGGCGAGCGGCGGCGGACGTGGCTGCGCGACTTCCTCCTCGATCAGATGAAGAGCGGCCCCAAGCCCCTCGAGCTCGCGCTCACCCTGGTCCGCTGGGCGGGCGAGAAAGCGAAGCCGGACCTCGAGCGCGAGCCGGACTATCAGGAGCGCAACCGTCAGCGCCTGGCCGAGCGGTTCGAGCGCGAGCAGAAGCGCATGCATGCGCCCACCGAGGCGGCCCTGCTCGCCGACGTCCTCGCCCGCTTCGCCGGCCTGCCGGAGGAGAGCCGCTCGCCGGCGGTCGAGGAGCTCCTGAGCGGCGGCCGCGACCGCGAGGCCATCCGCGCCAGGGCGGACGGCCTCCTCGCCCGCAGCCGAGTCACCGACCTCGCGGAGCGCCGGCGGATGTTCGACGAGAGCGAGGAGCAGCTCCGCGCGCGGCGCGATCCGCTCCTCGATCTGGCCTTCGCCCTGGACCGCGAGCTGCGGGACCTCAAGGAGCGGGACGACCGCTTCCTGGGCGCGGTCTCCCGCCTGCGTCCCCGCTGGCAGCGCGCCGTCATCGCCCACGCCGGCCGGCCCGTGGCGCCGGACGCCAACGGCACCCTGCGCGTCACCTTCGGCCACGTCCGCGGCTACAGCCCGCGCGACGGCCTCTGGATGCGGCCGCAGACGACGGTCGCCGGCGTCGTCGAGAAGAACACCGGCGAAGAGCCCTTCAACGCTCCCCGCGAGCTGCTCGCCGCGGCGTCGAGCTCGCCGCAGAGCCGCTGGGCCGACCCGCAGCTCGGCGACGTGCCGGTCAACTTCCTCGCCGACGCCGACACCACCGGTGGCAACTCGGGGAGCCCGGTGCTCAACGGCCGGGGAGAGCTGGTGGGCGTCAACTTCGACCGCGTCTGGGAGAACGTCGCCAACGATTTCGGCTACAACCCGGAGGTGGCGCGCAACGTCAGCGTGGATATTCGCTGCCTGCTGTGGGTGCTCGATACCCTCTACGGCGAGGCGGGGCGGGGGCTGATGCGAGAGATGGGGATCCGGTAGGTTTGCTCGTTGGGTGCGCCGACTGGCAGGGAAGGCGGCGGGAGCGGGCGCAGGCGCCCGCTCCCATCGGAGCGGCTCAGAGGATGGTGGAGATCAGCTTCACCGCCACGATCCCGAGACGGGGGTTGACGGTGAACTGCAGCAGTTGCAGGGGTGACGTGGAGTGGGGCGGCGTCGCGTTGGGGCCGACGCTGGTGCCGGAGGCGCCGCCGCCGCTCGCCGCCTGGCCGCCGCCGGTGCGCTGATAGGCGTAGACGATGGCATCGAAGGTGAACAGCTCGCCGGAGGGATCGGCGAACCTGAGGGTGCGCGTGCCCGTCGTCTCGCCGGGCGTGAACGCCTCGTCGGCTCCCAGCTTGCTCGAGTAGCCGAACGCGGCGGGAACCTCGCCCGGCCGGCCGTCGCCGCCGTTGTCGGCGTTGATCACCCGCACCGTGCCGCTCGTCGAGTTGATCTGGTAGATCACGAAGTCGACCAGCGGCACGTACACCGCCGCGGTCGGCTTGCTGGTCAGCGCCAGGTCGAGCTGGAAGACGCCGTTTGCAAGGGTGACGCTGGAGGTCGTGGTGGTGACCTGCTTGGTGATCATCACCTGAGTGCGGTGGTCGACCACCACTTCCACTTCGGAGCTCGGCGGGGTGACGAAGTAGCCGATCCGTCCGGGGAAGAACGAACGCACGCGGTAGAGGTACCGGCCGTCGGGCTGGTTGGTGACGGCGAGGGAGGTCGCCGTTGGCGCGGGCTGAGCGATCGCCGTCCAGCTCGCGCCGCCGTCGGTCGAGGCCTCGATCTCGAAACGCTGCTCGCCGCCGATCGGCGTCCACGACAGGTTGTAGCTGCCGTCGAAATCCAGCGGCTTGCCGGCGGCGCTGGTCCATTCCCCTTGGATGGGCGCCACCGCCGGCGGCTCGCCGCCGAGCTGCTGGGTGCTGGTGATGGTGAAGTCGGTGGCCGCGGCCGCCCAGCCGACAACCTGGTAGATGTAAGTCCCGGTGAGGTTGGCCAGGGCGCTCACCTCCTCGGGACCGCCGGCCTCGGCCGAACGGTCGAGCTCGACGCCGTTAGGATCGAAGAGGACGAGGTCGAGGTCCGGATAGGTGCCGTCCGCGAGAATGCCGAAGTCGAGATGACCGTCGATGCGGTAGGTCGCGTCGCCGACCGGGAACGGCACGTCGACGTAGGTGACGTCGGCGGCGGCGCCGAGGCCCGTGTCGCCGGCCGGCACCGTGCCGGTGTAGGTCTCGGTGCGCGAGCTGACGCTTCCCGCCGGCTGCGAGCGGGTGGCGTCGAGGTAGCACGGCATGCGCAGCACTACGCCGGCGGCCGAGCGCGCGGTCGCGAACCACTGGAGCTGGGTGGGCTGGCGCAGGAGGTTGCCGTCGATGGTGATCGTCATCGTCACCTGGCTCTTGCCGCCCGCCGGCACGGAGACGCTCGCCGGCGAGAAGGTGACGCTGACGCCCTGGGCGAAGCCGCGGTTGCCGGCGGCGGACAGCGTGTAGCTGCCGCCGTTCCCCGAGACGTCGCGCAGGGTGACGTCCACGCTCTCGGAGTGGAGGACGCGGCTGTTCGCCACCGGCACCTCGCCGAAGGAGTGGCTGCCCAGCAACTCGGGCTCGACGACGCCGTCGCCGCCGACGCCGAAGAGGACCGGCGCGTGGACCGCCGCCGCTACGTCGACCAGGCCGCCGCCCTGCGAGAGGACGTCCGGGCTGGCGGCGCCGTCGGCGTTCGGCGTGCCCGCAGCCGAGCGCGGGTTGGTGGCGGCGTTGATCAGCGCGGTGCGGATCTCCGCCGGGGTCCAGTCCGGATGCGCCTGGCGCACGAGCGCCGCCGCGCCGGTGGTGATCGGGCTCGCGAAGCTCGTGCCGTTGGCGCTGATGTACCGCGTGGCGCTCTGCATGGAGGTCACCGGCACGCCGACCGGCGTGGTGGCGGAGAGGATGGCCACGCCGGGCGCGGCAACGTCGGGCTTGACCTGGCCCTTCCCCGCGACCGGTCCGCGCGAGCTGAAACCGGCGATGCCGGGCGCGAAGGAGCTCGGATCCTCGGGATTGATCCGCAACGTGTACCTCGACACGCCGAGCGGATCGAACCCGAGCTGGTCGCGGAGAATGAGCCCGTTCTCGCGCGAGATGGTGAAGACCGGCACCGCCGCCGGCGCCAGCACGCCCTCCAGCTCGCCCGGCACGTTGTTGAAGGCGACGACGGCGATGGCGCCCTTGGCGGTGCATTGCGCGGCTTTGTGGGCGAACAGGCCGGAGCCCTGATCGCCGGCGGTGACGGTGCTGCCGCGCTCGACGAGGCAGATGTTGCCGGCCACCGTCGCCGGCACCTGGTCCGGCGTGTCGGCGAGGCCGGCGAAGACGTAATGGGCGACGATCGGCTGGCTGATGTTGGAGCGCAGGTTCGAGTCCGGCGCCCAGAAGGCGATCATCCGCGGCGTTCCCGGCTTGGGGGCTCCGTTCTCCAGCACGTCGGCCGTGTTGGTGAAGACGCCGGGATCGTTGCTCGCCGCCGCGGCGATGACGTGGCGGCCGGCGGCCGGCGAGCCCAGCGTGCGCTCGCCCGGCCCGTCGTTGCCCGCCGCGGCCACGACCACCGCGCCGAGGAGCGCAGCGCCCGAGGCCGCTTCCGCGGTGTCGTCGTCCGGCCCGCCGGCGCCGCCGAGCGAGAGGTTGATGATGTCGGCGACCGGCTTCGGGAAGCCGGTCAGGGTACGCGGCGAGACCGCGTCCTCCAGCGCCAGGATGGTGAGCGGCGTCAGGCAGCCGCCAATCACGGTGGAGGCCGAGAGGATGCCGTCGCAGACCTTGTAGCCCATCAGCCGCGCCTGCGGCGCGACGCCGTGCACCGGCACGTCGTCGGCGGTGTTGGGCACGCCGTCGGGGCCGGGGGAGAAGCCGCGGTAGCCCGCGGCGTCGCCCGAGACGTGCGTGCCATGGCCGAAGTCGTCGACCAGGTTCTCCAGGAAGGAGAGGTAGTAAATGACTTTTCTGTTGCTGTTCACCGCCGTGGTCGCCGGCGCGAGGCCGTGGCGCGGCGGCGTGGGGTCGCCGCCGAACATCTCGTGCGACCACTCGATGCCGGTGTCGATCACCGCGATTTTGACCCCCTGCCCTTCATAACCCTCGCCCAGGTCGTCGAAAGGTCCCAGCTCGGCGACCGTGCCGTAGACCTGCGGCGCGCGGATGTAGGCGACGCTGTGGTCGAGCTGCAGGTCGAGCCGGCGCGCGCGCTCGACGCGGCGCACGTCGGGCCGCGCGGCGAGCTGCGCCGCGGCCTCGGGCTCGAGCACCAGGGTCACCGAGTTGAGCACCAGAGTCGTGCGCAGCGGCACGGTGGTTCTTGCCCCGGAGAAGTCCGGCACCGGCGCGGTGGCCAACGTGAAGGGAATTCTGGCCGCGGTGAGATCCGTCAGGAACGCGTCCTGAGCGGCGCTCAGGCCGGCGCGGTAGCTCTCCAGGTCCGCCGCGGAGAGCGGCGCGCCCGCGGCACGGGCGCGGGCCGCATGCACGGCCCCGGAATCCTGACGCAAGGTGACGATGTAGGCCGCCGGCTCGGCGAGCGCAGCGGCGGCCGTACCGGCGAGCAAAGCCAGGGGTACGACCAGGCAGCGGATCAAAGATTTCATCTCCCATTCCTCCCAAAGTAGTTTGGGCGGACGGGACCGTCTGGGGGGTGCGGACAAAGGATTCCGTCCGCAGCGTGAAGTCTGCGGCGGCGGACCGCTGAGGAGAATCCGGAAATCCCCCCAGGCAAACCAGGGAAAACTCCTCAAAGGAGCTTGGGTGGAAGGGGCCGCGGGCTCGCGGAAGGCGGCGGACCGGCGCTCGTCGCGAGCCGCTCGAAGCCCCGTTCCCGCGCCTCTTTGCGCACCATCGCGATCGCGGCATCCGCCCCCGGGTCGCGCAGGCCGCGCTGCACCTCGCCGAGGGCGAGCCGGGCTTCCAGGCCGGCGGCGACGAGACCGCTCCGCGCCGCCTCGCCCGCCGCGTGACGCAGCATCTCCCGCGCCTCTTCCGGACGTCCCGTCGCGGCTTCGACCCGCGCCAGCCGGACGCCGGCGATGACGCGTAGCTCGCGGTCCTCGCTCGTCTCCAGCCTGGCGCGCGCGCTCGCCGCCGCCCGCCCCGCCTCCTCTCGCCGACCCTGGCGCAGGAGAGCCTCGGCAAGCAGGGAAAGGGCTTCGGTCTCTCCTCCCGGAATGCCGTGGATTCGATACCAGGCCGCCGTCTCACGGGCCACCCGGGCGGCCTCGGCAGGGCGGCCCGCGGCGAGGTCGAGCGCGGCCAACTGGAGGCGGATCTCCATCGTCCTCAGACCCTCGCCGAGGGCCGCGCTCCCCCGCAGGGCTTCCGCGAAGGACTCCCGGGCGGCGGCGAGATGGCCGGCGGCGAAATCGGCGCGTCCCAGGTTCTGGAGGCCCCAGGCCGCGAGATCTTTTGCCCCGGTCTCCCTGGCGATGCGAAGCTGGTCCTCGGCCAAGGCCCGCGACGTGGCGAGGTCCCCCATCTCATAGGCGAGCCAGGCGCGCAGCCCGAGGGCGCGGCCGGCGCCGATGCGGTCGCCGGCCCGCCGCTTGACCGCCAGAGCCTGCATGGAGCGCTGCCACGCCGTACCCGGATCGCCGAGCCTCGCCGTGGCGTCGGCCCAGGCCAGCAGCGCCGAAGCAGCCTGGCCGGAGTCCCCCGAGCGCAGCAGGATGGCGAGGGCTTCGCCATGCCGGCGCCGGGCCTCTCCCAGCTCGCCCCGGGCTGCGAGAACGCCGCCCAGGTTGTCGATCGAGCCAGCCTCGTCGGTGAGGCCGCCGGTCGACTGGCTGAGGTCCAGGGCCGTCTCGATCCGCTGCTGCGCCGCCGCGAGGTCGCCCTGGGCGCGGAGCACCGAGCCCGCCGCGTTCAGGGCCCGCGCCTCCAGCAGCCGGTCTCCCATCCTGACGTACCATTGGCGTGACTGCTCGAACAGGGAGAGCGCACTTCTCAGGTCACCGCGATCCCGGCGCAGCTCGCCAAGGTAGTAAAGCTGCGACGCCATGCCGACCGCGCTGCCCAGCCGCCGCGCGATGGCGAGCGCCTCCTCCTGCGCCTGCTGCGCTCCCTTCAGGTCGCCCAGGATCTGCAGACCTCTGCCGACGTTGGACAGCGCCCTGCCGATCCCCCACTGATAGCCGTCTCTCTCGCACAACGCGGCGGACTCGCGGTAGAGGCGGATCGCCTCCCGCGTCAACCCCATCTTCTCCACCGCCTGCCCCTGGAAGACCAGCGCCTGAGCGACCACCAGGCTCTGCCCGGACTTCCTGCCCTTCGCCGCGGCCCTCTCGGCGGCACGCTTCTCGGTGGCAAAATCGGCGAGGCGCCAGGCGTTCCTCGCCTCGACGAGGTCGATGCGCGGGTCTTCGCCCACCGGCGGCGGCAGCTTGCGCAGGGCGGCCAGGGCCTCCGCCGCCTCGGCGCCGCGGCTTGCCGCCTGGAGGCTCTCGGCCAGTTGCAGCCCGTACTCGATGTCGTCCGGAAAAAAGGTCCAGAGCGAGCGGTAGGTCTGGCTCGCCTTCTCCCAGTCCTTGGCCGCTTTATGGAACCGGCCCTCGATCGAGAGCCGGTCCTCCCGCGGCAGCGACGCCGCCAGGTCCAGCGCTCTCCGGGCCTCCGCGACCGCCCGGGAGTCGTAGCCCAGCACCGACCAGGCCTGCGAGAGCCAGGAGTGGATCACCGCCGATTCCGGATCCGCGGCGGCGGCCCGTTGCAGGAAGTCGAGAGCTCCGGGAGGATCGTAGGCGCGGAGCCGCACCAGGCCTTCGGCGTAGAGGCGTTGCGCCTCGGGGCTCGACAGGCGCAGGGCCTCGGCCTGCTTGACCTGTTGCGGTGAAGGCTCGGCGACGCGGAGGTAGCCTCGCAGCGCCTTCCCGGTGCGCGCGACCAGCTCGAACAGCTCCGGCTCGGTGCCGACCTCCGGCAGCGAGAAGACCGTCTCCCCTCCCGGAACCTGCAGCACCCTGAGGTCCAGGCGGATCTTGCCGCCGATGGGAAGGTAGGAGCCGACGACCACGTAGTCCGCCCCCACCGCCGCGTGCAAGCGTTTCAGCTCGTCTCTCCCCAGGCTGCCGGCATCGCGGAGCGCCGTCGACCGCCCGGCCTGCGCCAAGGTCTCTCCGCGGATGACCCGCAGCCCGCCGCCGGCCGCGAGCTCGGTGGTCAGCATCTCGGCGAACGCGGTGTCGAGCCAGCGCTTGTCGTCGCTCGGCGAAAGGTTCTTGAAACCCAGCACCGCGATGGCGGGACGGACCGCGGCGCCGGCGACCTCCACTCCGGGGAGGAGCGACCGGCGAGCGGCATGGAGGAGACCGAAGAGCACCACACCGATCGCCACCAGGGCGAGCAGCACCGCCAGAACCGCGAGCGAGGAGCGCCGTCTGCCGGCAGGGGCAGGCGACGCCACGACGGCCGGCGGCTCGTTCTGCACGGACGGCGGCGTGCCGCTTCCGGGCTCTGCCGCGGCCGCCGGCGCGTCAACCACGATGGGGATCTCCGCGGTGGAGAAGCGCTCGATGCGCTGGACCTCCCCTACGAAGGAGTATCCCTGCCCGGGGATGGTGACGATGTAGCGGGTATCGGCCTCTCGTTCGGCGAGGGTCCGGCGCA
>Ga0134122_10003831_pt1 | contig 11198 bp, 10 predicted proteins | sample KB302_FD_96461 | JGI IMG/M metagenome (GOLD analysis project Ga0134122, IMG submission 96461) | Terrestrial soil microbial communities without Nitrogen fertilizer from Kellogg Biological Station, Michigan, USA - KB3-0-2 | ecosystem: Environmental > Terrestrial > Soil > Unclassified ...
GACGGCTTGCCCATGGTGAGCGAAGCGCGGCCCAGTTCGGTGGCCGGATCATCGGTGGTGGCACCCTCGCGAATGCCGTCCGGTGATTTCCCCACGCCCCAGATGTGGCGGCCACCGGCCATCAGGGTTTTGTTGACGATCAGCTTCCACTGGCCGTTGTCGAGGTCAGCGTACAGGGTGTAGTCGCCCTTGGGGATGGCGAGGCGATCCAGGTCGAGGTCGGCGTCGGTGTGCAGAACAGTGGCGTAATCGGCGCCCAGACGCCATACGCTGCCATCCGGCTGGAGCGCGTCCGCGCCATTGAAGATGTGGCGTCCCCTCACGGACGGGGCGTGGTAGTAGATCCAGAGGTTCTTGCCGTTGATGGTGACACTGGTTTCGGCGCCCGGACTTTTGGTGTTCTTAGTGGCGAGGTCTTCCTTCTTCACCTGCGCGACGGCCAGCATCAAACCGCCTAACAAAAGAGCACTCAATAGGATTCGTTTCATTTCCGATGTCGTTCCTTTCTCAAGGGAGTATACTAGCGCGCCGCGGCCGCTCCCGCAGGGTTTACGAGTGCAACACTGGACTCGGTACACTTGACCGCAACCTGGTGCGTGTACCCATGTCCATCACGTCATGATTGAGCCCCCGGCGCTAGAATCGAAGCGATCAAGCCAGCCGATAACACACAACAAACAAGCAGATTGTTGATCACGGTAGGAACAGCCCTCACTGGTTGCCCTCCCGTACGGACCCGGACGGGCGCTTATAGCGCATCCGGTTCTTATCTCAGATGACTGGCGGCGAAGCGAGCGTCAGGAAAGGGATGGAGCGCTCGCGGTAGAGGAAACCAGCGCTGAGCCAAACGAGGATGTGCGTCCATGAGATCCGGCGTTTCTGGCTCCGGCGAGGGATAGTTCGCCACCAGAGCGCCAGCACCCGATCCCGAACACCCTTACGTCCGCCGTCGAGATCGAGGATTTTCTGTCGCGTTTCGGGGTGAAGGTCTCTAACTGCATAACTTGATTCGATAGTTTGGGCAAATGTTCTTCCAGCGCAATCTTGCCAGCCAGCGGCTCTGAGCTAGGTTTCACACTATCCAGCACAATCTCGCCCCTGAGCACGGACTCCGCATACCCATTTCCGACCAGCCCTGCGCTTGCCACCGCTGAACCCCATTCGAGGAACCCACGTCGCGTGAGACGTACCTGCGGATTTGTCGCTCCTATTGGTGCTGTCCTTTCTAGGCTGAGGATGCTGAACACACTAGACCAGTAGTTCAACGTTAATTAACTGGGGTAGAGCCATGATGGTGAGAGTTGAATCACTGCGCAAAACAATCCGAATGCGGCGACCATCGTCGGACACAGCGTCGGTAATTTGCCGTTCTTTCTAAGTTTGGTCCGCGGTGTCACATCTCACTGAAGGCGATTCCGCCATGACCGACGAACTGTTTTTCTCACTTCTGATCAAGCCGCCCGCTTCAACTCTCCGCGCTTCCCAATACATTCACCGTCGTTTGCAATCGTCCTGCAATCTCTACGCCTGTTCCGCAGTCAGGGGACGAAGCTCTGAATCCTCGGCCTCTCCTGAGGCTTTGGTTCGGGCGTCGGCTTAGGCGTCTTTCTGCAGCCGGAAAATGACAGCACCAAGGCGAGCACGAATCCGATTGTCTTCTTCATGATAAAGGTGTAGGCCGCTCATCGGCTTGCCGCGATTTAGTGACGCAACCATATTATTGCCGTTATTCCGCTGTGGGCAAAGACCCTGCCTGGGGGTCATCGATGATTAACGCCAGATCAGAGACAGCGACGACGACTCCCTTTTCCGTCTCGCCATGTCAGGCAGCGGTGCGATAAAGCAGAGTTCGCACTTTGCCGACCAGAATACCCGGAGACTCTGATTTGGAAACCACATCGGAAATCCCGATTAGACGGGCTTGCTGCTCCACGAACCTGTCACCGAACGAACTGTACATGACCAGCGGGACTTTAGGCATCAAGCGTTTCAGTTCGCGAGCTGCGTCAAGACCGTTCATGACGGGCATCGAAAGGTCAAGCACGATCAAGTCAGGACGCAACTCCTGAGCCTTCGCAATAGCCTCTTTTCCGTTCGGTGCTTCTCCGCTGACTTCAAAGTCCGCTTCACGTTTGAATAGGTCACCGAGTGCCTGACGAATATGGGCGTTGTCATCCACGATTAAGACTGTCTTTGCCATTTTGACCGCCTTGGCATAGTGTCGCTGGCAGTGGGATGCGGTCGTTCTCTTACGGTTGCATCCAAACTCCAATGTTTCTGATTATTTTGAACCGAAGGATCCGCTCATTTACCTGCAGGGGAAGCTACGCCGCTAGCCGCACCTCTATTTCGAGCAAACGGTGTCTGACCTAGCCGATTTCACAGTTAGGCCGGCTTGACCCGCAACAGTTGGGTGTGATCGCGCGAACCTCCGTCATGGGATACAAACATAGCGACCAACGCCTAGACCAGATTGGGCGTGATCTTTCCGTCCAATATGTGCTGGAAAGCAGCCTTCGCGAACGCGGTGATCACCTACGCCTTACCGCCCAGCTTATTCAGGTGAAGGACCAAAGCCACTTGTGGTCACAGGATAACGACTATCCGGTGAAAAATATTCTTAATGTCGAAGACGAAGTAGCCAAGGCGGTTGCGAACGAAATCCCGGTGCGTTTGACCTCGAAACAGCAAGCAGAGTTGGTTCAGTCGCGCCCGGTTAGTCCGGAAGCCTTCGATGCCTACATGCAGGCGTACTACTTCTTTGAGTTCTTTGAGCGGAACACCAGCAAAGATTCGGATATGGCAGCAAAGTATTACGAACGGGCGACCCAACTTGACAGAACTAGACATTGGCGCAGTTGCAACTTTTACCGCGCCTCCGGCACTACGCTCGATTAATCCGCGCTGTGCAAGTCTGCGAATGACTGCGACTTCTGTGGACACCTTTTCTTCACTGCTCATTTTCATTACCGGGCTACAGTACTTACGGTATAGAAAAAACGGTCGATGTCGAACAGACTGGGTGGTTGTGCGGCACCGCCGACTGGAAGATGGGATTCGCGCGCTCTCCGCTCAAGCCACATTGGGGGAGGGGATAGCCTCGACACTTTTCGAACTTCGAACGGCTCTTGAACGGCTCTTAAGGAACACGCGCAAAGAGTTCATCAGTTAGCTGTGTCTGCTCTTGTTTCAGGTTCGAATGGTGGACGCGCCGATCATCGGAGGGTTGCCATGAACAATGATTCGAATGGTTCAACTCAAAACCCGAGCACGACCATTCCCATCCCGTCCCGTCATCCCTCACAACCTGACAAAGCCGAGATTTCCGTCGACAGTGGCGAAGACTCTTACCGGGAAATCCGCATCGACAACGTACTGAAAGACGAAGATAGCGAAGACGTAGAACTGAAAGAAGGCGCCGACGTTGATGTCACCATCGAGGCCGAACTGAAAGACACGACGAACAAGAGAGGATAGCTGCAGGTTGGCAGTGTATTCTCGGCTGTGGGAGGAAGAATCGAATCATGACGACCAAATGCTGGCCAATCTGTCTTTTAGCCGTCGTCCTTTTGTTTCCACACGTCGAAGCATTCGCGCAGCAACCTGCCGTCGATCTCACCGGAATATGGTCTGGGACGTTCATTTCTCAGAACTCGGACATTTCGCCATTTACGATAACAGTGAAAATCAACAAGAACTCTAAAGGACATTTCGTAGGTGATGCGAGTCTTATTTCCGATTGCCTCGACAGCCCCCGGCTCACAGTGACGGTGGATGGCTCGCATGTGCGTCTTGAAGGGAACGACGCGAAAGGAGACGGCGTCTCGTTCAAGGGAACCGTGGACAGCACGGGGACAGTGCTAGAGTTGACCTACATAATCAATGGCAGTCCAAGTGGCAGGTGTGAGATTGACAATGGTACGGGAAGCATGGGTAAGAGGTAGCAGCTATTTCCGGCGCTTGCCGAACAGGCAAGGTTCGAAAAGCCAGCATAATTATGCCATCCTGTCCTTACGCTTTGCTATTCGATAAATGGGGTCGTAACTTCGAAAAACAGTTACAGGCGTTTACACCAACAACAGGTCAAAGACCTCATGCTCTTGCCAGAATCACTTCCAGCTTAAGCTGCGGAGCCAGCGCGGCGAGGACGGTCTCCGTGACCGCTCGCTGGCTGATCTTTGAGCCCTGCATCTCAACGAGCGTCACTGCGGAGATCGCAGAGTAAGCTTGGCCCGCCGCAATCAATTGCACTACGGCGGTCTGCAGCGGCGAGAGACTGGGATTGAAGGCAACATTCTCTATGTAGCAACCTTGAAAAATGCGTCCGCCGTTCGTGCGAATGGCAACGCCTGCCGGCGATTTGCTGTACGGCGCATAGGATCTGCACGCTGCGTCCAGGGCTGCCGCGTTCAGAGCATCAGAAGCTCCGTCGCTAAGGGCAAGATTCGCTTTCCGGACGGGGAGAGCTCCTTGCATTACTCCCAGGGCCGCAGGTCCGAAAGCCGCAGGCAAAATCGACGCCAGCTTGGACGGCGGCTGATTCGGGATCAGAATCAGAATTTCTCCGGCAGGCGATATTTCTTCCATGAACTGCCGGCAGTGGCCGCAGGGCGCGCCGCCCACCACTGCCAGCGAGGTGACGGATTGCTCGGAGTTCATGTACGCGTTCGATAGGGCCGATTGTTCGGCATGCACGGCGAATCCCAGACATTGGCCGGGAATCTCGATGTTAGCTCCCAGATAGAGGCTTCCGCTGGCCCCACGCGCGACGACGCCAACGAAGAAGTTCGAAATCGGCGCACGCGAATACGTTTGTGCTAGCGGCAGCAAGCCCAACATCAAGTCGTCGACGCTGGCGTTCTCGCTTTTCGCAAGGGCTTCGACTGCACTGGCCGGAATGCGGCCGCTGAAGTTGGGATCTTCCAGGACTTGGCTCAGCAGAGCGCGCGAGCGCTCGCTAAACTTCGGCAGTCGCGAGCGGAGAGTCTCATCCTTTGTTTTGGGAGCGAACCGGGAAGAGTTCATAAACGCCAACCCCAGGGCTGATGCGCCCAAACGAGTGAGAGCCGTGCGGCGGCTGATGCGGTTGTTCGCAGACAGAGAGCACATTCTGCCTCCAAGTATTAAGAGAAGTCGCGAATGAGTATATCTACCCGCTTCTCGCTCGAACGACAGATAATAGGCTGCCCCCGGACTCCAACTCTACTGGACTCTGTTCGAGAACCATCAGTTTTGCTCCCCACAGGGCAGCGTCCTGCTGGGTTATGAGTGAAATCGGGGATATTTCGACAACTGAGTGCCATTTACCGGATATGGACTGTCCAAACTGCAAGCTCGTGAATCCACCGAATTGCATGAGATGTGACTGTGGGTACGATTTCCAAACATATACGATTCAGCACTGATCAGGACGGGGTACGCTGCTTGGGTAAATCCGGCTGCCCCTATCGGCAGCGTATCTATTTCTTCCTACAGGATCGATTCTTGCGCGCCTCTGCACTTGGCAACAATCAGTGTGATGTCGTCATGTTGTTCCTGCGGGCTAAACGCCTTAACTTCATCGACCAGCGACGCAAGCAGCCTCTCGGTAGGAAGCGAGAGATTTCGTCGCAATGTTTCAGCCAACCGTTCCTCTCCGAATTCCTCTCCTCGGCCGTCAAATGACTCTGTTACTCCGTCCGTGTAGAGGACGAGCGTATCGTCCAGTCGTAGCTGCGTCTCTTCAAAATCGCATTTCCATTCATCAAAAAGCCCAAGTACAGTACCCGTAGATTCAAGCCGCTCGAGCTCTCCAGCCGCCCGCAACAAGAGAGCAGAAAGGTGTCCACAATTCGCGTAGCGCAGCCGATGCACGCGATCGTCATACTCCGCAAAGAATAACGTGGCGTACGCGCTTTCAATCGTGTTCTGGTAAAACAGCCGGTTTACAGATTCGAGAAACTGTGTCGGCTGGTCCCATGCGCTTGCATACTGGCTACGCAGGTTCGCCTGCAAATTCGCCATCAGCAGCGCAGCTGGCATGCCCTTGCCCGAAATATCTCCCAGTACGAGTCCCAGCCGCTGTGGGCCCAGACTCAAGAAATCGTAATAATCGCCTCCCACTTCGCGGGCGGGGATGCACAATCCGGCGTAGTCGAGTGATTTCAATCGGGGGAACGATTGCGGAAAAAGCCGCGCTTGTACCTGTTTTGCGAATTCCAGTTCGCGTGCTGTGCGCCGTTCCTGTTCAATTTTTTCAGCTAGTGATTTACGTTCCGCATCGAGTTCGTGACTCAAGTCATCTGACTCAACCAGCTTCAGGGAGTTTCCGTCCAAATCCACTAAGCTGGCGAACAGCCCACCCCAGATCGGTTCATGCGGCGGTTGCTCAAAATGCACCCCCCGCGCCCGCCATTGTTCGTATTTCGCGGTGACATTCTCTGTAAGAAAAACGATCGGCGCCGTTCGGCCGATGGAATGGTACTCCTTCGAGTCAGGTGGTGCCGGAGCAAGACACAGCATTGCGCTCCCATCTGGCGGCCCCACTACCACGAAGCGTCCGTCTCCAACCGGACTGTCAAAGATCAGATTGAATCCCAGCTGATCTACGTAGAAGCGAATGCTCCGGTCCACATCCCGAACATAGATCGTGATGAAGAGAATCCGCAGGTAGGGAACTTTCGAATCCAGACGAGGAATGGTTTTCGGCCATTGAGCTGTTGCAGGGTTGCTCATCGGCGAGAATTATATGACGAGCCCGTAAACAAATCCGAGTTTTTCAACAGCCACGGGTGATTATAACAACCTTGCGCCATGGTCTTCGCCTATCAAAGTAGCTGCTGAGATCCGCATCAACGATCTGCCCATGACCCGTGTTGATCAGCTTGTGGACGTGCTGTACTGCGTCCAACGCGCTACGGTCCGGCCGATAGGCATACTGCTCCGGCTGCAGGTCAGCCTCGAAGATAGGTTCGAGAACCAGCACTGCCGCCATTTGCACAACCTGATCCCGGATTGTTGGTATGCCTAACGGTCTCTCTGCTTCCCATCCGGCTTGGGTATGTAAACCCGCCGCACAGGCTGCGGTTGATAGGTTTGGCTTTTCAGCTTTTGCGCCAGTTCATCCAACCACCGTTCCGCGCCGTACTGCTCGACGTCCTCGAAAGTCTGGTTGTCCGCTCCTGCTGCTCCGCGGTTGGCCTTGCAGCGTTCGTAGGCATACGACAGACGTTGTTGGTGGCTCAACAGGTCAGTCGTTGATAAATTGTGTCAATTACACTCAGTGACCGGGTTGTTGGTGCAATTGCCCATCTGATTGCGTCAACAATTGCAGGAATCGCTTTGGTGGTGATGGCTCATGCTTGCTCGTCCTTGGTCGCATCACCCACAAAAAGATTGGGGCGGCAAGAAGCAAGCCAACAAAAAGAAAACCGCAGGTTCGTCCGGCCTGGGGCAGTCCCAACAACTGGTGGGATCCCATTCAACCGTCGGCGTCGTTGGCGATTGAGCTTGCTTGTTGTTGGTTTCGTCACAGGGATTTTGAGGTTGTCTTCTCTGGCTCCCCAATCTCGCCCTGTTGGGAATATACTTTTGGCTCGGCAAAGACGGGCCGTCACCATGCCGAGTGGAATAAATACGCGGAGCATAACGGTCTGCCTTTCTTTAGCCGCCCTATTTCTCACCCCGTCGTCCCAAACTTTGCGTCATCACCCTCGTGGGCTCAATTCAACGGAAAGTTTGCAAGGCGGTAACGAGGGCACAACGGTGAGAAAACAGGCCAAAATTGCCGATCGTCCTCCAACCTGGGCCCAAGCCCCCGGCCTGCCCGGAGTGGCACTAGCGACTGACGACCGATTGCAATATCCCGGGTGGTGGCCAACAAAGGGTATGGCCGCCCGAAGTGACTACGTCGGGCCAGCCGCTTGCGCGGGATGTCATGCCGCCAAGGGCGCGACGCAAAAAGATACTCCCATGGCGCGTGCGTCTGCCCGGGCAGCAAACTCCGATGCCTTGCGCGCACATGATCGGCTGACCTTCGAAGTTGCGCCGTTTACCTACCAAATCGCACGAGCCGAAACGGGTCCTGTCTATTCCGTCACCGACGGGACTCATTCGATTTCAGAACCTCTACTTTGGGCATTTGGCCTCGGTGAGTCCGGAGAAACCTATATTTTCAGGCGAAACGGGATCTTTTACGAGTCTCGCCTCAGCTACTTCAGCGCTCTTCAACGCCTAGATTTCACCCCCGGTGCTTCGCGCACGGCATCCGCCAATGTGGAAGATGCTCTCGGTCGCCGCATGATGGATCCTTCGGAACCCCGCCATTGTTTCGGCTGCCACAGTACAGCTGCAACAACAAGCGGTCGATTCGATCCTGACCAGGAGATTCCCGGCGTGACATGCGAAGCCTGTCATGGGCCCGGAAGAAATCATGTGACCTCTATGATGGCGGGACAGATTCAGGAAGGAACACGATGGATTCTCAATCCCAGTAGGCTCGGCCCTGTCGATTCAGTAGACTTTTGCGGCGCTTGCCATCGCACTACCATGGATGTTGGCCTAAGTGGCAAACATGGAATCCTTAATCTCCGTTTCCAGCCGTACCGTCTTCAGGCGAGCCGGTGTTGGGACAGGGGTGATACGCGCATCACTTGCATTGCCTGTCACGATCCGCACCAGCCCCGCGTGCGCAATTCGGAGTGGTATGATGAGCGCTGTCTCCGTTGCCACCAATCGACAGCAACCGTGCCGGAGATGAAGGCCGATCATTTTGGCTCAGCTTGCCCGGTCAGTACCAATAATTGTGTTACGTGTCATATGCCAAAGTACGAAATGCCGGGCATGCATTTTAAATTCACCGATCATTACATTCGCATCGTTAGAAAAGGCGATTCTTACGTGGATTGATCGTTCTCATGTTTCGCAAAGCAAATGCCGAGCAGGTGGGAGAAAACTTGCCATCAATTCGCAATCAAACCAGGTAATTTTAGAGGTGCTTCCACGGTTGCGCGTTTCTTTTGCCTTTCTCGTCATCATATTCATTGTCTCGCAGGGATTGGGTAATCTGCTGCAGGCTGAGCCTAACGAAGCGGTTCGCAATCTCATTCCTCGCAGTTCCACTCAAGTGTTTCTTTTCCTAACGCTGACATTCACGGCTGGGTTCTGCGAAGAAGTAATCTATCGTGGATATCTGCTGCGCCAGTTCGCCGCCCAAGCAATCCAACCTGTTCGCGTCGAGAAAGATGGCCAGTCGTGGATACTCTTCTCATTTGAGTCCAAGCGTGGCGCGTAACAGACGTAACTGTTGCGAAATCTCGATTGCGCTCATTGACCCGGGCGTAGCGGACAGCGCGTCAGCATGGCTGGACCCATCGGGCGGCAGCATCAGCACTATCGTCGGGCCGTGTATTGAAGGCAATCGCCGCGCGTGGGGCAACCTTACGAATAGCGTTGATGACGATTTCGAATAATGCGAGGTTGCGGGGTGGCAGGCGCACGCCGCCCCCGATGACCACACAATCGTAGCTCGTCGAAAGCAACTGACGCTCCACTGTCGGTCCTGCGGTCTCGTCCGGGCGGATGAAACCAACGTCGGACTCCCAACCGCGATCAGTGAATTGCTTCAGCGCAACCGCGATGCCGGCGCGAACCTTCTCAGCGGTCATGCCTGGCGGCAAGGCGGGGTCTGAAAAATCCACAGTCTCGGGATCTAGACCTAGCAGCAGAATCCGCGTCATGAACTCTCCCTTGTTCTGGCCTTCGCTCGGCCGCACCTTTTCGACCAACTTCGCCGGAAATTGCGAAGTGATCATAACCCGACATTTCTGATTTAACAAACGAGAAGCACCCTTGTTTTAGTTGACGGACCGACCTTGCTACTTTCGGAGGGATACGGGGCTTGATCCTTCCGTGAGCGCGATAAATCGGTCGACCGCAATGTTCTTGATGGTATCTACGGTCCCGGAGGGCCAACGGACTTCAATGTCTACGGAATGAGCGTTCGATCCAAAGCCAAAATGCGGGCGAGGGTCACTTGCTGACAGATAACTGAAGTTGCTGCGCACTTCGCGAGTCTGAGTGGTGCCATCCTGTGTCACTTTCACCCGGGCCCCAAAACCGTCTCGATTCGACCGCGTGCCCTCGAGCTTCATCCCTAACCAGTGATGCTGTGTCGTCTCGCCGTCGGCGCTCACATTGTGAAGCAGTGCTGGCGAGGCATCCAAGCGGGTAAATATCAGATCCATAAATCCGTCATTGTCGAAGTCAATCAGCGCGAGGCCCCGATTCACCGCCGATCCGCTAAAACCTGGGCCTGCATCTCGCCCGCTTTCACGAAATCGACCATTGCCAAGATTTCTGAATAGGAAGTTTCGTTCGGCATAGCTTATCCCCATTGGCTGACGGTCAACTTGCGGATTCACGTGCCCATTCGCAACAACGATGTCGAGCGCACCGGAATTCTCCAGATCCGCGAAGGCAATTCCAAAGCCTAGCGATGTGCGGCTGATTTCGCCCAGTCCCGATTCAAACGTGAGATCGGTGAACGTGCCGTCACGGTTGTTGTGATAGACGTTCGGCGCATCGTCGGAAAAATTAGTCTTGATTAAATCCATCCATCCATCGGCATCGTAGTCTCCGAAATCAACTCCCATTCCCGCCTGTTCATGCCCATCAGCGCTGTATGCCACGCCAGCCGGGAGTGCAATCTCCTCAAACCGAGCAGGACCACCCGGAGACGTGATGTTGTGATACAGAAGGTTCGCGGTGGAATCATTTGCGATATAGAGGTCGAGAAGACCGTCATTGTCATAGTCTCCCCAGATCACGCCCAAGCCGTAGTACTGCTTGGGATCAATTCCCAGCTGAACCCCGACTTCGGTGAACGTGCCGTCTTTATTATTGTGGTACAGGAGATCGCGCTGGCCGGTGAGGCCACGAGGACCACAGTAAACAGGCAGCCCGCGATAGGAACAGAATTGGCCGTTTCCGAATGCCGGGGGATGAGATGGATCTACATCTACATAACGCGCCACTACAAGGTCAAGGTATCCATCGTTATCGTAGTCGCCAAAGGCAGCACTCGTGGAGAAGCCCGCTCCACGGACTCCGGCTCGGTCAGTTACATCAGTAAAAGTTCCGTTGCGATTGTTGTGGTAAAGACGATTTCCCTGAAGACAGCTGATGAACAAATCGTCGAAGCCGTCGTTGTCGTAGTCCCC
>Ga0134122_10003832_pt1 | contig 11195 bp, 12 predicted proteins | sample KB302_FD_96461 | JGI IMG/M metagenome (GOLD analysis project Ga0134122, IMG submission 96461) | Terrestrial soil microbial communities without Nitrogen fertilizer from Kellogg Biological Station, Michigan, USA - KB3-0-2 | ecosystem: Environmental > Terrestrial > Soil > Unclassified ...
CGAGAGCCCCAAGCCTCCGGCTCGTGCAATTCATATTCGTGGCGCGAGGCAGGGATAGTGCCCCCACCGCTGACTGCCGGCACATGGTGGCCGCCATGACCGTGAATATCAGAATTCCCATGCGACAGGCCGCCAGGGTGGCGCGCGTGCGCCCCGATGATTGAAATCGCTCCAGCGATCAGAAAACCGATCAACGGAAGAAAAACGATGGCCTGATACATGCGGCTCAGCCCTTCATCGCATTAATGTCTTCAACAGCGATCGAGCCGCGATTGCGGTAGAAAACGACGAGAATGGCGAGGCCGATAGCGGCTTCCGCCGCCGCGACAGTGAGCACCAGAAGCGCGAATACTTGGCCGACAATGTCATTGAGAAAAGCGGAGAACGACACGAGATTAATATTGACCGCAAGGAGGATCAACTCGATCGACATCAGAATGACGATCACATTCTTTCGATTCAGAAAGATGCCAAGAATACCGAGCGTGAACAGAATCGCACCGACAGTGAGGTAATGCGAGAGACCGATTGTCATCTCAGATCCCTTGCCTCGACTGCACTTTACGCACTTCCATCGCGCTCGCCTTCGAGCGCGCATTTTGTGCCGAAATGTCCTGGCGCTTCACATTCGCTTTATGCCGCAGCGTGAGCACGATCGCGCCGATCATCGCGACGAGGAGTATTACCCCGGCGAGTTCGAAATAGTGCACGTAATTCGTGTAAAGCACGCGGCCCAACGCCTGCGTGTTCGTCACCTGTGCAGCTGGTGGAATTGGTGCGCTAATCGCGCTCGCAACGCCTGGGCTCGCGATCCATGAGCCGACTACGAGCAAAAGCTCAACTAGAAAGACAAGACCGACAATTGCGCCGACCGGCAAATATTGCAGAAATCCTTGTCGCAGTTCAGCGAAATCGACATCCAGCATCATAACGACGAACAGAAATAGAACCGCGACTGCCCCGACATAAACTACGATCAGGATCATCGCGAGAAACTCGGCGCCGATCAGTACGAACAGCCCTGCTGCATTCACAAAAGTGAGAATAAGGAAAAGCACCGAATGCACAGGATTGCGCGCAGCGATCACCATAAAAGCCGATGCGATGGTTATCGCGGCAAAGAGATAGAAAAACAAACCGGCAAGATTCATGTAGGTCTCACCGATATGGCGCGTCGAGTGAAAGATTTTTCGCGATTTCACGCTCCCAGCGATCGCCGTTCGCCAAGAGGCGCTCCTTGTCGTAATAAAGCTCTTCGCGAGTCTCTGTCGCAAACTCGAAATTCGGCCCCTCGACGATCGCGTCCACCGGGCAGGCTTCCTGACAGAAGCCGCAGTAAATGCATTTCACCATGTCTATGTCGTAGCGTGTGGCGCGGCGTGTGCCGTCGTTTCGGCGCGGACCTGCTTCGATCGTGATCGCCTGCGCGGGGCAAATGGCCTCGCAAAGCTTACAAGCGATGCAGCGTTCCTCCCCGTTCGGATAGCGGCGAAGCACATGCTCGCCTCGGAACCGAGGCGAGACCATGCCTTTCTCGAAGGGATAGTTCAGTGTTGATTTTGGACGGAAGAAGTAACGCATCGCGAGGAAAAAACCCGAAGCGAATTCGAGAAGAAGAAGCCCACGTGCGTTGAAATCGAGCTTCATGGCTTCCTCACTTCGTTGCCCAGCCGGTGATCTGCAAAACGCTTGCGACCATCACGACCATCAGCAGCGATATCGGCAAAAACACTTTCCATCCGAGCCGCATCAATTGATCGTAGCGATAGCGCGGCACCATCGCTTTCGCCATGGCAAAAAGAAAAAACATGAAGCACAGCTTGAGCACGAACCAAGCAATGCCGGGAACCCAGGTGAAGGGCGGGACCGGGAACGGTGGCAGCCAGCCGCCAAGAAATAGAATTGTGCCCATCGCGCACATGGTCATGATCGCCACATACTCGCCGAGCATGAAGAGCAGATACGGCGTCGACGAGTATTCGACCATGAATCCAGCGACGAGTTCGGATTCCGCTTCCACGAGATCGAACGGTGGACGATTAGTCTCCGCAAGCGCAGAAATGAAGAAAATCACGAACAGTGGCAAGAGCGGCAGCCAATACCATTGAAACATGCCGAATGGGCCGGCTTGTGCTTCCACGATTTTGGTCAAGTTCAACGAGCCGACGCACAAGAGCACTGAGATGAAGACGAAGCCGATGGAGATCTCGTAAGAAACCATCTGCGCAGCAGAGCGAAGGGCTGCGAGGAACGGATATTTCGAATTCGACGCCCAGCCGGCCATGATAACGCCGTAGACCATCAGCGACGAGATCGCGAAGATATAGAGAATGCCGACATTGATTTCCGCGATCGACCAACCCTTGTCGAACGGGATCACAGCCCAGGCCGCGAGCGCCAAAACGCAGGTGACCAGCGGAGCCAACAGAAACACGCCCTTGTTCGCACCGGAGGGAATAATGGGTTCTTTCAGTACGAATTTAAGAAGATCCGCGAAGGATTGCAGCAAGCCCCACGGCCCAACAACGTTTGGTCCGCGCCGCATTTGCACGGCGGCCCAGATCTTCCGGTCTGCGAGCAGGATATACGCAACGAATATCAACAAGCCGACCAGCAAGAGCAAGCTCTGCGCGACGATGACACCTATCGGCCAGATATAACTTGTCCAAAGTTGCGCGAAGTTCATGGTCACTCCGCGGCCTGCCGCGGCCGTCCAGCCGCTAATGCCGAGCATTCGGCCATAACGGCGGAGGCTCGCGCAATGGGATTGGTCAGATAGAAATCCGTAACCGGCGAGATGAACGGCGCCTTGTCGATCTTGCCGCCGAGCTTCGCCACTTTTTCGATTGCGGCGGGATCCGCGCGTTCGATCTGCCCGAGTTTGCCGAGATGCGGATGTGTCGAAATCATCGCGCTTCGTAATTCTGGAAGCGTATCGTACGGCAGCTTCGCACTGAGACGATCAGACAGTGCGCGTACGATCGCCCAATCCTCGCGTGCATCGCCCGGCGGAAACGCAGCACGGTTAGCAAGTTGCGGTCTGCCCTCCGTATTTACATAGATGCCGGATTTCTCGGTGTACGCTGCACCCTTCAAAATAACGTCAGCGCGATGGGCAACACGGTCGCCATGTGTTCCGACATAGACTACAAAGGCGCCCTTCTCGATTTCGATCTCGTCAGCGCCGAGCAGAAATAGAACGCTCAATGCATCCTTCTTTGCCATTTCGGTAACGTCCAGTCCGCCCTTAGCTGGTACGGCACCGATATCAAGCGCGCCCACACGTGAAGCCGCTGTGTGCAGCACGGAGAAACCATTCCAACCACCAGCAACACCGCCAACCGCAAGCGCGGACTTCGCAAACATTGAGAAAATTCCCTGCCCATCGGAGCGAGCCAGTGCGCCCTGCCCAATCAGCCAGATTTGTTTTTTCAGCTTCGCGCGCTCATGTTTGACAAAGGTCGCAAGCGTCTCCGGTCCTGCGCCAAGGTAGGTGTAGTCGTAAGTAAGATCGGCTTTTTCCCCAATAACGCCAATTTTAAAGTCGCCTGCTCGCCAACGTTTCCGGATACGCGAATTCAAAATTGGCGCTTCCTTGCGCGGATTGGCGCCTATAATCATCATGCCATCGGCCTCGTCGATCCCAGCGATGGTCGCATTGAAGAGATAGCTCGCGCGCCCAAGTGACGGATGAAGCGCCGCGCCATCCTGGCGGCAGTCGATGTTCGGCGAGCCGAGTCGGCCAATTAAATCCTTCAGCGCATAGACTTCCTCGACTGATGCGAGATCGCCGACTACCGCACCGATCTCCTTCGGTTTTGCTGCCTTCACGCGTTTTGTGATCGCCGCGAAGGCCTCGTTCCAGCTTGCTAGCCGGAGTCTTCCGCGTTCGCGAATGTAAGGTTGGTCAAGCCGTTGTGAGCGCAGCCCATCCCAAATGAAACGCGTCTTGTCGGAAATCCATTCCTCGTTGATGCTCTCATTGAGTCGCGGAAGTACCCGCAATACCTCGCGGCCTCGCGTATCGACGCGAATATTGCATCCGACGGCGTCCATCACGTCGATCGACTCGGTTTTTGTGAGCTCCCACGGCCGCGCCTGAAACGCGTAAGGCTTCGATGTCAGCGCGCCAACTGGACACAGATCGATTACGTTGCCTTGCAACTCGGATTTCATCGCGTGTTCGAGATAGGTCGTGATCTCCATATCTTCGCCGCGGCCAATCGCGCCGAGTTCGGAGACACCCGCAACCTCTGTCGCGAAACGAATGCAGCGCGTGCAATGGATGCATCGCGTCATAATCGTTTTCACCAGCGGCCCGATATATTTGTCCTCGACCGCGCGCTTGTTTTCGGCATAGCGCGAACTGTCAACGCCGTAGGCCATTGCTTGATCCTGTAGGTCGCACTCGCCGCCTTGATCGCAGATCGGACAATCGAGCGGGTGATTGATCAGCAAGAATTCCATCACGCCTTCGCGTGCTTTCTTCACCATCGGCGTTTTGGTGTTGACGACCGGCGGCTCTCCGTTCGGTCCGGGGCGGCAATCGCGCACACCCCAGGCGCAACTCGCAACCGGCTTCGGCGAGCCCTTCACTTCGACCAAGCACATGCGGCAATTGCCCGCGATCGACAGGCGTTCGTGGAAACAGAAGCGCGGAATCTCGGCGCCCGCCGCCTCACACGCCTGCAACAACGTGTATTCGGCCGGTACGTCGATCTCTTTGCCGTCGACGATGAGCTTGGTCATCGTTTCACTCCGCCGCCACCGCAACGCGGTCCACATGCGGATTTGCCGCATATTGATCGATGCGCTTTTCGATCTCTCCGCGGAAATGACGGATCAAGCCCTGCACCGGCCAAGCCGCCGCGTCGCCCAACGCGCAGATTGTGTGGCCTTCGACCTGGCCCGCAACGTCGAGCAGCTGATCGATCTCGCGCTTTTGCGCCCGGCCCTCGACCATGCGCGTGAGTACGCGCCACATCCAGCCGGTGCCCTCGCGGCATGGGGTGCACTGGCCGCAGGATTCGTGCTTGTAAAAATACGAGATGCGCGCGATCGCCTTTACAATATCCGTCGACTTATCCATCACGATGACAGCCGCCGTGCCGAGACCGGATTTCAGTTCCTTCAATGCGTCGAAATCCATCGGACAATCGATGATCTGCGCTGCGGGCACGACCGGCACCGATGAGCCGCCCGGAATCACAGCGAGCAAATTATCCCAACCGCCGCGCATACCTCCTGCATGCTTGTCAATCAACTCGCGGAACGGAATGCTCATGGCTTCTTCGACATTGCACGGCTTGTTCACATGGCCGGAAATGCAGAAGAGCTTTGTGCCGAGATTGTTCGGGCGACCGAAACCAGCAAACCATTTGGCGCCGCGCCGTAGAATATCCGGCGCTACCGCGATCGATTCCACATTGTTTACAGTCGTCGGACAACCATAGAGGCCCATATTGGCGGGGAACGGCGGCTTCAAACGCGGCATTCCCTTTTTACCTTCGAGGCTTTCGAGAAGTGCCGTCTCTTCACCGCAAATATAAGCGCCCGCGCCATGATGAACGTAGAGGTCGAAATCGAAACCGTGAATGTTGTTCTTGCCGATCAGCTTCGCTTCATATGCCTGATCGATTGCAGCCTGCAGCCGCTCGCGCTCGCGAACATATTCGCCGCGCACGTAGATGTAGCCCGCATTCGCACCCATCGCGAAACCCGCGATCAAACAACCTTCCACCAACAAATGCGGATCGTGCCGCATGATCTCGCGGTCCTTGCAGGTACCCGGCTCGGATTCGTCAGCATTGACGACGAGATAGCAGGGCCGCCCATCCGACTGTTTCGGCATGAAGGACCATTTGAGCCCGGTCGGGAATCCGGCGCCCCCTCGGCCACGGAGGCCCGAGTCTTTCATTTCCTGGACGATCCAGTCGCGGCCTTTTTCGAGAAATCCTTTGGTCCCGTCCCAGGCACCGCGTTCTTGCGCACCTTTTAGGCCCCAGTCATACAGGCCATAGAGATTCTGGAAAATTCGGTCCTTATCGGCGAGCATGTTACGTCCCCACCGTCTTCAGAGTCATTGGACCGCCGACCGGTGCGGAGAATTGCCGGTCTATTTGCGGACCGGGCTTCGGATCTTTTCCGGCCGCCAGTGCGTCGAGAAGTTTGTCGAAATTCTCCGGGGTCAGATCTTCATAGAAGTCGTAGTTGATCTGTACCATTGGCGCGTTCACGCAAGCACCAAGACACTCGACCTCTCGCCAAGAAAACTTCCCGTCCGCCGTCACATGTTCCTGATCGCCGATTCGCCGCTGGCAAACTTTCTTGATGTCCTCGGCACCCCGCAACATGCAAGGTGTCGTGCCACAAAGTTGCACAAGATATTTTCCGACCGGCTCAAGATTGAACATCGTATAGAAGGTCGCAACCTCGAGCACGCGGATATAGGCCATGCCGAGGAAATCAGCGACGAAACGGATCGCTGGCTCAGTCAGCCAACCTTCTTGCTCCTGCGCTCTCCATAACAACGGAATGACCGCCGAGGCTTGTCTCCCCTCCGGGTACTTCGTGATTTCGCGCTTCGCCCACTCCAGATTTTTCGTGGTGAACACAAAATTCTTTGGTTGTTTTTCAGCGAGGCGACGGACGGCCATTAGCGATCGACCTCCCCAAACACGATATCGAGCGAGCCCAGCACAGCGGAAACGTCAGCCAGCATGTGACCACGACAGAGGAAATCCATCGCTTGCAAGTGCGCGAAACCAGGCGCGCGAATCTTGCAGCGATAAGGCTTGTTCGTCCCGTCCGAGATTAGATAGACACCGAACTCGCCCTTCGGCGCTTCGACCGCTGCATACACTTCGCCTGCAGGAACATGGTAGCCCTCAGTATAAAGCTTGAAATGGTGGATCAGTGCTTCCATCGATCGCTTCATCTGCGCGCGCTTCGGTGGCACGACCTTGTTGTCGGGATGCGACACCGGCCCCTTCTCGCGACTGAGCTTCTCGATGCACTGCTTCATGATCCTGATCGACTGCCGCATCTCTTCCATGCGAATGTGATAACGGTCGTAGCAATCGCCGTTTTTTCCTATCGGAATATCGAAGTCGAATTCGCTGTAACACTCGTAAGGCTGCGATTTACGCAAATCCCAAGCCGCGCCCGAGCCGCGCACCATCACACCGGAAAATCCCCACGCCCAGGCGTCTTCAATTTTGACGACGCCGATATCGACATTGCGCTGCTTGAAAATACGATTGTCGGAAAGCAGGCCCTCAAGATCATCGCAGACTTTTAGAAATGGATCGCAGAATGCGCCGATGTCATCGATAAGTTTCTGCGGCAGATCTTGGTGAACGCCACCAGGGCGGAAATAGGCCGCATGCATGCGTGAGCCCGAGGCCCGCTCGTAAAACACCATCAGTTTTTCGCGCTCTTCGAACCCCCAAAGCGGCGGCGTCAGTGCTCCGACATCCATTGCCTGCGTCGTCACATTAAGCATATGCGAGAGCAGTCGGCCGATTTCCGAATAGAGCACCCGGATCAACTGGCCACGCCTGGGGACCTCGATGCCTAGCAGCCGTTCCGTCGCGAGACAAAAAGCATGCTCCTGATTCATTGGAGCGACATAATCGAGCCGGTCAAAATACGGCATCGCCTGCAGATAGGTTTTGTGCTCAAGCAATTTCTCGGTGCCACGATGAAGAAGCCCGATGTGCGGATCGACACGCTCGACGACCTCGCCGTCGAGTTCAAGCACAAGTCTCAACACTCCATGCGCGGCAGGATGTTGCGGTCCAAAATTAATCTGAAAATTGCGGAGATGGGCTTCGGTCATGAATCCGCTCCCGCCATCGTCCTCGCGCGTTTCGCTTTCTCCGCGACACGCAAATTGAATTTGTCCCACTTCACGACAAATCGCTCGTGCTCGCCGCCGCCAATCTTTTCAATGCCGTCGTGACCGCTCACCCGAAAGCGTACCTTCGCCCCGTCCACTTCGATGACTTCGGCATCGACCGTCACCGTCATACCGGGTGGGGTAGCGGCGTCATGCGAGAAATCGACATGGGTCCCGAGACTCCCTTCGCCAGCGTCGAGATGCTCCGCAAGAAGTTCGGTACACACCCATTCGAATAACCCAACCATGAAGCCCGTGGCGAAGACTTCGGGCATGGCCTTAAAGCTGGGCGCTTCAGGATAGAGGTGTGGCACCGTCTTATTTTCTGGCACCGCGAAAGAAAATTTCCGTTTCAATCCGGGTTTGAGGGTTGACTTCATGTCGCCCCCTTCCCGTTGCTCTTCTTCTCGTCGCCAGGCAGCGCATAGTCTGTGCCTTCCCATGGCGACAGAAAATCGAAGTTTCGAAATTCCTGCGTAAGCTTCACCGGCTCGTACACAACACGCTTTTGCTGATCGTCGTATCGGACCTCGACGAAGCCCGTGAGCGGGAAGTCCTTTCGTAAGGGGTAGCCGTCGAACCCATAATCAGTGAGCAGCCGTCTCAGTTCGGGGTGTCCAGTGAAAAGAATCCCGTAGAGATCGTATGCTTCACGTTCAAACCAGTTCGCGCCCGGATAGACGTCGCAAATCGACGGCACCGGAGTCGCCTCGTCGGTTTGAACCTTTATACGTGCCCTCAAATTATGTTTCGGAGAGAGCAGATGATAGACGACATCAAAGCGCTTCTCGCGTTCCGGCCAGTCGACGCCGCAGATATCGATAAAACTCCAGAACCAGCAACGTGGGTCGTGGCAGAGGAAGCGTGCGACGTCCTCGATCGCCACAGTGTTCGCATGAACTGTTAGCTCGCCACTCACGATCTCGAAGCTTTTGATCGCCGTCGGTAGCGCGCGAGTAATGTGCTCGCCAATTTCGCGGAGCTTTTCTTCCATAGCGTTCCGCCTCAGCGCTCAATGGTGCCGGTGCGGCGAATTTTCTTCTGCAGCAACAGCACGCCGTAAAGCAGCGCTTCCGCGGTCGGCGGGCAACCGGGTACGTAAATATCGACCGGCACGATGCGGTCGCAACCGCGCACGACCGAATATGAATAGTGGTAGTAGCCGCCGCCATTCGCGCAGGATCCCATCGAGATCACGTAGCGCGGCTCTGGCATCTGGTCGTAGACCTTGCGCAAGGCCGGCGCCATCTTGTTGGTCAACGTGCCGGCGACGATCATTACGTCGGACTGGCGGGGAGACGCGCGCGGCGCGAAGCCGAAGCGTTCCGCGTCGTAACGCGGCATCGACATTTGCATCATTTCAACGGCGCAGCACGCAAGCCCGAATGTCATCCACATCAACGAACCGGTGCGCGCCCAATTAATAAGATCGTCGGTTGTCGTGACGAGGAAGCCCTTATCCGCGAGTTGATCGCTCATACCGGAGAAAAACGGATCGCGCGCCGCGACGGTGCTGCCGGTCCGCGGGTCGATGATCCTGGCCGTAGTTGGGGCGCTCAGTCCCAATCCAGTGCTCCTTTACGCCACTCATAGATAAAGCCGATGGTCAGCACGCCGAGAAACAGCATCATCGACCAGAAGCCGAAGGCCCCCAGTTCTCCGAAGGTAATCGCCCAGGGAAACAGAAATGCGACCTCAAGATCGAAAATGATGAACAGGATAGCGACCAGATAGAAGCGCACGTCGAATTTCATACGCGCGTCGTCGAACGCATTGAAGCCGCACTCATAGGCAGAGAGTTTTTCCGGGTCGGGCTTCGAAAATGCCACCAAAAAAGGTGAGATTAGCAGCGCCAGCCCAATCGCAGTCGCGACGCCGATAAATACGACGATCGGCAGATAGTCCTGGATCAAAGCATCCATGGGTGCCTCGCGCGGGCGCTCTCGGCACCGCCCCTGTCGCGTCGCTGTCCCCGGGGCGCGCTTCCGATCCCGCAGATGCGAATAATTCGAAAGACGCCTACCGATTAACGCACGCATGAGGGCTAAGCAAGGCCGCTGAAGGTCCATCTGCCCTGCTTTCTCAAGGCTTTGAAGCCCTTGGATGGGGTATTTTCGAGCGCCCAACTGATTCGAGCAGCCATCCACCATGCCCAAGTTGAAAGTCAGCAAAAAAACACAACCGGCGGCATCGAATGAGTTGCTCGCTGGCCTCGATCTGCAACGGCATGACCGGCTCGAGGAAGCAGAGACGCTCTTCCGCTTCGTTTTGGAGAATGATGCGACAAACTGGCGGGCGCTGCATCAGCTTGGCGCCATTCATCTGACACGTGGTCAGCATGTCGAGGCGCTGCAGTACTTAGGTGCCGCGATGAAGGCGAACGCGGGTTCTGCGGAGATCACCTCAAACTACGGCGTCGCGTTACGAAAACTCCAACGTGACGATGAGGCGATCGAATATTTCAACCGCGCGTTAATGCTACGGCCTGGCTACGTCCCTGCGATACTCACGAGGGGTACGTCATTCCATCATCTCGGCCGTCGTGAGGAGGCTCTTGCGAGTTTCGATCGGGTCATTGAAATCGAACCAAACCATGCCAAGGCGCACTATAACCGCGCAAATGTGTTGCATGAATTGAAACGCTTTGACGAGGCGGTCGAAAGCTTCCGCCGCGCTACCGCCCTCTCTCCTGACGATGCCGACGCGCATTGGAACGAAAGCCTTTCACTCCTTTTGATGGGTGCATACCGCGAAGGCTGGAAAAAATACGAATGGCGCTGGAAGAGGGGCAACCTAACGCCGCGCGATCTTAATCAGCCGCTCTGGCTCGGCGACGAGTCTGTTGCGGGAAAAACAATTCTGGTTCATGCGGAACAAGGCTTTGGCGACACATTGCAATGTGCTCGCTACATGCCACTGCTGGCGAAAATGGGGGCGAAAATTGTCCTTGAAGTGCAGCCAGCACTGAAAGCGCTGTTTACAACACTTGAGGGCGTCACGACTCTCCTTGGTCGCGGCGAACCCTTGCCCGATCTTGATTTCCACTGCCCGATAATGAGCCTGCCGCTTGCTTTCAAGACCGAGCTTTCCACGATCCCGCCAAATGTTCCTTATCTCGAAACACCGCCGGAGCGCGTCGAGAAATGGCGTGGGCGCGTGCCGCAGGGCAAAACACTCACTGTCGCTCTTGCATGGACGGGCAGTGCTGGCAATGAGGAAAACGATATTCGCTCGATCCCGGTCGAAAAACTCGCACCGCTCTTCGCCGACGAAGAGATCCAGTGGATCAGCATTC
>Ga0134122_10003834_pt1 | contig 11192 bp, 9 predicted proteins | sample KB302_FD_96461 | JGI IMG/M metagenome (GOLD analysis project Ga0134122, IMG submission 96461) | Terrestrial soil microbial communities without Nitrogen fertilizer from Kellogg Biological Station, Michigan, USA - KB3-0-2 | ecosystem: Environmental > Terrestrial > Soil > Unclassified ...
GAGCAGCTTTTCCAGCGCGGGCGTGTAGATCAATCCCAAACGCGGCGGGCCGTCGTCCCAGGTCATCTCGACCCCTTCCGAGAGATGCCGGAAGTAGCGCAGATCGAGCCGGAACGTGCCGTCGGCGCGAGCCGGAACGACCTGCCGCAGTTCGTGAACGAAACGCGGCTCGCCGTAGGCCGCGAGACCCATCACCTTGTACTCGTCGCCGAACCCTAAAAAACCGCAGAATTGGGTGATCGCGGAGTAAAACAGGCCGAGCGAATGCGGAAAATGCACCCGGTCGAGCACCTCGATTCGATTTCCCCGGCCGACCGCCATCATGGTCGAGACGAAATCGCCGAAGCCGTCCACGGTCAAACAGGCTGCCTCTTCGAACGGCGAGCAGTAGAACGCCGAGGCGACATGCGCCAGGTGGTGCTCGACCTCGTGGAGCGGCGGCGCCTTCGCGGTGCCGAAAGTCTTCGCCACCCGCTCTTCGAGCGAGGCGATCTGCGCCAGGTTCTTGACGCGGCCCATCGCCCGCGGCAGGCTGCGCGGATGGGTGAGGGCGAGTAGCGCCTTCTTCCACAGGTAGGCTCGCGGCTTCCGCGCCACCGCGAGCGCCGCGATTTGCCCCAAATCGCCGCCCAGCTCGTCGAGGCAGAAGCGGAGCGCCTGTTCGGGAAATCCCGCCCAGTGCTTGATGCGGCGGAAGCGCTCTTCTTCGACCCCTGCGACGAAGCGGCCGTCTTCGACCGCCGCGGCCGAGGCGTCGGCGTGAAAAACGGACAGGCCGAGGATCTTGGTCATCGCCCCGGCGCCTTCGGGTCGGAGGCGGAGCGCAAGGTCCGCGCGGCCAGGGGCACGAGCCACTCCGCAAGCCGGCGATGGCCGTCGGGGGCGAGGTGCCAGTCGTGAGGAAAGTAAGCGGTGGCGCAGGCAGGCGCCAGGACGTTCAATGGGTTTTGCAGGGTCGCACCTTCGATCCCCGTCGCCAGTGCCGAAACCAAGGACTCTTCCAGAGCCGCCACGTCGGCGACCGACTGGGACCGCGCCTCCAAGATTCGCGCCGTGTAGTCATCGCCCGCACACTCCGTTCGAAGGCGGGAGGGGACTTCGAGCAGGAGAAAAGGCGCCCGATCCCGCTTCATCCGGGCTACGAGCGCGCGAGCGTCGCCCAGGGTGGCCGCGATCGCTTTTGCCCGGGCGTCCGGCGCGGCAAGCTCGCAGGCTTGGCGAGGGGACTGCGTGTAGGCGGGCATCGTCGGATCGCCGAACAGGATCGAGCAGCGTCCGCTTCCCAGCCGGACTTCCCCGCGCGCCGCAGGCCGACGGGCGGCAAGCCGGGCGAGCAGGTTGTAGACGTGCAGCGTCCGCAGACGCTCCTTAATCGTCGGACTCCGCAGAACCGGCTGCCAGCTACGCGGCAGGCTCGGTGGGTGAAGGATCTCAAGAAAGTCATTGCCCGCCGTACCCAACACGATCACCAGATGCGGCGCGATTCGACGGGCGCGGTCGTATTGCAGCCGGAACTCGCGATACGTGGTGGAGGGCCAGGCGAACGTCCAGGCGCGGGTCGGCAGCCCGGTGGTCGTGAGCCCCTGGGCGACGAGGTCTCCGACGCGCCGTGAATCGTCGATACCGGAGCCCCAGGCGTTCGAATCGCCGAGCACGGCGAGCCGGAAACCATCCTTCGGTATGTCGTCGAGGCCGCGGGAGCGAAAACCCTCCCGATTGCAGGAGTAATCGTAGAAACCTCGACCCTCGGCGAAACCGGCGCGCCCCGAATACCCGGCGACCCAAGGGTTGAGCCATCCGAGATGGGTCGCGCGCAGAGCGGTCTCGGCAAAGAGGACCGCGGCCCCCAGACTGCCGAGGACCACGAGGGATCGCCCCAGGACGAGAGAGATTCTCATCCCGGGTCCTTCTGGGTAGAACCATGATTCGCCCGAATGAGCTCGGCCAGCCGGACATCCACCACCAGGCGGAACCAGAACGCCTGAAGGAAATGAAACAGCGTGCCGACCGCGCCGTCGAGAAAGCCGAACAGGAAGAAGTAGCGATAGCCGAAATAGAGCGCCGGCCGCACGAACAGCGGCATCCGATACCAAAGGCTCTTCATCCAGAGAATGCGCTCGTCCGGCGTGCCGAAGAGCTTCGGGGTCGCTTTCCACGGGAGCTTCTTCGTCCGCCGCTCGAATTCTTCGTGCGCGAACGCCTCGGCGTAGCGCAGGTGCTTTTCGAGGTAGAAGAGGATCGCGTCCTCTTTCTTGTTCCATTCTTCGAGCGGTGCCCGCAACTTGGCCGTTGCGCCGCGGACGTAGACGCGGGTGTCCTGCTCGACCGGGTCGAGCTGTGAGACGCTGCGGCGGAACAGTTTCAACAGATATTTGCTGCCGTAGCCGCCATGCTCGATGGGGTGGCCGCGAAAGATCTGGCGGCGCCGAATGTAAAAACCCGATTCGGGCGTTTCGGGACGCGCGAGGACCGCCGCGATCTCCTGGCGCAGCGCCTCGGGGATTGCCTGGTCGGCTTCGAGGATCAGCACCCATTCGTTGCGGATTGGGAGGTGGTCCAGCCCCCATTGGAAAATCCACGGGATGATCCGGCCGTGCTCGTAGGCGAGATCGACCACGTCGTCGGCGTAGCGGCGGGCGATCTCTTTCGTCCGGTCGCGGCTCTCGGAGTCGAGCACGAAGATCTGGTCCGCGAAGCCATGAACCGAGGCGAGCGTACGCTCGACGTTCACCTCTTCGTCGCGGGTGGTCACGAGGACCGTCAGGGGGATTTTCATAGGCCGAATCGGCGGATCGTACCTTGAAACCCCGCCGCCGAGGCCGCGGCGAGCAGGTGGCGCCAGGTTGCCGCGTAGTCCCAGCGGGCGAGGATTTCACGGCTCGCGGCTTCGACTTCGGCACGGGGGAGGGCGAGCGCGGCGACGAGCTTTAGGCCGAGCGTCTCGACGTTTCCCCCGGCATAGCGGAAGCCGTTCCGGCCCGGCTCGATGAGGTCCCGCCCGGCGCCCACCCGTTCGGAGGCGATCACGGGTAGGCCGCAGGCGAGAGCCTCTTGGACCGAGACGCCCCAACGCTCCTCGGTTGCGGGATGAACGAACAGGTCGGCCGTGGCATAGAGCGCAGGAAGCTCGGGGTATGGGATGTAGCCCGGAAAGACGACCCGTCCGCCAAGCCCGAGAGAGCGGGCCTCCGCTTCGAGCGCCCCGCGCTCCGGGCCGTCGCCCGCGAGGACCAGCCAGGCCGCGGGATCGGCCGCGGCGACCCCCGGGAAGGCGCGAAGGAGATCCCAGGGCGCCTCGCGCGGACCGAATTTCGCGAGCGAAAGGACGATTTTGGCCTCGGGGGGGGCGCCCAGTCGCGCGCGCGCCGCCGCCTTTGCCTCGGATGAAAGCCGCGAGCGCTCGCGGAAGCTCTCGACATCGATCGCGTAGGGGAAAAGCCCACATCGTTCTGCGGGAACGCCTTGCGCAGCGAGGAATTCGAGCGTTCCGGAGCCAACCCCCAGGAAGCGGTCGAACAGGCGCGGCAGAACGGAGCGATAGAGAGCCCGTTTGACCCGCGTTCGACTTTGGCCCTCCCCGGCGTCAGTAACCGAGTCGAGGCGCAAGGCGGTGGCGATTCCGTTCCGTCGCGCACGGAGCGCGGCCCGCAGGTAGGCTCTTTGGGTATAGCCGTTCACGATCGCCAGGTCGTAGCTGCCGGGAGAAAGCTCCGCCGCGAGCCAACGTCGCCGCCCACGGGCGGGAAGCGCTGTCCAGTCGTAGCCTGCCACCAGGTCGAAACCCCAATCGACGGGGCGCGAAAGCTCGGGGTCGTAGGCCGGCATCGCCGGATCGCCCCCCGTGTAGATCACCTTGAGCCGGTGCTCCGGATCGTTCGCCGTGAAACGGTAGAACGGCACCTCGAACTGCGTCGGGCGCTCGACGAAGAAGGCGATCTTCATCGCGCCGTCCTCGAATCCACGATCTCCTCGTAGACCGCCTCCATGCGCGCGGCGATTCCCGCCCAGCCGTAGCGCTCTTCCGCGGCGATCTGTCCGCGGCGACCCATCTCGTCGAGCGCGCGCGGGTCGGCAAGCATTTTGCGGAGGGCCGCGGCGAGAGATTCCGGATTGCCTTCCGAGACCCGCCCGCAGCCGACCTCCGCGATCAGCGGCGCGAGCCCGACCCCGGGGGTGGCGAGCACCGGTCGCCCCGCGGCCATCGCTTCGAGCAGCGAGTTGCCGAAATTTTCAGACGTCGAGGGCATCGCGAGCAGTGCGCAACGGGCGAGCAGCGCGGCTTTCTCCTTGCCTTCGACCGGACCGAGGACATACACCCGTTCGGCAACCCCCATTTCCGCCGCCAACCGTTCGAGTCGCGGGGTGAGCCTCTCTTCGTCGTTGCCGGCGATCGCGAGGTGGGCGCCGTGTACCGCGGCGAGTGCTTCGATCAGTCGATCGAGCCCTTTCTTCCAGCTCACCCGGCCGAGTGCGAGGATAAACGGCTCGGAGCCTGCGATCAGTCCGGAAACGGCCGGTGCCAACGCCGCAAGCTCGCCAGACCAGGGCTCCGCGGCGACACCGTTCGGTACCACGAAGACCGGCGGCAGGTGAAGCCCCAGCCGCTCGGCGTCGCGCGCTTCGAGGTCCGTCGTGGCATGGAAGCCCGCCGCCCGCTCGATCGTCCGGCGCTCGAACATCCGGAGCCAAAGCGTCTTCCGGAGCCGTCCGCGTGCCGCGATCAGCTCCGGGACCAGCATGCCGCGCGGCGCCACGAGCCAGGGTTTTCCGGCCCGTTCCGCCGCGCGAGCGGCGGCGAGCGTCGGCCAGAGAAACACCGAATGAAGATGGACGGCGTCGAACCGCGAGATGTCGGCGAGCGCCGCGCGCATCGTGGGGGCGTAGGCAAGGCGCGCGAGCGAACGAAAGGGGAAATAGCGCACCGAGACGCCATCGAGGTCCACCGGCGTTGCGAGCGGCACGTCGAGCCGGCCGCTCCCATGGAGATTGGTGGTGAACACTTCTACCTGATGACCGCGGGCGACGAGCGAGCGGGCGAGCCCGTGAACGGCGCGGATCGGTCCGCCGTGTCGCCAAGCCGGCAGATAGGTCGGTACGACGTGGAGGAGCCTCAAGGGGCGCTCCCAGGTGGCCGGGCGAGCAGCTCGCGGACGAGGGTGACGAATCGGCCGCGGTACGCGTCCCAGGTCGCCTCTTGCGCGGAGGCCCGGCAGACCGGACGCATCGCACGAAGCAACGCGGGACCCTCTGGAGGATGCGCGAGATCGAGCAGGCGCGCGGCGAGCGCGGCGCCGTCGCCCGCCCGAACCACCCAGCCGTTCTCGCCCGGCACGACCAGCTCGGCGGCGCCCACCATGTCCGACACGACGACCGGCAATCCGGCCGCGAGCGCCTCGGCGACCACCATGCCATAGGAGTCGTTGCGCGAGGGGAGGACCAGACAGTCGGCGCGGCTCATCTCGGCCGCCAACTCGGCCTGGCTGACGGGACCGACGAACGTCATTCCTGCGCGAGCCGCTTCGGCGCCGCGGGGACCGACGATCCGAAGCGCGGCGGAAGGCTCGGTTGCGACCACTCTGCCAAACGCTTCCAGCAGCAGATCGAACCCCTTGCGCACGATCGGCGCGCCCGCGAACAGGAAGACGGCCCCCGGCCCGCGCTCGGGCTCTTCGGCAGGCGGCGCGAACAGTTCGAGATCCGCGCCGAGCGGCACGGCACGAACCCGGTCAGAATCGATGCCCGCCTCGACGTACGTGGCCCGCGCCAGCTCCGAAACCGTGACGATCGCATCCGCAAGCTCGATCTCGCGATTCTTGACCTCCGCGATGCGGGCATGGAGCCGGGCAGAGTCGGTCGTGCCGTGGAGCCGATCCTGCGCCAGGTGATGGATCGAGGGGGCGTCGAGCCAGGTTCGAATGCCCAGCCGCCGCGCGACCGTGAAGGTCTCTCGTGCCGAGATCTCACAGGCGAGAACGGCGGCGGGGCGCTCCGCGAGCGGCAGACGCGCGAGACGGCGCGCCGCCTGGCGGTCGAAGATCCGACACGCCGCAAAGTCGATCTCTTGGGCCGCGGCGCGCGGCAACCGATGGGCCAGCTGGCGCAGCAACGGCGCGGTCGGTGACCAGCGTGTCCGGTGTGCCGGGAGCGGGACCGGGGCGTAGCGAATCAGCCGACGCCACATCGGGCGCGGCACGAAACGCCCCTGCTCCGGGCTCGACGGCACGCCGGACCAGTAGCCCGCGAGCAAGCCCGCCGCTTCGAGAGCCAGGGCCGCCTGGTGCGAATGCTGGCGTCCGGGGTGGGTGACGAGGACTTTCAACCGCGGTTCTTTCAGGATCGACTGGGCGGCGTGGCCGGCGAAAACGCGGTGCGGGCCGAGTGCGCGGCCGGAGGCAGGAGGGCATGAGCCTGGGTCGCCGCGGCGAGGGTGACGGGCTGGGGCAAGCTCGCGCGCGCCGCGAGCAGCATCTGGCGATCGAGAGCGACGACCGTAGCGATCAGGCCGGCGAAGAACCAATAGAAGAGCCCCGAGGTGACCTCGAAAATGACGCTTCCGGCCAGCTGGGCGATGAAAAACAGGAGGCAACCGACCGCGACCGAACGATGGAACAGAGTGCGCAGCCTGAAGACCTGTTGAAGCGAATAGACGACCATGATCAAGCGCACCAGGTAGACGAACAGAAAGCCGATCGGACCCAGCTCCAGCATCACGCGCCCGCTTTCGATCTCGATGTTCGGCCCGTCGAGCCAATAGAACGGGTGCGGCCCCTTGATGATCGCCGCCGCCATCTGGTGGGTGGCGCCGATGCCGTATCCCAACAGGCCGGCCCGATCGAGTACGTAGATCGGTGCGACGAAGGGCGTCAGCATGCGCTCGCTGACGTCGGTGGTGCCGCTGGCTCGCCCGCGCCATTCCGCGATCGCATCGGTTCCGAAATAGGCCGCGAGCCCTCCAACGAAGGCCACGGCGATCACCAGACGACCCGTGGTGGCGCCGCTCCCCCGTTCGCGCGCGACGGCGAGCCAACCGTAAATCGGCAGGAGCAGGATCAAAACCGCGATCGGACCGCGCGATCCGCTCATCATCATCCCGAGCATCGTCAGACCCAGAGCGGCGAAGAGCCAGAGGTTGCGCCGCATTCTCCAGCGCTCGGCGCCGAGTAGTGCGAGCAGCAGCGCGACGTTGGCGAACAGGTAGGAGGTGAACCCGGTGATGTAGGCGAAAGTGGCGGTGACGCGCACGCGCGCCGAGGTTCCGAAGGTCGTGATGTCGGTGGCTTCGGTGGCGGCGCGCGCGTAGGTGTTGAGCGCGCTCGACGACGGCGACACGAACTGCGCCGCGGCAAGAAGGCCCACGGGAATGGCGATCATGCCGTACCGCCGTAGGAACCGGGAAAGCTCGGCGTCCGACGAGAACGCCGCCGGCAGAATCCAAAAGAGCGGAACGTAGAAGAAGTACGCTTTGAAGCCGAGCACCCCGACCAGCAGGCTCGGCAGGTGAGGATTGAAAACCTGGAGCAGCCCGAACATGGCGCCGGCCCCCAGCAGGCCGAACAAGAGCTGGAGTTGCGGCGGCCGCAGTCCGGGCCGGTCTCTGGCGAGAAATCCGGCATAGATGCCGACCAGGAGCAGATCCTTTCCGAAGTAGACGATGTCTTGCGCCCCGGGAAAGATCCACTTGCGAATCGCGCCTTCCAGAATCAGCAGCACCATCACGTATTGGACCGCTCGGCGCCAGTTGCGGAACGACCACGCCGTGGCCGCGGCGGCGATCAAGAGGACCAGAATGCGCGGATTCATTCCGTCCTGCCTTCCGTCGCTCGTTCCAACACCGCGAGATAGCGCTCCGCGACTCGTCGAACCGTGTGCTCCGCCAGGTGCTCCGCAGCCCCTTCGAGCAGCAGGGCGCAAGTTTCGGGCTGCCGGAGCAACTCGGCGATCGCTTCCGCGAGGGCATGGGCGTCGCCGTTGGGAAAAGTCTTGCCGCAACGGCCGATCGCTTCCGGCAAACCGCCTCCGGACGAGCCGATGACCACGCAGCCGCAGGCGATCCCCTCCAGGGCGACCAGGCCGAACGGCTCCTGATAGAGCGACGGCGCAACCAGAATTCGGTGTTCGGCGAGGCGTAGCGCGATCTCTTCGTGAGAGATCGCACCGGTGAACGCGATCCGTTCCGCAATCCCGAGCGCCTCGGCCTGGGCCGCGAGCCGAGGGCGTTCCGGACCCTCGCCGATCAACGTCAACCGAGGCGTGAGCCCCATTTCCCGTTCGAGGATTTTGAGCGCGTCCAACAGAAGAGAGAAGCCTTTGTCCGACACCAGGCGGCCGACCGCCACGAGATCCTTCGTGCGGGGGATTTCGGGGTGGAGACGAAAGACGTCGTCGCGATAGGGATTGCCGATCACGATCGAACGGACCGGAAGCAAATCGTCGGCCATCGCCTGGCTCACCGCGATCGACGCCGCGGCGCGGCGCAGCAGCCGGCGTTTCAGACGATCCTGCCAGCCGATGCTGCCGTCCACGCGGGTATACCAGCTGTGATGAGAGACGACCCAGGGGCGGCGCACGAAAAGCAGAGGCCAGAGCCCGCGGAGGCTGATGTTCGCCTGGAAGTACACGTCGTGCTCGCGGACCAGCGCAAGCAGCTGGCGGAAGTTCGGTCGGCGCACGACGCGGAACGGAAACCGGTCCGGCCGATCCGACGGCGTCGTCGTCACCACGGTGTCTTCGCAACCGAGGGAGGAGAGCCCGGTCGCGATGTTGGTGACCGTGGTCTCAAGACCGCCGACGCTGGGCGGAAAGGCGGGGGAGTAATGGAGGACTTTCATCGGGTTGTGGCGCCGGAGCCGTCGGCCCAATCGGCGATCGCCGCCGCCTGGCGAGCGAGCGAATGCCCTTCGTACCAGGTTCGCGCGGCGGCGGCAATGCTCGCGAGGTCGCTGGAGCTTGGGAGCGCCGGGTCGCTCGCATTCCAGAAATGCATTCCGGCCCGAGGTGCGGTCGGCCCCCCCTCCGCCGCGGCGACCGGCCGGCCGGCGCAGATCGGCAGCGCGCCGTGCGCCGCATAGGCCGCGAACACGCTCGATTTTCCCAGGAATCCGAGCGGGTAGGCGAGGAAGGCGGCGGCACTTTCGGCGAGAATCGCGCTCACCTCGGGCGCCGGCAAAACGCCCAACCGGCGAATGGGGAGCGCGCCGAGGCTCGGCGGGGCGACCGCTTCGGGGCCGATGTCCCAGATCTCGGCGAGCCCGAAAGCGCGGACCGAGGCTTCGATAGCCGTCGAATGTTCGCCATAGGCTCGGGCACGGACCCCCGGGCCGCCGAATACCACGAGGCGAGGCGTTCGTCGCTCGAAAGGGAGCGGCTCGGCGACCTCGCCAATGCCCGAGATCACCGGCCGAATCTCGATCTCGCGCCGCGGCTCGGACAGGCGCCTCCGGAGCAGGCGGGCGTAAAGGTCGAGGCTGGTCGAGATCCGTTCGCTCCGGTCGCCGATCGATCCGGCGATCCGGCGCTGGAGCGGAGCGAGCCAGAACGAGCTGCGCCAGGGCGGTCCGGTCGCCCACATCTCGTGGAACTGGGTCCAGAGCGCCCCGTCCGTTCGCGCGAGCCCTTCTGCGAGCCAACCCGGCACGCCGCGCGGATGGTAGCCGTACCCGGCGTAGTGGAGGATCGTGCGCTCGGCGCCGTCGAGAGCCGCGGCGAGCGCGGCCGGCTCGCGCGCGACCTCGACAACGTGAAGGCCCGCCCGCCGCGCCGCCGCCCCATGCGGAGAAGGCACCACGAAACGGCAGGAAATCCCGCGTTGGGCAAGGGCCGCGGCGAGCGCGAGCGCGATCCCGCCGACTCCCTCTTCGGGGGGCGGCAGGCGCGGCACGATCTGGGTCAGCTCCATACGGTTCGAATCTCTTTCGCCCAGCCCTCGTAGGCCGCGGCCAGTCGATCGGCGGCGCGGTCCCAGCGGAGCTCCTGGACTCGTTTCCACCCCCCCGTGGCGACCCGGCGCCGGAGCTCGGGGTCGCGGATCAGGCGGCCGACCGCGTCGGCCAGGCGTCCCGGCTCTCCCGGCGGGTCGATCGACACGACTTCCTCGTCCTCGACGAGCGCCGCCGCGAAGCCGACTGGCGTTGCCGCGACCGCCGCCCCGCACGCCATCGCCTCCGCGGTCGCCAGGCCGAAGCTCTCGGAGAGCGAAGGGGCGATCAGGATCGCAAATCGCCGGTATAGCTCGGGCAGCTCGCGCTCGCGGTTGGCGACCGGCACCACCGAGATCCGCGGCAGGATGTCTGCCGGAAAGTGATCTGCGGCACGGAACGAAGCGCCGACGCCCACCAGGGTGAAACGCCAGCCGGGAAAGGCGTTGAGGACGCCGGGGATCTCCCGCCGGATCACCTCGATCCCCTTGATCGGCAACCAGGAGCCGCAGTAGCCGATCTCCGGTCCGCGTTCGAGATCGAGCGGCCGGCCGAGGAAGCTTTCGGGGAGCGGGTTTTCGAGCGCCAGGATGCGGCCAGCCGGCCGGTAACCGCGCGCCTTCGCCCACTCGGCGTCCCATCGGCTGACCGTGACGAGAGCGTCCGCCCGGCGAAACGCGAGCGCCGAGAGCCGCGCGGGATCGGGGCGCCAGAATCGGGGAGGATCGGCCACGCCGGCCTTGGCGAGCAGCTCCGAAGCGTGGGTTTCGAGGCCGTTCGAATGGGCGACGATCAGGAACCGCCGGGAGCCCGAGGCCGCGAGCAACGTCGTCGCGAGCCACCCCTCGGCGCCGTACAGCTCCAGGACGTCGATGTCGCTGCCTCCCAGTCGATCGAGGCATTCGAGCGCCATGCCGATCGCCTGCCGATGGCGGATCGCCCGCCGCGCGCCGAAGAACGGTTCGAAGTCGGACGGACCGAGCAACTCGACCTGGTGGCCGAGCGCGCGGAGCCGCTCGGCGTAGCCGCAGATCACGTAGCCCGAGCCGGAGCGGGTATCGAGCGGCGTGTTGGCGAGGGTGAGGATCTTCACCGGCCGAACCGCTCCACCAGAAGCCGTTCGTACTCCTCGGCGATCCGCGGCCAGGAAAAGCGCTCGAAGTAACCGCTCACGTCGAGGTCGTCGATCGCGAGGTCCGCGGCGTCGATCCGGTCGGGTGGCGGAAACGGCCGGACCGTTCGCGGCAGAGCGTCGGCGAGATCGGGCGCGCCGCCGGC
>Ga0134122_10003835_pt1 | contig 11190 bp, 10 predicted proteins | sample KB302_FD_96461 | JGI IMG/M metagenome (GOLD analysis project Ga0134122, IMG submission 96461) | Terrestrial soil microbial communities without Nitrogen fertilizer from Kellogg Biological Station, Michigan, USA - KB3-0-2 | ecosystem: Environmental > Terrestrial > Soil > Unclassified ...
AAAAGGCGTCTCCCTCGAGACGCTCATGCCCTTCACCATTCGTTCGCATCGTCGCTTACCATGGACTTACTTTTTGGGTTTTTGCACTCCCACCGGGTCAAACCGCGCCGATAATGTATCCATACAGACTCGGGGCGGCCATGCCATACCTCGAAAGCTGGATAGTGATAGGAGCCTCGATCATGCTTTCATAGAGAGGATGAAGGGGTTGCACCAGCGGAACTTACCGGTGAAAGTTACAGCCGTGAAAATCTACCAGCAGAGTCATTTAATTCGCCAAGTTAGTTCTAGGAGAACTGCATGAAACACCACGTATTTCTCCACAAGGCTGGTAATTTCTTTTTAGGCAACGCAATCAAGAATGTGGGGCTCGTGGCGTCGATGAAGATATCTTCATGATTTCTTCCTCGACACATGATACATACAAGAGAGCTAACATGCCGACAAATAAACAAAGGGACACGGTGACCGTCTTGAAGGTAGTAGCATAATCGTGATATTGTGCGCGGTGAATATGAATATGAAGGCCGAAATTAAAATGTCATTCGGCCTCTTCTGGCAATCGAGCGATTCGTTACGAGATCCTGCACGTATCACGTGGAGTTCCTCGTAAACGGTTGAGCCTGCACACCGTTTGGTGAGGCTTCGTGTATGAATAACCTCGTCCTCATTGCGCTGCGTAAGCCATACACCTTTGTTGTACTGGCCATCCTCATCCTGGTGTTCGGGGCATTGGCCGCTGAGGAAGCTCCCACCGACATATTTCCGGTTATTCAAATTCCTGTCAGCTCTGTCGTCTGGATCTACGACAACCTGATGCCGGCGGATGTCGAAGGGCGTATTACCTATGTATTTGAACGATTCCTAACCCAGACAGTAGAGGGCATCAAATACATCTGGAGCAATTCGTTATTCGGCAACGCCATCATCAATGTCTATCTTCAGGATGGAGTCGACCTGGGTGGCAGCGAAGCCGATATCACGGCGATTGGGCAGACGTCTGTTAAGGCCCTGCCGCCGGATATTAACGCGCCCATGATCATGCGTCTGTTCCCATCCCAAGTGCCGGTGGCCACATTGCAAGTCACCTCCGACTCTCACACACCGGCAGAGCTCTATAACCTCAGCATCATGCGAATCCGGCCCCTCCTGGTCACGATACCGGGCGCCATCCTACCGCATCCCTACGGGGGGCAGGACATGCAGGTGATGATCAATCTTGATCAACAGAAATTGCTCGCCCGGCACCTCACTCCGTCGGACATCCACAAAGCCCTCGACAGGCAGAATCTCGTGCTGCCGGGAGGGGACATCAAGATCAAGTCAATCGACTGGATTGTCCTGACCAATGCACAACCACTGAAAATCGAGGACTTCGACGACATCCCGATCAAGAAGGAGGGCAATGCCTGGATCCATCTCCGCGACGTCAGCGTGACGCGCCTCGCGGGCCGTGTGCAAACAAACGCCGTGATAGTCGATGGCCAGCAGGCTGTCATCGTCGTCGTAATGAAAAGCAGCGAGGCGTCGACGCTGGAGGTGGTGCAGGGGATCAAAGATGTCATTCCGCGGATCCAGGACGTCGTGCCCGAGGGCGTGAAGGTGAAACTGCTCATCGATGCCTCGGGTTTCGTGAAGCAGGCAATCTCGGACGTGGTGCACGAAATGATTATCGCCGCCGCGCTGGTCGGCTTCATCGTCCTACTGCTGCTTGGCTCCTGGCGGCCGACGGTCATCGTGCTCACCTCGATCCCGCTCTCGATTCTCACCTCGCTCATCGCCCTGCACGCCCTCGGAGAGTCGATCAATGTCATGACCCTTGGTGGATTGGCGCTGGCCGTCGGTATTCTCGTCGACAACGCAGCCGTCATGATCGAAAATCTCGATACACATATTGAAATGGGTAAACCGCTGGAGACGGCGATCGTCGACGCCGCTACTCAGATCCTTCTCCCGACGTTTGTCGCCACGCTCGCCATCACCATCGTCTGGGTCCCACTCTTTCATCTGAGCGGGATATCCGGCTGGGTGTTTCCCCCGATGGCAGAGGCGGTCATCTTTGCGATGGTGGCTTCATTTATCCTGACGTACACGCTCGTGCCCACTATGGCGAAGTATATTTTAAAGGTGCACCACACAGGGCATGCTCCTGGTGACGGCGGACAGCACGAAGCGAAGCCGTCAAAGAATCCCTTTACCCGCTTTCAGCAGGCGTTCCAACAGCGCTTCGAACAGTTCCGTGAAGGCTACACGGCGCAGCTCGAACAGGTGGTCGCCAATCGTGTCAGTTTCGTCGTCATCTCTTCTGTTCTTGCGGGAGCCTCCCTCGTCCTCTTTTACTTCAACGGGCGCGAGTTTTTCCCCGAAATCAAGTCAAATATTTTGGCGATGCACATGCGGGCCCCGCTCGGCACACGCATCGAGGCTGCTGCGCGTATCACGGCCTTGGTGGCGCAGGATATCGAACGGCTGCTACCGGGCGAGGTCGCAGACATCGTGAGCAATTGCGGTATACCGGTCGGGGCGCATAATCTGGCCTTCATTCCGACCCCCACGGTCGGCACCCAGGATTGCGACCTCACGATCTCTTTGACGAATGCCAAGGCACCGGTGTGGGACTTCAGACGCATTCTCCGCAAGGGTCTGGCTGAACGCTATCCCGGGTCGGAATTCACATTTCAGCCGGCCGACTTGACAGCGAAGATTCTGAACTTTGGCTCTCTTTCGCCGATCGACGTGCAGATTAACGGTCCGGATCTCTATGCCAACCATGAGTTCGCCCGTAGATTGGCCGGTAAGATCCGGCAGATTCCCGGCTCCAGCGACGTGGTGGTCCAGCAGCCGATGGGTATGCCGACCCTGCTCGCCGAATCCAACCGCCAGTTCGCGCTCGGCATGAACCTATCCCAAGAGGACTTCGGTAACAATATGCTCGTGACGACCGCCGGCAGTCAGCAGGTGGATCAGAAGTATTGGCTGGATCGCAAGACCGGCATGTCCTATCGGATCAATGTCTATACGCCGCAGGCGCAGCTCACGAGCATCAAGGATCTTATGACTGTTCCGGTGAGTCGGGAACAGACGGAGTCCTCGGGAGAGGGAGAAACGAGAAATGTGCAGCTTCTCGGCAATTTGGCGACTATTTCAGCGATTGGCACACCCGGCGCCGTTACGCACGGAAATATCATGCCGCTGATCGACGTTTACGTGTCCGCCGAGGGACGTGACCTCAACTCCGTCCTGGAGGAAGTAGAAGAGGTCATCCACGGCATGGAGTCGGAGCTCCCCAAGGGCTCGCTCATCGAAATCAAAGGCCAAGCCGAAGTGATGCGCGCCGCACTTCGTGAAATGCTCTTCGGCCTCCTCGCCGCGGTCGTACTCATATACCTACTGATCGTCGTCAATTTCCAATCCTGGGTCGATCCCTTCATCATCATTACGGCCTTGCCCGGCGCACTGGCCGGCATCGCATTGTCGTTGTTCGTGACCCATACGAACATTTCCGTGCCGGCGCTGATGGGCGCGATCATGACGATGGGCACGGCGACGGCCAATTCGATCTTGCTCGTGTCCTATGCCCGCGAGCGGCTCGCCGTCCATGGCGACGCCTTGCGGGCTGCGGTGGAGTCCGGAAAGGCTCGCATCCGACCGGTGCTGATGACTGCCGCAGCCATGATCATCGGCATGCTGCCGATGGCGACGGCGAACTCTCAGAATGCGCCATTGGGTCGCGCGGTCATGGGCGGGTTACTGGTTGCTACGATATTCACCCTGTATTTTGTGCCCTGCATGTATGGAATCATTTACAATCGGCGATCTGCCCGACAGAAGGAGCTTGTCTCAAATGAGTAGCCTACCTGGAAAAGGCCTTGCGGTCCTGGCAGTTGTCTTGTGTGTAGGGTATTTCGGCTACCGATATTATGAAGGAGGACTCAACGCGGAGGGTCTCAAGGCAACCACTATGGACGCCGCTACGCTGAGAGTGTCCGTGATCACCCCGAAGGAGTTGCCGCCGACCGAAACGATTAAACTCCCCGGCAATATTCAGGCCTGGTATGAGGCGCAAATCTACGCGCAGGTCACCGGCTATGTGAAGATGTGGCACAAGGATTACGGCGCGATAGTGAAGCAGGGCGATGTCCTTGCTGACATCAACGCGCCGGCTCTCGATGCCCAATATGCCCAGGCTAAGGCTGATTTGGAAACCGAGCGTGCCAAGAATGTCCTGGCTGAACTGACCGCAAATCGCTACCTGGCGATGCGCGAGAACCACGCGGTCTCGGAACAGGCGATCTCGGTACAGGTTCAAGAAGCGAAGGCGCAGTTGGCGAGAGTCAATGCTGCGGAGCAAAATGTCAGGAATTTCGACGCGCTGATTAAATTCAAGAAGATCATCGCACCCTTTGACGGCGTGGTGATTGCCCGCAACATCAACGTCGGCAACTACGTCAATAAAGAAGCGAGCTCTGGAGAAAGTAGCGCTGGAGGAATCAGGGATCTCTTTACCGTGGCTGACGTCAGTAGGCTGCGCCTCTTCGTCAGCGTGCCTGAGGCGTTCGGGCCTTTTCTCCAACCAGGTCTCACGGCTGACATCACGGTGCCACAATTGCCGAATCGTCATTTCACCGGCAAGTTTCTGACCGTGGCGAAGGGGTTTGATGTCAGCACACGTACGGCCATCACGGTCTTCGAGGTCAGCAACGAGGACAGGGCGCTTTGGCCCGGCTCTTATGCAACAGTCACTCTCACAGCGCCGGTCGATAGAAAAGTTCTCACTGTTCCAACGACTGCGATGGTCTTCCAGGAGCACGGCGCGCAGATAGTCATGTTGGATGGGGAAGACCGAGTGCATTTCAAACCGATCGCCGTAACCAGAGTCCTTGACAATGCCATGGAAATCACAGAAGGAATTTCCCTAAGTGATCGCATTGTCAACAACCCCAGCTCCGCGTTACTGGAAGGCGAGAAGGTGGTCGTCGTCACGGCAACACCTGGGTACGACATCGTTAGTCCAACAGCGAAACATGTGGAGGCGAAGGAATGAAAGGCGTGCGAATCGGAACCTGTATGGTCGCATCTCTACCATGCTCCCTTAGCGATATGGATACTTCTTTGCAGAAGGTCCAGCAGTGATAGGTACCTGGCCTTCCTGGCTGGGGCGAAGTGGCTTCTTGCTGGTCATCGTCAGTTTGTCGGCTTGTAGTTGGTTCCCAGCTGTTGATCTGGCGCCTACGTATAAGCCGCCACAATATGTCGTCCCTGACTCATGGGGTGGCTCAAGTCCATTCGTGGAGGTGAAGCCGGCCGATGATCAACTCCGACCGGATTGGTGGAAGCTGTTCAACGATCCAGTCCTGGACAGGCTGATAGAGCAAGCTATCGAAGCCAATCCGGATCTTCAAGCTGCAGCCGAACGGTTCGTGCAAGCCCGCGATGAGATGATGAAGGCCCGGTCGCAGTACATTCCTCGGCTCGGCACAGGTTTCGAGGCCTCACATAATAGACAGTCGGATCGCAGACTCTTTCGTCCTGAAGCGGAAGATGTTCACACCCAAGAAGCCACTCTATTACTTGGAGGTCTTGCATCGTGGGAGCCAGATTTCTGGTCGCGCCTCCGGAATGCCACACGGGCGGAGACCTATCGAGCCGAGGAGCGTGCCGCCGATTGGGCGCTTGCGCGCCTGAGTCTGCAGGCGGAAATTGCCTCGAATTACTTCATGCTCCGCAGCTTCGACGCCCAGGAGGCAATCTATACCCAGTCGATTACCCTCTACCAAGATACGCTCAAGCTGACTAGGACCCAATACGCTGGGAAGATCGCGTCGGCGCTCGACGTCGCCCGGGTCGAATCGTTGTTATTCAGCACTGAGGCCAAATTGGCGCAAATTCAAGGTCAACGCCAAGTGGCTGAACAGGCCATCGCCATCCTGCTCAATAAGGCCCCTGGTAGCTTCACGCTTGATCCGGTGGATGAGCTCCGAGTTGCGACATTCAAGATTCCGAAACTTCTCCCTGCCTCCTTGCTTGAGCGCCGGCCCGATATCGCCGGAAGCGAACGACGAATGGCGCAGGCGAACCGAACTATCGGTATCGCCCGTTCCGCATTTTTCCCCAATGTTTCATTTCGTATTACTGGCGGATTCGAAGACGGGATCAATCTGATCAAGCTTGTCAACAGTTTCTGGTCCTATGGCTCTACTGTCGATCTGCCGGTCTTTCAGGGGGGTTACCGCCGTGCACAATTACAACAGGCGTGGTCGGCCTATCGCGAGATGGAGGATCTATACCGTTCGACTGTGCTTAACGCTTTTCGTGAAGTCGAGAACAATTTGAGTTTGACGAACCGGCTGGGGGTCGCTGCAGAACGGCAGAACGCTTCAGTGGGGGCGAACCTGAAGACACAGCAGCTCACTCTTGAGCTGTACCGGGGAGGCTTGGCCTCCAGCCTTGAAGTGATTTATGCCCAGGTCAACACGCTCTTGGCACGCATCGACTTGGTCCTAATCAAGACAGAACTGCTGAGATCTTCCGTCTCTCTCGTTCGAGCCTTTGGTGGGGGATGGGATCGTAACCAACTCCCTTCCGATGACCAGATTCAGCCTTTCAATACTTTTCAATTTACGGAGCTCGACAAACCGAAGCCAGTGGGAGGGATCGACGTCAATGCAGATGGATCAAAGTCCTACAATGATCTGACGAAACCCCATGTGCCCTGATGAATCGCACGCACACCTCGGATGCGTTTTCCGCACCATGGCGGATCGCCTGGTCGCCATCTCATCTCCGGTGACTCGGAGTGGGAGTTAGGGCGGTTCTCGTGCGTATGCTGACCAGACTGCCACGTGCCAGAAGTAGGAAGAGGTAATCAATGAAAACAACGATCAGTCTCACAGCGATCCTCGCGATCGTCCTTTATTTGTTCCCGGCGACGGGCCACGCGGCAGACGCGCCTGGTGTCTCCCCAGAAAAAGTCGCAGACTATATACATGCTGTTATTGAAAGCCACCGTGCCTTCTACACTGTTCATGTCGTCGAACGCTTAGAGGAGCAGGCAGGGATCAAAGTGGATGGAGAATGGCGCACACATAAGAATACTTTACCGTTACCACAACAGTTCGTGACTGAATCAAGCGCCACGTCCTCAGCATTCACGGGACTCCGGTACCGATTGATAAGTCTTTGGCCGATTGATCCAAAAAATAAGCCACGCGATCAAGTAGATAGAAAAGGCCTAGAAGCTTTGGTTGAGAGACCGGAACAGCCTATCACTCGTAGAATTCAAATCGAGCATCAAACCTACTTTCATGCGATTTATGCTGATTTGGCTGTGAGTCAGTCTTGCGTCACCTGTCATAATACTCATCCCAACAGTCCTAAGAAGGATTTTAAGATAGGTGGAGTTATGGGTGGCTTGGTCATCGAATTCCCACTGGGAGATTAGTGAATCCCACTCAAAAACAGGCATAATCCCATCATTCGTCGTGCCCTGCATGAATGGTAGATAGCCTCCTTCTTGCCTAGGCTATCGCATGGACGAGATCTTAAAATCTGCTTTTCCCCAGGCAGGTCCGTGAACCACCCGTGCTAGCTTCCCTTCGTGACCCCTGTGACCAGGATTCACCATTTCCCCTGTTTCATCTGACTCAAGCTCTCCATGATTGTCTAGGGTACCCAAGGATCAGGCTTCATGAAGACTTCTTCATGAACCGTTCATCGATTGTTCATACGGCCGGGCTACATTGACGGTAAGAGTGTGGACATGTGGGCATTCGGAATCCACAGATCCCTATCGACCCGCCATCCGGAGGCTGAATCAGAATCACTGTGTGCTGGACTATGAAACGCAGCGGCAATGACCATGCAATTACCTTCCCCGAGGCCGGCGATCAATTGAACGGGCGGGCCTGTGCCCGTTGCGCAGGTCTGCTCGTGCGAGATTGGTGCTACGACTTGCGCAACAGCGGCGAACACAACACCGAAATCTATCGTTGCGTCCAATGTGGATCCCGGATCGATCCAGTGATTCTGGCGAACCAAGGCCGGGCGCATCATCATTACTCCAGGCACACACCGGAGTCTGGTCTCAACTAGATGGCCGACCCATCAGCATGCTGCTGTTGCAACCGAAAAACGTGGACACAGATGTGGGCGTCTTTAGGCATGTAAAGATGATATTCAACAGGAAGGCTTACTCACGGCAACAGGAAGGAAGACAGGCAAACGGACTGGAACAACAGAGGAGGACGTTATGTCTACATTGGTGAGAGCTGGGGTACCTGCCGAGGGATTCAAAACCGTCGGACAAATTCATGCGACGAATGCATTGGTGTTTCAACGGACCCACAACGCGATGGGGGTGGCCGTCGAATTACTGACGACGCACACTTCTGGGGCGCCAGTGGTAAATGAACGAAACGAATTCATAGGATTCGTGAGCGAGTTTGATCTCCTGCATGTACTTCTTGAGGCAAAGGGGAATTTGAACCAATTGACCGCAGAAGATGTGATGGCCAAGGCACATATTTCGGTCACAAGCACGACCAGCATTGACGAGGCTGTGAAGATCATGGAAGAGCACCGACTCCTGAGCCTTCCGGTCGTCACCGATGGGAAAGTCAGCCATTCAATTACGCGACACGACCTGCTGCGGGCCTGGATCGGGCTTGGCATGGGCATCGAAAACCCGTAACGGAATGGGAGATTTATCACCGGCTCGGCGAACACGCTGGGCAAGGTCGACGAGAAGAAACCGATCAATGACTCATGGCTGAGGTCGAAGTACAAATTGCTCTGTTCGCCGGTGCCTGGGTCAAGGGGACTGAGATCCATGTCGAACCGACACAGGAGGAGATGATGATCCGTGGCAAGGTGGCTAGAGATGCTGCGAAGCAGACACACGCGACATCATCATTACAAGGAGATTCCCTCATGAAAAAGCTCATTGTTCAGCTCATGTTCGCGATGGTTGTCGGTGTCGCGGTGGTCTCTTTCTCATATGCTGCAGATCTGACCGAGTCACCCATCCTGAAGACGATCGAAGGGGACCTGCTGAAGATCGACGGAGAATTTTACGTGGTGAAGAATATGGCCGGTAAAGAAATCCGACTACATGCGGACAAGACCACTGTCTTGGACAGTACCATCAAGGCCGGCGACAAGGTCCAAGTCCAGACCACTGAGTCATCGAGGCCTTACAAAAGTGGCTTCGTGGACCACGCCGTGTCAATTAAACACCTACAACCAACGAAGTAGGCTCCGGGGAGATGAAGATAGAAGTTCAGATTCAGAGATTGGTCCAGTCGATTGTGTCGAAAATTATTTCCAGGCTGGACATGGTATATGACTAAGTTTTCCATCTGAACAAGTGGCCTGCCCGGCAAATCAGGAAGAGCACCACTGCCGCTTCAGCAGCATCCCCCCTGTACATTCTTTGTTCCACACAACCCGAATTCGAATGGTGTGGCCGACTCAGAGAATCGGCAGCGTGGGAGTTGTCTGGTGAGTATTGGCAGGCAGACGCAGTGTAAAGGTCGAACCCTTGTTCACCTGGCTTGTGACCGAAACCGATCCACCATGGGCTTCCGCGATTTCCTTTACGATGGGCAGCCCGAGTCCGGTTCCGCCGGAATCCTTCGCTCTGGCCCAATCGGTTCGATAAAATCTTTCGAAGAGATGGGGAAAATGTTCCGGCTCGATTCCATGGCCCGTGTCCTCGACAGCCAGAACGACCCCTCCTCCAAGAGCCTGTAGGCGGACGGTCACAGCTCCTCCTGACGGCGTATAGCGAAGCGCGTTGTCGAGCAAATTGATCAGTGCTTGCTTGAGCCACTGGGCGTCTCCGAGGATGGGCGGGACCGGTTGAGACTCAAACGACAATGTGATTCGACGCTCATCGAACAGAATGGTCAATTCAGCCACGACATCGTGAATCAGCGGCTCGAGGGCTAGGGGTAGGAGGAGAACGGGAGGCTTGTCGCTGGACAAGTTCGCGAGCGTCAACAGGGACCGTTTCAGGGCAATGAGTCGTCCCACTTGCTCAAGATTGTTGATGATCACTTCGCGATATTCCTCAGGGGTCCTGGCTTTGAGGAGCGCGACCTCCAGATTCCCCTGCATGATGGTCAAGGGGGTTCGCAACTCGTGGGCGGCATGATCGATGAATCGTCGTTGGCTTTCAACGTTGCGTTGAAACCGTTCCATCACGGAGTTAAACGCTTGGGCCAGTTGCAGCAACTCCTGATAGGGAGATTCCAGAGTAAGTCGTTTATCCAATTCTGATCCGGAGATCGTTTCGGCGCCGGCACTCAACATCGCGATCGGCCTCAATACTTTTTGGGCCAGCCATCTACTGCCTATCCAGGCGGCGGCAAGCATAGTGCCTGATCCAATGGTCAGGAGGATCACAAGACCGATGAGTGTCTCCCTGTAACGGCGCAGAGATGATTCGGTCTGCAATATGTATCGCACCTGACCATATCGGGGAATGGAAATGAATAGATGTCGAACAGTCGTGCCATCAGGCGACTGCGCAAATTCAAATACCGTATTCCCTAGGCGAACCTGCTCTAACAAATTATCGGGAATCGACCGTTGTGACACCATATCCGAGACTTTCCAGAGGAGTCGACCTTCGGGCGAGAAGATTCGAATGGAATGGGTGACATCCTGAAATTCCCGCCGCGCGTCTGCGCCTTGCATCATCTCGGGAGCAACAAGTCTACGCCCCTCCTCGGAATCTTCGATGATGTTAGGGTGTTGCTCAACGATCTTGGCGACCGTCTCCGCCAACGCTAAGAGTCGGCCATCCACATAACGGCGCAATAACACCTCTCCCCCGATGTAGATGAGGATGGAGAACGCAAGGAGGAGTCCTGCCATCAGGATGACGGCAGTCGTGCTGATGACATGACCCAGGGACTTCATGCGACCGGTTCCGGCTCTTCCAGCATATAGCCGGCGCCGCGCACCGTGGTGATCAAATGGGGTGAAAAATCTCGGTCAATCTTCGCGCGCAGCGCCCTGATATGCGCATCCACGATGTTCGTTATGGGATCATAACTGATGTCCCACACATGCTCGATGATCGCAGTCCTGGTCAATACCCGATTCTTGTTACGCAGGAGGAATTCAAGCAGAGCATACTCTTTATTGGTCAGGCTGATCTCTTGCCCCGCTCGCCAGACGCGACGT
>Ga0134122_10003838_pt1 | contig 11189 bp, 8 predicted proteins | sample KB302_FD_96461 | JGI IMG/M metagenome (GOLD analysis project Ga0134122, IMG submission 96461) | Terrestrial soil microbial communities without Nitrogen fertilizer from Kellogg Biological Station, Michigan, USA - KB3-0-2 | ecosystem: Environmental > Terrestrial > Soil > Unclassified ...
CGCGCGGTCCGGCCTGGCAAGCTTGATCTGCGTGAACACCGGATCGGTGTCGATATAAGCTAGAGTGCGGATATCGCGATAATCGCCGGGCCGTGCAAGCGTCCCCGAAACATTAATCAAGAGATCGGCGGATCCAAGGATCTCACGGCGTCGCGCATTGGAGATACCATACCAGCGGCCATCAATTGGACACCGGTACGTCCACCGTTCCGAAAGTCCGAAGCGCGACATCACGTCCCGGAGATAGCTAACGTTTGCGCGGGAGTTGTCGGTGCCGTAATCGTCTCCAGTCGCTCCGCCGTCGACGTTGTACGGCCACTCGCCAGAATCTTCCAGATAATAGACATCGTGGCCGAGTCTCGCCAATCCCAGCACGTATTGCAAGTAGTGCCAGGTCATGCCGCCGAGCAGCGGATGCTGGGCAATCAGGCCTGTGACGATGATGCGGCCTGATGATGTCATGACGCGATCACTCCAACGCGCCGCGCCAGCGGCTCGAGCGATTCGATACGGTGCATCATGCGCATGGTTGGAAACACGCCGTGCGTATTCCCAAGCCAACGCAGCGTCCAGTACAGGCGCGCCAGTTCGAGTCGTTCCACAAATCCAGCCGGTGCAGTGCCGCCAAAGCGGGCCGCCACATATTCCCGTTCACAGGCCTCGGCGATATCCGGCGACCATCCGTCCGTGAGACTCGCCAGGTCGATTTCCGCAACACCCATTGCGGTGGATTCCCAATCGACGGGATAGACATCATTACCGCGCACAAGCAGGTTGTGGGGTGTAAATTCGCCATGGATGACCGACGCTGGCACAGACCCAAGTGATGCCACAAGACCTTCGGCGCGAACGCAAAGCGGCTGCAGCCAGGGATACCGCGTCCGCCACATTGCGGAATACTCTCCGGCTCGATGCGCCCAGTTCCTGTAGTAGCCGGCATCATAACGGTGCAGACACGGCGCTGGCTGCGCCGTCAAATGAAACAACCCGGCCCAGCGCGCGGCGGCCCGCAGCGGCAGGGCAGGATCATCGGCATCGTCCGGCCGCAGGGCGTTCTCGATGTATTCCAGGAAAAGACAAACGCCTCCATCCGGGGCGGGATCCAGAGCACCCAGAAAACGAGGTCGCGAGAGTTCGAGCGGAGCGAGAACGTCACGGTAGATACCGGCTTCATAGGTGGGTCCGCCTCTGTGTCCGCCGACGTCTCGGAAACGGCCGTTTTCGTACTTTGCCAACAACCTGCAAATGGCGCCGCCGGGCCGGCGCAGCAAAATAACCTCACTCGGGAAAGTGGATGAATAGGCGTTGCGCTTTCGCTCCAGAATCTCAACCGGTTCACCCGTTGCCTCAGCCAACGCTGCAGCGAGCGCATCGGACGACGGCGCTTCGGAAGGCGAAATCTCGGCGCGCCTCCGCCACTTCAGCTGCCGCACCGCGTTGACGAGATCCGAACCGCCATCTGCAGCGTCGATCGTGCCTATGGCCAACACGCCGAGGCAAGAGAACACATCCTCCATCTTCGCAGCACGCTCCGCGTTTCCGTTCAAACCCGCACAGTATTGTTCAATATGGGCCCAACCCATATCGAGCAAGTCACATTGGGCCAACAGAGGGTTGATGATCGCAGGATCGTATCCCGGCTCGCGAAGACAGCCCTGCAGAACGCGTCGCGCATGTTCGAGATCCTCGCGTGCTTGAGGCAAGCATTCATTCACCGAGATCCCTAGATCGGAGATCTGCGGCGTGTGCCGCTGGAGGTTGGACCCAGGCATTGCAGTCATTCCTATTTCCCGATTGCCCGGCGCAGGGCGCTCGTGGATGCACCCGCCTCGGCAATGATACGTACGGCCAGCAGCATCGCCGCCGCCATCAGCGAACCGGATGCGACATGGGCTCCGTCATGCGCGGCGACCATCGACAGCGCTTCAAACGTCAAAGCCAGAGCCACTGCTGTCTTCGAAATACGCGGCCAAATTCGGTAGCGCACCATCTGGCAGCCTCCGCCCTGTTCTTCAAGTGTCAGCGAGATTCGCGCAGCTCCCAGTATTCCGCCTTGCGTTTCAAGTTCCCATCCATCGAAATCGCCGCCATGACGGACGAATGCGCCTCCGTCACGAAGCGTCGCTTCGACGGCGCGAATACGGTCATCGGCAGATCGCCACTGATCGGTCCATTGAGACGTGCGGATTGTACGAGGCGTCGTCCACCCGAAACCACTCCGCCATCGCCATGGGCTGAGTCCGAAACGAATCCGTCCCCTCAAACGCGCCAAGGGTTGCAACAGGAACAGACCTGCAGTCAGCACACGGCGCCGAATTCCGGCCTGAGGAGTTTCAAAGTGCGCTCGCGTCGCACCCACGAAGGCGTGCACGACGGGTATGCCCCATGCCATCCCGGCAAATGGCAGCGTAAACAACAAAGGATGCCACAGGACGCCCAGGCCGGCCAATAGCGCGAGTGCGCCCATCACCAGGTACCACTCCGGCATATGTGTCAGCGCCTCCCAAAACTCCGGCGGATCCTGATAGAGATGCTGGAATGGGGCACTGCCCCACATCCCGTGGTAAACCCGCGAGACCGTTCGGAGAAAGGGCCGCAGGCCCTTGCCATACACTCTACCGGCCCAGTTCGAATGGCCAAGCTCGTTATACTTCGCCGGCCACTTCTGCTCGAGCAGGGCCTCGGCTTTGCCGTAGCCGCATTGCTGTTTCCAATACGTGCTCACGGAATTTCGGCGATGGTGCCAAACAACGGCCGCGGGACTGAATCCGATTTTCAATCCGCGGTCGATTAATCGCCAGCAGAAATCCACATCATCGCCTGCGGTACGGAACTGCTCGTCGAATCCACCGATAGCTTCGATTGCCGATTTCCAGAAAGCCATGTTGCAGCCCGGGATGTGTTCCGCCTCGCGGTCGGAAAGCAGCACATGCAACGGTCCGCCGGGCGCGTTGGCCACGCAGTCCGCGATTAGTCCATCGCCGGGAGGCGCAAGGTTGGGACCGCCCACACCGGCCCACGCCCCGTTCTCAAGCCGCGCGGCCAGGTAGTGCAGCCACTGCGGATCGGGATAAGCGTCGTCATCGATATATGCGACAATTTCGCCTGTTGCAGCTGCGGCGCCAATATTTCGCGCCCGGCTCAAACCGCCGTTCGGAGTGCTGATCAAACGCACCTCGAACTCACTGGCGATCGATGGCGTCGCGTCGGTGGAGCCGTCATCGACGACGATCACCTCGTAGTTCGGATACTCCAGATGCGCAAGACCTTCGAGTGTGTCTCGGATCGTGCGGCTGCCGTTGTAGCTGCACACCACAACCGAGATGGACGGCCAAGGGCTGCGACGAGCAAATGGGCTTTCGGCAAAAGCGGCCTGCACGGCAGCGAGGGCGGGCTTTGGAGTGCGGTCGCGGCGAGTGAGACCGAACTTCCAATCGTAAACCTCTTCGCCACCGCGATACCATTCATCCGTCCACGAGTAGACAAACACGCCGGAGCACTCCGCGGCAAACGCAGTCCGAATTTGCCAGTCCAGCACCCCAGCCTGCATCAGTTCGCTATTGCGGACGGAATCCAGACCGATCTCACTCATGAGCAGAGGTTTGTCCCCAACAATCGAGTGAAGACGCGCCAGATAGGAATCGAGAGTGCCGCGCGATTCCAGGTATACGTTAAAGCACGCGATATCCAGGAATGGCAAGTGCAGGTACTCGGTCGAAGGGTAACTGACATAGGTTACGAGCGCCTTCGGGTCCTCGGCCTTGACTGCGCGGTAGATGGTCCGGAGGAATCGTTCCACACGCTTGCGGCCAAGCCAGCGCACGGTGGACGCCGGAATCTCGTTTGCAATCGCGAAGCACAAAATGGAAGGATGGCCGGCAAACTCGCGCACAAGCTCGCGGGTCCTGGCCACGAAATCGGGCGCGTCTTTCGTGTCAATCAAGTAACCAATATAGCGCTCGATCGCGAGCCCGATCATGATATGCAACCCGTGACTGGCTGCAAGATCCAGCAACCAGACCGGTGGCGGCGTGTATGTGCGCACCGCGTTGATGCCGCAGGCCGCCATCTGCCCAAAGTCGTGGTCGACGACGTCGAAAGGCGGATACTCGTGACCTTCCTCGTCCGGCTTGAACGTTCCATAGGTTACGCCTCGAATACAGAGCTTTCGAGAACCTGACCATAGAAACTTTCCGCGGGACACAGGACGCGGCTCGGGTTTGCCCTCGGTGACAATCACCGGCAACGGAGAGCGAGAAGGCGCGAGCTCTAACTTGGCACTCAAGAATAAAATCCTCAGGTAACTTGAGCGCCAGTTGCGTGAAGCAACCTCGACAATAGTACAAACGACTGCCGGAAATCAGCAGGCGCGGTTGGCTTGCTCCAACTTCGCTATCCTGGCGCTCTATTCTCTTGTCTCTTGGTAAATCCGAATGGTATGAATAATTCAGACCTTTCGGAAACTCTTCAGATTAGTGAAATCAGGTTCAGCTCATGGCGACATCCTTCTTTCTGAAGCGGTTGTCGCGCAAGTCGCGATTGTATGAGGGGACACAAAGGGCAGGTCGAACTTCGGGCTCTATTTTGCGTATCGAACGATCATACGGTTCTCCTTGCGCCGCGGAAGCCATCCTGTCCTCCATGAAATGCAAACTTTGGGCTCGTCGTAACTACTGAAAATCACGACTTCATGAAGGATTTCCAGACTTTGAAGCGCAGCCAAACGTCAAACACCTGACGTTACGATAACGACGCTTTGAAAACTCCACCGAAGAAGCGTCGTCAGTCTTCCGGATCGGACATCGAAATCAAAACAAACAAGGTCACGAAAACGAGGACCGTCGAATCGTGCGCCCAAGTAACGCTGATCCTCTGACAAATGCCAATTGACAATTCGAGGACCTTGGGAAGTTCGATTTTCCACTTTGATGTTCGTTTGTCAACGCTAATGTCATAAGTTTGTCACGAGAATTTTATTTGATTTAGCAAGCGGACTGTGGGGGTGTAAGGGATGAGCGAAGATGATGCGAACCGGCCTTCAAGAGGAACTACCACATCGATGGAAATCCGCTAAACGACGCGCGTTCTACCGACCTCCAAATACTTTCTTCAGGATGTCCGTTGTTCGTGCCAGCGGGTTTGCGCGGATATCGGCTTCTTCTTTGGCGACCTGATCAAACATTGCGTCAGCAGCCTTGCCGACGACATACGATGTTAAGTCCGGATTGATTTTATCCTTTGAAGTGGGAAGCGCATTGTACGTGGTCACGATGCGGGAGTAGTACTTCGTGGCGGATGTCCTTTCGAGCGACGTTTTCACCGAAGGTGTAAATGCAACGGCTAATTTCTGCGACGTCTTTTGCCTGAAGTACTGAGTCGCCGCATCCTCATCTCCTCTGACGATACCCAGAGCATCCGTAACGGTCATTCCCTTGACTGCGTCAATAAATATGGGCTTGGCAGAACCCACGGCATCTTCTGCTCCCCGGTTGATCGCCAGGATGGCCTTATCCACCTGGCTGCCCATTCCTATTTTTCGCAACGTCGCTTCGACTTTCCGGGCATCGGGCGGGAGAAGCACCTTATAGGTTTCGCTGCCAAAGAATCCATCCGTCTTATGAAGATTTAAGACCGCGTTGGTGACGCCCTGGGCAAGGGCTTCTTTAACGCCCTGCCCCGCTTCATTTTCAGTAATGGATGTGGGCGAAATCTTGTCGAGCAACTTGCGAAGATTGAATTGGGAATGGGCTGCAGCGGGCAGCAGGAGAAAGGAAACCAATATCGCGGCAATAAGAGGCTTCATCACATCCACCTTATAAGGGATGGGCGCATTAATACATTAATGAAATTTACCCCTCACCCGCCGCGTCAGCCTGCTGGCTGCCGCGGCACCCTCTCCCTTCGGGAGAGGGATTACGAAATCATCGTTTTCGTTCCTTCAAAGTCAAATCGAAAGCGCACTTCTTTCAGTCCCGCCTGGCTCATGGCATGGCGCAGACGCGTCTTGTCCTCGGTATAAAACAACAGAAAGCCGCCACCGCCGGCGCCAATAAGCTTCCCTCCAAGCGCGCCGTTCGCCATTGCCATCTTGTACCAGTTGTCGACGTCCGCATTGGACATACCCGTTGAACGCTGCCTCTTCCAGTTCCAATGAACATTCATCAAGTCCGCGAATTGGTGCAGGTCGCCGGCTTCCAGGGCTTCCTTGCTCTTCCAGCCGAGATCTTTGACGAAGTGCAGGTTGTCGATCATGCTCTGATCCCGGCTCTTGCTGCGATCGTCCTGATCCTTGAGAATGGAAGACGCCGAACGGGAATAACTGGTGAAAAACAACAGCAGATTGTCTTCGAGGTTGTACAGCGTCTCGGTGTCGACCTTCAGCGGTGATACTTCCACGCTGTCGTTGGGCAAGAACTGAAAGCACGTCACGCCGCCAAATGCAGTGATGAACTGATCCTGTTTTCCGATCGGCTCTTTAAGCAGATCAATCTCAATGTGACAGGCCTGTTCGGCGAGCTCACGAGGATGGACCAGATTCTTTCGATAGGTATGCAATGCCTTAAGCAGCGCGGAAGTGAAACTGCCGGAGCTTCCCAGTCCGGTCCCGGCCGGAATATCCGCCATGCTGGAGATTTCGAGATTCGTCTCGTGGATCCGCAGCAGCTTCAGCGCCTCGCGAAAAATGGGATGTTCGATCAATTCTGCGCTTGGCACTCGTTCCAGCTTCGAGTACTTGATGATGAGGTCATCCACGAAAGTTTCGTGAATCGTGATGTAGACGTACTTGTCAATGGCAGCCGCGATGAGAAAGCCGCCGTGCTCTCGATAGTAGGACGGCAAATCGGTTCCGCCTCCCCCGAGCGAGATACGCATGGGGCTACGCGTAATAATCATTTATTGCTCTGATAGAGCGCACCTATGATTTCAAGAGCGGCGTGAGCATCGCGCAAGTTGCCCTGAGGCTCACGGCAATTCCGGACGCATTCCATAAAGTATTCAAATTCCAAAGCCCAACTCTGATCGGGTCCAGGAAACTCCCATGTCTCGGTGTTGGGAGGCCCCATTTCCGGCAACATTTTGTAACAGGTGAGCCGCTCCGTGCCATAACTGCCGCCCAATCCATCGATTTGCAGTTTCCCATTGCGGCCGAATACCTCGAAGCTGAACAGATTCTTCCACTCCGTACAACTCACATGCAGCCACGCCACCTGCCGCCGGTCCGTTTTCAGGAGCATGAAGCCATTGTCTTCCACCGGCATTTCCCAGAAGTACGTATCCACGTGACCGCTGATATCTGAAAACTCTCCGGCAAACCACCGCGACAGATCGATCAGATGCACGCCCTGGTCCAGCAGCTCGCCTCCACCTGCAATCTTCGGATTCGCCCGCCATTCCTTGTCGTATCCGACACGGCCGCCGTGACCGTAACGGCCTCGAATGTACATCAATTCGCCCAGGACTCCGGTATCCCAGATCTCGCGGGCCTTGATAAAAGCGGGATGAAACCGATGATTGAAGCCAACCTTTACGGCCACTTTCCGTTGCGCCGCAAGCTGAATCAATGGCTCGATTTCCTTCGAATTTCGCGCGGCGGGTTTCTCGATCAACACGGGTTTTTGAAGTTCCACCGCGGCTATTGCGACTTCGGTGAGCATGTCATTGGTGGTGGCAACGATGATCGCCTCGCATGCTGGGTGACCGACAACGGCCCGCCAGTCGGCAAAGTATTCACAGCCTGGATACTGCGACGCGAGCCGTTCGGCCCGGCCCAACTCCACATCCGCTACGGCGACCAGTTGATGAGCCGGTCCAAGAGCCATCGATCGTTTGGTGCCCACAAGTCCGCAGCCGACGATTCCGATTTTCAAACCTCAAACTCCAATCCGCGATCCTGCGGAACAATGCGGCGAAGCGTGAATACATCGCTTTTCTGAATGCGCTCGCGATTCTTCGGAAAGTTGCGCCAGTCGTCCCATACAGCACTGATCAGCCGCCCGCTGATACCGTCGCTTTCGGCGGACGCGAGAAACACCGCGAGTTCCGCAGCCAATTCCAGCGAAGCACCGCCTTCTTCGCGTTGCTTGAGAGAGCGCCGATAGAAATCTTCACCGGCCCGCTGCGGGCCCGCATCCAGAATCTGATCGAGTAATCGCGTATTCAACGCTCCCGGAGCAACGGCGTTCACGTCGATATGGCTCGATGCTAATTCTTCCGCTATGGTTTCGGTGAAACGCACGACCGCCGCTTTTGAAGTGGCATAGGCAGAAAAACGCGGCAGCGGAGCCGTCGCGCCGCCTCCGGATAGATTGATGATCTTCCCATACTGCCGGCCCTTCATTATCGGCACTACCTCCCGAGACATTGCGACGGTGCCAAACAAGTTGATATTGATGGCGTCATGCCACTCCTGCCAGTCTGCTTCTTCAAACATACCGATCGGGCCGTACACGCCAGCATTGTTGACAAGAATATCGACGTGGCCAAACTCGCGCACGGCACATTCGCGGATAGCCTGGATGTCTGCGGCTTTGGAAACATCCGCTTTGATCCATTCCATTTTCTGGCCGGGCCCGCATGGAAGGTCTTCGGCCACTTTCTGCAAGAGGGCTCCATCGCGAGCCGTCAGCACCAGCCCGGCGCCCGCTTTCGCGAAGGCCCGAGCGATGGCCTCTCCCAGTCCTCTGTTGGCTCCCGTGATAATGGCGACGCGATTTTCTAAAATCATTTGGTTTGGTTCCAGGGCTTACCCACTGCGAAATACAGGATCCCAGGCTGCCTTTCAAGCGTTGCGGCCAAAAAGCGAGTCTGGTCGATGACGGCGACGCGGCGCATCGTCTTTCGGAGCATTTCGGGATGAACCTCGTCGCGATAGATTGGCCATCCGGTAGAGACGACCAGCAAATCCGAACCGGCCAGCGCCTCCGCCAGACTATCGGCCAAGTGAAACCTGCCTGCAATTTCTTCGGGAAGCTGGCGCACCACGGGATCATGAAAGATCACTTCTGCACCCTGGTCTGCCAGCCACAGTCCAAGGCTCACGGCCTCCGATCGGCGCAGGGTATCGGTTCCAGCTTTATAGGTCAGGCCCAGCACCGTGATGCGCGCGGGATGAGGCGCATTCTGCAATAACGGGATGATCGTCTGGTGAACCCACTCCTTATGCAGATCATTGCTGACCAAAGTTCCAGTCAGAAGTGGCGTCTGAACGCCGCAATCAGCGCCAAGCTGCACGAGGAAGCGCAAGTCGCGCGCAAGCGTGCCGCCGGCAAATGGTCCGCCCGGTCCAAGATAGGCGCCCGGACCGATTCGACCCTCGCTCTTGAGTCCGCGTTCCACTTCTTTGGCATCCGCACCGGTCCGCTCGCATAGGCGTGCGATTTCGTTCGCCATCGCCACGGATACGGCAAGAAACGAATTCAGCGCATGCTTGGTCATCTCGGCGGACTTCACGGACATCCATTCCAATCGCGCACAAAACCTGCTCAGAATGCGTTGAATTCGTTCGCGGCCTGGATCACCCTCCAAACCGACAACGATGCGATCCTTCGCTCGGAAACTTTCCAGCGCCTTGCCCAGCCGCAAATTCTCGGGTGAGTAGCAATAAACCAGTTTCTTGTCCGGATCAAGCGCCCGCCATCGTTCGCGCAGCGAATCCGTAAAGCCAACCGGAACTTGAGACGAAATAATAATGGTCGCACCGGAGTTGACGTGGGGAAAAGCGGCGTCCAGTTGTTTCTGTACAAAGGCGACATCCGCGTGGTCGTCTTCATCCACGGGAGTATCGAAGGCGATCCAAACCACATCCGCGTCGCCTAAAGCCTCTCCATAGTCCGAAGTAAATCTCAGGCCGCCGGACCGAAGGCCCTCTGCGATCGATTCCGTCAAACCAGGTTCGAAGATTGGCGGCTTTCCGTCCTTCAGATTCTGAATAACGTCGCTGTTGGAATCGAGCCCCCACACCTGAAAATGTTCCTGCGCCAGCGACGCGGCTGTGACACAACCCAGATGCCACAGCCCGTACACCACGATCCTGGGTCCCTGGTTCGTCATCTCGCCATCAACCGCGCTCAAACAGCCATTTGTTTTCGACAAGGTACTTCAACGTACGCCTCACGCTTTGATCGATAGTCCACTTGGGTTTCCAGCCCAACGAGCGGATTCTGGCGCAATCGAGAAAAATAAAGGGACTGTCGCCAATCCATCCCCGCTCGCCGCCGGTGTAACGCCGAACCGGATTCACGTCCAGCTCGCCGCATATCCAATCCAGGGATTGATCGACGGCGCAGTACTCGTCTGTTCCCAGGTTGAAGATATTGATTTTCGCCTGCGCCTCTGGATGGCTGACGGCGGTCAGGATCGCATCGATGCAGTCCTGAACATACAGATACGACTTGCGCTGCTTTCCATTGCCCAGCACCTCGATTTCATCTGGGTTGGCGGCGAGCTTCTTATAAAAATCGAAGACATGTCCGTGCGTATAACGTTCGCCAAGAATGGAGACGAACCGGAAAATGTAACCCTGCATTCCGTAGCCTTCGCAATAAGCGCCGATCAGTCCTTCACAAGCCAGCTTCGACGCGCCGTAAAGTGAAGTCTGTACCGGAAACGGGCAGGTCTCCGGGGTCGGGAATACTTCAGGCTCTCCATAGATGGAACCGGTCGAGCTGAACCCGATGCGCCGCACGCCATTGTGCCGCATTGCTTCCAGCACATTGAAGGTAGCGAAAGTATTCTGTTCCAGATCCCGGGAAGGACGCTCAGTCCCGTGGCGGACGTCGGCATTTGCCGCAAGATGAAACACAAAGTCGGCCCCGTGCATGGCGGATGTGAGCCGATTCGTATCCAGCAAATCGGCTTCAATTAGTTTGAAACGGGGCGATTGCAGAGCATCCGTCAGGAACTCACGCAGTCCCGTCGAAACATTGTCGTATCCGGTGACCTCGTGGCCGCCTTCCAATAGTCGATCGACCAGGTTGCTGCCGATGAAGCCGGCACAGCCTGTCACAAAGTAATGCAAGTCAGTTCTCTCGGATGGATGAGATTAGTAGTGATGAATGATCGGCTTGCATGATGCCATTCGGGGAAGGGGTAATTCCGGGACGAGCCCCAAATTTCCGAGCATATTTCCGGCCGGAAATATGCTCGGAAATTTGGGGCTCGTCCCGGAATTACCCCTTCCCCGAATGGCA
>Ga0134122_10003839_pt1 | contig 11188 bp, 3 predicted proteins | sample KB302_FD_96461 | JGI IMG/M metagenome (GOLD analysis project Ga0134122, IMG submission 96461) | Terrestrial soil microbial communities without Nitrogen fertilizer from Kellogg Biological Station, Michigan, USA - KB3-0-2 | ecosystem: Environmental > Terrestrial > Soil > Unclassified ...
TTGCAAACGCCTTAGTCTCAGCCGAGAACGACATTGCAAACATATCGCTCGAGAACCTGCCCCGGTACACGATGAGTTCGGGCACGAGCTTCGCAGCGCCGCACGTTGCGGGGACGATCGCTCTTATGCTGGAAGCCGCGCCCCAACTTACTCCCGACCAGATAAAGCGAATCCTCCAGCTTACAGCAACACCGATGCTGGCTTATTCGCGCTACGAAGTCGGAGCGGGCTACCTGAATACATACGCAGCGGTTCGCAAGGCTGCGATCGGCGGGCGGTTTGGTGACTTCCGCGGCGATCTGGCTAACCAGAGTACAAGCTATTCGCGGAGTTCGCTCTCAGGGTTCAGCGGCGAGCTCGCTCCGGGAGCAAGCTACTCAACCTCCTTCCAGGTTCCCGATGATTCGGTTTTCGCTACCCTGCAAGTCGCCTGGACCAAAGCAAGCGCGGTTGGCAGCAACCTGAGCGTCACGGTTACTCGAGGCACCCAGGCGGTGATTTCGAAGCCAGCGTCCTTGCTCGCAGGGCAAGGCGTGCAGAGGACAGGCGTAACAATCAACGATCCTTCGCCCGGCACCTGGACTCTCAGCGTAAAGAACACCGGCCTACCTTCAACCTCACCGCAGAGGTTCGTCGGCGCAGTTGAAATCATCCGTGCGAACTACGGCAATCTTTGGGACATCGGTCTATACACACTCGGGGACCAGCAAGCCATCAAGCGAGCCTTGCGAAGCGGATTGGTGACCCCGCGAGCGAATGGCTTTAGCGGCGGCGCGACCGTAACGCGACTGGAAGTTGCGCGAGCCCTGATGCTTGCAGCAGGGGGGTGGGCGCCACAGTATCTGCCGGCCTCGCCTTCCTTCGGGGATGTCTCGGCCGATGATGCCCTATTTGTCGAGAGCGTCGTGAACTCGCCGCGCGGCAATCTGATGGGTGCAACTGGATATTGTTTCAACCCGCAGAGGTCGTGTGATCGATTGACGCTTGCCGTGGGTGCGGTGAAGGCGCTCGGGCTCGAGCAACTCGCTCAGCAGTGGACCGGGACTAACCCTGGGATCTGGGACTGGGGCCTTTTGCCCGATTCCTTGAAAGGTTATGTCGCGGTTGCTCTCAGTCGCGGGCTGATAAGACCCGGAGGTATAGGGATCTTCCGCTTGTTGGACTCGGCGACGCGAGTCGAGTTGGCCTGTACAGCATCGGCGGTTCAGCAAGCGATGCGCTAGGTACGGCTTCAGTCGTTCAAGGTATTTTCAAGGGCCGCGCGTTAAGCTGCTTTCACTCTAAGCGGATAGGTAACAAGCGAGACCGCCAAGTCGGTCGCTTTCAAAGAGCGCAGCGTTAGCCTGGGGAGGAACGCTGCGCTCTATTTGTCTCCTATAGCTGCACTTCACATCTCCTTCACTGCCTTTGTCATCCACCCAGTCCCTAAAGATTCAAGGTCTGTTCAAGAGTCGGTCAATAGCATCCGGCTAAGTTCTTCCCGTAGTGGAAGGAAGCAACTAGATCAACTTGAAACCGAGGGGTAGAGATGGGCGAAACAAAATCCAAGGCAGGCGACAACAGATTTGGGCAAAGCGCGAGCGGCCTCAGGTGGCGCGGATCGCTCGCATTTCTCAGCGGACTCGCGTTTGCGGCGGGGCTCGCGGTCATTGCGATCGTCGGCCCGATAGCGAGTTCGAGAGCGGTGGGACTACGCGCGCCGGGGATCGATGTCGACCAGAACAAACGCCGTGTTCCCGACTACGACATTAACCTTGCGAGCTTTGTCACGCATCCGCCATCGACGGTGCAGCTCCAAGCGCTCGAGGCTCTGAAGTCAAACCTCGGCGACCAGAACATAGCGGCGCGATGGGACAAGTCTTCCGGTTCGATAGACACGATCTACGACTTTGCATCTGCGCCTTCGACACTCGATCCCGAATCTGCCGCCCGCGCGTTCATCGCAGCGAACGGCTCGCTGTTCGGAATCAGCGACATGAGCACGCTCAATTTGAAAAGCAATGTTGAAGCGCTGGGCGGCAACCTGTTGTACTTCGAGCAAGTCTATTCCGGTTTGTCGGTGGCCAACAGCGGGATAGGCGTAGTGATGGACGGCCAGCGACGGATCAAGCTGATCTCTGGTCCGTACCGCTCCAACTTGTCACTCAGCGCCACTCCAAGCCTCAACGACTCCGGAGCCGTCTCTGCGGCGTTGGCCGATTTGTCCAGCCGCCAGGCGCCGTGGGCTACCGGAGTCGCAGCTTTATTGAATCCCGCGCTCGATCTGCTCGCGTCGCAGCTCGGTGTGCTGGCAACGCCCCATCCCCAACTAAATGTGTTCCCAACTCCGAACGGTGCGCGGTTGGCTTATTCATTTTTTGTGTTCTCGCGCAATCCGTTCGGGATGTTCAAGTATCAGATCGACGCAGCCACCGGACAGGTGCTGTATCGCGAAGACTTCGTTCGCTATCAACAGCCGCTGCCGTTGACGGGTGACGTTTATCCTACCTATCCGACGGTCACCCAGGAGCTCAAAGATCAGGGCATCATCAGCGTTGATCCGGCAACAGGGACCCCGCTTGGTCAGCTCCGAGTCGGTCTCCGCAACTTCGATCAGAGCAATGCGGTTACCGGTCTCAACGGCACACTGACAGGCCTGCACGCTCACATCGAAAACGTTCTGGCCGACAAGCTCCCGTTCCCACAAGCGGCAAGAGGCACCTGGCATTTCCGCGTGAACGACACCGCCGGTCTTGAAGCTCGCACCAATGAACACGATCAGCACGGCGCGGCCGCCGAACCGTCTGAACACCAGGATGAAATCTCTCAGTTCTTCTATATCAACTCTTTGCTCGAATACATCGACTACCTGCACCGCGCAGGCGATGCCGCGCATAACAATGGTTTCGGAGCGGGTGACTTCCCGGACGTCTACCCGAATCAGGACCGCCCGCTCATCGGCAACGTGCACATGCCGAACGCGCTTGCGCCCCCAACCAACCCGCAAGACCCGGCTTTCCTGGAGAAGCTGCTGGGGCTGGACAATGCATTTTCGCTGAATGCTTCGCAGACCGTTGCCGGTCAACAAGTCGTGGTCAATCCGACGAGCTACGGTCACGGTTATTTGTTCAACGATCTCGCGATTGACTTCGGCGTGCCCTACCACGAGGGCATGCACTCGATCTCGTCGCCGATCGCGGGGCTCGAAGGCTCGCCCGAAGGCGGGGCTCTGAACGAAGGCCAAGCTGATCTTTGGGCTTACACGGCTGCTGAGAATCCTGTGCTTGGCGCTTATGTTGTCCAGGGGTATGTGCGGCGGGCCGCGATTAGAGCCGCGGGCGGAGACCCCGATCTGCGGCAATGGATTCGCAATGCAAACTCCGGGCTGAGCTACTCGCAACTGGGTACGTACGGCGGGAACAGCTTCGAGGTTCATCGCGACGGTGAGATCTTCGCCGCCGCGATGTGGGACATTCGCGAGCTGATGTCGTGTTATGAGACCGGCGGCAACTGGAAGCGCCCGGACCTTATCACGGGTCAACCGACCGTCGGGATCTCACTCGCCAAAGAAACCTGGGAGCGCGTACTGCTCGGTACGATTTACGTGTTGGGCACGTTGAACCCTGACACCTTTGTTCGCGCTCGCGATGCGATGATCATCGCCGACTCGATGCTTTATGCATCCGATCCGCTCGACGCCGACTCGCCCGGATTGCATCGCGCGTTGATCGAGCAGGTTTTCGCATCGCGCGAGCTTGGTCTGAATGCGGAAGCGCCCAACGGCGGGCGGCAAGTCATCTCGAATCGAGTGTCGAGCTTCGCAGTCTCGCAAGCCAGGCCCCCCGCGCCGACGGGTGTCGCGGTTTTGCCTCTCTCACCAAGCGCCGCGCTGATTTCGTGGGAGCCCGTGGCAGGCGCAGTCAGCTACGAGATCCTGAAGCGAGAAATAGGCAAAGAGAATCAGCGGCAGAATGCTCCGGTTCCCGGACGCGAGTACATAGACGGCGACGGCGGCACCGATGGTTATCAGCACGTCGAGTATGTGAAGGCAACGGTGACAAGCTATGCCGACAACGGCTATATCCAGGGAGGCAACGTCCCGCTCGGGCTAAAGAACCCGGTCAACTCCGAATACGTCGTGCGAGCGCTTCACGTGAACGCCAATAGGCAGGTTGGCCTATCAAAGAACAGCGTAGCGGCGAGCATTCCTTCTGCTGCTGTCTCGGTGGGCGACCAGGTCCAGACGCTCATCAGCAACGTTAGTTTTGTAAACGGAAAATTCGAGTTCAATCAGACCATCAAGAATCTCGGCGCGGGCAATTTCGACGGCACGATTTACACCCCAATCGAGTTTCGCATCACGTCTATCTCGAGTCCGACGATAACGGTTGCCAACGCCGACAACGCTGGTACCGGCCAACCGGGAAGCCCCGCGAGCTTCTACTTCGGGCCGGTGTTGGCAGCGGGACAGACGTCGGCTCCGCGTCATCTCGTTTTCAACAATCCGAACGCGCAGTTGTTCACGATAAACGCGGTCGTCATCGCGCGCGTCCAGGTTGCGCCGTTGGAGGCAACGCGTTACCAGGGGGAACCCCCAATTGACTTATCCAGGTTCGACCAGGCGCAGTTCAGCGAGACTCTCACCGGCATCGTTCCGGTCGGCGACACCGGGCTCGGAGCCGTCCCAGGCATTGATTTCGTGGACGTGCCGTTTACCTCGAAGGATGGAGCATACGCGGTGGTTGGCAACATGACTTCGCAGCTCGCGGTCGATCTCGATCTGGAATTGCTGGACGGCGCTGGTCGCGTCTTGTCCTCAGCAGCCACCGAAAGTCCAAACGAAACGGTCTCTGCCGCGATTCAGCCCAACACCCAATACATCTACCGCGTGATCGGTTGGGCCGGCGTGGCGTCGGACTTCACGATTCAAAGCACGCAGTCACTGCTCATACCCAGACCGGGCGGCGGCGGGTCGGCGGGAGGCCCGCCTCCTATCGGGCCCGTTACTAACCTGCTGCGCTTCATCATCAATCCGATCACGCGAACGGTGACCGTTCAGTTGCTGCGCTGATTCGAGAGATCGTGCTGCCGGCGCTGCGTGGCCGCCCCTCCTCAAGAGCGCGTTTTCCTATTGCCGTGGGAGGGATCGCGCTGGGGGCGGCCACGCAGCGCCAGCGCAAAATCACAGCAGAGGGTTTCGCGAGTAAGAAGATCTAAAGGAGAAGGCATCGTGAGTCAGATACTACGCCGTCGAGCAATCTTATTCGGTCTGTTTGCAATATTACTAGCAGTCTCATCGAATGTTATCTTCAAGTCATCGGCACAGGCGGCAAGGCCACTCGAGCTCGATGTGCGGGGGCCACAAGGCGTCCCCAAAGGCACCGTGCTCCGCGCGCCGACCCTGGCACAGATCAAGGCGTTAACAATGCTGCAGGCTGTGGCTGGTAATGCGGTTCAAGTCCGCTATAACGGATTGACCGCGACTCCGCGCCATCTCTTCAGTCGCTCTGCGTACCTGACGCCCCCAAGCTCCGCTCAACCGGAAAGCATCGCGCGAGGGTTTCTTACCCGCAACCGAGAGCTGTTCCGATTCAGCGATGAAGACCTCGCCAACCTGAGGCTAAAGAGTCGCGCTTATTTGCAGGACACCGGCACGACCATAATGCTCTTCGAGCAACTGGCGATGGGGTTGCCCGTCTATCACGGCGAGGTGGTGGTTAACATCAATCGCCTGGGACAAATCATAAGCGTCGGTGGCGAGAGCTTTCCTCAGTTGAATGTCCCGGGCACACTCGCGCTTACGCCCGAACAAGCGATCACCGCGGCGGCCGATGCCCTTGGGTTCAGCAACTTTGCGCCACAACAAATCGGCACCAAACCGGTGCTGACCACCTATGGAAATCTTGCCCCCCAAACAATTCAAGCACCGGTCTTCGGCGGCGGCGGCGTTTTCACAGACAACATCGTGGTGACTCGAACAGTCTTTCCGCTTGGAGATGTGGGTCGGCTCGCTTACAAGTTTGTGCTCACCACGCCGCAGTACCAGGGGATCATGTGGGAGAACGTTGTCGATGCTCAAACCGGACAGGTGCTGCGACGAATTAGCCTCACCGCATCCTTCGGGCAGCGCGGCGGGGGACAAGGTCCCGGCCGTCTCGCCACATTTCGGCCGGACGTACAAGACCGAGTCGAAGCGATGAACCCGGCCGGCAGCGCACAGGGCAAAGTCTTCGACGGTATGCCGACCGCGCTCGCGGGGTACAAAGGATTTGGAAGAGCAGGGTCGGCGGGCACGCCTCCTACTTATGCTCCTGACTCGACCACAACGGGAAACGGGGTCGGCTTTCGGCAGGGGCTCATCTTCGCACGCAATCAAAACCCGCTTGTGTACGCCAACGGCTTCGGGCAGGTAACGCGCGGCTTCCCGGATGCCACCAGTCCTTCGGCCGAATCGCCTTTTGGATGGTTCTACCTGCCGACCGATACTGCTGGTTCTGAAATAAATAATCCAAACCCGAATCGAGCCGCCACGCGAGCATTCGGCTATGCGATGAACGGCGAGGCTCAAAGCCGCAACCTTGCCGCCAACTCTCCCGTTGGGGACAAGAGCCAGCCCTTTTCGGCTTCGCTGACGCCATTGCTCTCGAGCACGGTTCTCGCCGACGGGCGCACGTTATCACTCGCGTACCAGTCGAATTACACCGAGGGCAACAACGTCGTCGTAGCCGACGACCACGCGGACGACGATGAGGCGACTCACGGAATAAAGGGATACAGCGCCAATCGGCTGTTCACCGCAACCCATTTTGATTTCGTCAACGGCTACGAGTTTGGGAACGTGGATGCCGGCGACACTCCCTTCTTCCCACCGAGCGCCTTCCCGGATGTTTATCCGGGCACGGTTACGCTGTTCTACTACAACAATCTGATCCACGACTATCTGTACAGCATCGGCTTCACCGAAACGCTTTGGAATTTCCAGCAAGACAACTTCGGCAAGGGTGGCGCGGGCCAGGACGCGGTAAGCGCCCAGGTGCAGGATGGCTCGGGCACCGACAACGCAAACTTCGGCACGCCCGCCGACGGCGGTTACCCGCGCATGCAGATGTACCTGTTCACCGACGGCTCATTTAGGAGGTCCGACGGTGATCTGGATTTCGACGTGGTGGCGCACGAGCACTATCACGGGGTATCGAATCGCTCGGCGGCGAAAGGCGGAACCGGCGGATTGGGTCTTGCGCTAGTCGGTGAATCAGGAGGGCAAGGCGAGGGCTGGTCGGACTACAACGCTGACTCGATGGCTGACGATGATGCGATTGGCGAATACGCAACCGGGCTCTTTGACGTGGCGATCCGAGCGTTGCCGGTTACGAACTACCGCTGGTCTTACGGTGCGGTCAACGGGCTGGCGCTCGCTCGTCGGGACGGCGGTGTTCCCGATGTACCGGTCGGCGCGATTCCCATTGAGGTTCACTGGATCGGAGAACTCTGGAGCTCGACCCTCTGGGATATGCGCGAGCTCATGATCATGAAAGACCCGAACGGCGTCTTTTTTGACGGCACTCGGCGTCTTGGCAATGGAAGCAGCTTCTTTATCGGAAGCCGGCTCGTGCATTCGGTGGACAGCGAGCACCCGATTGACTACCGCGCAACTTTCAACACGAACGACCCGGCGACGATAAACCCGAGCCAGCACATTGTCCGCCCGGGGTTGGTGGCCGCGGAGATTGCTCAGCTCGGGCATCGCAACGGACCGCTCGCGACAGCCGTAGCACGCGGCGCGAGGATCTCGGACACGCTGGTGTTGCGAGGCCTGCAGCTCTCGCCGCTCAATCCCTCCTTTGTCGACTCGCGCGATTCGATCCTTCTCGCAGACCGCGAGCTGACCGGCGGGGAGAATCAGTCGATTATCTGGCGCGCATTCGCAAGCCACGGCATCGGCGCTCAGGCTCAATCAACATCGGGGCTTGCGGACGACATAATCACTCAGTCGGTGCCGGTCGTGGTCGAGGACTTCAGCGTGCCGACAACCGTAACCGAGTGCGAAACGCTTGGTCCCCTGCCCGCGCCGCCTTTCATTCCTTCCAACCTGATCAAGAACACCGTAACCATAAACATCAACGACGGCGTTCGAGTGCCTGGTTCGCAAACCTACATAATCTCGCGCGGCTCATCCGCGGCCGGTCCGTTCATCAGGATCGCTGAGATTCCTTCGATCACCACGGTCTACCGGGATGACAACGGCGGGCAGAAGCTCCAAACCGGACAAACCTTTTACTATCAAGTTCGCGCGAGCCGGAACCCCGAGTGCGTGTCGCCGGCCAACACGCTTAATGTGACAGTAAACATCGGCGACGCGATCAACGTAAGCCCGGCACCAATTTTCGAAGGCGTCGACCAGGCAACCGACCCCCGAGCTTGCGATCGGCTTATCGTAAGCTGGCGATCCGCAGCGTCGACTAACCCGAATGCGAATCTTGTGTACGACGTATTTCGCACCAGCTCGGTGGTGCCTGGAAACGGAACTCAGGATCCGACGTTCGTCCCTTCCGCCTCCAATCGCATAGCCACCGGAGTGAGTGGCACTTCTTACACCGATACAGGACTGACCATCGGGCGGGTGTATTACTACATCGTTCAAGCGCGCGATCTCAATAACGGGAAGAAGGACACGAACAACGTGGGCAACACGATTGTGAAGTATTCCGCGCCGACTTCAACGGCGATGACTGCGACACTGGCGTTCGCGCAAGAGAGCTTCGAAGCCTCGTCCGCGAATTCCCGATTCGTGCCGCCGCTGGTTGATTCCACCACGCCGAACCAGGCGGTTCCGGTCTTTCAGCGAGTGGCGGGGATTCAAGTGAATGGGAGCGCGACTTCGATGATGTATGCGCCCGACTTGAGCCCCGGCGAAGGCCAGCCCGACCCGGCGGGAACTGGCGGCGGCGCGCCCAGTGATTTCTCTTCCGTGATCGGTCCCCTCACTCTGACTGCCACATCGCTGATGGAGTTCGATCACCTCATCAAGGCTGAAGCCTACTTCGACGGCGGAGTGATAGAGGTGGCCCTGGGCGCTCCGGTTTTCGTCGCCACGCCGTTCCCGAACAACAACACCACGTTCGATCTTGGCAACTACATGATCGAGGGCGCTTACAACGGCAAGCTGGACGGGAGCCTGGAGGGCGTTGCGATGGGATCGATTCTCCAGGGCCGGCGGGCCTATACAGGCACCAAAGGTCTTCATCACGTTCGCATAGTCCTGGGGACGTTTGCCCCGGGCGGGGCCAACAACCCGCTGGGCTTGCCGGTCTTCCTGCGCTTCCGGATGACATCCGACGTCGCTACCGCGATCGGTTCAGGCGGCGGCTGGTATATCGACAACCTGGTGATAAGCAACATGACAACCGCCGGATGTTCTAGTGGGACTGCAAGGGCGGAACCGATCAAGGATCACAGCTCGACACGTGCTTCTCTCGCAGGCGCCGCGATCGATATTGAGAACAGACGTCGAGACGCCAAGCGAGAGATCCTCTTGCCCCGGCGCGGGTGACTCACCTCGCACAACCATCCGCACCGAGGGGGGCAGCGCAGGTTCTTTAGCTTGCGCTGCCCCTTGCTATTAGGCGTTCGTTCCCTTCTTCCACCAGTCCGGGCCGTCATCAAACGTTTCGTGACAAACTGATTCTGCGTCCACGCAATCGCTCCTATACTCGCCGCACGCTCCCGAAGACTACCCGGCGGAGGTGTGGTTCGTGGCCAATCAACTGTTTGCGAAGAAGCCGTTGAAGATGCTTCTCGAAGAAATGGCGGGCGAGCATCGATTGCGGCGAGTTCTGGGTCCGCTTCAACTCACCAGTCTCGGGGTCGGCGCCATCATCGGAGCCGGCATATTCGTCGCGACCGGCGCCGCTGCTCACGATAAAGCCGGCCCGGCTTTGATGCTGTCGTACGTCGCAGCCGGGACGGCGTGTGTGTTCGCCGCGTTGTGCTATGCCGAGTTTGCTTCGATGGTACCGGTTGCCGGATCGGCTTACACATATGCGTATGCAACGCTCGGCGAGTTATTCGCCTGGATCATCGGCTGGGACCTGGTGCTCGAGTACGCGGTTAGCGCCGCGACTGTGACTCATGGTGCTTCGGCATACTTTCAGGATCTGATCGGCATCTTTGGTTTGAAGATCCCGGTCGCGTTGTCGCGCGCGCCCTTCGATTTCGACCCGAAGACAGGTCATTGGTTTTCGACCGGAACGCTTCTGGACTTTCCGGCAATCGCGGTGACTGCCATCGTCACGGTGATCCTCGTGCGCGGGATCAAAGAGAGCGCCAGCTTCAACACGGCGATGGTTGTTGTGAAACTTGCAATCGTGCTGCTGGTGATCGGGCTCGGTGTGTTCTATGTAGACACCAGGAACTGGCAGCCGTTCGCTCCGTATGGAATGACCGGCGTCAGTTTCTTTGGCAAGACTCTGTTTGGCCAAAGCGACGGAGCGGGTCAGCCGATCGGCATGCTCGCCGGCGCCGCGCTGATTTTCTTTGCTTACATCGGCTTTGACTCGGTTTCGACTCATTCCGAAGAGGCCAAGAACCCGCAACGCGATGTACCGATCGGCATAATAACCTCGCTTGTATTGTGCACCGCGCTGTACATCGCGGTGACAGCCGTGCTGACCGGGATGGTTCCTTACGACAAGCTCGATATCAACGCGCCGGTTGCCGATGCATTCAAGCAGAGAGGGCTGACGTGGGCTCAGCTTCTGATCTCGCTTGGCGCGGTCGCAGGGATCACGTCGGTGGTGCTTGTGACTATGCTGAGCCAGGCTCGCATATTGCTGGCGATGGCGCGCGACGGGCTGTTGCCGCCCGGCTTTTTTGGCGCTGTTCACTCTCGGTTTCACACACCCTGGAAGTCAACAATCGTGACCGGCGCTTTTGTCGGGACTACAGCGGCGCTGTTGCCGATCGATGTTCTGCTGACGCTGGTCAACATTGGGACGTTACTCGCGTTTGTGATCGTATGCGCGGCGGTGCTGATAATGCGCCGCACTCACCCGAATGCTGCGCGCCCGTTTCGAGCGCCGCTTGTTCCGCTGGTGCCCATACTTGGCATCGCGACGTGTTTGGTCCTGATGTTCTCGCTGCCTGCTGAAAACTGGCTCCGGCTGGCGGTGTGGTTGCTGATCGGTTTCGTAATCTACTTCTGCTACGGCAA
>Ga0134122_10003840_pt1 | contig 11187 bp, 7 predicted proteins | sample KB302_FD_96461 | JGI IMG/M metagenome (GOLD analysis project Ga0134122, IMG submission 96461) | Terrestrial soil microbial communities without Nitrogen fertilizer from Kellogg Biological Station, Michigan, USA - KB3-0-2 | ecosystem: Environmental > Terrestrial > Soil > Unclassified ...
ACTCCATCCTGGCGTTTTCCGCGCGGAGGCGCTCCGTGCCGTCTATGTGGATTGGAAAGCCGGCGGCCAGGTGAATTTCTTTAAGGGTCTGGGCGAGGAATGGTGGTCGCGCTGGCAGCGAACGATGGCGGCGCCTTTCGATCCGAGTCGTCTGACGGGCTACCGCGAACTCGGAATCGACTATGTTGTGCTGCGCGCGCAAAATCGCATTGCGGCATTGACGCCTCGATTCCAGAACTCAGCGTTTGTGGTTTACGAAATTGGCGGATCGCCAATGGCTGCGCTGAATGTCTTCACGCAAGGTGCTTCAGGCTCGCGTCAATGAGCTTTTGCGTGCCTTCGTAAGGACCGCCTTCGCCTTCCCACTCCATCGAAAAGAAGCCGCGGTATCCGGCCTGCTTTGCGATGGCGAATGTCCTGGCCACATCCACGCGAAAAACTTTCCCGTTGTCCACTTCGGAATCTTTCACGTGTGAAATGTTGTAGGCATGGCGGAACATGGCGGCGACGGCGTCATAGTTGTACTTCTCGTCGCCTTTCAACATCGAGTTGCAGAAATCCGGCAGGCCGTGCAGATACGGGTTGTTCACCTGCTCGATAACCTTGACGAGGAAAAATGCATCCTCCGTCCGCGGATCGTCATTTTCGAGATTCACGAGAATGTTCTTCCCGGCGCCGTAATCGGCAATCGGCCGCACACTTTCGACCGTGCGGCCGACATCGGGCGCGACGCCGCGGGCTCCCTGAATGTGCACCCGAACGCTCGGTGAACCCAGCAGGACCGCCGCGTCAATCCACTTCATGGCATTCTCGATGCCGGTTTTGCGCTTGGACTGATCGGGATCGTAAAGGCTGTGATGTACTCTCACCGTTATATTGATTACGTGCTATCCGGCTTTGTCGATAGCTGCACGCAGCTCCCGCAAGTAAGCAGGATCGTTCGAGTCAAAATGCGAATCGAGCGGCTCGATGTTGCGGAGATTGAATTTTTCGCGCACCATCGCCGGAAAATCCTTGAGTTCCATGCCCGGCTGGGTGCGATCGCGATCACGGTTGTTCGGGCTGTCGATGAAGGCGCGGAACGGATAGGAAGCTACTCCCAGACGCGCGCGAGGCTCGGCGGGAAACTGCAGATTCGGCTGCTTTGCGGCGAGGCGGCTCGAAGCAGCCGCCCCGAGAGCGATCCCTAAAAACCCACGCCGGTTCATCAATAAATGAACTTCAGTGCGAACTGGATCTGGCGGGAGGGCCACGCGGAATCGTAGACGCCGCCGCCGGACTGATCAAACCGGACATTCAGGCTGTCGCTCCGGAAGTTCGGATGATTGATCATATTGAAAAACTCCGACCGAAACTGGATCTTCTTGCTCTCCGTGATCGCGAAGTCCTTGAAGACCGACATGTCGATATTCACCTGCGTGGCCGTGCTGAGAATATTGCGCCCCGAGTTGCCAAAGGTGCCGAAGGTGGCAAAATCAAACGCGTCTTTGTTGAACCATGCGTCGGGACCCCGGTTCGCGGGATAAAGCGACACGCCCGCGATCCGATTTGGACGACCTTCGCCGCTGCCATTCGAAAGGTTGCGAGAACGCACCGTCCGCGGCACGCCCGTATTGACAGCCTGGATGCGCTGCAGTTCCCAGCCGCCCAAGAGCGCCTGGCCCACGCCGTGCAGACCGCTGGCAAAGCGTTTGCCTTTTCCGATCGGTAAGGTGTAACTCAAGCTATTCACGAAACGGTGCTTGATATCGAAATCGGCCCGGGATTTCTCCCAATCGGGATGCTCTGGCGAGCGGGGATTTCCCCCGCTGTGAAAGCCCAGCGAGGCTTGCGATTTCTCGTCGATCACTTTGCCGAATGTGTAAGCCGTCAGAAAGCTCAGACCCTGTGAAAAGCGCTTCTCGACTTTGGTCTGCAGCGCATGATAGTGAGAACTGTTGCATGCGCACCAGTAGGCGAGATCGCCCAGGTATGGCCGCGGCCGCCTGCTGGCGGAGTCGGCATTCGGGTCGGTGGACGGCCGTACGGGGTTGGCTTCACGGAATTCGTAAAGCTTGGTTCCCTTTGAGCCGGCATAAGAAATTTCCCACACCGCGTTCCACCCCAGATCCTGCTGCACGCTAAAATTCCAGTGCTGCACGTAGGGATTATGGAAGTTGGGATCAAGCGAGAAAAGCGACGGCTGGTCCGGATTGGTTAGCGCATCGGCCGGAAAACCTTGTGAAAGGCTGTTCACCTTCGCGTTCGGCTGCAGGAAACTGATCGACGGATACGTGGTCTGGTTAAAAAACGGCGGGTTATTGCCGGGGTTCGGGATGCTCAGCGGACCGGCTTCGTACGACGAGTAAAAAAGGCCATAACCGCCGCGCACAACGGTTCGGTTGCGCAGATTGTAGGCAAACCCGAGCCGGGGACCGAAGTCGTGTTTTTCATTCGGCACCAGGCTGCGCGGAGCGTTGCGGTTGACGGCAATCTGCGGATACCAACTGGGCGGCAGCGGATCTTGCCGGCCGCCCGCGATGTCCAGCGTGTTCGTCTTGATGTTAAAATTTGCCTCGGCGTTGTATTTTTCCATCGCGAAGGTTACAAACTCGTAACGGAGGCCCAGGTTCAGCGTGAGCTTTTTTGTGACTTTAAAATCATCCTGTACGAAATAGAATTGTCCCGGCTGCTGGAAAGTGTCGTCGATGAATGATGAGAGAATCGCACTGTCCAATCGCCCCAGTAGCAAATCGGCTGCTCCGAGACCCGAATCATTATCCGGATTCGCGTCGTGCGTGCCGTTCCCCGAGAAATTCAGTTCGCCGCGCGGATAGGGCGGCTGCAGAATCGTGAAGTTTACTCGAGGCTTGATCTCCGCGCCGATTTTGATGGTGTGACGGCCGCGGATGAGGCTCAGACTGTCGACGATGTGGTAGACATTCTGGATCTCGACCGTCGGCTGATACTCCGCGCTGCCGAAGCTGTTGAGACCATCGACGTTAAACTGCGGCAGGCCGCCGTTGGTCGGTCCGAATGGGACTCCCGGGATGCCGAATTCTTGCGACAGGTTCTTGTCCGAGTTGAACTGCAAGCGTTCCGATCGATTGCGCGAATACCCCAACCGCAGTTCGTTGACTGTCCGAGGCGTAAAGATGTGAGTTTCCGTTATGACCACGTTGCGCGCGTTGTTCAAGAAATCTCCCGAGGCGAAATCGGCCGCATCGAGTGGCGGCGGTATGGCCCCCGGAGGCGTCAGGTGATTGTTGGAAAAACTCAGCCGGCCAAAAATGGAGTCGGAATCCGAAATCTTGTGGTCAATCCGGACATCGAAATGGTTCGTCGTATCGGGCTCCACGGGATTGGTCAGATAGTTGTTGGACACGCCAGTCTCATCCACCGACCCGGTGATGTTCGGGGCCGGGAACGCATCCATCAGCTTCTTGGCGATGGGGTTCCAGTGGTCCTGCGGGATCTGATTATTTGCAAACGGCTGGCGCACGGCGTTGCCGTTGGCGTCAACGGCGGTCGTAGCGGGGTCGAAAATGGGCCGGAATCCACTGAAATCCCCATTGCGCCAGGCCGGGGGCGGCAGCGTGGCAAAGAACGTGTGGCCGGTGCGCTGGCGCGTGCCCTGATAATCGAAAAAGAAGAACGTCCTGTTCTTCACGACCGGACCGCCGGTGCTGAATCCGAACTGATTCAACTTAAACGGCGGGATCGGGTCACTTGGGGAATCGAAAAAGTTCTTCGCGTCGAGCGCGCTGTTGCGCAGAAATTCGTAAACCGTCCCGTGCAACGCGTTGGTACCGGATTTAATGGTTACGTTCAAGACTGCGCCGCCCGAGCGTCCGAACTCCGCGCTCATGGAATTGGTTTGCACCTTGAACTCGGCAATCGCGTCCGGCGGCGGCCCCACCACGTAGGACGCTTGATTCACCATATCTTCGGACATGCTGTTGTTGTCGACGCCGTCCAGCAGGTAGTTGTTCTGGTAGGGGCGCACACCATTGGAGCTGAAGCCGCCGGTCTTCTCGTCGCGCGCACCGGCAGGCGTCGGAGCCGTGCCCGCGGTCAGAATCGCCAGGCGGCTGAAATACCGGCCGTTCAGCGGCAGATCCACAATGCGCTGGCTCTCCACAACCTGGCCGAGATATGACGTGTCGGTTTGCAGCAGCGGCGCCGATGCCGCCACCTCCACGGTATCGACGATCTCACCGACCTGCAGTGCTGCGTCGACGCGAACGCGATCCTGTACGTTCACCGTGATATTCGAGCTGACAGATTTCTTGAAACCGGCTGACTCGACGGTAACCGAATACGTGCCGACCGCCACCGGCGTGAGAACGTAATTGCCGGTGGAATCGGTCGTGGTCTTCAACGCGATTCCCGTACCCTGATTGGTTACCGTTACATTTGCGCCGGCGACCACGGCCCCAGTCGGATCCGTGACAGTACCGACGATCGTGCCGCTGGTGGATTGAGCAGCCAACGGGACAATAAGAATGCACAGCCATAACGTGATTGCGAGAGTCTTCAACATAGTCAAAAGAATCTCCTAGGTGGATAGATTGTAACCTGATGCTGTGCTTTTCGAACGTAAAATTTTGTTGCGAATTCATCGAGCCGCGCGTCATCTCAAAGGTTAAAACCTTTTAACTTTTGGATCTGCCGCCGCCGTTACCACTCAGACCGATTTCACTCGTTGAGCTAATCTAGACTGAGGTGGGAATTCAATTTGGGCTCGGTTTTTGTGCCGCTCTGCTCGCCGCGGGCATTCAAGCGGCAACCCTTCCCGATCTCGCGCCGCGTGTAGGTTCCGTCTTTCCTTTGGGTGCGCGAGTGGGCTCTGCCGTCGAAGTGGAATTTCATGGCCGCAACCTGAATGACCTCGTTGATGTCACCTTCGCGCGTAAGGACATCAAGACCGAAGTGCTTGCGTCGGACTACTTCTCCATCAAGACGCGCATCTCGATCGCTGCCGGCGTCCCCACCGGCCTGCACGATTATCGCGTTCGCACCGCGCGCGGCACCTATGTCGGCGTATTTCACGTCAGCTCAATCTCTGGCGTACGGGAAACGGAGCCGAACAACGATATCGATCATGCGCAGAGGATCGCTTTACCGGCTTTGATCGACGGTATTGTCGAATCCGCCGACTACGACTTATTCCGCTTCCACGCCGATGCCGGTCAAACGCTTGTTTTCGACCTCCTCGCACGGCGCGCCGGATCGCGTCTTGACGGCACTCTCGGTATCGTGGATGCGCGGGGTAATGAGCTGGATTTCAACGACGATTACTACATCCACAAGGATGCGCACCTCGAGTTCCGGGTTCAACAGAGTGGCGACTATTTCATTCGCGTGTCAGGTAGCGGGGAAGAAGGCTCCAAACACGCCGGCTACCGCCTGATTGCCGGCAGCGTGCCCTTCATTTCGCGTATGCTGCCGGCTGGCGCACGGCGCGGTGCGGCCGGCAAATTCCAGATGGCGGGACTGAATCTGGGCAGGATCGACCGAATGGTGCTCGGTGAATCGCTGGCGACGGGAAAAGTGATCTCGGCATCGGCGGGTGAATTAACGTTCCAGATGGACGTGCCCGCTTCGGTCGCGCCGGGCCGTTACCAATTGCACGCGTACGCGGGTTCAGATGAGGCGCCGCTGACATTTCCGATTTTGGTCTCCGACCTCGAAGAGAAACTCGCCACTCCGGCGCGACGGCGCGACAATCCGCAGCCCGTCACACTGCCCGTCGCGGTCAACGGCACGTTTGACCGGAAACGCGGTGAAAATTTCTTCAGCTTCGAGGTCCGCGCAGGCCAGCGTCTGGCCTTCGAGGTGGACTCCATGAAGCTTGGGTACCTCGACGACCCGGTGGTGGCCATTTACACGCCGGAGGGAACGCTACTTGCCTCCGATGACGACCGCCTCCAGCAGAATGGTTCGGAGCCGCCCAATCTGGATCCTTACCTCGTGCACAAGTTCGAGCAGGGCGGCCGATACATCGCTATGATCCGCGACTCGGCGGAACGCGGCGATCCCAATTACGTGTATCGTCTGGCTATCTATCCCGTCGAGCCGGACTTCGATTTGAAAGCGCTAACCCCGGCCGTGACCCTCTATCGCGGGAAAGCCGGAGTTTTGCCGGCGCGCGTCCGGAGACTGGGCGGATGGAACACTCCCGTCGAAGTGTGGGTCGAAGACCTGGCTCCTGGTATCACAAGTGAGCGTCAGATCGCACAGCCTAAGGACACAATTGTGAAAGACAATTGCGCCCTGGAACGGAAACTCGACGGCACGGACGTGGCGCTGCCGCTCAAAATTGCGGAAAACGCAGAGGTGGGAATGCGGCCGATCCGGCTTCGCGCGCGCGGCATCATGGACGGCAAGACGGTGGAGCGTACGGCCGAAGTCCAGTACCTTTGGGAATCCGTGGGTAAGATAAGCGGGCCAATCGAAGAGCAGAAACTGGTGGCCACCGTGACGGACCTGCCGCGAGTGTTGATCGAGCCACCGGAAAGTCTCACGCTTACCCTGGGTAAAACGGCGCGCTTGAAAGTGCGGGTCGAGCGTTTCGGCAACGTGGAAGGTCCGCTTACGATCACCCCGGAACCGGCCCTCGAAGGTGTAAAATTTGAGCAAAACGTGCTGCAGCCGGGCGCAAGCCAGCTCGACCTTCGAATCATCGCGTCGACGGAAGTAAAACTAAAATCGTTCCGGCTGCGGGCAGGCGATGCCTTTTCACCGCCAATCGAGCTGAAGATGGAAGAGCCGGAGGAAAGTCCGCGATGACAGTTCGCATATCGATTCTTATGCTGGCCGCGGCCCTGACGGCAGCCGCCGAAAAACCGCGCCTCAGTTTCGTGAAAGACATCGTGCCCATCTTTACGAAGTCGGGATGTGCAAACTCCAATTGCCATGGATCGATTCGCGGCCAGAACGGATTCAAGCTGTCCCTGTTCGGTTACGAGCCGGATCTCGACTACGACGCTATTGTGAAGGCGCAGGACGGCCGCCGTATCAGCCGTTCCGATCCGGCAAAGAGCCTGATCCTGATGAAGCCCACCTTCGGAGTACCGCATGGCGGAGGCGAGCGCTTCAAGGTCGGGTCGCTCGAGTACGAAGCGATTCTCGACTGGATCCGCGATGGCTCGACGTACGATAGCGCCGGTTCGCCGCGACTGAAAACTCTGCGCGTGACTCCTGAAGAGATCACGCTGATCGGTATCGGCACCACACATCAATTGAAGGCTACTGGCGCCTACACCGACGGCAGCGTCGAGGATCTTACGCGCAAGGTACAGTACACCGCCAACGACGAATCCGTGGTGGAAGTGAGCCCGTCCGGCGAATTGAAGACGCTGCGCGCCGGCGAAACAGCCATCATGGTTCGAACACTGGGTAAAGCCGTGGCGGCGCGCATCGCCGTGGTGTCGCAACCACCGATGGCAAACTACCCGGAGGTGGCGCGCAATAATTTCATCGACGATCTTGTATTTGCGAAGCTGAAGCGGTTGAACATCGTCCCCTCGCCGCTTTCGTCCGATAACGAATTCTTGCGGCGCGTTTACCTCGATACCGTCGGTGTGCTCCCCAGCCTGGACGAGGGCCGTGCTTTCCTCGATTCAAAAGATCCGGATAAGCGCGGAAAACTGATTGACCAGTTGATGGCGCGCCCGGAGTTTGCCGACGTATGGTCCACGCGTTTTGCCGATTTGTTTCGCACCGGGCTGCTCGATCAGGGACATAAGGGCGCCCGGCTGATTTACACCTGGCTGCGGAAATCGATTCAGGAAGACAAGCCGTACAACCAGTTCGCCACTGAGCTGCTGACCGCATCCGGCCAACTGAAGTTCAATCCCACGGCCAATTTCTATTACGTCACCGAGTTCTCCGAGCCGGAAAACATCGCCACAAATATCAGCCAGGTTTTCCTCGGCGTGCGGCTCGAATGCGCCCGCTGCCACAATCACCCCTGGGAAAAGTGGACGCAGGATGATTTCTGGGGCTTCGCGGCGTTCTTCGGCCGCATGGGTATTAAGGATACTTACGAGAATGACGAAAGCCAGGTAACCCTGAAGCTCACCAGCAGGGTCGAGCATCCCAAGACCAAGCAAGCTGTGTTGCCCAAGTATCTCGATGGAGCAATCGAAACGGAGCGGCCCGACGAAGACATCCGCGAGAAGCTGGCTTCGTGGATCACTGCGCCAGGGAATCCCTGGTTCGCGCGCGCCATCACGAATCGCATGGTCAAACATTATCTGGGACGCGGGATCGTTGAGCCTGTGGATGATTTTCGCGTGACCAACCCGCCATCGAATGAAGCACTCCTCGACCGGCTGGCCCATGACTTCGCCGGCAGCGGCTATCACCTGAAACACCTGGCGCGCCTCATCCTGAACTCACGCGTCTATCAGCTTTCGAGCGAACCAAATGAAACCAATCGCGGCGATCAACTGAATTACTCGCGTTATTACGTGAAGCGCTTGATGGCCGAGCAACTGGCGGATTCGATCACCGAAGTGAGCGGCGTTCCCGAAAAATATCCGGGCTACATGCTCGGGACGCGCGCCATGTCCATTCCGCAGGGCGCTCCGTCGTATTTCCTGGCCACATTCGGCCGCATGAAAGCCCGGGAGGTGATTTGCGAGCGCGACACTCAGCCCGATATGGCGCAGGCTATGAACCTCATCAGCGGTGAGACGCTGCAGAAACAAATCACGGCGCACGGCGGCAACCTCGACCGGTGGCTTGCGGACTCTAACCTGAGCGATGAAGACGTGCTGCGCCGTATCTTTCTGGCGTCGGTGGTGCGCGAGCCCGAGCGCCGCGAGATCGCGTTGGCACTCGAGCCCATCCGGGCTAAAGGAGCCTCGGGCCGCCGGCAGGCTTTCGAAGACACCCTGTGGACGATCTTCAACTCCAAGGAATTTCTGTTCAATCACTGAGGCCCTATGGAAAATTTCGACCGGCGTTCATTTCTCCGACTCGGCTCCCTCAGCTTATTCGGTTTTTGGGGTTACGGCGATGTTCTCCGTCTGCGCGCCCAGTCGCCGGCGGCGGCGAAACGCGACATTTCCATCATCCATTTCTGGCTCACCGGCGGCATGAGCCAGCTCGATACGTTTGATCCGAAACCGGATGCCGATACGCGATACCGCAGCCTGTTCAAACCCATCGAAACCAATGTTTCCGGCATTCGCGTCTCCGAGCATTTGCCGCTTACCGCGAAACTCGCGAATAAGTTTGCCGTCGTCCGATCCCTGACGCACCGCCAGGCCGCGCACGAAGCCGCGTGTAATTTGATTCTGAGCGGCCATGATCCGCTGCCCACCCTGCAGCACCCGTCGATGCAGACGATCATCGCGAAGGAACTGGGACCGCGCAACGAACTGCCGCCGGTGGTCTCGATTCCCGGCGCTACCGGAACCTGGGAGAAGGCCGGATTTCTCGGGCCGCAATACAATCCCTTCAACGCCGGCAACCCCAATTCCGACAAATTCAAAGTACGCGACATGGACCTGCCCATGGGCGTCGATTGGTCGCGCATGGATCACCGCCGCTCGCTGCTGTCCGTCGTCGATGAAAAATTCCGGCGGCTCGACACCACCGGAATCACCGCCAGTATGGATTCGTACTATCAGACCGCGTTCGGCCTGATGCACTCGGAGCGTGCAAAAAAAGCGTTTCAGATTTCCGACGAGCCCGATGCCGTGCGAGAAAAATACGGGCGCACTTCGCTCGGCCAGGGTGCACTGCTCGCGCGCAGGTTAGTCGAAGCCGGGGTCCGCTTCGTAACGGTGTCGCGCGGCTTCAATACGTGGGACCATCATCGCGACATCTTTCCGCTTCTGGCCAACGATTTTCTGCCTGAGCTCGATCGCGCCTACGCATCTCTGCTCGAGGATCTGGATCAGCGCGGCCTGCTGGATTCGACGCTCGTCATTCTCACTGGCGAATTCGGCCGCACTCCCGAGATCAACGCCATGGGTGGCCGCGACCACTGGCCCAATGCATTTTCGGCCGCGTTCGCCGGCGCCGGGATCACGGGCGGACGCGTCCTGGGTGAGACCGACGAAAAGGGCATGTTCGTGAAGGATCATCCGGTCGAAGTTCAGGACCTGGTCGCCACCATCTACAAAAAGCTGGGGATCGATTACAACAAAGAGTACCTGAGCAACATCGGCCGGCCAGTCAAACTGTCGAAGGGCAAGCCCGTGGACTTCTTGCTGGCTTAAGTATTTCTCGCGAACCGTTTTTATGAATCAATATATTTACGTTCCAGACCTCCGGAATCACGCTCGTGTTCCGGACAGGGGCATCCTGAGTCAGACTCTTCAGGATGGCGATGGAACGAAAGTCATCCTGTTTGGATTCGCACCGGGCCAGGAACTTTCCGCTCACACCGCGCCATTCCCGGCCATCATCACGATCCTGAAAGGAGAAGCCTCGTTAAAGCTCGGCTCGGAAGAACAGCAGGCTGTCGCGGGCGCCTTCGTCTATATGGCGCCCAACCTGGAACATGGAATCAAAGCGAAGACCGAGGTTGTGATGCTCCTGACCATGATCAAGAGCGCTCCATCGCCGCGCGCTTGAACCGGTAACCCTAATGGATCGCGAACATCTGAAATCGTACGTGTGGTCACTGCCGGAACGGGTTGTGCGCTCCGTATCTGCAATTGCCGCGGGCGTTTTGCGCGAAGTAGGCGAAGTGGCGTTGCCCATTCGTGTGCGGCGGTCGAGACTGTACCAGTCGCTGGTCGATTCCACGTTGCGGTTCCTGATCGAGCAAGTCGGCCAGGTGGAAGGCACATATGCGGCGGCAGGCGAGCTTCCGCAGGATTTTCTGATTCGCCGCACCGCCGGCAACATTCTCGAAGTAGCCGGCATCGTCGCTTTCAGCGCATCGCCGGTGTGGGTGCTGGCCGCGCTGGCCGACGTGACAGGCGCGGGCCGCGACCTGATCAGCGAGATTGGCGAAGCGCTGAAAAAAGACGGCCTTCTCGAGCCGGGCCGCAACTTCGAGAGTGTCGATCAATTGCTCGACGGGTTCGAGCGCAGCGCGGGCCGGCTCGCCGAGACGGTCAACACGCCTCCGCTCGATGTCGCAACTCTGCGTCAGGAATGGAATCAATTCCGCGATGAGGTTCGCAAGATCCCGGTTGGCAATCTTCCGTCGCCTGGGACCATCCGCGGCGAGTGGCAGGA
>Ga0134122_10003841_pt1 | contig 11187 bp, 11 predicted proteins | sample KB302_FD_96461 | JGI IMG/M metagenome (GOLD analysis project Ga0134122, IMG submission 96461) | Terrestrial soil microbial communities without Nitrogen fertilizer from Kellogg Biological Station, Michigan, USA - KB3-0-2 | ecosystem: Environmental > Terrestrial > Soil > Unclassified ...
AAGATCTGCCTCTGCGGCATCCAGCGATAGATCGGCAGTCCGAAGGTTGATTCGGTAACGAAGGTATGGCAGCGCACCGGCTCGAATGCCAGGCAGGTGGTATCGCCCTCAAGCTTATAGTCCCCGGAGACGACCCAGACTTCGCCGCCGTATTCGATTCGTACCTGGGCCGATCCGAGCACATGGCCGGCCGGGTGGAACGACACTTTGACGCCGTTCAGGTTGAAACTGTCGCCATAGGGAGCGACATCCAGGGCGGCATCACCGAGACGTTTGCGCAATACGCAAGCACTATCGTCGGTCGCTAAATATTTCGCGCTGCCCGGGCGCGCATGGTCGCCGTGCGCATGCGTAATGACGGCCCGCTCAACCGGCCGCCAGGGATCGATATGAAAATCGCCCGGTGGACAGTACAGCCCTTCCGGACGCACGATGACCAAATCCATGCGCATCAATTTGCGGAAAGTACTGTCAAAGCAGACTGCCTGCGGCGGCAAACGTTCCTGTGGGGTTTGGGGAAGCCCTCATTGAGGGAGCCGCACGGGCGCCGAACGCCACACTCCCGCGGCTGGCGCTTTGCATCAACCTGCATCTTGTCCAGCCTTGGTTATCAGGCTTTCTTGATGACCTTGTTGTAAGCGACTTCGATGTTCAAACCGATACGGTCGCGATACTGGCCAAGAGGATGCTTGGACATGCCGGCTTCGTACTTGGTCGCCAACTGATCGGGCAGTGAGCGTTTCATTTCGTCGAGCGTTGCACCATCTCCATGAGCTTTCTTGATAGCGGCCACCAGATCGGTCAGGTAGCTGCGAAAGAATGTCAGGTGGTCCCGGGGCATCACCCCGCCATGGCCCGGAATAATTTTCGTGAATTCAAATTTTTCCAATGCGTCGAGGGTGCGGACCCAGTCCTCCGGATAACCGTCGTTCATGAACGGCATCCAGTCAATCAGCGCGTCGCCAGTCGCAACCACTTTTTCTTTTGGGAGGTGGATGAAAACGTCGCCATCGGTATGGCCACGTCCGAGCAACAGGATCTGGATTTCACGTTCGCCAACGTTGAGGCTGACGGTCTGATCGAATGTGCGGGTAGGCAACGCCGGCTTTAGCTGCCGAAGTTCCTCAAGATAGGCCTCGGTTTGCCTCAGGTTCGCCCTGAGCCGCATGACCTGCGCGGGATCGGTAGCCGATGCGAGTTCGTTGCCGAGCTTTTCAATTTCCTTCGGGACGAGCTCGAGCTGCTTCTCGATATAGGGCACACCGCCGGAACCTGCGCCCGGCCGTGTCAGGTTGTCACGGGTCCGTTCAGACGTAATAATTTCCAGTCCTGGGAAGGCCTGTGCGTAAACCTGATTGCCCTGCCAGTGATCCCAGTGGAAATGGGTATTGATAATGCGCTTGATCGGTTGTCTGGTGACTGACTGAATTTCTCGATAGAGCGCAAAAGCAGCGGACGGCTTGGAGTGCGAGTCCACCACCACGACGCCGTCATTGGTCACGATTACCGCGGCATTGCAGTTGACCTTGTAGCGCGGCGCTGCAATCGCCGCATAAATTCCATCCGCAACCGGCTTCAATTCGAATAGTTCGTCCTCTGCCGTACTCGAATCCGCCGCCATTGCACAGCACGGATCGAAATGATCGATTGCCTGCGTTGCGGCCAGCGCTGCACCAGCGCCAATCAGAAAGTCGCGTCTTGTCCAGGATGAATTCATTCGATCCTCCCGTCTGTAATCGCAGGCCGGATATCACTGCGCCCGCGAAGCCAGCTTACCTCAATGCAGCTATCATTGCCGGCACTGGCGCTTTGCTCCGGCTCGGAGAACATCATGGAAATAGATCGGATCGACCATCTGGTGCTGACAGTACGGGATATCGATAATACCTGCGCCTTTTATGCGGGCACGTTAGGCATGAAAATCGTAAATTTCGGCGCAGGTCGCAAGGCCCTGGCATTTGGCTCGCAGAAAATAAACCTGCATCAGCAAGGAAAGGAATTCGAGCCGAAAGCGGACTGTCCAAAGCCCGGGTCAGGTGATTTCTGCCTGATTACCTCGGTGCCCATGCAGCAGGTAATAGCGCATCTGCAGGCCCATGGCGTAGCGCTGATCGAGGGGCCGGTAAAGCGTACCGGGGCGGTCGGGACGCTGCTTTCAGTGTACTTTCGCGATCCGGACCTGAACCTGATAGAGGTATCCAACTATATTGGCGATTGAAGCCGACGCTCTGCCACGCGCGCCGGTCGCCGGGCTGGCTGCGTCTTCGCGCCGGTGTGCCGCCTGCTGGCCGGTTTCCGTTGCTCCCGTTGCAATCGCTGTTGCAATAGCGCAAGCACTGCCGCCTCCTCCGCATTCAGATCTTGCAGCTCATGCACCAATTTCTCTTCCGCCCGATGCTTCAAGGTTTCAAGCATCGAGCCCTCCAGGTATGACTCCATGATGGCAGGGTGAATGTAGCACTTGCGGCAGACGGCCGGCGTATTGCCGAGCTTTTCCGCCACGGATTCAATCGCCCTGATCATGTTTTTCTTGGCCTGCGCATGCGAATCGAACGTCTCGAATTCGCGTAACGCCATCGCGGCGAGCAGCGTACCGGCCCAAGTGCGGAAATCCTTCGCCGTATAGTCGCACCCCGAAATTTCGCGCAGATAGTCGTTGACGTCTCCCGAATCTATCGTCCGGCAATTTCCTTCCTCATCCAGATACTGGAATAACTCGTACCCGGGTAAATCCCGGCAACGACGAACGATGCGTGCCAGCCGACGGTCGTTCAGCTCGACAAAATGCTGCACACCGCTCTTGCCGCGGAACTGGAACTGAAGACGGCGACCGTGGATCTGCACATGCTTGTCGCGAAGCGTGGTGAGTCCAAAGGACCCGTTGCTGCGCGCGTATTCTTCGTTGCCCACACGCATCATCGTCGTTTCGAGCAATCGCACTATGGTCGCCAGAATCTTTGCGCGTGGCAGGCCCGGCCGGGCTAGATCCTTGTCGACCTGGCGGCGAATCGCCGGCAACGCATTCGCAAACGATAAGAGATGTTCGTATTTATTCTCGTCCCGGGCTTTGCGCCAGAGCGCATGGTAACGGTACTGCTTGCGACCTCTCGCATCACGCGCGGTAACCTGCATGTGCCCATTGGGATCAGAGCAAATCCAGACCTCGCTCCACGCGGGCGGAATGACCAGCGCTTTAATGCGGGCCAGCGTCGTTTGGTCTTTGATTGTTCTCCCTGACGGATCGATATAGCGGAAGCGCCCGCGCAGACGTTCCCGCCGGATTCCCGGTTTCGCGTCGGTTACATAGCGCAGGCCGACCTTGCGCGCCGATTGCACGGCCGATTCTTTTTCGGAAACGGCCGTGCCGGGCTGCATATTTCCCCGACCCCGCTGGCGCCGGGGGCACATCGCTTGCGAAACAGCGGGCATCTCACGCGTGTCGTTGGGATGCGGGTTGCCGCTTCCTTGAGGCCGGCATGTCTTCCATCTCCATGCCGTGTTCCTCCATCAACTGCATCTTGCGGGCCATGATCTCTTCGCCCATTTGTTTCAAGTCGAGGTCCTTGGCCTTGCGCGCCTTGGGAAAGATCTCGTCTTGCTCTTCCTTCACATGGTGCTTCACGTATTCCGAAAGGACCATGACGCTGGCGTCGTAATGGCGATCCTCTGGATCGCACGTCTTCAATGTTTCAATCAGCTGTTTGATGGACGCATGCTCCACTTCCGCTTCGTCAACCAGGTCCTGGTCGCTTTCCTTCAGTGCTTCATGCAGGGCCGGATAAAAAATCTCTTCCTCCACCTGCGCGTGAACGGTTAGCTCGTCACAAGCCTTCTTCACAAGTTGCTGCTTGCCTTCGCTGTCGCGGTCCTTTATTTTTTCGAATTCTGCAAAAATTTTGCTGACCTTCTTGTGGTCAGCGGCAAGAATTTGCGTCGCATCCTGCCGCCCGGACTTCGCCGGGGCTTTGGAACTGGCCATGTTCAGTCTCCTTTGTGTGGTTTGGTTTGGAACTGAGGCCTGACGCAATCCACGTGCCATTGCCGGTATAACGCACTAAGCGCTTGATTCCTGCTCCAGAGAAGCCCCGTGGTTGCAATTTCTGCGGTGCTTTCCGGTAAAGGTTACGGTGTCGTCTGGAAAATCAGCCTCCGACTTCAATTGACGTAGCCCTGTGGCTTTGGTCTCATGAGCATCCCGCCTTGTCCGGAGTATCAACACACGTGTTTGCGCGTATCAATTTCCTGCTTGGTTTCGGCGTGCTCGTCCTTTTAACATTTTATTTTGCGGCGGCTTATCTACTGATACCAGCGCTATCGGCGATTGCTCCGGAATGGGCTAAACCGGCTGCCGGCGTCGCGATCCTTGCCGCCGTGGGATTGACCGTGCAGCTGTTATCGACTGCCCTGACCGGCTTGCGCGGCATCGCCCTTTACAAGAAGGGCGAAAAACCATCCCTGTCGGCTTATGCGAGCCAGGCAATCATGCTATTGAGCCATGCCGCGGTGGCCTGTGCGCTGGGTAGCCTGTTATACGGAAAACCGGTTGGCGATGCACAACTGATCGCAATTGCAGCGGCCTATCTGGTCGGGACCGGGCTCGCGATCCACGAATGGCGCCGCCGCATGCCGGCCCGAGTCTGATCACGGGGCAGCTGATCGCGACTGGCATGAGATCGCAGGCAACCATGCAGCGGTGCCATTGGGCCACCGGCGGCACCCCGAACTATCTCGAATACCATGATCGCGAATGGGGTGTGCCTCAGCACGATGACACGACATTGTTCGAATTTATGATCCTCGAAGGCGCTCAAGCCGGCTTGTCCTGGTCCACTATCCTGAACAAACGCGAAAACTATCGTGTTGCATTCTCCGGTTTCGATCCCCGCAAGATAGCGAAATACGATCAGGGCCGGATCGAACGTCTGCTGCAGAATCCGGGCATCGTGCGCAACCGGCTGAAGGTTGAATCTGCAGTCGCCAATGCGCGGGCCTGCCTGGCAGTGCAGGCTGAATTCCAGAGCTTGGATGCGTACCTTTGGCAATTTGTTCAAGGCAAGGCGCAACGCAATGCGTGGACCTCTGCCCGGCAGGTGCCAGCGTTTTCGGCTCAGTCCGACGCCATGAGCAAAGACCTCAAGCGCCGTGGTTTCAAATTCGTCGGCAGCACCATCATGTATGCTTTCATGCAGGCCGTCGGCATGGTCAACGATCACACCGTAGACTGCTTCCGGTGGAAACAGCTTACGGGGAAATAAGCCGACTCATGAAGCCGGAAAAGAATTTCACAGCATCCGCAAACAGGCGCGCGGCAAGCATTGCTGACGCGCTTGGCGCCGTAGCCAATATTCGCGCAGGCATCCCATCGGCAGTCGTGTTCGAGCACGGTACCCTGCAAGTCAAGATGTATTGCCCCGCGGCCGAGGATTTGCAAACGCCACATGCGCGCGACGAGCTATACATAGTCGCGCGTGGTTCGGGGTGGTTCCGCAGCGGCCGCGAGCGCCATATGTGCAAGGTTGGCGACATGCTGTTCGTACCGGCTCGCACCGAACACCGCTTTGAAGACTTCTCGGGCGATTTCTGCACCTGGGTCATGTTTTACGGGCCTGACGGCGGAGAGTCGCCAGGCTAACCTCTGAAAGACGAATCTGAACAATCCGGCAAATAGGACTGGTACGGTACACGCGGACAGGATCGTCGATCAATTCACCCGTCAAGCCGTGCCGTTTTCAACGGCAAAAACCATTGCAGATCGCAAAGCGCTACAGCTGCTGATCGATGTAACCGGTGCGGCGGCCGAGGATACCGTACTCGATGTCGCGTGCGGCGGTGGTAACGTGGTGTGCGCCTTCGCCGCAAGGGTCAGGCACGCAACCGGTATTGATATGACGCCGGCAATGCTCCAGCACGCACAGGCAACCGGCAAGCAACAGGAATTGACCAATATCAGCTGGGATCTGGGCCAGGCTACTGCACTGCCCTACGCCGACGCTAGCTTCTCCATCGTGGTCACGCGTTTCAGCTTCCACCATTTCATCGAACCCCTGGCCGTGCTGAAAGAAATGGTACGCGTGTGTGCGCCCGGCGGACGCGTCCTGGTCGCGGACATGCACACGTCAACCGATCCTGAACAAGGCGCGGCGTTCAACCGCATGGAACTGCTGCGCGATCCCTCCCATGTTCGGGCTCTGCCAATTGCCGAGCTCAAGGCACTCTTTCCCGCGGCCGGGCTGCCCGATGCCCGCATCACTTTCTACGAGTTGCGCGACGAACTGGAAAATTTACTGGCTCGTTCCTTCCCGAATCCGGGCGACGCCGACAAAATCCGCGAACTGTTCCGAATGTCGGCGCAGGACAATCGGCTCGGCATTCCGATCAGCATCGAAGGATCGCGCATTCACTACGGGTATCCGGTTGCGGTGCTGGTCGCTACAAGGCGCTGAATGCGGATGGCACAGGATAGTTCCAAGACGGATTTCTGGGAAACGCGCTATCGCGACCACATTACGCCTTGGGATGCCGGCAAGGTACCCGCGGCACTGCGCGATTACGTTGCAAAGTTTGAGCCTGGAGCGCGCGTGCTGATTCCCGGCTGTGGATTTGCCCATGAAGCGGCGTTCCTGGCCGACAAGGGGTTCGACGTGCTGGCCATCGACTTTAGTCCTGCGGCCATTGCCACCGCACTGAAGTCGTTACCCGAATCGGCGCGCTTCGTGCAGCTCGCCGATTTTTTTGAATTCGATTTCGCCAAACGCTTCGATATCATTTACGAACGCGCCTTCCTGTGCGCCCTGCCGCGCACGCTGTGGGACCGCTACGCCAAACGCAGTGCCGAACTGCTGAAACCAGATGGCATCATCGCCGGCTACTTTTTTTTCGCCGAGTCGCCAAAAGGGCCGCCGTTTGGAACCAGCCGGGCGGAACTGCAAGCGTTGCTCGGGCAACGGTTTGCCCTGGTTGACGACCAGCCGGTCACCGATTCCATTGACGTCTTCTCTGGCAAAGAGCGCTGGATGGTCTGGCGCAAGGCTGAGGACCGAACGCCCTGAGTTTTGTGCGCGCGCCACAGTCCGGGGCGATTATGCTCCACTACACGGCCTTTACCGTAGCCTCCATTCGCGGGGCAGTTGCCGGCTCGCCGGGTCCTGTCGATAGAAAAGCGCGAGCTGTTCGTAAACTTGCGGATAAACGACTTTGACGATGTCGGGGATCTCAAAAAAGGTTTCGCTGACCACCGAGAAAAACTCACCCGGCGATTCGGTCGCATAGGGATCGATCTCGGTACTCTCCCCCGCCCTGACCCGCCGGCGAAGGTCCTGATAAGCGGCATTGAACACATCGGACCACAAGCGCCGGTTCATGCCCGCGTGCAACGGAGGAAAGCCGTTAGCCGTGCCGTTCAGCATGTCGAGCTTGTGCGCAAATTCATGGATCACGACATTCATGCCGTCCGTGTCGCCCGCGTGCGCCACGCTCGCCCACGAGAGAATGACCGGACCGCGCAGCCACGCCTGCCCGGCGTACGCAGTTTGGTCGGTCTCCACGAGGCCGTCCGGATTGCGGAATTCATGCCGCGAAACAAATTCCGCGGGATAAACGATGACCTCGACCCAGCCATCGTAATGCTCGATGCCAAGTTCGAGCACCAGAATACAGGCCTGAACCGCGATGCCGAGTTTCATTTCCGGACTCAGGTCCAACCCGCCAGCGGCAGAAATCTGCTTGTCGTGCAAAAACAGAATCGCCAGTTCTTTCAGGCGAGCTCGCTCATCATCATGCAGGCGCGCCACAAAAACAAAGCGCGATGAGACCCGGCGCCAGGTAACGTCATCGATGCGGGATTTGCGGAGGATGCGGCGTCTGCGCCACTGCCTGAAACCAAACATGGGAACTTGCGCGTTGCCGGTCAGGCCCCCGAGTTGTCACCTATAGGCGGCTCGTCTTCCAGCGGGGCATCGAGCATCGTGAGTTCCAGGGCGCGCATCTGATCGGGTTGATCGAGCTCGACTCGTTCTATCTGGACAAAACGCCTGGTGATCTTGTCGCTGGAAACCCGAACTTCCTCCGCATCCTGATGCGCCTGCCGGATGTGGTCGGCAAGTCTCTTCATGCGCGCATCGAAGCGCTGGAAATCCTTGCCGAGCTTGCCAAGCTCGTCCTTGATGATATGCACCTGTTCGCGCGTAGCTACATCTTTCATGACCGCCCGCGCGGTGTTCAATACCGCCATCAATGTCGTCGGTGAGACAATCCAGACCCTGCGCTGCATTGCATAGTCCACGACTTCCGATTGGTTAGCGTGGATTTCGGCAAATACGGCTTCTGCCGGGACGAACATGACCGCACCGTCCGAAGTTTCGCCCGCGATAATATATTTCTCCGCGATGTCGTCCACGTGTTTTTTGACGTCCGCACGAAACTGCCGCTGCGCGGCCGCGCGTTCGGATTCCGGCATGCCCTGCTCAAACATGCGCCGGTAGTTCTCCAGGGGGAATTTGGCATCGACCGCCACCATTCCGGTTGGTGGCGGCAATTTCAGCACGCAATCCGCGCGCGCGCCGGTCGCTGAAAAAGTGTATTGGAATTCGTAGGCCATGGCCGGAAGGATATTGCGTACCAGGCCTTCCAGCTGTATTTCACCAAAGGCTCCGCGCGAACGCTTGTCGCCGAGCAGTTCCTGCAGGCTTACCACATTGCTGGTGAGTCCATCTATTTTTTTCTGCGCTTCATCGATGGTTGCCAGGCGTGCCATCACGCTGACGAACGTCTCGTTGGTCTTCTTGAAGCCTTCCTCCAGCCGCTCAGTCACTTTGCCGCTGATCTGCTCGAGACGCGTGTCGGTTGTCTTCGATAGCGACTCCATGGAAGCCGACAACTGGGCCGATGCATTGCGCATGGTCGTTTGGATTAGTTCCTGTTCCGCGCGATTCTGTTCCGCCAGGGTTTGCAGGATGCGGGTCAGCACTTCGCTACGCAACTGGTCGTGCTTGACTTGCAAGTCGGCGGTCATCTGCGCCAGTTTCAGCGTCGTCGTTTCGCGCGTAGCGGAAAGTTCTTCGACTTGCTTGACCTGAAGCGCGCCGACCGTGCTGCGCGTCTGCGTAAGTTCCTGGGTGATCGTGGTGCGCAGCCGGTCGAACAGTTCCAGTTGCGCCGTGTTCAACCGGTCGCCGAGGCCGTTCAGTCCCGCGTTCAGATCCTTGATCATCGCCATGTGCTTATCCTCCAGCACGCGCGTCAGCGAGTCGGGGTGGCTCGTCTGGCGGCGCACGACACTCGCTGCCATGAAGATCAGGACGATGACGGCGAATAGCGTCGCTGCAGAAAGTCCGAGGCCAACCGAGAATTCAATCATCTCAGGAGTATAACTGAAGCATCCACCGTCTCGTCCCGGTCCGCCCAACCGCCTCAAAGAGGCCGGAACGAATCAGAATGCAGCCGCAAAAATGCGATTTTTTGCGGCCACGCTGCGATAGAGAAAGGCCAAAATAAAGGGCGACCATACGCGGTCGCCCTGGATTCATCGGGCCAGAATCAGCCGTCAAATTGTTCGTTACGCTGCTGCCGTGGTCGTGTCGCGCGATGCGCGCTTGCGTTCATGCTCCTTGAGGTAACGCTTGCGGATGCGAATCGATTTCGGCGTGATTTCCACCAACTCATCGTCGGCAATGAATTCAACAGCCTTTTCCAGCGTCAGTTCGATCGGCGGTACCAGCCGTACCGCCTCATCCGTACCTGAAGCCCGCACGTTGGTGAGCTGCTTGCCTTTGATCGGATTAACCACCAAGTCGTTGTCGCGCGAATGAATGCCGATCACCATGCCCTCGTAGAGCGCATCGCCGGGCGACACGAACATACGGCCACGATCCTGCAGTTTCCACAAGGCGTAGGCAACCGCTTCGCCGTCATCCTGTGAGATCAGCACGCCATTGCGGCGTTCTTCCATATCGCCCTTGACCGGCCCGTAATCGTCAAAGATGTGGCTCGCCAGGCCGGTGCCACGCGTGATATTCAGGAATTCGCCCTGGAACCCGATCAGCCCGCGCGCGGGAATGCGGTATTCAAGCCGTGTGCGGCCTTTGCCGTCGGCCTGCATATCCTGCAGGTCGCCGCGTCGTCTGCCGAGTTCTTCCATTACTGCGCCCTGATGAGCGTCTTCCACGTCCACGGTGAGCAGTTCATACGGTTCTTCCTTTACGCCATCAACGGTTCTCATCACGACGCGTGGACGCCCGACCGCCATTTCGTAGCCTTCGCGACGCATGTTTTCCAGCAGGATAGTCAGATGCAGTTCGCCGCGTCCCGATACGACAAACGTGTCCGAATCGGCGGTAAATTCCACTTTCAGTGCCACATTCGATTGCAGTTCGCGTTCCAGGCGCTCGCGAATCTGGCGGCTGGTCACGTACTTGCCGTCGCGACCGGCCAAAGGTGAGGTGTTGACCAGGAAGTTCATGGTCAGGGTCGGCTCGTCTACCTTCAGCAATGGAAACGCCCTTGGATTGGTCGGATCAGTCAGGGTAACGCCGATGCCAACTTCTTCGATGCCATTGATCAGGACGATATCGCCCGCCTCGGCTTCGTCGACCACCGTGCGCTCCAGGCCTTTGAATACCAGCACCTGATTGACCTTGGCGATTTTCGGTTCGCTGTCGGGACCGTGCATGACTGCGACTTGTTGCCCCGAACGAATCCGCCCCTGCGCCACCCGGCCAATGCCGATACGACCTACAAAACTTGAATAGTCCAGCGAGCAAATCTGCAACTGCAACGGCGCGTCCGGATCCGCATCGCGTACCGGAACATATTGCAGAATCGCGTCAAATAGCGGCCGCATGTCCGTACTCGGCTCATTCAGGCTCATCGTGGCGTAACCGTTCAGCGCAGACGCGTATACGACCGGAAAATCAAGTTGCGCTTCGGTTGCGCCAAGCTTGTCGAACAGGTCAAACGTCTGGTTCACAACCCAATCGGCACGCGCGCCCGGACGATCCACTTTGTTGACCACGACGATCGGCTTCAGCCCGAGCGCAAGCGCCTTACGTGTCACGAACCGGGTTTGCGGCATCGGGCCTTCCACTGCATCGACCAGCAACAACACGCTGTCCACCATTGACAGAACACGCTCGACTTCGCCGCCGAAATCGGCATGTCCCGGCGTGTCCACGATGTTGATGTGCGTGCCCT
>Ga0134122_10003843_pt1 | contig 11181 bp, 15 predicted proteins | sample KB302_FD_96461 | JGI IMG/M metagenome (GOLD analysis project Ga0134122, IMG submission 96461) | Terrestrial soil microbial communities without Nitrogen fertilizer from Kellogg Biological Station, Michigan, USA - KB3-0-2 | ecosystem: Environmental > Terrestrial > Soil > Unclassified ...
GAGCGCCCAGGCGAGCGCCGAGCGGCGGCTGGTGCGCATAGGGCAAGTCAGCTTGAGGACGCCGCGCGCCTCGTCGTAGCGCAGCCGCAGCCGCCGGGCGCTGCGGATCGGCCGGATCTCGATTGGCGCCGGCAGCTCGGCCAGCAAAGCGGATTCAGAGCGGGCGCTCGACCACATGCCACTCGAGCTCCCCCGCATCCTCCTCGCTGACGGTCCAGCCACGGGTCGACTGGCCCGCCTCGTGGACCGTCTCGCGGCTGCCCGACACCAGATAGTGCCAGTCCGGCAGCGGCTCGCCGGCGGCGCGCAGCCGATAGGCGCAGGTCTCCGGAAGCCAGTCGAGGCCGGCAAGATTCCTGCGGTCCAGCTTCACGCAGTCCGACACGCGCGCCATGCGGTGCTTGTAGTCGAGGCAGCGGCCGCTGCGGCGGTCGAGCAGCTTGCACGCGACGTTGGTCGGGTAGAGGAGCCCGGTTTCGTCGTCCTCGAGTTTGTGGACGCAGCAGCGGCCGCAGCCGTCGCACAGCGCCTCCCATTCGCCGCGGTCGAGCGACTCGAGCGGCTTTTCCCAGAACGGCGGACGGGCATTCATGACAAGGCCACCCATGCTCTGCTAACCGACTCCGATCAAGCGGGGTGCCTGATGTCTAAGTCCATGAAGTCTTTCACGTTCGCAATTGGAGCAGCACTGCTCACGGGAGTCGCGCTGCCGGCTTCGGCCCAGACCATCGGCGGCTACGACGGATTCGCCTTCGTTGACGCGGTGAAGCAGAAAACCGGCGACAAGGTGATGGAGCTTATTCGCAAGAACGGCCCCGGGATCGTCAATGCCAAGGACGCCAGTGGCAATACGGCGCTGATCGTGGCCATCACCGACCGCAACGAGGACTATACCGCCTTCCTCCTCAACCAGGGCGCCGATCCCAACCTCGGCGGCAAGGGCGGCGACACGCCGCTGATCGCCGCGGCCCGGGTCGGCTACGGCGAGGCCGCCGAATGGCTGCTCGGCCAGGGCGCGAAGGTCGACGGGACGAATCGGATGGGCGAAACGGCGCTGATCGTCGCCGTTCAGCAGCGCCAGCCGGCGCTCGTCCGGCTGTTGCTGTCGGCCGGCGCCAATCCCGACAAGACGGACAATGCGGCGGGGCTGTCCGCGCGCGACTATGCGACTCGCGACACGCGCTCGCGCGACATTCTCCAGGCGATCGAGGCGAAGAAGCCCAAGGCTGCGGCGGCGAGCCGCTAGCGGCCCTCGCCGAGGGTCGGGTCGATCTGCGCGGCGAGCCGCCGGGCGGCGCGGCGCGCGAAATGCAGCACTTCGGCCCTGCGCCGGGCACCGGCGAGCGGCCGGTGCGCGGCCTCCCGCGCAATCACCGCATCGTAGCGGTCGGCAACGATCAGCCCGGCCGCGCCGGGCAGGAAGCGCTCGCCTTCGCAAATCGCGGCGAGCGCCGGCGGCACCGCCCAGTAGAAGCGGTCGCAACAGTCGAGATAGTCGAACCATTTGCCGTCGCCGACCAAATCGGCCTTGGCGACCTTGATCTCGACGATGGTGAGGCCGCCCTTGGCGTCGATCGCCATCATGTCGGCGCGGCGGCCGTTGGGCAGCGGCACTTCGCACATCGCGAACAGATCCTGGCGGCAGAACAGCCGGGTCACCCCGCGCGCCACTTCCGCCGCGATCGGCGGGGAGTCGCTGAAGCAGAGAGAATCGGGCGAGGTGGCCATGCCTCACCTAGAACAAAAGGTGGCCGAAAAGAAAGCGGGCGAGCCTAAAGCCCGCCCGCTGCCCACCCACACTGGTAGAATCGATCAGCGATAGAAGACGTGGTTGCCGATTGCCGCGACGCGCTTCAGCCGCCAGCCCGGCGACACGTACCGCGCGTGGAAGAACAAGGCGTTGCCGACCTCGCTGTCCTTGAGATCCTGGTCGACGATCTTGGCGATGGCCACGGCCGTCTGCCACTGCCGGCTCGAGCGCGGCACCGTCGGCCACGAATGGCCGTGGACGAAGGAGAATTGCCCGCGCTGGAACAGCACGCCGCAATAGGACGGCGGGAACCGCCCGCCCGACTTGGCGCGGTTGGCGATCACCTGGCCGACGGCGAGCTGGCCGGACAGCGGCTCGCTCTTCGCTTCGAAGTAGACGCCGACCGCGAGACATTCGAGCTCGCGGCTGCCTGCCTCGGTGCCGCGATAATCGGCAACCAGGCTGGCGAGATCGCCGCTCGGCCGCGCCGGAGCCGCGTCGGGCTCCTCGGGCGTCGTGACGGCGGGAATTGTGACGCTCTGCGTGCCCGGGCCGGACAAGTGAGTCTCGCCCTCGGGATCGAGCAGGTCGGGGACCGGAACCTCCGGAAGGCTCGCAACGGTCACCGGGGTCAGCGGCGCATTCGACGGGTCGGCCTGAGCAGGAGCAACAACCGTTGCGCCCAAGGCAACGCAAATGAGCAACGCTGAGCGAAGTACTGGCAACATGAAATCCGCAATAACTGCGGTGAATCACAAGAATAAACGAGCTGGTTGATTTCGCGATTACTTCCGCGATCCGCCCTATGTGATACCCCGTCTCGCGTGGCATTCCAGCGGTTGTTTCCGCGCGGAAATGCCCCCCGCTTTTGTTGTTGGCTTGGTTTCGACCGTCGGACCCACAGGGTCAACCCAAAGAGGTCGTTTCAGCGATGAACCGTTCAGGGTCCGCGATATCCAGTTCCATTGCCCACAAATCCGGGTCGAACCGAACGCGTTTCGCGAGGAATGCCGCAACTTCTCCGGATTCCGCCGATTCGGCCGGGCCTGTGCGGCGCCATTCGTAGGATCCGCCGATGCCGAGGATGCGCTCGAGGCAGGCACAGTGGCGACCCCTGCTGCTGACCACCAGCAGCAGCGCGCCGCCTTCAGGGTCGCCGCGGTGGAGCGTTGTCGCAAAGCCGCCGTCCGCCTCGATGCGGCGCGCCAGGCCGGTGATCTCGAGCTTGGCCGGAAGCCGGCCGCTGCTCATGCGGGCTCAAGCGGCGTCGCGCTCATCCGCCCCCATCAGCACCGCGGCCAGTGCGTCCCGGCTGCGCGCGCCGCGCATCTTCTCGAGCGTCGGGACATGTCGCGTGATCCGGCTGACCGTCGCCAGCGCCTTCAGATGCTCCGCTCCGGCATCGGGCGGCGACAGCAGCAGGAAGACGAGGTCGACCGGCTTGCCGTCGATCGCCTTGTAGTCGATCGGCTCGGACAATCGCGTGAACAGGCCGTAGATGCGGGTCAGGCCGTCGATTTTCCCGTGGGGAATCGCAACGCCGTGCCCGAGCCCGGTCGAGCCGAGCTGCTCGCGTTCGGCGACGCTGGCGAGAATGATCGCCGGGTCCATCGCCAGGCGCTGGCCGGCAATGTTAGCCAGTTGCTGCAGCAACGACCGTTTGTTGCCGCCGGAGAGACGGGTGCTGATCGCGTCGAAATCGAGAAAATCGCCAAGTTGCATCACATTTCACTCATCACACACCAGCATCGGCCGGACGGCCGTATTCACTCATCACAGGCCGCGGCCGTTAGCCGTGGCCGCGCGCAATTGAAAATCGGATCAGTCGCCGTGCGGCTCAACCCAGCCGATATTCCCGTCCTCCCGCCGGTAAATCATGTTCAGCTGGCCCGTGGCGCTGTTCTTGAACATCAGAGCGGTGGTGTTGCGCAGGTCCATCAGCATGACCGCGTCGGACACGCTCGAGTCCGGAATGTCGACCTGGGTCTCGGCGACGATCGCCGGGAAGCTGCCCTCGCGCTCGTCGGCCGCGGGAGCGCCGGCGAAGATCGTGTAGGCGGCATTCTCGACATAGGGCTGGGCGCTGTCGTCGACCTTATGGTCCTTGAGCCGGTTGGTGTAGCGGCGGAGCTGCTTCTCGATGCGGTCGGCCGCTCCGTTGAATGCCATCTGCGCCTCGCGGGCATTGTAGGACGCCTTGAGCACCACCCCCTGGACGACCGGAGCGACGATGTCGCAGGTGAAGTCGTTGTTGGGCCCGCGGCCGAAGGTGACACTGGCCCCGACGCTTCGCGAAAAATATTTCTCGGTGATTTCCGCCATTCGCCGCTGTGAATGCTCGCGCAGCGACTCGCCGGTGGCGACCTGGTGACCTGCGACCCGAACGTCCAATGTCCTGGCTCCCTCAGGCTATGTGCTTCGGGGCGGCTTAGGACCGCGCCCGGACCCGCGTCAACCAGCCTCGGCGAAGCGTGCCCAAAGCGGGTTGGTGAGCTTGGCGATAAACGCGCGATGGCGCTCGAGTTCCTCGAACAGCGCGTGGTGAGGCCGCGCCGCGCGCGGCTCGCGGATCCGCACCGTGCCGGCTGCGGCGCGAACACCAATCCGGTCGGTGTCGGCGACCAACCCGAGCCCGATCTGCCGGCCGCCGGTGAGCTCGACATAGACCTGCGCCAGGAGTTGCGCATCGAGCAGGGCGCCGTGCTTCACGCGATGGCTGCGATCGATCCCGAAGCGCATGCACAAGGCGTCGAGGCTATGCTTGGCGCCGGGGTGCTTCGAGCGCGCCAGGGTAAGCGTATCGACCATCCGATGGAGGCCGAGCGCCGGCCGGCCGCACCGCTCCAGCTCGAAGTTCAGAAAGCCAAAGTCGAAGCCAGCATTGTGGGCGACGAGCGGCGAATCCTCGATGAAGTCGAGCAACGCCTCGACTCCGTCCGCGAAGCGCGGCTTGTCGGACAGGAACAGGTTGGTCAGCCCGTGGATTTCCTGGGCCTCGAACGGCATGTCGCGCTCGGGATTGAAATAAGCATGGAAATGCCGGCCGGTCTCGACGCGATTGAACATTTCGACGCAGCCGATCTCGACCATCCGGTCGCCGCCGGCCGGGTTCAAGCCCGTGGTTTCAGTATCGAAAACGATCTCCCGCACGCTGCGAATCTATCCACCCGGGGCGAGTCCGAGACAAGCAATTATCTCCCGCACGCGATGCTCAGTTGTGGATAGATCGCCGCCCGTGTCGATGACGAAATCCGCCCGCGCGCGCTTGTCCGAATCCGGGGTCTGGCGGGCGAGGATCGACTCCAGCCTGGCTTCGGTCATTCCCGGCCGCTGCAGGACGCGCGCCCGCTGGATCTCGGGTGACGCCGACACGACCACGACCTTGTCGAACGCGTCCTCACCGCCGGTTTCAAACAACAGGGGGATTTCGAAGACCAGCGCCGGGGATTCGCGATGCGCTTTAGCGAAGGCCTCGCGCGCGGCCTCGACCGCAGGGTGGACGATCGCTTCGAGCTCGGCGAGCTGGCGCCGGTCCTCGAGCACGATCCGGGCGAGCTCCTCGCGGTGGAGCATGCCGTCGCTGACGGTGCCCGGGAATGCTGCGCCGATCGCCCCGACCAGCGCGCCGCCGGGACCCTGCAGGCCGCGCACCACCGCGTCGGCGTCGAACACCGGAATGCCGGCGCGCCGAAACATCGCGGCGACCGCCGATTTGCCCATGCCGATCGAGCCGGTCAGCGCGATCCGCATCATGAGTCCAGCAATCCGCGCTCGCGCAGCGCCCCGAGTAACGGCATCAACGGCATTCCAAGGATCGTGAAATAGTCCCCGTCGATCCGGTCGAACAGCTGCACCCCGCGGCCCTCCATCCGAAACACGCCGACGGTGCAGCCGACCTCCGGCCATTCGGCTTCGAGATAGGAGTCGATGAACGCGTCGGAGAGCTGGCGGACGGCGAGTGTAGCGGTTTCGACATGCACCCAGTCGGCGCTGCCGCCGCGCGCCAGCGCAACTGCGCTCGTCAGCCGCATCGCCTTGCCTGAGAAGAAGCGCAGATGTTGGGCCGCCTCGTCGCGGTCGCGCGGCTTGTCGAACAGGCGGCCTCCGACCTCGACCACGCTGTCGCTCCCGATGATCCAGCCGGAAGGATGGATGCTGGTCGCCTTGGCGGCTGCGAGCTCCGCCGCGATCGCCGTGGGGTCGCTCAACCGGGCCTTGACCAAAGCCTCATCGACCTCGGGCTTCACCGCCTCATAATCGATGCCCGCAAGGTCGAGCATCTGGCGGCGAATGGCGCTGGTCGAAGCGAGAATCAGGGCCAACAGAACAACCTTGTGGAAAAGGGCGCACCAACCACGAGCGCGGCCCTGGGGACGCGCCCGACGCGGGTGCCATTCCACAGCCGTCGGGCGCTGTCCAAGGATTCATCCACGGGGACAGAATCCATCCCCAGCCTGTGAATCACGGGCGGGACTCGGAGCGAATCGCTTATCCTCCGAGAGCCGGCAGATCGGGCCCTTGTTGGCAAAAGCGGGACGCACGCCTAAGCCCCGCTGTCCCGCCGCCAATCACATCATCAATCCTTCTAGAATCTAAATAAAAAGGGAGAAGAAAGGGGTGCGCGTCAGGCCTGGTGAGAAGCCCGAGAGCGCGTCCCGGAAACCTCTCCTGGCCGTGCTTGGCGGTGAGCGGCGCGACCCGACCCCGTTGTGGATGATGCGCCAGGCCGGACGCTATCTCCCCGAGTACCGCCGCCTGCGCGAAGACAAGGGCAGCTTCGTCGACCTCGTTTATGACAGCGATTCGGCCGCCGCTGTCACGCTCCAGCCGCTCGAGCGCTTTCCCGGCCTCGATGCCGCGATCCTCTTCTCGGACATCCTGATCGTCCCCTTTGCCATCGGTCAGAACTTGAGCTTCGTGGCCGGTGAGGGGCCGCGGCTCACGCCGCCGCTGATGAGCTCGTCGCTCGACGACCTGACCCCGTTCCTCGCCCGGCTCGAGCCCATCTACGAGACGGTGCGGAAGGTGAGGCTGCGGCTCGCCCCCGACAAAGCGCTGATCGGCTTCGCGGGCAGCCCGTGGACGGTCGCGACCTATATGACCGCGGGTCAGGGCAGCCGCGACCAGGCCGAGGCGCGCACCCTGGCCTATCGCGACCCGGGCCAGTTCGCGGACATTATCGCGCGGATTGAAGCGGTGACGTTCGATTATCTGTCGGGTCAGGCAGCGGCCGGGGCGGAGGCGCTGCAATTGTTCGACAGCTGGTCCGGCAGTCTCGCCCCGGCCGAGTTCGAGCGCTGGGTGATCGCGCCGACCGCGCGCCTGGTCGAACGGTTGCGGGCCGAGTACCCTGATGTGCCGGTGATCGGCTTCCCCAAGGGCGCGGGCGGCAAGCTCGGCGCTTATGCGCGCGAGACCAAGGTCGGCGCGATCGGCCTCGACGAGACCGTCGACCCGCTGTGGGCGGCCAAGGAGCTGCCGAGGCGTCTGCCGGTCCAGGGCAATCTCGACCCGCTTGCCCTGCGCGCCGGCGGCGAAGCGTTATACTCGGCGACGCAGCGAATCCTTGACGCCTTCGCCGAGCGTCCGCACATCTTCAACCTCGGCCACGGAATCCTTCCGGACACGCCGATCGCCCATGTCGAAGAGCTGATTGCGCGGGTGAAGGGAAGCGAATGACGGGACTTCACCTGACCAATTTCCTTGGCGCCGCTTACCTGTGGGTGAAGGCGGCCCACGTGACCTTCGTGATCTTCTGGATGGCCGGCCTGTTCCTGCTGCCGCGCTTCTTCGTCTATCATCAGGAAACGGTGGTCGGCTCGCCCGAGGACCGCGCATGGATCGAGCGCGAGGCGCGGGTGCGGTCGATCATCCTGACCCCCGCAATCGGGCTCGTCTGGGTGCTCGGGCTGATGCTCGCCTTCAATATCGACGCCTGGCACCAGGGCTGGTTCATGGCCAAGTTCGCGCTGGTCGTCGCGCTCAGCGCCTACCAGGGCTGGCTCGGATCCTACGCCAAGAAGCTGGCCGCCGGGCAACGGCCGCTGTCCGGCCGCGCCGTCCGCATGATCAACGAGATTCCCGGAATCGCCGCGGCGCTGATCGTCGTCCTGGTGATTGTGAAGCCGTTCTAGCAACGGCGCCACGGCGGGACGACTTTTTGAACGCTCCGGCGCTCCGTCTCGAACCCTGCCGTTGACAGTTGCGGGATCGAGACATACCTCAACTTCCGAGCGGCCCCGGCCAGTTCCCCTTCTCGCCCGCCACCGTTCGTTTCTCACAGCGGCGTCCTGCCGCCTCCGGCTTTATCCATTTACGGCAAGCTCGAGCCCAACTCCCCAAGAAAAGACCAACTCATGCATTTGAAAGATTTGAAAAAGAACACGCCCGCCGAGCTCGTTGCAACGGCCGAGGAAATGGGCGTCGAGGGCGCATCGACGATGCGCAAGCAAGACCTCATGTTCTCCATCCTCAAGATCCAGGCCGAAAACGGCGTCGAGATCATGGGCTCGGGAACCATCGAGGTGCTCAACGACGGCTTCGGCTTCCTCCGCTCCGCCGAGGCCAATTATCTCGCCGGGCCGGATGACATCTATGTCGCGCCGTCGATCGTCCGTCGCTATGGCTTGCGCACGGGCGACACGCTCGAGGGCGAGATCCGCGGGCCCAAGGAGGGCGAGCGCTATTTCGCTTTGACCCGTCTTAGCCAAATCAACTTCGACGATCCCGAGGCGGTCCGCCACCGCGTCAACTTCGACAATCTGACTCCGCTCTACCCCGACGAGAAGCTGCGGCTCGACACGCTTGACCCGACGGTCAAGGACAAGTCGGCGCGGGTGATCGATATCGTCTCGCCGCAGGGCAAGGGGCAGCGGTCGCTGATCGTATCGCCGCCGCGCGTCGGCAAGACCGTGCTGTTGCAGAACATCGCCAAGGCGATCACCGACAACCATCCCGAGGTGTTCCTGCTCGTGCTGCTGGTCGACGAGCGGCCGGAAGAAGTTACCGACATGCAGCGCAGCGTGAAGGGCGAGGTCATCTCGTCGACCTTCGACGAGCCGGCCAGCCGCCACGTCCAGGTTGCCGAGATGGTGATCGAGAAGGCCAAGCGCCTGGTCGAGCATAAGAAGGACGTCGTGATCCTGCTCGATTCGATCACCCGCCTCGGCCGCGCCTACAACACGGTCGTGCCGAGCTCAGGCAAGGTGCTGACCGGCGGTGTCGACGCCAACGCGCTGCAGCGGCCGAAGCGCTTCTTCGGCGCCGCCCGCAACATCGAGGAAGGCGGCTCGCTGTCGATCATCGCGACCGCGCTGATCGACACGGGATCGAAGATGGACGAGGTCATCTTCGAGGAGTTCAAGGGGACCGGTAACTCGGAAATCGTGCTCGACCGCAAGGTTGCCGACAAGCGCATCTTCCCGGCGCTCGACGTCGGCAAGTCCGGCACCCGCAAGGAGGAATTGCTGGTCGAACAGGGCACGCTCACCAAGATGTGGGTGCTGCGCCGGATCCTGATGCAGATGGGCACGGTCGACGCGATGCAGTTCCTGCTCGACAAGATGAAGGACGCCAAGTCCAACGAGGACTTCTTCGCCTCGATGAACCAGTAAGCTCGGCCGGTGATCCCGCTCCCGAGCCTGAATTTCGGGGCAGCGCTCACCGCCGGCGGCCTGGCCAAGCTCGGCCAGATCATCGTCGGCGACCTCACCATGGCCGGCGACAATGTCGTCATCATGGGGTCGCTGGCGTCGGGCCTGCCGGACAAGGACCGGCGCAAGGTGCTGATGCTGGGCGTCGGCATGGCGCTCGTCTTCCTGATCACCTTCGCGGTAATCGCGACCCAGCTGCTCCGCGTGACCGGGCTGGTGTTCGCCGGCGGGCTACTGCTGCTGTGGGTCGCCTACAATATGTGGACCGAGCTGCGCCCGCGGCCGGTGGTGGTGTGCGACGATCCCGACACGCCCGATGTCGAGGGTCCGCCGCGGACCAAGACCTTCCTCCGGGCCGCGATCCAGATCACCATCGCCGACCTTAGCATGAGCCTCGACAACGTGTTGCTGGTCGCCTCGATCGCCCGGGAGGAGCCGGCGCTGCTGTTCATTGGGCTGACCTTCTCGGTGATGTTCATGGGGTTCGCGGCCAATTACGTGGCGCGGCTGATCCAGCGCTATCACTGGATCAATTACATCGGACTCGCGGTGATCCTGTGGGTCGCCTGCAACATGATCTACGAAGGCTGGGTCGGTGGCGAGCATGTGCTTGGCTTGAGGAAGGTCCTCACCGGCGGCTAGAGGACAACAGCGCGGCACGCGTCTTGAGTGTCGACGCATCCATTCGGGGGCCGAATTGCTCGATCCATCGTTGATTTCCAGTGCCGGCGACCCGTCGGGCCTCGGCGGCTTCGCAGAAATCTGGCAATCGATCCTGCGCGATTTCGCCAATCTCGGCGAGCCGGCCTCGCTCACCGCCTTCTTCCAGGTGCTGATGATCGACCTGGTCCTCGCCGGCGACAATGCGATCGTGGTTGGGGCGCTCGCCGCGGGTCTTCCGGCGGAGCAACGTCGGCGGGTGATCCTGATCGGCGTGATCGCCGCGCTGGTTCTGCGCATCGGGTTCGCACTGGTCGTCACGCAATTGCTGCAGATCGTCGGGCTGATCCTCGCCGGTGGATTCCTCCTGCTGTGGGTGGCGTGGAAGATGTGGCGCGAACTTCGTCAGCCGCAGGATTGCTCTCCCGGATCGGACGAGATTGTCGGTGACGAGCGTTCGGGCCTGCGGCCGGCGAAGAGCTTCGCCGCGGCGGCCTGGGCGGTGGCCGTGGCCGACATCAGCATGAGCCTCGACAATGTTCTCGCAGTCGCGGGCGCAGCCCGCGAGCACCCCGGAATCCTGATCGTCGGCTTGATCTTTGCGGTCGCCCTGATGGGCATTGCGGCCAATCTCATCGCCCGCTACATCGAGCGCTACCGCTGGATTGCCTGGATCGGCTTGGCGGTAATCCTTTGGGTCGCGCTGAAGATGATCTGGGACGGCTATCACGATGTCGCGCCCGCGCTGGGTTGGCCGGCCGCACACGAGATGGTTTGAAGCGCCGGGCGGGTGCGCTAGGCGCCCGACCGTGCCTGATGATACTATCTTTGCCCTGTCGAGCGGCCGGCCGCCGGCGGCGATCTCGGTGATCCGGGTCAGCGGTCCGGGCGCGCATGCGGCGGGGGCGCGGATCGCGGGGCCGCTGCCCGAGCCGCGGACGGCGGGGTTGCGCGAGCTTCGGCATCCCCAATCGGGCGATCTGATCGACCACGCGTTGGTCCTTCGGTTCGATTCCCGAGCCGGCTCGACTGGCGAGGATATCGTTGAATTTCAATGCCATGGTGGGCGCGCGGTGGTGGATTCGCTACTTTCCGCGCTGGCCGCGATCGATGGGCTGC
>Ga0134122_10003844_pt1 | contig 11181 bp, 9 predicted proteins | sample KB302_FD_96461 | JGI IMG/M metagenome (GOLD analysis project Ga0134122, IMG submission 96461) | Terrestrial soil microbial communities without Nitrogen fertilizer from Kellogg Biological Station, Michigan, USA - KB3-0-2 | ecosystem: Environmental > Terrestrial > Soil > Unclassified ...
AGAAGGTGAACGCCATCCATAAGGAGATGGCCGTCCACGGCCGCTTCGGCAAGCCGTGCCCGGATTGCGGCACGCCGGTGCAGCGGCTCGTCTACGCCGAGAACGAGGCCAACTACTGCCCGACCTGCCAGACCGGCGGCCGCCTCCTCGCCGACCGCGCCCTATCGCTGCTGCTCAAACAGGACTGGCCGCGGACATTGGAGGAGCTGGAGGCGCGGAAGCGGGGTGCGGCGCCGTAACGGTATCGCGCCTCAGCGAGCGGCGTCAGCCGTCCGCTGGCTGGAGGCGTTAGGCGCCCTGCTGTTTGCGCTGATCAGGGTCACTGCAAACGATCTTCCAAATCCGACTCAGTTAGCGTCTCGCAACCTGATATCCATGAAGCGGGCACAGTAGACCAAAAGATCATGCCACAGTCCGTCCGTAGGGTTCGTGTTTCAAAGTTCGCATGAGCAAATCGGAAGCTCCAAGCTTCCAGGAATTCGTTGATGATATTAGGTACATCACCTCTCGCGCGCATATCGGCAATATCGAAGAACGGATGAGCGGCTTCCAATGCTTGACGGCCGGGGACGGCGACCTGAATCACTCTAGGCCTTCCGTCGCGCTTCATGAGCTCGAGCCCCTCGATACCGAGGAGCGCACGAGCAACGCACAGATCGAACTCACTGCCATGGGTGAGATAGTGATTAAATCCGGTCGTCAAGGCGCCTTTTGAGAGAGTGAGATGGACCTGGCCCTCGCGTTTTCCTACAGCAGCGCCTTGCCCGTGAGAGCGAATGACCGAGTCAAGCTGTTCTGCAACACCATTCCACAGCGGATGCGGTGACAGAGCCCTTACAAGACGGTCTCGACGCATCTCGGCCCTTAGTGGGATAAGCCCGTCTGCACGGACCGATGCCAGTTCTGCATCAGTGAGACGTGATCCGTGGTAGCCGGCAAGCTCTTTTTCTTGAATCCATTCCAGTGTAGCGTCGATCAGTGAGTCGCGATCTGCCAATGTGAAAAGGAGATCGCGCGCATCCTCTACGAATTCTAGTGGTGCGGCATGAAGCTTCTCCCTAACAGGTTGAGGTGCGTACTCCTCTAGAGCCTCAGTAAGGAGAGGGGCCCATGCGTCGATTTCGTCAAAGTCGATCATTTCGATGCGAGATCAATCGCACCTTGGCGTTCGGGAATGTCGGAGCCGGTTGTCCGCCGGTCCGCGCCAAGCGCTGGTTCGGCGGGGCGCCTTCATGAACTTGGTCAGTCATGAGAAGAGCTCATCCCATGTATAATTCTCACGGATAAATCTTCGCAGGGGTTCTACAGACACCTCAAAGTATTCGAAGCCTAATGCTACATCCTTAAGCTCAGGTAAAGCATAAGAGGACCTAAACGAGGACCCAAATTTGGCAAGGGACATGGTCGGGATGAATTTGGTGATAACTGACCTGTCCCCAGGCTGGATTTTGGAAGCTATAACTTCTGATTTAAAGTATCGATCTAAGTGTCCATGAACATCCGGTGCCATAATCTGCAACTTTCGTTCAGCTCGCATAAGGGCTGCGTCAAGTTCTCTGACACGCCGGCCCCATTCTTCATAGTCTTTCCCCTCATACTTCTTAACCCCCCTCTTCTTGCTGCTATTCTTTTTCCACTTCAGATACGCTTCTTGGCAGTCAACCATTGCATTATAGATATCCAGAAGAGCACGCCCTGATCGAGCTTTTGGGGTGTTATGTAGCCTCACCGCCTCGCCTATCCCTTTCAGAAAGAACTCAACGATCTTGTCAAGCATATGGTGTCCTCATATTCCGCCGAACCTAACGTTTGATCTTCTCCGCTGAGTGCCTCTGACTTCACCGACATACCCCTGTGGTAGAAGTAGTCGCCAAATAGCCAGAAGCGCATACCGCTCTCCTGCAAGCACTTGAATCATGGTAAAGCACCTCTCAGTCCACGTCAAGGAAGGAAAGGGGCGCGAAATATGGCTGTATGGGGAGTGCTTATGGCCTCCTCGATTACGCATTCTGAGTTCTCAGATAGGTAGCCAGCCACGCCCCTGCTGATCTTTCTCTCCTTGAAGAGACGCCCCGAAGGGGAGGCCATTTGAATAGCCCGGCGGCGCCAGCCCCGGGTACGTGTGTGTTGATTCAATCCGAGAGCCCCGAAGGGGCGACACGCGGACGCCAGGAGATGCCGCCCCTTCAGGGCTACCGGTGTTTACTGGGGGTGCCTCTACCCGGGGCTGGCGCCGCCGGGCTATTCAAATGGCCTCCCCTTCGGGGCGTCCTCCACCACCCCTTCCCTCTCCGCAGAGGAGGATCGCGGTGCTTCAAGGAGGACCCGGCAGCCTCCGGTATGTCGTGTGCCTGCCGCCTTCGCTGTAATCCTCGATCGCGACCGAACCCTCGTCCTGGAGCCTCGCGAGAGCCCGATGGAACGTCGAGTGAGTCGGATCGTAGCCGACGAGGCGGACGACGTCCTCCTTGTCGAACACCTCCGGGAGCTGGGAAAAAACGCCGCGGAGGTCGTTGAGGAAAGCGCCGGGAGGGCTCGCCGGCTTGCGGGAAGGAGCAGGCGCTGGAGGAACCGCGTCCCCCATCGTTCCGGTCCGGTCGTGCTCCTTCTTGCCAGGAATGGACACGGCCTCGGACTCGTTCCCCTCCATGGCGAGCCGCCTGAGCCTGTCGAGCGAGCGGACCCGTGCTTCGTGGGCCGCGTGGATCAGGGCGATGTCCCTCTGCAGCTCCTGCTCGAGCGCGCGCCGGCGCTCTGCGTATTCCTCCTCGGTCATCGACGCCTCCTGCGATAAGAATACGGAGCAGAAGGGCTCGCCGTCGAGAGGGATCCGGCCGTTGTCGTTCCCGAAAAGTTCCTGCGAGCCCCTGTCGGACGGTTCGCGACGCGTTTGGAGGCTGATTGCACGCCTTGCGGTCGGTTCGCAGGCGTTCCGGATGGTTCGAAACGCCTTCGGGATGGTTCTCGATGCCTTTCTCTCCATCCGCGATGGGCAAAGAACCGTCCGCTATGGCTTGAAGACCGTCCGCGAGGCGCCGCGAACGGTTCGCAATGCGTTCAGAGCCGTCCGCTTCCCGAACTGAACCCTCCGCTACGGGCTGCGAACCGTCCTCAGGGCTTCGAGAACCGTTCGGATCGCATCCGAAGCCATTCGCTACGAGCTTCGGACCCTCCGCGACCCGTCCCAACCCTCCGCGATGCGTTCTGAACCGTTCGCGGCGCGTTGAGCATCGTTCGGAACGCGTCTCGAACCCTCCTGGATGGGTTCAGAGCCATCCGCCATTGCTCAGCGCGCGAACCGCACGCAGTACACCGGCGGCAGATGGGCCGAGATGGACTGCCAGTGATCGCCTTGATCCTCGGTCACCCACAGCGAGCCCGTGGTGCTGCCGAAGGCGAGGCGGTCGCCGCTGCCGTCGATGTCGAGGGCGTGGCGGAAGGTGAGGTCGTAGGCGTGCTCCTGCGGCAGGCCGTCGCGCAGCACCTCGAAGCTGCGGCCGCCGTCGCGGGTGCGCGTCACCACCACCTTGCCGTCTACCGGGATGCGCCGCTCGTCCTTGATGGCGGGGACGAACCAGGCGGTGTCGCCGTCCTCGGGGTGCACGGCCACGGCGAAGCCGAACGCCGAGGGCGGGACGTCCTCGATCTCCTGCCAGGAGCCGGCGCCGTCCGTGGTGCGGAAAATGCCGTTGTGGTGCTGCGCCCACAGCTTTTCCGGCTCCTCGCGGCACTGCACCACGATGTGCGGGTCCTGGATCACCGGATCGAACTGCCGCTCCGGCGGCATGTACTCGGCGCGCATGCCCTGGGCGCGGCAGGTCCAACTCGCGCCGCCGTCCTCGGTGAGCCAGGCGCCGCCGCAGGAGACGCCCACCAGCACGCGCTGCGAGTCGCGCGGATCGACGCAGACCGAGTGCAGGCCGGGGATGTCGGCGCCGCCGCCGAACCATTTCCGGCGGTCCGGGTTGTCCCACAGCGGCCGGTTGAGCTCCCACGACGAGCCGCCATCCGCGGAGCGGAAGAGCCCGCCGGGCAGCGTGCCGCACCAGAGCGCGTCCGGCTGATCCGCGCCGGCCGTGGCCAGCGCCCAGATCATCTCCAGCCGCCATTCGACGGGCTTGCCGTTGCCGTCGCGGTCGTCGAGGCCCTCCGGCTTCGGCGGATAGGCGGGCGCGGCGCACTCCTCCCATGTCTCGCCGCCGTCGCCCGAGCGGTGGAGCTTGACGCCGAAGTGCCCGAGCCCCAGGGACGCGTACATCCGGCCGCCGCCGGCGTCCAGCACGATGGACACGGGATCGCCGAGGAAGGCGCTCCGCGTCACGCTCCAGCCCGACGCCGAGCGGTCCACCGTGAACAAACCCTTGCGGGTCGCGACGTGCAGTCGATCGGTCATAGAGCAATCCTCATCCGGAGATTTATCCGCCCGAGAGCGCCTGCATCACGTAGATCTGGCTGCCGCCGCTCACGTGGTCGGAAAGGCCGGTGCGGTCCTGGACCGCTTCACCGTCGATGAATACGGCCATGTGCTTGCGCAGGGCGCCCTGCTCGTCCAGCACGTAGCCGCGCGCCCGCGGGTTCTCGCCGAAGACGCGCTCGAGCACCTCGCGCACCGTGCGGCCCTCGACCTCCGCCGGCGGGACGGTCACGTGGCGCTGCAGGGCGGGGGTGAAGACGACGTGAGGCATGGACAAAATGATAGCCGATCGAGGGCGGAGTGGACAGCAGGCTATACGCCTATGCGACACCTTCAATCGCTTTGACGTGCTTACGTCAGGAAGGATAAGATCGATGAAAAGCTGGACAGCGGATCGCAAGGACATGAATCATGGCTCCCGAGAAGTTGCAGGAAGGGCAGAATTCTCCGCAGGCCGGCGACGAGCTGCGCGAGCAGGACCGCCCGGTGGAGGCGGCTGAAGAATTCGACAAAGGGGTGGCGCTCGCGAAGCAAGGCAAGCCTGCCGAGGCCATCAAGCACTACCGCCGAGCCACGAAGCTCGATCCGAAGCACACTCTGGCCTATCACAACTGGGGCATCGCTCTCGCCAGCCAGCAGAAATACGACGAGGCCATCAAGCAGTACCGCCGGGCGACAGAATTGGCGCCTGCCGACGCTCAGATCGCCTTCAGTTGGGGGGTAGCCCTCGCGAGCCAAGGTAAATCTCATGAGGCCGTCGAGCAGTACCGCCGGGCCGCAGAGCTCGATCCGAAGTACGCCCTGGCCTATCACAACTGGGGCGTCGCTCTCGTCGACCTGCAGAAGTACGACGAAGCCATCGAGCGCTCCCGCAGAGTCTTAGAGCTCGATCCGAAGTACGCTCAGGCCTATCACAACTGGGGCATCGCTCTCGCCCGCCAGCGAAAGTACGCTGAGGCGATCGAGCGGTACCGGCAGGCAGAAGAATTAGCACCCACCGACGCCCAAATCCGCATCAGTTGGGGGGTGGCCCTCGCGAATCAACGCAAGTTTGCCGAAGCCATCGAACAGTACCGCCAAGCCGTAGAGCTCGATCCGAAATCCGCCCTGGCGCATCACAACTGGGGAATCGCTCTCGCTACCCAGCAGAAATACGACGAAGCCATTGAGCGGTATCGGCGGGCAGAAGAATTAGCACCTGCCGACGCTCAGGTCCATGTCAATTGGGGAGCGGCCCTCGCGAATCAACGCAAGCTTGCCGAGGCCATCGAACGGTACCGCCGCGCCATAGAGCTCGATCCGAAGTCCGCCCTGGCGCATCACAACTGGGGAATCGCTCTCACTACCCAGCAGAAATACGACGAGGCCGTCGAGCAGTTCCGGCTGGCGGAAGAATTGGCGCCGACCGATGCTCAGATCCACGTCAATTGGGGAGCGGCGCTCACGAATCAACGCAAGCCTGCCGGGGAAATGGAGCACTACCGCCGCGCTACAGAGCTCGACCCGAAATCGGCCCTGGCCTATCACAACTGGGGAATCGCCCTCGACAAGCAGGGCCGGCTTCGCGAGGCCCTCGAGAAGGCCCGCCGCGCCATGCAGGTCGATCCCGAGTTCGCATACGCATATCAAAACGTTGCTTACTATCTGTGGAAGCAGGGTGACTATACGGCCGGACGCCGGGCTTGGGAGGAAGCGCTCCGCGCCTACGGCCGAACGAAAGATTCGGCGCGGGCGGAGAGGAACGCCGACTCCTTCTTCTATTACGGCGGCATCCTTTATGACATCCAGGGGGATCTGGACGCAGCCGAGAAGATCTTTCTAGAAGGTTTGGAGCTCGATCCGGATCATCCGGGAATCCATATAAGCCTCGGCGAGCTCTACGCCGAGCGCTACCAGCAGACCTTCCTCTCCCACGGCACAAAAAGCAAGGCCGCCCGCCAGCGGCCGCCGGCCTTCCATCTCCACCCCATAGAAGACAAGGTGGCCAGCTACTGGGACGCCCGCGAGCACTTCGACCGCGCCAAGCTGATCTTGCGGCAGCGCCTGCAGCAGGCCGAGACCCTGGAGTCTCTCCAGCAACTCGGAGACCTGTACCTGAAAGCCGAGGAGTATGGCGAGGCCTGCGAGCATCTGGAGAAGGCCGACCTGCTCTATCCCGAGGAGCCCGGGCCCTGCAGCAGCCTCGGCGTCGCCTACAGCCATATGAAGGACTACTATCGAGCGGCCGAGTGCTTCGAGAAGGCTTACAAGATCAATCCCGCTGATCTCACGATCTGGAGCAATTTGGCAGAGACGTACCTCAAGCTCAAAAAACTTGAATTGGCAGAGATGGAATATCGGCGGATCCTACGGATTGCCGAAGACCACATCGATTCGCAGGTCGGCTTGGGAGAGCTCTACACCGCAATGGCCGACGCGGGCGAGACGGATCTTTACGACGTAGCGAGAAAGCACTATGGCCGCGCCATCCAACTGGCGGAAAAGCGCCAAGGATCGAAGCGCGTAAAGTCCAGAGAATTGGCCGCCATGTTCTACGCCCGGGGATACGCGGAGGTCAAAGCCTACGAGGCGATGAGCCCGCTCGGCGACGAGGCGCTGCTCAGAGCAGCCCGAGATGATTTCGAGCTGTGCTGCAAGCACGATCCCGAGCACTACAAGGGAGAACGCGCGAAAGAGAAGATCACCAAACGTCACCGTATCTTCACGCCGGATTGGCTGACGCGCAAGCTCGCGCCGTTGATGATCCTGGTGCCGTCTTTCTTCGTCCTCGTTGCCGTTCAGGTCGAATTCTGGTACTACAAGACTGGGAGGATCGGGCTCGGGCAGTACGCGGGGTTGACGTTCGGCGCGCTGGTATTTTTAGTCGTCGGATTTTTCCTGCCCCAAATCCAGAAGCTCAAGGGTCCCGGCATCGAGCTCGAGAAGAGCTCCGTCAATCAGATCACGACAATGGGAAGCCTGGGGATCAGCAAGTAGATAACTCCGGCGGCTTCGATATCCAGCGCGGCATCGCGCGCTGCCAGCCGAGGAAAAAGAGAGGGGCTTGTACGAGCCGTGGGCTCCGGCTGCGCGGAGCCCACGGCGCAATCGAGAGGTCTCCCGCCTTCTATCTCACTTCGAAGAGACTTCGATGTTCATCAGCTCCACCGGCACGGTGACCGGCACCCGCTCCCAGATCCCGCGGCCATGGGTGGCGATGCGCAGCCGGCGGTTGCCGGCGACGTTCTGCAGCGCGATGTCGAAGACCGCGACCCGCGGCAGTCCCGTGCTGTACGGATTCCAGGTCGCGCCGCCGTCGGTCGAGTTGTAGACGCCGATGTCGGTGCCGGCGTACACGTGCAGCGAGTTGCCCGGGTTGATGACGATCGCGTTCACCGGCACGTCGGGGATGCCGTTCCCCGCCAGCGTCCAGGTGGGCGGCGAGCCGCTCAGGTTGGTCGTCTTCCAGATGTGCGCCCCCGCCGCCAGGCCGAAGCCGTTGAGCGTGACGTAGGCGACGTCGGCGTTGTTCGGGTCCACCACGATGCGGTCGACGATGTTGTTGGGGATGGTGTTGGTGGGGTCGGCGTCGTCCAGGACGGCGGCACCGGTCGTGGTCTTGAAGACGCCGCCGTTGCGCAGGCCGACCGCGCGGACGTTGTCGTTGCTGGGAGCGATGCCGATGGCGGTGAGGGTCGAGGCCATGGTCTGGCTGACGATCGCCGCCGTGTCACCCTTGTCGGCCGAGCGATAGAGCTTGTTGGTGCCGAAATAGACGGTGTTCGGGGTCCCCGGGCCGAGGGTCAGCGGGGCGTAGAACTCCACTGCATCGGTGAGCAGGATGCCGTTGAAGGTGTCGGTGGTGCCGTCGCAAAAGACCGTCGTGTCCACGGCCCCGGTGTAGCGTCCGTGGAACGTCCACTGGCCCTCCGTATAGCAGGCGGAGAGGTTGTTGCGGGCGTAGCCGATGAGGTTGTTGGTCTGGTTGAAGTAGGTGTGGTACGCGGTCACGTTGACGGTGCCGACGCTGCTCTGATCGATCTTCGACTGGCCGCCGTCCCCGAAGTCGCCCCGCGTCCATACCCCGGCGGAATTCATGTACTCGGTTCCATTGTCCTGGGTGCCGCCGACCATGAAGTTCGGATCCGTCGGGTGGTAGCCGAGGCTCTCGAACTGGGTGGCGTGGAACCCGGTGTTGTTGAGGCTCGTCCACGTCGCTCCCGAGTCGATCGACTTGAAGATGCCGCCGTCGCCGCTCTCGTAGACGATGGTCGGGTTCGAGGGCGCCACCGCCACGGCGTGGCTGTCGGCGTGGAGACCGGCGCCTACGCCCCCGGCGCCCGGGCTGAAAGTCGTCCCGCCGTCGGTCGAGCGCGTGTAGACCTTGGTGCAGGCGCCGTTCGAGGCGCCGCCGAGGTAGATCTGGTTGGCGTTGCCGGGATCCATGGCGATGAAGATGTCGTAGAAGCACTGGCCGCCGCAGAAGCCGTTGGCGGCCGTGATCGGCGCCGACCAGGTGACTCCCCCGTCGACCGACCGCCGCAACTGTCCCGCGGTGGCGGCACAGCCGGCGCCGCCGGTGGTGTCGCCGGTGGCCGCCAGCATCGTCGTCACCCCGCCCGTTCGGATCACCGCCAGCTCGCCGCGGACCTGCTGCGCCGAGACCTGGGTGCGAGTGAAGGTGGGCGCCACGGCGTTGGCATTGGTCGTGCGCCAGATGCCGGGATCGGCGGCCACGCCGAGACCGAAGACGTAGGCCACCAGCACGTCCGAGGTGGCGCTGGCGGGGTCGAAGACCATATCCATGACCGGAACGTTGGTCGAGCCGGTGGGGACGTCGAGGCGATCGAAGCGCGGATCCGCGGCCAGCGCGTTGGTCGAGCGGAAGAGGCCGCGGCCCGGCAGCGCCGCGCCGACGTCGCCGAACAGGCCGCCGACGCCGTAGGCGGTACCCACGAACACGGTGTTGGGGACCGTCGGGTTGATCAGGATCCTGCTGATCGAGCGCTTCGAGAGGACGTCGGTGCCGCCGGTGTTCAGATTGAAGGGACCCTCGATCGTCGGCGTGACCGATTCGGCGTTGGTGATCCGGTAGAGGCCGACGCCGAAGAAGCTATCCGCCGAGAAGCCGCTCTCGCCGGTGCCGATCCATACCCGCGTCGGGTCGCTGGGATCGATCGCCACCGCCCCGATGGCCAAGGACAGCAGGCTGTCGGTGAGCGGCGTCCAGGTGGCCCCACCATCCAGGGTGCGGTAGAGACCCCCCTGGGCGGTGCCCACGTACACCTTGTTGGGGTCTGTCGGGTGCACGGCGATGGCGACGGTACGGCCGCTCACCGGGGTCGACACCGTCGTCGTCTGGCCGTTGGGGATCGGCGCCGGGCCGATCTGCGACCACATGGTCTCGGAGATGTCGGCGGTTTGCTGATGTCCCGGCGACCGCTCCTGCCGCTCCATCTCCTTGATCGCCTCGGCCCGGGCGTTGTACGGGAGGTCGTAGGGCAAACCGCGCTTGGAGGCGATCGCCTCCGCCCGCAGCTTGAGGTAGGTGGCCATATCGATATGGCCACGCATGAACGGTGGCAGGTCAGGATCCTCGAAGCCGCCGCTTACCGTAGCCTCCTCCGAGCGTCGGGAAGGCGGTTCCGCGACCGCCACCGCCACGCCGAAGACACCGAGCAGAACGACGCAGAGCAAACGAACCACACAGGTTTTGAGCATCTCTGACCTCCAGGAGTGAGCTTCCCGTTGGGAACGTGGGCAACCGGGTTACCGCTCATTGTAGCACGTTATCCGGCCGGCGCCTCCACCAAGGCCGCCTTGCGGCTCAGCACGCCGCGCAGGTAGAGGAGCGGTCCCGTCATCAAGGTGGTGACCAGGGCCATGAGCACCAGCATGGCGAAGATCCGCGGCGAGAGGACGCCGAGGTCGTAGCCGAGGTTGAGCGCGATCAGCTCGACGAGGCCGCGGGTGTTCATCAGGGCGCCGAGGGCGAAAGAGTCGCCCCAACCCAGCCCCGTGAAGCGCGCCGCGATCATGCTGCCGCCGAGCTTGCCGGCGATCGCCACGGCGATGATCCCCGCGCAGACCAGCCAGCTCCGCCAGTCGGCGAGCAGGCCGATCTGCGTGCGCAGGCCCGTGAAGGCGAAGAAGAGCGGCAGCAGGAAGACCGAGCTGAAGGTCTCGAGCCGCTCGCGCAGGAACTGGCGCAGGCCGGAGTCCGGAGGCATGCACACACCTGCCAGGAAAGCGCCGAACAGCGCGTGGATGCCGATCATCTCCGTGCACAGCGCCGAGGCGAAGACGAAGGAGAAGATGCCGGCCAGGAGCCCGGCGCTGCCGGCCCCGCCTTCACCGCGCTGCCCCACGATGCGGGCGGCCAACGGCTTGACCACGAAAAGCATCGCGGCGATGAACAGCAGGGTCAGGACGATGGTCAGCAGGGAACCCGCCAGGCCGTTGGCGCGGGCGATCGCCACCACCACGGCCAGCAGGCACCAGGCGGTGACATCGTCCACGGCGGCGCAAGCGATGGCCGTGGTGCCGAGATACGAGCCGGAGAGCCGGCGCTCCTCGAGGATGCGCGCCAGCACCGGGAAGGCCGTGATGCTCATGGCGACGCCGATGAACAGGGCGAAGGCGCTGAACGGCACCCCGGCAGGCGCGAGCGACCGGTAGAGGAGCAGCGCCGAGGCGGACCCCAGGAAGAAGGGCACGACGATGCTGGCGTGGCTCACCAGCACCGCCGCGTCCGCCTTCTGGCGGAGGTGCCGCACGTCGAGCTCGAT